>Ga0325400_1000049_pt1 | contig 66909 bp, 85 predicted proteins | sample PopdelMetagenome_2_FD_205662 | JGI IMG/M metagenome (GOLD analysis project Ga0325400, IMG submission 205662) | Populus deltoides microbial communities from Bellville, Georgia, United States - Xylem-PdKOR-R1 | ecosystem: Host-associated > Plants > Phyllosphere > Stem > Wood/Secondary xylem... | reverse complement strand
CGTCCTCGGCAACGTCGCCTACGCGGTCTCCTCGCGCTGGCGGAAGGCGAAGCGGGCGGAGGTCGAGGCGCGGGCTCGGAAGGCCATCGCCACGGTCGGCCTCGCGGGCTCGGAGCACAAGCGGCCCTCCGAATTGTCGGGGGGCATGAAGCAGCGGGTGGGCATCGCCCGCGCCCTCTCCATCGAGCCCAAGATCCTGCTGATGGACGAGCCCTTCTCGGCGCTCGACGCGCTGACCCGCGGCACGTTGCAGGACGAGGTGCGCCGGATCTGCGTCGAGACGGGGCAGACGGTGTTCATGATCACCCACGACGTGGACGAGGCGATCTACCTCGCCGACCGGATCGTCTTGATGACCAACGGCCCCGAGGCGAAGGTGGCCGAGATCGTCGAGAACCCACTGCCGAAGGACCGGGACCGGACGCAGTTGCACCACGCGCCCGGCTATTACGCCCTGCGCAACCACCTGATCGACTTCCTCGTGACGCGCTCCCGCACCCTGCGGGACGCGATGCCCGAGGGCTACGATCCCATGCACCCGCCGGTGGTGCGCCCGTCCCTGAGCGAAGCGGACGCCGCCGCGATCACCGCCGAGAAGCCGGCGCTGCGGGCCTGATCCTCCCGCCGCCGGCCTATTGCGCGCGCAAACAAAAACCCCGCTAAGGGCTTAGCGGGGTTGCTGAATTGGTAGCGAGGGAGGGATTTGAACCCCCGACACAAGGATTATGATTCCTCGTAACGGAGCATTTTCGGGTCCATTCGGGCGGATCGGCACGGGCATGAAACCGGTGGAGCCCAGGCTTTTAGCATGTCCGATCAAGGCTTTGGCAACGGGTTGGCGATAGGGATGGCGGAGAACCCGGGCGGCGATCCGCCCGAAAACCTCCGCCCGAGATCCGCCCGAGTACGCCGCATGCCCGTGAAGCTCACCGAAGCCCTCGTCAAGCAAGGCGTCGCCGACGCCGTCCCCAAGGGGAAGGCGTACGACCTCATCGACGCCGGCTGCCCCGGGCTCCTCATGCGCGTCGGGCCGAGGGGCGTCCGCTTCGCCTTCAAGTTCGAGACCGGCCACAAGACCCACAGGTTGACGCTCGGCTCGACGGATCTGCTGCGGCTCGTGGAGGCGCGCGCGATCGCCACGGAGGCGCGGCGCCGTCTTGTCGACGGGCTCGGGCTCCCGGACGAGAAGTGGCTCGGGGACAAGCTGCGGCAGATGCGCAAGCTCCCTCCCAAGCCGGAGAAGGGCCCAAGGGACCCGGCCCTGGTCGAGGCGTTCCTGGATTCCTGGGGCCCGCACAAGTGGACGTGGGAGGAGGCCCGCACGGCATTCCTCACCGAAGTCGCGCGCACCCGGCGGGCGGCCACGCACACGGACTATCGCAAGCTGCTCCACTCGCCCGAGCTCGCGGTGTTCGCCGACCGGAAGGTGAAGCGCATCACGATCGAGGACCTCGCCACGATCGTGCATGCGATCCATGCCTCGGGCCGGGAGCGCCACGCCGAGCACCTCGCATCCGTCCTGCGGCCGATGTGGAGCTACCTCGCCCGGCACGAACACCGCAAGGTCAGCGGCGTCGAGGCCGGGATCCCGGGCCTGCGCGCGCCCGAGCGGACGCCGGGCGACAAGCCCCGCGCGAACGGCAAGGTGCCGGGCGGATACACGGCCAAGCCCGCCGAGATCGGGCGCGTCCTCGCGATCGCCCGGGCCGGCGTCCTGGAGCCGACCGTCGCCACGTCCTTGCAGCTCCTCGTCCTGACGGGCCAGCGTCGCCGTCCCATCGTCGAGTCCCTCGTCGAGGACTTCGTCCCGTGGGCCGAGGTGCCGGGCTGGGGCGTCTGGTCGATGGGGCCGGCGCACAGGAAGACCGCGGCCAAGAGGGGCGACAAGCACAGGCATGCCCTGCCCTTGCCGCCTGCCCTGTGGGACCTCGTCCAGCAGCAGATGGCGCGGGCGCGGGATGCCGGCAGCGAGTACCTGTTCCCCCAGATCCGGGCCGCGCGGAAGGATGCCGCCTCCGACGGGCACCTATCCGACGCCGCGATCAATCACAGGCTGCTCGACATGGGGGTCGTTGCCTCCCCGCACGACCTTCGCCGCGGCATGACGACGGTCTGCCAGTCCGTGTTCCGGATCCCGAGGGACACGGTCAAAATGGTCGTCGACCACAACGAGGGCATCCGCAGCGACGACGTGTTGGAGCGCCACTACACCGAGGACGATCGCCTGGACCTCAAGCAAACCCTGATGGCTCGCTGGCACGCGTGGTCGGACGAGCAGGCCGCGATCGCGGCGGCCGCCCTTCCCTCGGCCGTCGAGCTCGGGGCCGAGCTGGCGCGCCGGCGCAGGGAGCGCGAACTCGCCGGCAAGGGGAAGCGCGCGAAGGCGACGGCCGACGTCGAGGAGGACGCCAAACCGGTCGACCTCGCCGCGTAAGGATCTTCCCGATCGGGCATCCCGATTTGAAACACCGAAATAGTCACGCCATTTTAATGGGTTACGAGATGACCCAAATCGGGATACCCGATCGGGAAGATCGCCCTCAGCCGTCCGGCTCGTCGACGCGGGCCCAGCACCTCGCCGCCTCGTCCCAGTGGAAGGGGCGAGCGTCGCCGCCGGTGGTTTTCCAGTGGTACCCATGGGCGCCCGGTTCGCCGGAGATCTCCAGGCGTCCGATCCCGCCGTCCCAGAGGACGATCTCGACAAGCCTCCGCTTAGACCTGTTCACGCGGCCGACGCTGAGGACCTCCGTGACGTAGGTCGGCACACCTTTGGGCAGGATGGCCTGGATCGCGGCCTCGACATACGCGACGTCTGCGGGGGACGGCTACGCCTTAGCCGGCGGCGGGGTCACCGCCTCGTCGAATCGGACCCACGCGCCGTCAGCGTAGTGGAACGCGCGCTGGTCGCCCTCGGCCTCCCACTCGCGCACGGTGGGCTCGGGCCCGCAGACGACGTTGAGGATGATGGTGCCACCGTCGAACAGGCGCACGCGCGAGACGAGGTCCTCGCCATCCCGGCGGGCCGAAAGGATCTCATCGGCGAACGTCGGCACGTCGGCCGGGATGCTCGCGGCGATCGCGGCCTCGACGATCGCGATGTCCCGGGGGCGCCGGCGCCCGACACCGGCGTCGTCGATGAGGGCCGTCAGGAGAGCGCTCGGCAGCGGGGGCGAGGCGGGCGGCGCTTCCGGATCTCCGTCCATATCGAAGAGGGGCAGCTGGATGGGGCCCGGCAGGACGGGTTTCGGGGGGGCCGGGCGCGGCCAGGGCCCCAGGGGGACGTGGAATTCCTGCGCGCGCCAGGCGTCGAGGAAGGCGGCGTGGGCGGGTTCCATTGTCACTCTCCTCCCCTGCAGGCGCAGTTGATGCAGACGGTCGGCATCTCCGGATGGCGCGTCAGCACGATGGCTTCGTGGTCGTCGCAGACCTCGACGCACCATGCGCAGACGAAGCCGTACTCCTGCTCGTAGTCGTCCCTCTCGCGGGGCTCGAACCAGTCCCAATCGCGCGCCATGGTCATTCCCCCTTCAGACGGTTGGCCAGAGCCCTGGCGGTTTCGCTCTGCTCGTCCAGGATCTGGATGAGGGCGTCCCCGACCCACACGGGGATCTCGCGTTCGCCGGTCGCCCACCGGGCGGGCAGTCGGGGATCGAGCGAAGGGCGGGCCCCTTCCGGATGGAGGGGACCGAGCAGGGCGGCGAGCGGCCGGCGCCACTCGGGCCCGAGGAGGAATGTCCCCACCTCGGCGAGGGTCTCGGGCGTGATGCGGCGGGTCACGCGGGTTCTCCGATGAAGGCGCGGAAGTCGGCCATGGCGGCGGCGCGTCCGGCCTCACGGCCGGCCGAGAAGGCGTCGGCGTAGATCCGGAGCGCGGTCTCGATACCCCGCCGCTCAGTCCCGAGGGGGACGTGGAAGAGCATCTCGTCGCCCTGCAGGACCGCGATCCCTTCGAGGCACGGCCTCAGGCCGTAGCCCATCTGGAGATGGCCGATGGCATCGATCTCCAGCAGGACGTCGTAGTGGCGCAACGCCTGCAGGTGCATGAAGCGCGCCCGCCACTGCGAGGCGAGCGATGCCTTCGACGGCGACGCCGTGTACGCAACATTGGCCGAGTTGAGGTGCGCCGATGCGGCGTGGACCGTGACGAGCGCCTGAGCGAGATCTCCGGGCGCGTCCTCGCGCAGAAGCCCGTCGAGGAGGCGCGATACACTGTCACCCTGAGCGACGGTGGCGGCGTCGAAGCTCGACTGAGTGGGAGCGGCCCGGGTTGGACTGCGCCTGTCGCGGGCTTGCTGCTGCTGGCATGGCTGGGTGGTCATAGCCGGCGCGGCGGCGAGGCACTCGGCCACCGCATCAATCGTGCGGCGCGCCGTCACCGGGCTGCGGTTGGGGGTGATGAACGGACGGGCTCCGGGGCTGCTCCAGCTGTAGTGATCGTTGGCCAGCACGTACCGGGTGCGGACGACATCGCCATCGGTCGTGACGCGGTACTCGTCGCGACCATGGTCCGGGAACTCCGGGCAGGGGCCGACGCTGACGGCGACGATGCCGTGCGTGGTGACGGTCCGCACGAGCCTCATGGCGACGCGGGGGGCGGCGCAGGCCTGCTGGATCTGGGTCGGCTGGGAAACCACGGCAGCGGTCTGCTCAGCGGGCTCATCCGCCTCATCGCAGGAGCAGGCATCCATGACGTAGCTGGCGAGGCGCCGGCGCACCGTGGCGAAGTCGGCCTGGTAGATGGCGAACCCGCCCTCGGAGACCTCCCACCGCGCGCCGATGCGGGCGATGCCCATGGCGTTGCTGCCGAGCACAGCATCGACCGCGCGCATGAGGAGGGTGACGTTCGGGGCGCGCTTGATGCGCGAGACGGCGGAGAGGATTTCGGATTTCGTCATGGCGTGGTTTCCCATCGTGCGAGGAGAGGTCAGTGCCTGCTCCAGGTCCCCATTATGGGGACTTGGTTAACCATCTGTCAAGACATCACAGCAGCCTCAGGGCATCGGCGTCCTCGGCGGGTATCGGCCGCGCTCGCCGGCGTGGAGACCAGTGCGTGCCGACCAGGAGGTTGGCGAGATACCCAAATGCGCGGGCCTCGTTCGCGCCACGGACAGCGATGACGCGATCGGCCGTCACGATGACGGAGCGGTCCCCGTGCTCCAAAGGAATGTGCTCCGGCACGGCCGACACCAGGCGGCCGTACATCGTGTGCGACCGCAACATGAGGACGATTGCGCAGGGTTCGGGCCCGCCATCTTGCCGGAGTACGATCTCGAACGGCGGGTTCACGCTGGGCCGCCGGACGAGCCACCCCTCTCGGAACGCCCCGACCACCTCGGCGCGCCCGTCCCGAGTGAGGGGCGCGGTCTGCCAGAGTAAGCTCTCCTGCAGGGTCAGTACGTCCGTGAACCGGCGGCTCTCGACGGTGAGGCCGGGGTCCGCCGTGAGCTGAGTTTCCGGGTGTATCGGGAGAAGGAGGGGCCTCATCGGGCGTTCGCGGTAGGGCATCGGATCACTCCTGCGACGGGGTGGCTGCGAGGTCAGGGGGCATGGGTTCGGCAGGCCTCGTGACGTTAGGCACGCGCCACACCGGGGCCGCGCTCGGGACGGCCGCGTGGTACGCCGCCAGCTGCGCGGCGGCCCGGGCCTTGCGGCTGCCCGGGCCGGTAGGCCGCGGCGCCCGGTCCATAGGAGCGAACACCGGCAGGGGCGCCGGCGGAGGTGCGGGCGTCATCCGCCGCAGGATCTCCAGCGCGGCCGCGCCCGCCGACTGGACGCCGCCGTGCGCACGGCAGAACTCGCGGATGGTCTCGGCGGGCATCCCCCGGTGGAGGACCGTCGCCTCGCCGGCGCGGCCGTAGCCGATGCCGTAGGCAGCGAGGCCCTGCGGTAGGGCGGGGTCACCGACGCGCGTTGCGACGATGGGCGCGCCGTCGCCCTCGTAGACGGCGAAGGCGGTGCCGTCCCGCAGCGTCACGATCTCGGAATCGAGGTAGGGCATCAAAATCCGCCCCTCTGGAGCAGCCTGAGCCGGAGCTTCTCGCGGCGCTTCTCCAGGGCATAACGCCTGGACTGCTCGGCCGGTGGGAGGCCACGCACCCGGATAGCCCGGAGAGGCTGGTCTTCGATGACGAAGATCGGATCGCGCGAGAGGAGCCGCCACTGCGGCTCGCCGTCATCGCCGACGACCTGCTCTACCTGCCTGACCTTCATGGCGTGGTGAACCAGGCAGCCGGCGTGCCGCCACCCCTGCGCAGTCTGGTGCGGGGCCTCATGGCCCACCGGCACGAACCTATGCCCGGCCCACACGCGCAGGACGATCCATTCCCGCCCGAGGGTGTCTCCACCGAAGCAGGCTGCGACCTTCGTGCAGACGTGCCCGAGCCACGTTTGATGAGAGGTGCCGTCGCTATCGCTCGTGCCCTGCTCCAGGCCGAGATCGAATGCCTCTGGGTGCAGGATCGGGCGATCGGGACTCAGGACGTCGGGAATGTCAGGCGGCCCAGAGAGGGCGAAGAATGCACGGACGTCGACCATGGGCTGTCTCCTAGAAGGGGATTTCGTCGGGGCCGTACGTCACGGCGGCGCAGTGCGGGTCCTCGCCCCGGGGCATCGCGGCCCGGCAGGCATCGGGCATCGCCTCGCAGTGGCGGGCGTAGAAGAAGTCGCGGTGGTCCTCGTCGAGGCCGACGTGAACGAGGTACCGCTCGCCCGGCTGCACGCCGCGGCCGATGGGGCAGCGCTCGCAGGGGCCCGGCCTGCGGGCGGTGTGCCGCCTCATGACGCCCCGGTCCGCGAACGTCGGCGCGGGATCCGGCCCCCGTCCTCGCCGAGGGCGTGCTGATAGTCCTGCGCGAGGCTCGACCAGCTCGTCATGCCGCCCTCCTCATCGGGATGTACGGCACGCCGCGCGACCGGGCGGCGACGGTGCCGATGCAGCGGTGCCCCGGGCAGTAGGGCGAGCCGAGATCGGTGGGGTGCCCGCAAGCCGGCGCGTCCCGGCGCGGGTCCCCGGCGATCCAGCGGCACATGCCGTCCCTGACATCGAGGATCGCGACCCGCCGGCTCTCCGGCAGGGCGACGTCGGAGGCCTTCGGGCGGGGGGTGAAACGCGGGGCCGGCGGGGGCGGCGGCGCGGCCTTAACCACGACGGCCTTCGGGGCCTTCCGCGGGCCCTCGTGGGGATTACGTGCAAGGCGGGTCCTGCCGGTGCCGGGGCCCAGGAAGCTGCAGCCCTCGCGGCGCATCCTGCCGATGAACGAGGAAGCGGAACGGTGGACGCCGTCGGCGGCGAGGGCGGCCGAGATGACGCCGGCCGACGCGCCGGCGAGCCAAGCGGCTTTGACGCGCTCGACGAGGTCGGGCGACCAGTTGTGGGGATGGAGGGGCATGGGGGGCGGGGCACCGGGGAGGCTCCTTGTGAACGCAGATCAATATGCATTAGCTGCACCTTTATGTCAATATCGCCATTGAAAATGACTATGCTGCGTATTAGTCTGCGTTAGCTATTTTATCCTGTGGACACGCCCATGCCCTGGTTGACTGCTCCCCCGTTGGATTTCGAAGACCTGCCCTGGCGCCTGGTCGGCGAGCGCCAGCGCTACGGGAACGCCCGCCTACTCCACGTCCTCGACGCCATCCCGCAGACGTTCCAGGACGCCTATCGCGGGGCGCGCGCCGAGATGATCGGCGCCGGCTACAGCTGGACGGACAAGGCGAACGCCCGCTCGCCGGACGGCACGCTCCTGCCGTGCTGGTGGACGAGCGAGGCCGAGGTCGACGTGCCCGCGCTCAGGGCCGCCGTCGACGCGGCGTTGGCCAAGGCGGGCGCCCGGCGCGGGGCGGCCGACCGGCGGGCCGAACAGCGGGCCGAGGCCGACGAGGTTCTGACGGCACCGATTCGCCAGCGTTTGCAGGACCTCGTGGCGAAGCGGCTGTGGTCTCTGGGGAAGGAGCTGGCATCCGCGCGTGAGCTGATGACGGCGACGTCCTGGACAGCGTACGGCGGGCGGATTGCCGAGCGGTGGCTGGAGGCCGCTGAGGCCAACAGGGTGCGTGCAGAGGCGCGCCTCGCCCGCCCGGCCATGCCGCACTGGCTCGCCCGCGCCCAGGACCCGGCCGTCCGGGCCGCCGTCCACGAGGGCCTGAAGTACCTGGCCGAGCTCGACGAGGACTGGGCGTCCGAGGAGAACGGGCGCGGCTATTCGCAGGCGACCTCCTGGACCGGGCACGCCTTGGCCGAGCGCGACGGCCTCAGCGAGCTGGAGGCCGCGCACGGCCTCCAGCTGCTGCACGGGCATCGGCGGCAGCTGCCGCCCTACCTCGCCTACCGCGCCCTCGGCATCGCGTCGGCGACGAGCCGGGAGGCCCCGGCTGGTGGGTTGCTGCCCGCGGCGTGAAGCTCCCCCCGTCACCCTCAGATCGAAGGACCTGCCCCGTGCGCATCCTCTACGCCCTGCTCGCCGCCCTCGCCGCCGCCCTGTCGGCCCCCTTCCGGATGTTGGGTTTCGGGGGCCCGCCCAACCCGGCGGCGGTGATGGCCGCGGCGGCGCTCGCCGATCGGGATGGGGACGACGAGGCCCCGATCGACGACGGCCAGTACGTCCTCGGCCTGCTCATCCGCGAGCACGCCCGGCGCCGGGTCGTCGGCACGAAGCCCAGCGACGAGGCGATCCCCGCCCTGCCGCCGCTCATCGCCGCGTGGCTCGACAGGCTGACGCGCGAGCAACTTTTCGCGGCGTGGCGCGCGCCGGCGCGGATCCTGGAGCAGCATGTCCTTGGCGGTCCCGAAGGCCGCATGCGGTGCGAGCTCGGCCTCGTCACGCCCGCGGCGATCGTTGCGCTCCCGATCCAGACGGCGGCGGGCAAGGACGGCGCGGCCGGCAAGGGCGGATCGTCCTCGGGCGGCAACAGGAACAAGCCGGCGGCTGAGGCGGCGGCGCCCGCGCAGGAGATGGACCTCGTCGACAAGCTGGCCTTGGCAGGCCTCACGATGGAGGAGTGCTACGCGAGCGCCCCGGCTGGCCCTCGCCGCTGACGCCTCGGACCCTGCCGACGACCGAGCCCGCCGGATCGCCCCGGCGGGCTTTACTGTGCCCGGATGCGGCCGTCGCGGACGGCCTCGACGAGGCGAGCGAGGTTCGCCTCGGCCCGGTCGGCACGGGCGCGCTCGCCGTCGACGGCGCGCTCCAGGGTGGCGACCTCGGCGCGCGCGGCGGCGGTCTCGGCCTGCGCGGCAGCGAGTAGCCGGCGGACGCGGTGGAGCTCCCGGGCGACGGCCTCGACGGCGCCGAGGTCGGCGAGGTCGCGCTGGCGCTGGAACTCGCGCAGGCCGTCGAAGGCCCCCGCCACGGCGGAGTGCCCGAGGGCGAGGCCCTGCGCGACGCGGAAGGAGCTGTCGACGGTGAAGGAACGGGTCTCGTGGGACATCGGCTTCTCTCCGGGCGGGGCGATCTCACGACTCAATTCGCGCCTGGCCGGGACTCCCCGTCAACCCGAAGTCGAAGGGATCCACACGGCATGGTGAACGATCCGTTTCCGGGGGTGCTGCAGCACGCGTCCTGAGTGATTGCGGATTTCGCTCTTGATGAATCGCCGATGTGGAAAACTGAAACGCCCAAAAATATGCTGAGGAAATGCTGCGCTCAGCACGAGGTGCGCACGAGGGCGTGCCGAGAGGGTGTCGAGGGCGTGACATGTCATGGTGCCTTGCACCTCGTCACGGCATCATCCGCCCATGAGCACTCCCCGCCCCTCATTCTCGGCCGCCCGTGCACGCGAGGCCAACCGCGCCGCCAAGGCTGCCTCCCGCGCCCGGGCAGCGGAGGCGGGCGCGCCGGATCCGGCGACGCTCGACCGCGCGATCGCCGACGGGCTGGCGGTCGTCATTGCAGGCGCTCCCAAGGGGTACCGCCTCGCGAGCCCGATCGACGCGGGTGCGGTCATCCTAGCGGCGGCGGCCGCGCTCAAGGCACGCACAAAGCGGGGCCTAGCAGCCGGGAAGAACCCCGTCATCTACCGCCGGGAGGCCGTCTCAGCGGCCCTGGCGGCCCGTCTCGGGCTGGATCCCTGAAGCCTGAAAGTTCGCAATTTCCGCGTTACACTGGATAGGAGTAACGGGGGGAGGAGATGAGCTGGTCGAAAGCACTCGACTGACGCGTCGCCTCTTCGCGGCACCTTCCTCTACGCTGGAGAAGCTGCCGGTCGGGGCGTGTCCCGATCTAGTGGTCCGAACCTGACGCTTGGTACCCACCTGCGAAGTCGCAACTGGTGGGAAGCGGACCCTGACCCTTCGCCCTGAAGCGGACGTTCCGCCTCCGACCCAACTAGGTCATAGGAGCAATCTAACGGCGGCCTCGAAAGCAGACGTTGCAGCCGGACGCGCGCTGCGAACGCATGCTCTCGGATTCCCGCTTCCCGCGCTCGTGAGGCCGCCCGTTCAATCCACAGTCTGCATCTGGACGACGCCGCCGAGTTCACCGGGCTTGCCCGAGACCACCACGAGGTAGCGCCGGCTCGCGCCGGCATCCGTGCGGGTGATCTGGCGGATCGGGCCGATGGCGTTGACGATGGCCGCGCCGGCCGGGTTGGTCATGAAGGCGGCGAGCGGCTCCAGGCCGGCGGCCCCCTTCGGATCGGCGGCGAGCGCCAGGACGAACGGCGTCTTCGGCGCCAGTCCCGTGACCGCGGCCTGCAGGGTCTGCAGCACGCCCTGGTCGAACAGGGTCACCTGCGTCGCCGGCTTGCCATCGGTGCCTGCGAGCGTCAGCGCGCTGGTCTTGCCGGCTGCGCCCAGCGGCTGGAGGTTCTGCTTTCCGTCCCCCTCCGGCACGGCGTTCGGGACGTAGGCCACGCCCTGCGGCCCCTGGCCGATCGGAACCTCGGCGATCACGGTGTTCGATGCGGTGTCGATCACCGCCGCCTTGTCGGCGTTCTCTAGGCCGACATAGACGCGGCTGCCGTCGCCCGAGGGCCAGAGCCCGTGCGGCAGGGCGCCGGTCGGGATGGTGGCGACCTGGGTGAAGTCGTCGGTGCGGAACACCTTGACCTGGTTCAGGCCGCCGATCGTCACGTAGGCGAACTGGCCGGCCTTGGTCGAGACGATGTTGACGTGGTTGGTGATCGGCCCGGTCTCGATGGTCTTCAGCGGCGCGAAGGGCGGCGTCGCAGAGAACACCTGGGTCCGGCCGACATCCTTGAGGGTCAACCACACCTGCTTGCCGTCCGGTGTCGCGGCGATGTCGGGGCAGAACGGGCTCTCCTGCTTCACGCGCCCGACGATGGTGTGGGTCTTCGTGTCGATCACCACCGTCTCGGGGCTGAAGCTGGAGCAGACATAGCCGTAGGCGCCGTCCGGCGAGAAGATCGTCATGCCGGGCCCGTTCGGCACGGTGATCCGGCGCGTCTCCTTGGCGGTCGCGGCATCGAGTACGGCGATGTAGTCCTCGCCGCGCACGCTCACCCAGGCCTCCCGGCCGTCCGGCGTGAAGAAGGCCTCGTGCGGCGCGCGGCCGACATAGGCCGTGTGGCGGACCGTGTTGGTCGCCGTGTCGATGAAGCTCACGGAGTTCGAACCGATCGAGACCGCGAGCAGCGTCCTGTGGTCGGGCGAGAAGCCCATGCCGTGGACGAGGAGCTGGCCGCGATAGAGCGGGCTCAGGTTCATCGGCGTCGGGTCGCCGAGCCGGATCACGCCGAGCAGGACGTTGGCGGCGGGATCGACCACCGAGACCGTGTTGGAGAACTGGTCCGAGGTGTAGAACCGGTCCCTGCCGCTGACCGGCACGTCCGGTGCGGAGGCTGCGCCCGGGGCCTGCCCGGCGAGAGCCGAGCCGGAGAGCAGCGCGAGCGCGAGGAGGGTGAGGGCGGTCTTCATCGGCAGATCTCCGAAGGCATCTCGGCGGCAGGGGCCGTGCCATGGTGGTGAAGGTGGGCGGCTGCGGCGGACGAATCCGGCGCGGGAGGGAGATCGGCGAGCGCCCGGCGCATCACCGCGATCTCCTGGCCCTGTTCGACGATGATCCCCTGCGCGAGGCGGCGCAGGACCGGATCCTTGCCGTAGAGCAGCTCCGCCTGGGCCATCGCGATCGCGCCCTCGTGGTGCGGGATCATCATCGCGGCGAAGTCGCGGTCCGGATCGCCCGAGGGCGGGACCATCATGTCGGCATGCATCCGCGTCATCGACTGCGCCATCACCGCGTCGAAGGACGCGGAGACGACGGCCGGCGGCTCGGCAGCGGCCAGCGTCGGGGGCATCATCATCCGGCCGCCGACGAGGCCGCCGGCCATCACGGCGGCCGTGAGCGCAAATCCCAATGCTCCGCGCATGAGCCGTCCTCCCTGTTCGTTGTCGAGGGGAGAGATGCCGGGGAAACGGTTTTATTCCCTGGCCGGGGACGAATTCGCGGCCCTGCCGATGTGATCGATCTTTTCCAAATGTCAGTGGAATAGACGCGCCCGTTCGGCATCTCTCCCAATGCGGTCATGGTCGACCGCCGGAGACCTCACTCATGCGCACCATGCTGATCCGCGCCGCCTTTGCGGCCTTCGCCTTCTCCGCCGTCGCCGCCCAGGCCGCTGCGCCTGCGATGACGGCCGAGACTGCCAAGGGGCCGGCGCTCGTCGATGCCAAGAGCATGACCCTCTACACCTTCGACAAGGACATGGGCGGCAAGTCGATGTGCAACGGCCCCTGCGCCGCCAACTGGCCCGCCCTGATGGCGGCGCCCGGCTCGGCTGCTAGTGGCGACTGGACGATGGTGACGCGGGACGACGGCACGATGCAGTGGGCCTATAAGGGCAAGCCGCTCTACACCTTCGCCAAGGATACGAAGCCCGGCGACATCACCGGCGACGGATTCCTCAACGGTGCATGGCACATCGCCAAGCCCTGATCGGTAAAGCCTCGTGGACGAGATCGCTGCCCTCATCGAACCGCAGATCCCAGCGTTGCGGCGCTACGCCGTCGCGCTGTTACGGGACCGCGAAGCGGCGGACGACCTCGTCCAGGACACTTTGGAGCGGGCGTTGTCCGGCTGGTCCGGACGCCGCCGCGACGGCGACCTGCGGGCCTGGCTGTTCACGATCGAGCGCAACCTGTTCCTCGGCACTGTTCGACGCCGGGGCCGGCGCGGCGTCGATCTCGGCGCGGAGGCTTTGGAGCAGGTGCCTGATCCGGGTGCCGACCCCGAGACCGCTATGGGAGCCCGTGACGTGCTCACCGGGCTCGATGCGCTGCCCGAGGAGCAGCGCTCGGTGCTGCTGCTCGTCGCGGTTGAGGATCTGTCTTATGCGGAAGCGGCCCAGGTGCTCGGAGTACCGCTCGGCACGGTGATGTCGCGGTTAAGCCGAGCCCGGGAGCGGATGCGAAGTTTTCTGGAAACGGGCCGAACCGGCTTGTTGAGGAGGGTAAAATGAGCGGGGATCCGCGCCCGGTCGGCGAGGACGACCTGCACGGCCTGATCGACGGTCGTCTGGAACCGGAGCGGCAGGCGCTGGTCGAGGCATGGCTCAGGGGAAATCCCGCGCGGGCGGCCGAGGTCTCGGCGGATCGCGCCTTGCGCGAGCGCTTGCGTGCCCGCCTCGCGCCGATCGCCGAGGAGGCGATCCCGGCGCGGCTCAGGGTCGCCAATATCCGCTCGCGACATCGCCCGATAACCGGGCGCTGGCTTCCGGTCGCGGCTGCGGCCGTGCTCTGCCTCGCGGTCGGCGGTGCCGCCGGCTGGTTCGGCCATGCCGTGCGGCAGGTACCCACGGTCACGCTCGCGCGAACCGAGCCGGCGACCGACGACGCAGTGGCGGCCTTCCGCACCTACGTGGTCGAGGCGGTGCATCCGGTGGAGGTGCGCGCCGACGAGAAGCCGCACCTCGTGACGTGGCTCTCGAAGCGCCTCGGCCGGGCGGTGACCACCCCCGACCTCACGGCCTACGGCTTCCGCCTGATGGGCGGCCGGCTGCTGCCGGCGGGTTCCGAATCCGCCGCGATGCTGATGTACGATGACGATCACGGCACCCGGCTGACGCTCTACAGCCGCGTGGGCGATGCGGATGGCCGCACGGTGTTCCGCTTCGCCCGCGAGGGCGATGTCGCTGCCTTCTCCTGGGTCGATGGCGGCATGTCCTACGTCGTGACGGGTCGCACCGACGAGGCGCGGCTGTTGACCGTCGCGCAGGCGGTTGACGCGCAGGTCCGTGGATTGCCGGTTCCGCCGCGGCAACCATGACCCTCGACCAACTCCGCATCTTCGTGGCCGTGGCGGAGCGGCAGCACGTGACCCGGGCTGCAGAGGCGCTGAACCTCGTCCAGTCGGCAGTCAGCACGGCGATCGCCAACATCGAGGGGCGGCACGCCACCAAGCTGTTTCACCGGGTCGGCCGCGGGATCGAGCTGACCGAGGCGGGACGCGTGTTCCTCGTCGAGGCCCGCGCCGTACTCGCCCGGGCCGAGGCCGCCGAACTGGTGCTCGCCGACCTCAGTGGCATGCGACGCGGGACGCTGGCCCTCTATGCCAGCCAGACCATCGCCAGCGACTGGCTGCCGCGCCACCTCGTCGCCTTCCGCCGGGCCTACCCTGAGATCGCCATCCGGTTGGCGGTGGGCAACACCACCGACGCCGCCGACGCGGTGCGCGCGGGGCAGGCCGAACTCGGCTTTGTCGAGGGGGCGCTGGACGACCCGACGCTCGCGAGCACGACCATCGCGCAGGACCAACTGGTCCTCGTGGTCGCCCCTGGCCATGCCTTCGCCGAGGCGACCCACCTCGAACCCGAAAACCTCGCCGGGGTCGATTGGGTGCTGCGCGAGGCGGGATCGGGAACCCGCTCGGCCTTCGAGGCGGCCCTGGGTGCGGCCGGCCTCGCAGCCGCCCAGCTTCGGGTCACGCTCGAACTGCCCTCTAACGAGGCGGTCCGCGCCGCCGTCGAGGCCGGGGGCGGGGCCGCCGTCCTGTCCGAGACCGTGGTCGCCGCCGCGCTTCGGGCCGGGACCCTGGTCCGGGCGGCGTTCGACTTACCGAGCCGGCCGTTCCGGGTGCTGCGCCACAAGGAGCGCTACCGCAGCCGGGCCGCCGACGCGCTTCTCGACCTGATCGCGACAGCGAATGCCGGATGAGCGAGCTCGCGAAACCCGTGCCCCCCGACGATCCCCGGGTGAGACTCGCCGAGGATCGGACGGTTCTAGCGGCCGAACGCACCTTCGTGGCGTGGCTTCGCACCGGGCTCGCGTTCCTAGGCGTCGGCCTCGCCGCGCAGCGCTTCCTGCGGGAGGTGCTCGCGGTCTGGCCGCTGAAGGTATTGTCGCTGACGCTGATCGGCTGCGCGCTCGCCTCATTCGCCGGCGCCGTGTGGCGGGACCGGGCGATCCGGGCACGGCTCGCCCATTCCGAGATCCCGATGATGCCGCGCCTCCTCACCGTCGGGATTGCGGCCCTGCTCATCGCGATCTCCGGCCTCGCGGCCACCGCCCTGCTCTGGGCGTGAGGGTCAGGCCACCGTCACTCGCACCCGGTGCCAGGCGGCGCTGAGGTAACCCTTGTAGTTCCAGGTGTCGTCGGGGGCGGCCGGCTGGGTCTGGCCGGCGGAATCCCAGGCCCGCACCGCGAGCTCGTGCTCGCCCGCGGTCAGTTCGCGCTCGATCTCCCAGAACGTCCAGGCGTAGGGCGCGTCGGCATCGCGCTTGATCCGGGCTTGCGCCCAGCTGCGGCCGCCATCCGTCGAGACGTCGACGCGGGCGACCGCGCGGTCGCTGGCGATGGCGTAGCCGCGGATCGCGTGCCGGCCGGCCTTCAACGCAGCGCCGCGGGCGGGCTCGCAGATCGCGCTGTTCAACGGCATCGCCTCGATGGTGATGCCGTGGGCCGGGTCGGCGGTCTCGGCCGTCACGTCGGGCGGAAACAGCTTGTAGTCGTCGGCCTGCATCGGGTTGTCGGAGGGCCGGTCCTGCACCGTGATCCGGGCGAGCCATTTCGGGCTGCGGATGCCGGCAAAGCCCGGCACCACCACGCGTAACGGATGGCCGTGCTCGGGGGCGAGAGGCTCGCCGTTCATCGCGAAGGCAAGCAGCGTCTCGGGCGCCAGCGCCTTGGCGAGCGGGATCGAGGCGCCGAAGCGCGTGTCCGTGTCCGCGATCCGGTCGTGGCTCTCGAAGGCGACGTGGCGCTCATCATCCGCTTTGATGCCGGCCGCGCGCAGCACGTCGGCGAGCCGCACGCCGGTCCATTCCGCATTACCGATGGCGCCGGGCGCCCACGGGTCGCCGGAGACCGGGGCCACCGCCAGCATGTCGGCCCGGCGGTTGCCGGCGCATTGCATCACCGCCGTCACGGTGACGGGCGCGAAGCGTTCTTTGAGATCGGCGAGGGAGAGGTCGAGGGGCGTCGCGACCATCCCGTCGACGGTCAGGCGGTAGCCGTCGGCGTCGAGGTCCGGGATGTCGCCGTGGCTGCGGACGTAGAAGTCGGCTTGATCAGTCAGGAAGGCGGCCCGCAGGCGATCGAGCGGCGGCTCGGCGTTGTAGGGCGTCTTTCCGTGGACGATGAGGCGGTCCTTGCGCTGGAACAGGCCGAGCATGGGGTCTTTGTCCTGCGTTCGCGACGTGTCGAGATCGAGAACGCGCCGGGCGCCGAAAGGCACCCGGCGCGCGACGCTTCACGGCTTCATCGTCGAAACCACCGCGTTCTTCGCGCGGTCGACCACGGCCACGCTGAGGTCGCGGTTGAGGACGTACGCGTGGGCGTTGTCACTGGAGAATGCGATCGCCTGGCGCGGCTCGTTCAGCCCGGTCACCGTGGCGACGACCTTGAGCGTGTCGGTGTCGATCACCGAGAGCGAGTTGTCCTTGAGGTTGCCCGAATAGACGAAGCGCCCGTCCGGGGTCAGCGCGGCACCGTAGGGGTCCTTGCCCACCGCGACTTCTGACGTGACCTTGCGGGCGGCGACATCGACCACACTGACGGTGTTGCGGCCGCTGTTGGCGGCAAACAGCGTCTTGCCGTCCTTGGTGATCGAGATGGCGCGCAGCTTGTCGAACCCGGCGATCTCGCTGGTGATCTTGTTGGTGGCGGTGTCGACCAACGTGATCTTGTCGCCGAGGAAGTTCGTCACGAACACGGTCTTGCCGTCCGGCGACAGCTTCACGCCTTGGCGCGGCTGCGCAAAGCCGGGGATCACGGCGACTGCGAGCATGGTCTTGGTGTCGAACACGGTCAGCGTGCTCGCGGCCTCGTTGTTGACGTAGAGCTTTGTCCCGTCGGCCGAGAGCACCGTGCCGAACGCACCGGGGCCCGCGGCAAGAACGCCGGCTTCTTTGCCGGTGCCGGTCTCGTAGACCGTGATCCGGCCCGTGCCGCTGTCGGAGACGTAGAAGCGGGCGCCGTCCGGCGCGAACACGATGTTGCGCGGCGTGACGAAGCCGTCGAGGCGGCGGAGCACCGTGCCCTTGGCGACGTCGTAGACGATGACGGCGCTCTCCTCGCTGTTCGACACCGCGGCGACCGTGCCGGCGGCGTTCAGGGCGAGCGCGTTGTTCTTGATTGCGCCGTCGAAGCCGGCGGCGAATCCAGGTTGGTTCTGGGTGAGGAGCAAGGCAGCTCCGGCGAGGAGGGCGCGGAGGCTGGTACGGACGTGGGTCATGAAGCGTGTCTCTCGGGCATGCGCCCTCGTTCGACGGCCTGGGGCCGGCCGTGCGGGCGAGTTCGAAATCGGATTGCGTCGTGCGGGACCGGTCAGGCCGTGCATCGCCTTAGGGAGATGCCAGCGAGGGCGGTCTATTCCCCGAGGCCGGCGAAAAAAGCACGGCGGCCTCGGGATTCGAGGGTTCAGGGCGTGGGCTTCAACGCCGTGAGGTAATCGACGATGGTCTGCACATCGGCCTGATCGACCGGCGCTTTGTAGACGTGGACCATCTTGTTCACGGTCTCGGTCCACTGCGCCTTCGTGAGCTTGGGCTGGGTCAGCACCATCCCGGCCGAGTGGCAGGCGAGGCAATTGTTATTGACCGCCTCGGCTCCCGGCCCGTCCGGAAAGATCCGGTCGGACGTCGGAAATTCGATCGATTGCGAACTGAAGCGCATCGGCTCGGGAGCAGGCGCCGCGAGCGCCACCAGGGGAGACAGGATGAGCGCGGCGATGAGGGCCGCAGGGCGAATTGTGTTCATGGCTGTTCTCCTCAAGCGGCCTGGAAGGACACGGTCTCGATGCCGTTCTGCATGAAGCCGTTGGCGTTCCAGACTCGGTCCATGCCTTGCGCGACGCCCTTGGTATTGGTGCAGCGGACCCTGACCGTGTGGGTCCCGGCGGCCAGCGCCGGCAGGCTGCCGTCGAAGCGGCGGAAGCTGTAGGGGCCCTCGTCGGCACCGAGTTGCGCCGGGAACCACGTCGCCCCGCCGTCGCCGGAGAACTCGACCGCCTTCACCCCACAATCGCCGCCGAACGCGATGCCGCGGATGGCCACCGGCGTTCCGGCCGCCACCTTGGCGCCGTCGGTCAGGTTGGTGACGAACGAGCGCGGCACCATCCTGTTAATCGGCACTGTCTTGAACCCTGTCTGCCCGGGCTTGATGTTAGCACCCGGCACGTCGGGAATACGGTAGGCGGTCTTCATCCAATATTGTTCGTCGGGCTTGTCCAGCACCTCGATGTCGGACAGCATCTTGACCCAGTAGGTTGAGTACCAGCCCGGCACCACGAGCCGGAGCGGGAAACCGTTGAGCAGCGGGAGCTGCTCGCCGTTCATCGCGTAGGCGATCATCACCTCACCATTGTTGGCGTGGTCGAGATCGAGGGACTTCTTGAAGTCCGGCGCGTCGTCGACCACGGGCTCGTCGAGGCCGTTGAAGCGCACCTGCACGGCACCGGCCTTCACCCCGGCCTTTTCGAGCACGTCCTTGAGGCGCACCCCGGTCCAGCGGGCGTTGCCCATTGAGCCGTTGGCCCATTGCGCGCCGGGCACCCGCGGCTCGAACAGCCCGCGTGAATTGCCCGAGCACTGGTTGACCGCGGCGATCTCGAAGCGCGGCAGGCCGGCGATGGCATCGAGGGAGAGCGAGAGTTCCTTCTCCACATGGCCGTGGACCTTGAGCCGGAAGGTGCCGGCATCGACCTCGGTCGGGATCGAGGCCCAGTGCCAGCGCACGTAGAAGCGGTCGTTGGGGGTGAACACGCCCGCGTCGAACACCGAGAACGGCGTCTCCAGCAGCGGCGGATGGGTGCGCTGGAGGATCATCTCGCCCTTGCCCGGAAAGGCGGTGGTCAGCGCCCGCTCGTCCGGGCCGCCGGGCAGCGGCAGCTTCACCGAGCCCGCGGCCCAGGCCGGCAACGCGGCGCCGAGGCTGCCGAGCCCGAGTCCACCCAGGACGAGGCGGCGGTTCGTCGGTCTGTCCAATCCGTGCATGGTCTCTCCCCTTGAAGAATGTCGGCGTCGATGCGTTCGAGCGCATCGGGCCTCGTGGCGATTCCTCGCGACAAGGGAGATGCTACGGAAAGCGATTTATTCCCTCCAACGGTCTTTCGCGATGCGAACGATCTCCCGGTGCGATGATTCGAGAATTTTCAATCTCCCGCTTAATCCGGATTTCTTCGGGGCATCGCGCCGGATGAAAACCTGGATCGGTGGTGGAGCCGGATCCACACCCGGATCAGACAAGGCCCAGCACGTGGATCAGGCCGAGGCTGACGGCGCCGAGCGCGAGGAGCGAGGCGACTACCGCCAGCGTCACCCGCGCCCCGGCCTTGGCGACGCTGCGCACGTCGACCCCGAGGCCGAGCGCCGCCATCGAGACCACGGTCAGCACGTTGGCGGTCTCCGACATCGGCGCGAGCGCGACCTGCGGGATCAGCCCGGCCGAGCGAAGTCCCGCGAGCGCGAGGAATGCGAGGATGAACCACGGCACCAGGCGGTGGATCGCGAGGCTGGCGCGGGCCGGGCGGTCGCCGGCTGTGACGCCGGGGGCGGCCTCGTCGGTCTTCTCGCCCAGCCGGCTCGCGCCGAGCGAGAGCACCAGGACGACCGGGCCGAGCATCAGCACCCGGACGAGCTTCACCAGGGTTCCGACCTGGACGCTGAGTGCCGCGACCGGCGCGGTGGCGGCGAGAACCTGCGGAACAGCGTAGACGGTGAGGCCGGCGAGCACCCCGTACTGCATCGGCGAGAGACCGAGCAGGGGCACCAGTAGCGGCAGCCCGAGCACCACCAGCACGCCTAGAACCGCGGTGAAGGCGATGGAGGCGGCGACGTCCTCGCCGTCGGCACCAATCACCGGCGCCGTGGCGGCGATGGCCGAGTTGCCGCAGATCGAGTTACCGCAGGCGACGAGGATCGCCATGCGCGGGTGCAGCCCGAGCGCCCGACCGATGCCGTAACTCGACAGGATCGCCACCGTGACGACGCCCGCGATGCCGAAGAGCAGACCCGGACCGGCCGCCAAGATCGTCGCGAGGCTGAGCGAGGCCCCGAGAAGAACAACCGCGATCTCCAGTACGGTCTTGGCCCCGAAGGCGATGCCGGGAAAGAAACGTTGCGACGGGGTCCAGGCCGTGCGGATCGCGCTGCCGAGCAGGATCGCCAGCACCAGGGCTTCGAGCCAGGCGCGACCGAACAGATGCGCCTCGACGGCCTCGAAGCCGACCGCTGCGGCGGTGACCGCCACGCAGAGGCCCAGTCCCGGAAGGATGGCTTTCGTGCCGGCCAAGGCGCCCATCGATCGAGGGTGGGAGAAAAGTCTGGGCATGGACATGGATGGCTCCGATGTGATGCCAGAGAATCCCATGTCCCTTTCATTCACTCCAACGGAATGATCAGATGTTTCCCATCAACGGAATAGATGAAAAGGGGCCCCTTCGCGGCTTGCGGAGATCCATTCTGGGGGGCCGACAAGCGCATTCACCCGTCAATCCAGCGTGCCTTGATCGTCGTGTCCGCGGCAAACTCATAGATCCTGACGGAGCCCGTCGCGAGTTCGAGGTGCTCGACCTCCGCCGGGTTGAGGTCTTCGAGCGCCATCACAAGCGCCCGCAGGCAATTACCGTGGGCGACGACCAGCACGTCCCCGCCCATGACCGCCGGTAGGATGGATCGGAGGTAGCAGGGCACGATGCGCGCGACAGTGTCGCGCAGGCTCTCACCATTCGGCGGCGCATCAGCGTAGGAGCGGCGCCAGGTCTCAATCCGCACCGCCCCCCAGCGCGCATCGGCGGTGGTCTTGTCGAGCCCGCTGAGGTCGCCGTAGTCTCGCTCGTCGAGCGCGGCGAAGCGTTGGGGGATTAATCCGGGTTGCCCGAGCGCATCGAGGATAAGCCGGCCGCTCACGACGGCCCGCGTCAGCGTCGAGGTGAAGGCAACAGAAAAGCGCCAGCGGCGCTCGGCCAAACGCCGGCCGGCTGCCTCGGCTTCCATCCGGCCCTGCTCGGTCAAGGGCGAGTCCAGCAATCCCGTGAACAGGCCGGATCGGTTGGCTACGCTCTGGCCATGCCGGACCAGCACGAGACGTCGCGTGACCGGGGCTTTGCAATCGTGAATCACGCTGTCTCCCGAGGCAGAGCACTTTCGCGCCGGTGGCATCGCCTCTGATGAAGTCGGCATCCGGCTTTAACAAAATTCGACCCTGAGATGAGTTGGACCGACCGTCCGGAGACGGTGATTCATCCTTGGTCCGCTTTAGAACGTCTTGCGACTGAAAGCAGCCAAGCTGCTTGCCACCCTTCTCGGACGTTCACGGATGAGTACCAAGCGTCAGGTTCCGACCACTAGTACGACTGTGTCACGAAGCCCATAACAGACTGCAGAACCTGCGTTTTTCTCTCGCTGCCGCGCCGAGAAAGAGTGAGCAATATCAGGAACATAGAAAATTTTGTGACACAGCAGTACTAGGTGCCCGGCCCTCAACTCGGTCTAGCCGTGGGAATCCTTTATCCCCTCGCGGTAGCTGAGGCGGCACGGCTTGGCCGAGGGAACGACCTTCTTCACCCGCTCGCAGAAGGCGTCCATCGTGCCGGCATGAGCGACGGCGAGTTGCTGGGCCGCGTCGTCGCGGGTCCGGTCGGCCATCGCCGCGCCCCGGGACGCGTCGTAGCTCTTGATGATGCGGTCGTTGCGGATGCCGAGGAGGCGGCGGGTGGCTGAGATGACCTGGGCGGCTTGGGCGCGGGCGACCTGATCGACGAAGTGTGGGTAGCGTGACGCTCTAAAAGAAGCCCTTTGACGCTCTAACGCCGCGCAGGAAGATGGACATGCGCTTGAGCCACGTGAACTTCTTCAACAAAGTGGACAAGGCCTATAGGCGGCGACCCGAGGACTAACGGGGCGGAGCCCGCGACGACGTCGGCGCCCCTTACAGATACGTGGCCTGCTGCTAAGCTCGAACCCATGCGGGGGAATGGGTCTCGATGGCGGCGACGGGTTCGGTCTTCGAGATCATCCTACAATGGTCGAGGAATAAGCCTGACTGGCAGCGGGACGCTCTGCGTCGCATCGTGGCAAAGCGCACCCTCGACGCCGACGATCACCGCGAGCTTGCGCTACTCTGTAAGAGGGGATGCGGCTTCCCAGGGATCGAGGTGACCCCGTCGCCCTTTGGCGTCGAGCATGTTCCGTCCATGGCCACCACTAGCGAGAAGGTGGCGCTAACCTCGATCAGGGACGTCATGGGTGTCAATCGGCTGGCTCCCGGCCAGGAACTCCAGTTTCAACCCGATGGGATCACGATCGTCTACGGCGACAACGGGGTGGGGAAATCCGGGTACGCCCGCATCCTGAAGCGGGCGTGCCGCGCGCGTTCCCCCGGCGAGATCCTGCCGAACGCCTTCGGCGGCGGTGCCGATGCGGGATCCGCCACGATCGGATGCGTCGTATCGGGCGATCCGATCGCGCCGCTGGCCTGGACCGACGCGGGCTCTCCCCACGCCCTCCTTTCCAGCGTCAGCGTCTTCGACCGCGAATGCGGAATGGTCCATGTGCGCGAGAGGAACGAGGTCGCGTTCCGTCCGTTCGGGCTCGACATCCCCGATGAGCTCGCCGGCGTCTGCCAAGCGATCCGCACGGCGCTGACGGCGGAACAGGGGGCGCTTGAGCAGGCGCGGGATTCGGCGTTCACGGAACCCGCGTTCGGGTCTGGGACCCGGGTCGGGCGGCTTCTCGGCGCGCTCGCTCCGGGTACCGACCTCGGACCCCTGGAGAAGCTGTCGAACCTGTCAGCGGAGGAGCGCGCAAGGCTTCGCCGGCTTGAGGAGGACCTGGCCCGCGACCCGGTCCGGGCCTCGGGGGAGCAGCGCGAGCTGGCCCGGGCCGTACGCCGCCTCTCCGAGGAGCTTGATAGGGTCTTCGGGGCGGTGTCGGATGCGGAGCTCACGCAGCTTGCGGCGCTCGCCGGGACCGCCCGCTCCAAACGCTCCGCCGCCTCGCTCGCGGCCGAACGCGCCTTCGGCGGAAGCGCCCTGAAGGGGGTCGGGGAGGCGACCTGGCGAGCCCTATGGGACGCGGCGCGGCATTACTCGGAGCATGTCGCCTACGAGGGGCACGACTTCCCGCGGACGGACGCGGAAGCGGTCTGCGTGCTCTGCCACCAGCCGATCTCCGAAGGGACCGGGGATCTGAAGCTGACCTTTGAGGAGTTCGTGAAGGCCGACAGCGAGCGCGAGGCGCGGAAGGCCGAGGTGGCCTACGAGGAGGCCCTGGGGAAGCTGTCGGGTCTGTCGCTGCGGATGTCCGGGTTTCCGCTGCGCCGCCAGCTGTCGGTGACCCATCCGGATGTCGCCGCCGCGATCCTGCGCGGGCTGGCGACCGTCCGGCTTCGGCGATGGATCTGCACGCGGGCACTCGCCGACCGCGGCGCGGGTCCAATGCCCGTGGTTGCGGCCGGCATCATCGGCACGCTAACGACTCTTGCGGATGATACGCAGGCCTATGCCAAGGAGCTTCTGACGGCGGTCGATCCCGCCGGTCGGGTACGGCTGGTTGCGGAACGGGACGAGTTGCGTGACCGCGCACTCTTGGAGGCACTGCTGCCGAAGGCGAGGATCGAGGTGGCACGGCTGAGCGAGCTGGCGGGTTTGAAGGACTGCCTGTCCGAGATGGCGACGAATGCCATCACGACGCTCGGCAACACGATCGCCGACAAGGTCATCACGCCGAAGGTCCGCGATCGCTTTCAGGAAGAGATCCAGAAGCTGGCCGCCCACAGGGTGAGGGTCGACATCGTCCGTTCGGGCGGCAGGTACGGCTCCCCGCAGTACCAGGTCCGGCTGTTCGCCAACGAGAGGGCGAAGGTCGGCGAGATCCTGAGCGAGGGCGAGCAGACCTGCGTGGCCCTGGCCGCCTTCCTGACCGAGCTCGCTACCGCGGCTCATGGATCGACGCTGGTCTTCGACGATCCGGTCTCCTCGCTGGACCATCGGTGGCGGCGCAAGGTCGCCGAGCGGCTGGTCGAGGAAGGGGGCGTCCGGCAGATTATCGTCTTCACGCATGACCTCGTCTTCCTGAACGACCTGCATGCGCTGTCAATCGACGGCAGGATCCCGGTCTCCCTGATCTCGCTCACCCACACCTCTGTCGGCGCGGGCGTCGTGAACCAGGGACTGCCCTGGATCGGGGCTAAGGTCCGGGAGCGCCTCGACGCTCTTGAGAAGGACGCGCGGGCGGCCAAGGTCCTCTACGACGACAATCGGGATGATGAGTACGGGGCTGCGGCCTCCCACTTCTTCAGCAGGTTACGAAGTACGTGGGAACGGGCCCTTGAGGAGGTGGCCTTCAACTGTGTCATCCAAAGGCACCGCGACTACATCAGCACCAAGGACCTGAGAAAGGTGGCGAGCCTGACCGTTGCCAACGTCGAGGATTTCGCCGCCGGCTTCAAACGGTGCTGCGATCAGACGGAAGCCCACGATCCATCTCCCGGGCGGAACGCTGCTCCCCTGCGCCCAGACGAACTGCTCAAGGCCGTCGGGGACCTGAGGGCCTGGGTGGACCAGCTTCGTGAGCAGCAAAAGGGCGTTTGACGGCCTTCTGTCATCGTCGCCTGCCGCAGTAGGTGCCGCGGCCACCTGGTTGAGAGCGACGGCGCCCTCCGCCGCGGCAGCCTGGCCCTGCTCGCCCCCAACACCATGCAAGGCCCCTTTCTAATGATCGCCGAGCGGATCCCCGACGCGCTGACCACCTCGACCTTCGAGCGGGATGCCGACCGGAACATCGCAGGCTGCGACGAGCCCTGATGCGCCTTAACGGTTTTCACCTATCAATCGGATTTGGAGGTGCGGGCCCCGGCCTACCGCCGATAGGCATCGTGCCAGGAGTGGTCATCCCACCATCGACGAGAAGGGTGTCGCCGACGATGTAGTCGGACAGGTCGCAGGCCAGGAGCGCGATGGCCGCGGCGATGTCCTCGACCCGTCCGATGCGACCATACGGGATCTGCGACACCGCACTGCGGAGATTTTTACCCTGCATCTCGCCCGCGTTAATGCCGGTCCTCACGGCGCCGGGTCGATGGCGTTCACGCGCACCCCGCGCGGGGCGAATTCCTGGGCGAGGGTGCACATCAGCGTCGTCGTGCCGCCCTTCGAGGCCGCGCAATTAACGTGATCGCCCCACGGGATGCAGTCGTGTGACCTGAAGGCTCCCGACGCGATGGGAACCAGCGTCGTCGGCTGACTTCCCGGCTATTGAGCCAGCCCCGGCTTCTGTTCACTTCCGGCCGTTTGTAGTTTGCACTGATCAGTCTAAAAGGCAATTTTTCAAATATCAAAAATCGCCTTTTCATCGTCTATCGAAGGTAATCGGGGGCTCCTAAGCAGTCTCAATCTTTCATGTCTTACATATGCTGCCCTTTCAATTTGTCCTCTGAGTGAACTTCGCATGATTTCACCGGGGACAGTTTCGAGAATATCTGAAATTGTTTGATCTTTTATTGGTAAGAACAAACTCTTTTTCAGAACGCTTTTATTGAGAGGTTCTTTCCCCCAATATGTTTTTAAATCACGAATGACAGGCTGGATTTGATCAAGCACGGCAGCCCCATGTAATCGCGTGAATTCTAAGTGATCCATATCTTGATCATCATCGTGCATCCGATTTATATCTCTCAAGCAACATGCAGGAAATCCGTTTACATATAGATTTGACTCTGGTCTTGACAGACTAAATCTGAGATCAGTTGATATTTCTTGACAGTCAACTATTCCGAATGCGACGGCCTTAACGAGTAGGTCAACATCTTCAGTAAGTCGCTTGGGTCCAATTTTTATGAAAGGTAGCTTCTGTTCTCGCTGATACATACAGGCTTGTACGAAGCCGACAGCATCCAAATCAAAATTATGCGCAGTGAAGATTGCGCGAATTCTGAGTTCGATGTCGGACGGCGCAAGCTGATTTATATCAGCAAATATTCGAGGTTTTTCTATTTCCTCGTGAAATATTTTGTAGAATTCCGTGCCTCCGATACCTATCATGCCATTATTATCTCTCGTTGAGAGGTTCACGTAGAGAATGCGTGATAATTAGTTCGTGATTGATATATACAAGTACAATACAATCCGATGATATAGATCGCGTGACAACGCTTATAGCTTCTTAGATGCGCTTTCATCAAAACCCCGTTACCAAGGTTACAGCAAATCGCCGCGGCACACCGAAACTGATGCCCGGGCTCAGGCCTTGAGCGCCTCGATGCTGTCGAGGAGGTCTGGGCCGCCGGTCCGGCGGGCGCTCCACTTGCGGAAGATCGCGAGGACACTGCGATCGGTGATGCCGTGGCGGGCTGGGTTGTTCTCGTCCAGGACGCGCCGGAGCCGGGCGGGGACGTCGCGGTGCCAGAACTTGGTATGGTTCGGGCCGACCTCGCGTCCGAGTTCCTGGTAGGCGCCGTTGCCCGCCCAGCGCAGGCCCTTGGCGCCGAGCAGGGTACCGATCTCGCTGGCGCGGAAGTCGAGCTTCCGGCCGATACTGCCCGCGGTACAGATGTAGACCACTGCGGACTCCGCGGAGACGGTGGGCAGGTCCGGGGCGGCGCCCTCGCCGCCGACGCGGGCGAAGGCCTCCTCCGCCTTGCCGGTCCGGACGCCGTGCATCTCGGTGACGAGGAGCTCGACGCCGCGGGTGAGCCGCTCAATGAGCTCGCCTTGCCGCTGGAGGCGCTCATCCTGTTCCCGGACACGCGCTAGATGCTCACCGCGCTCGGCGCGGAGGATCTCGTTCTGCTCCCGGAACTGTGCCGCGATGGTCTCTCCCACGTCGCGCCGGAAATCCTCCATATCCGCGAGGGGTTTCCTCGGCGGAAGGTGGTGGAGCACGCCCATGGGAGGCTTCTCGCTCATGCGGCGACGGCTTCCGGGTTCGCGTGGTTACCGTGGAAGGCGTCGAAGGCCGCGTCGGCAGCGAGGGCGGCGAAGCGCTCGTGGTCGATCTCGGTGCGCCGCCCGAGGGCGTCGCGCATGACGGCGTGGGCGCGCTTGCGATCGTCAAGCTCGATCTGGGCGAAGACGCCCTCGGCCTCCGGGTTTACGACCCCGGCCGCAAGCATCTCGCGGCGGGCGAGGTAGGGGTCCCGGGCTAGGGCGCGGATGTAGCGGTCGGCGACCTTGCTCTGAGGAACCTTGCCGCGCTCCCAGCGGGTCCAGGTCTTCGGGCCGGTGGAGAGGATCTGTTCCATGTCGGCCTGGCGGAGCTTGTACTTGAGGCGGATGGCGTTGAGCTCGGCGGCGGACAGGAGCCCGTCCATCTCTCGCACGGCGTTGGCGACGGCGAGCTCGTGCTCAGAGATCTGAGAGCCCTGATAGCTGACGTTCCCGCATTCGGCGCAGACCATGCGACGGTCCTGGATGGCGAGGCTCTTCCCCGACCGTTCGACCACGAAGGGCTCGACGCGCTCGCAGACCGCGATCGCCTCGCAGGCTTGGCAGGCCTCCATCGTCATCGATCGATATCCTTCTTGAATGAGGTGACGACCAGGACGTCAGCGCCGGTGACCAGCAGCTTCAGGAACATCCAGTCGGCGCAGTCGTCGACCCAGATCGAGTAGTAGTCCGACACGGTGGTCGGGTGGTGTCTTCGCGTCGGCTCGGACTTGCTGAAGTGCGCCTCGCCCAATTCCGTCTGGATGATCGCCCGCAGGTCGTCAGTGTCGAGCTTACGGGTCCTGAGCTCTTCGAGGACGGGAGAAAAGAACGAACAGGCCTCCTCGTCGGCGGCGAGCGCGCGGACCTTTGCCAGGGGATTGTGCGGCGCCATCCAGCCTCCAAGAGGTAGCACCATGCTACCCGAACTTCAACCGCGGCATTCTGCTGAGGCTGGCGGCCCGGCTCCCTTGGTTGATCCTCGGTAAGCGTGGCCTGGAGCGTTTTACGCATGGGCCGGTGCGCGGTTCCGTCCCTTCGTGGAAGGGGCCGCCCGTGCCTAACCCAGCTCCATCTTTGGCTTGTCGGACGATCGCCAGGACCGGTTCCAAAACTAGGTGCGCAGCATGTCCGATGCCCGGTCCCGCTCCTCGCCGACCTGCTCGGGCGGGCGGGAATCGCGACGCTACGGCGACCCAAGTCGCAGAGGGGGGCGACGTCTCCGCGGACGCACCCCCGAGCATGTCGGCATTCGGATAGGCGTCCTGGGACGCCCGTCCGGCATGTACGAGCGCCTCCGGATCGTCCATAAGGCAGTCATGAGCGCGGGATTCCCGATCAGGGCCTACGAGGCGTCGCGCGGCTGGTGGGCGACCGCCGTCCGCCTGCTGTCGTTCGTCCTCCTCCTGGCGCTCATGGCGCCCTGTGCGATTTCCTCCGCCGACGCCCATCGCCTTCCTGATCACGCGCCCGCGTTCGCCACGTCCTCGCATAAGGGTGCGCCGGACCAGCCCGACGGGTGCCCGGCCTGCCATGCGACCTGCGGCTGCCATCTGGCCATTTGCATCGAGGCGTCACCCGGGATTCCGATCGCCACCGCCGGACGCCCGTCCTATGCCACGGCCGACGTCACCGTAGCCTCGATCTCCGCCGGTCGCCTTCCAAGGCCCCCTCGCGCCTGAGGCGGCACCGCCACGGCTGTGGCGGATGCAGACCGGACATCCCAGCGGATGCCGGCTCCTTGAGCGAGCTTGACTTGATCCGGACCGTCGACCCAGCCCCAGGCGGTGACCGCGGTCCTATGCGAACGGCCTCCCTTCCATGCGTGCAATCATATCCGTGGCCCTCCTGGCCATAGGCGTCGCCATCGGCGGTGCCGTCCCCCGCGTGTCCGAGACCGTGCGGGGCGCGCTGGCCGCCGCCGGCCTGTCCTCCACCGCGGCCAAGACTCCGGCGACCAACGCGGCCGTGACCGGGGCGCAGGCCACCAAGGTCGACGGCGACCACAAACACGCCGAGGGCGAGGCGCACGGCCACGACGAGGCAAGCGAGGGCAAGATCAAGATGACGGCCGAGCAGGCCGCCGAGCAGGACATCAAGCTGGCGCATGTCGAGGGCGGCATCCTCTCGCGCCATCTCCTGGTGCCCGGCACCATCACCCAGGACGCCGACCGGATCGCCCGGGTGCCTGCGCGGGTCGCCGGGACAGTGGCGGAGATGCGCAAGCGTCTCGGCGAAGACGTCGCCAAGGGCGAGATCGTCGCCGTCCTGGACAGCCGCGAGGTCGCGGATGCCAAGAGCGACTTCCTCACCGCGACGGTCAAGGCGGATCTGGAAAAGACCAACTTCGACCGGCAGCAGGCCCTCTGGGACAAGAGGATCTCGGCGGAATCGGCCTTCCTCAACGCGAAGGCCGCCTACTCCGAGGCGGGCCTGCGGGTCGATCTCTCCCGCCAGAAGCTATCGGCCCTCGGGCTGAACGCGACCGAGGTCGCCGCCGCGGCCAAGAAGGACGAAACCACTCCGAACTTGTCGTCGCTTCGCCGCTTCGAGCTCAGGTCCCCCCTCGCAGGGCGGATCGTGGAGCGCAAGGTCGACGTCGGAACGAAGGTCGGCAGCGAGGGGGACCCGGCCGACGTCTATACCGTGGCCGACCTCTCCTCCCTCTGGATCGAGCTCCCCGTCCCCACCACCGAGCTGTCCAAGGTCCGCGAGGGCGCCAGGGTGACTATCGTCGGGAGCGAGGACGCTCCCCGCCCCGAGGGCAAGGTCGTCTTCGTCAGCCCGATCCTCAACCCGGAGACGCGCTCGGCCCGGGTCATCGTCGCCCTGCCGAACAAGGACATGTCCTGGCGCCCGGGCACCTTCGTCACGACCGAGATCGAGATCGCCCAGGACAAGGTCGTTGTGCGGCTGCCGAAGTCCGCCATCCAGACCATCGGTGGCGAGAAGGTGGTGTTCGTGCGGACCGAGGAGGGCTTCTCGAAGCGGGAGGTGACCCTCGGCAAGGCGGACGACGATGCCTACGAGGTCGTCGCCGGCCTGGAGCCCGGCGACGAGGTCGCGGTGGCCAACTCCTTCGTCCTGAAGGCCGAGCTCGGCAAGGCCGAAGCCGACCACGACCACTGAGGGCGGCCGCCATGATCTCGAAGATCCTCGACTTCTCCGTCCGCCAGCGTTGGCTCGTGGTGCTCCTGTCGCTGCTCGCGGCCGGGTTCGGCGTGTTCTCACTGACGAAGCTTCCCATCGACGCGGTGCCGGACATCACCAACAACCAGGTGCAGATCAACACCACGGCGCCCTCGCTCTCGCCGAACGACATCGAGCGCATCATCACGTACCAGGTCGAGACCGCGCTCGCAGGCATCAAGGGCCTGGAATACACCCGCTCGCTATCCCGGAACGGGTTCTCCCAGGTCACCGCCGTCTTCTCCGAGGCGACGAACATCTATTTCGCCCGCCAGCAGGTCGCCGAGCGCCTTCAGGAGGCCGAGGCGGCGATGCCGTCCGGGGTCGAGCCGCGCATGGGGCCGATCTCGACGGGCCTGGGCGAGATCTACATGTGGTCGGTGCACTACGCGAAACCTGCCGAGCGCAAGGTCTCGAAGCCCGGTAAACCCGGTTGGCAGCCGGACGGCAGCTACCTCACACCCGAGAGCCACAGGCTCTCGACGGAGCTCGAACGCACGGCCTACCTGCGCACGGTCCAGGACTGGATCATTCGCCCACAGGTGAGGACCGTCCCAGGTGTGGCCGGCGTCGACGGCATCGGCGGCTTCGAGAAGCAGTACCACGTCCAGCCCGACCCGATGAGGCTGACGGCCCTCGACCTGTCCTTCGCCGACATCGGCAGGGCGCTGGAGGCCAACAACGCCAACCAGGGCGCGCGCTACCTGGAGGACAACGGCGAGGGCTACGTCGTGCGCGCCGCCGGCCGCTTGGAGAGCATGGAGGACATCGGGTCGGTCGTCGTGACCACACGCGGCGGCGTGCCGGTCCGCATCTCCGACGTCGCCGAGGTGCGGATCGGGCGCGATCTGCGCACCGGGTCGGGCAGCGAGGACGGGCAGGAGGTCGTCATCGGCACCGCCCTGATGCTCATCGGCGAGAACAGCCGCACCGTCGCCGCCGCGGTCGACGCGCGCATGACCGGCATCCGGCGCACGCTCCCGCCCGGCGTCGAGGTCCAGACGGTCCTCAATCGCACGGTCCTGGTCGAGGCCACCATCCGAACGGTCGCCAAGAACCTGGCCGAGGGCGCCGCCCTCGTCGTGGTCATCCTGTTCCTGCTGCTCGGCAACATCCGCGCGGCCATCGTCACGGCCCTAGTCATCCCGGTGGCGATGCTGATGACCATGACGGGCATGGTCCAGGGGCGCATCAGCGCCAACCTGATGAGCCTCGGGGCCCTCGATTTCGGCCTTATCGTCGACGGGGCAGTCATCATCACCGAGAACGCCCTTCGCCACCTCGCCGAACGCCAAGGGGAACTCGGGCGAAAGCTCGACTTGGAGGAGCGCCTCGCCACCGTGCGGGCCTCGGCCGAGGAGATGATCAAGCCCTCCCTCTACGGGCAGGCCATCATCATCCTCGTCTACGTGCCGCTCCTCACCTTCACCGGGGTCGAGGGCAAGATGTTCGAGCCGATGGCGCTTACCGTCATCATCGCCCTGGTCGCGGCCTTCGTCCTGTCGCTCACCTTCGTCCCGGCGATGATCTCCATCGTCATCACCGGCAAGGTCACCGAGACCGACAACTTCTTCGTCCGGGCGATCAAGGCCGCCTACCGCCCGGTCCTCGGGGCCGCCCTGCGCGTGCCCATGCTTTTCGTCGCGGTCGCCCTGGTGCTGCTCGTCGGAGCCGGCGTCCTGTTCAGGGGTCTGGGGCAGGAGTTCATCCCGCAGCTCGACGAGAAGAGCATCGCGTTGAACGCCCAGCGCATCCCGTCGACGTCCCTGTCGCAATCGCAGGCGATGCAATTGAAGGTCGAGCAGGCCATCGGCCGGTTCCCCCAGGTCGCCTACGTCTTCTCGAAGACCGGCACCGCCGAGGTCGCCTCGGACCCGATGCCGCCGAGCTCGTCGGACACCTTCGTCATCCTGAAGCCGCAAGCCGAATGGCCGGACCCGGACCTGTCCAAGGCCGAGTTGCAGGAGAGCATCGAGAAGGCCCTCGGGGCGCTCGCGGGCAACGTCTACGAGTTCTCCCAGCCCATCCAGCTTCGCTTCAACGAGCTGTTGGCCGGCACCCGCGGCGACCTCGCCGTAAAGGTCTTCGGCGATGATCTGGGCGCGATGACCGCGGCCGCGAACCAGATCGCCGGCATCCTGCGCGGGGTCGAGGGCGCGGACGACGTGAAGGTCGAGCAGACGGCTGGGCTGCCGTTCCTGGAGATCGGGATCAACAAGGCCGAGGCGGCCCGCCTGGGCCTGAGCACGTCCGCGATCCAGGACGTCATCGGGGCGGCCATCGGGGGCCGCGAGGCGGGCGTCGTCTTCGAGGGCGACCGGCGCTTCCCCATCGTCGTGCGCCTCAACGACAAGGTGCGCGAGGACCGCGAGGCCCTGGAGAACATCCCGGTGCCGTTGCCTCCCGGACCGAACGGGCGCGCCGCGTCCGTGCTCCTGAAGCAGGTCGCGAGCTTCTCGGTGACGGAGGGCCCGAACCAGATCTCGCGCGAGAACGGCCGGCGCCGGGTCGTGGTCACCGCCAACGTCCGGGGCCGCGACATCGGCTCGCTCGTGGCCGAGGCGCAAGACAAGGTGGCCACGGGGGTCTCACTTCCGGCCGGCTACTACGTCACCTGGGGCGGGCAATTCGAGAACCTGGCTTCCGCCCGCCAGCGCCTGATGGTGGTCGTCCCGGTGTGCTTCTTCCTGATCTTCCTGCTGCTGTTCTCGGCCCTGAACTCGGCCCGGGACGCGCTCCTGGTGTTCAGCGCGGTTCCTTTGGCGCTGACCGGGGGCATCGCCGCCCTATGGCTGCGGGGCATGCCGTTCTCGGTGCCCGCGGCCGTCGGCTTCATCGCCCTGTCCGGGGTGGCGGTGCTCAACGGCTTGGTGATGCTGACCTACATCAAGCAGCTCATCGCCGAGGGACGGCCAAGGCGCGAGGCCATCATGGAGGGCGCCATGACCCGGCTCCGTCCAGTGGCGATGACCGCGCTGGTGGCATCTCTCGGGTTCGTACCGATGGCGCTGGCGACCGAGACCGGGGCAGAGATCCAGCGCCCCCTGGCGACGGTAGTCATCGGCGGCCTCATCTCGGCGACCCTTCTGACCCTCGTCGTCCTGCCGGCCCTCTATGCCAGGTTCGCCGGTGCGGTCGCCCCCGAGAGGAAGGATCGGCCCATGCCGGTCCAACCGCATCTCCGCGCCGCCGAGTAGGAGGGTCGGCATGAGCAAGAAGGTCGCCCGAACCATCGCTGACTGGGGCGGCGGCGGCTCACGTCGCCGACGCCGCGTCAGGCCCCACGTCCGTCGCGCGGCCGGCCGGGCGTTCGCCCTGGCCCTCATCGCCATCCCGGCCTGCGTCTACCTTCTGTACTGCCTCTGCAACATCGGCGGGAGGACGCACTTCCACCTGATGCCGACGAGGCCGATCCATCCTCAGGACGGATCCCCGTGGGGAGACAAAGCCTCAATGATGCGGCAGTCGGCGACGGACCCGCAGCCGCACTGACCGATGACGTCACGCAGCTCATGCGCCAACCGGGTCAGGTCGGCCAGCTTGCGCTCGACCTGCGCCAGGTGGGCGCGGGCGATGGTGTCGACCTCGGCGCAGGACCGGTCGCGGTCGTCGGCCATGGCGAGAAGCTCCCGGATCTGGTCGACCGTGAAGCCGAGGTCCCGTCCCCGCCGGATGAAGCTCAGGCGGCGCAGGTGCTCCGGACCGTAGAGACGGTAGTTGCCCGCCGACCTTTCCGGCGCCGGCAGGAGCTTCACCTTCTCGTACCACCGGACCGTCTCGACGCGGGTGTTCGTCGCCGCGGCCAGGTCGCCGATGGTCATGGGGGGTGCGTGCGCCATGGCCTTGACCCTGTAGTTCCTACAGGGTGCATGTAGGGCCTCAGACCCTTCGGCGCGAGGCCCGGGTCGACGGAGCTTGCCATGTCAGGGCTAGGAACATCGGGAGCGGTCCCCGCGGGCGCCGCGCTGCGCTACCGCGTGAAGGGCATGGATTGCCCGAGCTGCGCGACCAAGATCGAAACGGCGGTAACCCGCCTGCCCGGCGTCCGCGACGTGCGCGTGAACTACACGGCCCAGGTCCTCGACCTCGTGCTCGACGAGGGCTCGACGCCCAGGGCGGACCTGGAGAACCGGATCACGGGGCTCGGCTATGGCGTCGGGTCCCTGCCGATCGCGGCCGACCTCGCCCGCTCGCAGACGACGGGCATCGCGGCCCCGGCCATCGTCGAGGAGGAGGCGGAGACCCCCGCCTGGCGCAGCCGCAAGGGGCTTTTGGCGCTGGGCATCGCCGTCCTGTTCGCAAGCGGATTTCTCCTGCAGACGGTTCGGCCCGGGCTGGCCGGGGAATACGCCTACTGGCCCGGCGCGCTCCTGGGTCTCGCCTTCTACGGACGCCGCGCCATCGCCGCCGCCCGCAACGGCTCGCCCTTCTCCATCGAGATGCTGATGTCGGTCGCCACCATCGGGGCGCTCGCCATCCATGCCGCCGAGGAAGCGGCGGTGGTGGTCCTCCTCTTCACCGTTGGCGAGATGCTCGAAGGCTTTGCGGCCGGCCGGTCCCGGGCCGGCATCAAGGCCCTCGTGGGCCTGGTGCCGAAGACGGCGCGCCTGGTCGAGGGGGACGGCGCCGTGCGTGAGGTGGCGGCCGCCTCCCTGGTGATCGGCCAAACCGTGCTGGTGCGCCCGGGTGACCGCGTCCCTGCGGACGGCGAGGTCACGGACGGCACGTCGAGCCTCGACGAGTCCCCGATCACGGGGGAATCGGTGCCCCGGCCAAAGGAGGTCGGGGACGCCGTCTATGCCGGCAGCGTCAATGCGGACGGGGCCCTGCAGGTCAGGGTCGCCCGGATGCCGTCGGACAACACCGTCGCCCGCATCCTGCACATGGTGGAGGAGGCGCAGGCGTCGAAGTCGCCGACCGCCCGGTTCATCGACCGCTTCAGCGCCGTCTACACCCCGGTCGCCTTCGCGGTCGCCGCGCTGGCGACGCTTGGCCCGCCGCTGCTGCTCGGCGCCGACTGGGGCACCTGGATCTATCGCGGACTGGCGTTGCTCCTCATCGCCTGCCCCTGCGCCCTCGTGCTCTCGACCCCGGCCGCCATCGCCTCGGGTCTTGCCGCCGGAGCGCGGCGGGGACTGCTGGTGAAGGGCGGCGCCGCCCTGGAGACCATCGGACGGGTGCGTACCGTCGCGTTCGACAAGACGGGGACGCTCACGGCAGGGCGTCCAAGGGTCACCGACGTCCTCCGATTTGCCCCGGACATGACGGATCGCACCCTGCTCGGGCTCGCGGCGACGGTGGAGGCCGGATCGAGCCACCCCATCGCTCGTGCGATCCTCGAACGTACGGAGGCCGACGCCATCCCCCTGCGCCCCGTACGCGATGCCCGTGCGGTTCCCGGCAAGGCCGTCCAGGCCACGGTTGCGGGACGCACGGTCGCGGTGGCATCCCCGCGCCACGCCGCGACACTGGCCAGCCTCTCGCCGGAAGCGGAAGCAACGGTGCGGGCCCTTGAGGAAGCGGGCAAGACCGCCGTCGTCGTGGTTCGGGACGGAGAGGCGCTCGGCGTCGTGGCGGTCCGGGACGAGCCCAGACAGGATGCGGCCGCCGGCGTCGCGGCCCTGCGCCGGCTCGGGGTCGAATGCGTGATGCTGACCGGCGACAACCGGCGCACCGGCGAGGCCATCGCCAAGGGCCTGGGACTATCGGTCCGGGCCGACCTGCTGCCGGCCGACAAGCTCGCCGAGATCGGCGCGTTGAAGGAGGTCGGGCCGGTCGCGATGGTCGGCGACGGCATCAACGATGCCCCCGCGCTCGCCTCCGCCAGCGTCGGGATCGCGATGGGCGGCGGCACCGATGCGGCGCTGGAGACAGCCGATGCGGCCATCCTCAACGACCGGGTGACGGACGTGGCGGCGCTCGTGGCGCTCTCCCGGGCGACGCTCGGCAACATCCATCAGAACGTGGCCATCTCCCTCGGGCTGAAGGGCGTGTTCCTGGTGACGACACTCGCCGGCATCACCGGGCTATGGCCGGCCATTCTGGCGGATACCGGGGCGACCGTCCTGGTGACGGCCAACGCCCTTCGCCTGCTTCGGGCCTGAGACGACGGTTTCGTGCTGGCTACGCGCCGGTGCCATCGTTGTGACCGGAGGCCGGAAACCACGACGCCGAGTTTCCGGAAAAGCTTTCCTTATCCAAGGCGACCGGGAGACTGCGCACCCACGGAACCGTCTCAGAAGCGGAGCCGTTCCTCGTCGCTCCCGTACCGTCCGTGCCGGTCCCATGATCGGCTCGGGCGAGACCGAGCCACCAACAACCCACGAGGAAGCCCCCATGAGGAAGTCCCTTTTCGCCGTCGCTGCCATGGCCGCGCTCGGCGCCATCGGCATCGCCGCCCCCGCGTCGGCAGCCCCGGGCATGGTCGGCGCCGTCGAGGCCCAGACCAGCATCGTCGACGTCCGCATGGACGGGATGCACGGCCACCGCGGCCATGGCCGCATGATGGGCCATCGTCACGGGCACGGCCACATGATGCGCCACCATCACCACCGCGGCCACATGATGCGCCACGGTCATGGTCATCGCCACCACCGCATGTGATCGTCCAGGGGCCCTTCGGGGCCCCTTATTCCTTCTCTATTAAAACGACGGACCTCAAGGCAGGCAGGTCGCGCGGCCTGGCGGAAGCGAGCTTACATCCGCTCCTTGATGCTGGAGCCGACGAGCCACCAGTTCACCGGGTAGCTGGTCATGAATCCCGCGACCACGGCGACCTGCATGGCGAACCAGAACTCAACTGAGTTCACCGGCGCCCGTTGACCGGCAAGGTGCGGGAACACGGCGAACTGCGCGAGCGCCATGAAGCCGTACATGCCGACCTGCCAGGCGATCAGCGACAAGGTGTCGGCCTTGAGCGCGGCGACGATGCCCCGGCCCGGGGAGAGCCCGCGCATCGGCACGATGGCGTAATACTGGAACACGATCCCAAGCCCGAAGGCGAAGACGAAGTCCAGCGCCCAGACCGCGTACATCTTCTCCTCGAACAGCGACTGCCAGCCGAACCAGACCGCCACCACCGGCGCCAGGAAGGCGAGCCACTCGGCGGCGACGTCGCCCAGCATGCAGCCGCTCCCGCAGTGGAGCGCGCCCTTGCCCACCATCACCGGGAACGGCGTTTGCGTCATGTTCGGCGGCTTCTCGTCCCGCTCCATCGCGCGGTGATGCGCCTCCATGGTCGCGAGGCGGCCATAGCGAAAGTAGGCCCAGACCACGACCACCGTGCCGAACAAGGCGCTGACCGGCCAGACCACGTTCATCACGGTCATGTGCTGCGGATGCCGAATGACCTGCACCGACAGCAGCAACGAGCAGGCGGCCCCGAGCAGCAGGGCCAGGATCGAGAGCGCGTGGAGCCAGGCGGGGAACGTCGTGGCCATGCCGCTCAATGCCCCATCGCCAGCATCCAGACGGCCATGGCGACCATCATCACATTCTCGGTCAACGAGACGAAGCCGAGCGGCACCTTGCTCGATCCGCCGACGCAGGCGCACTTGATCTCGCGCTTGTCGACGTAGACCGCCTTGAACACCGAGACCGCGCCGATGGTGCCGATGAACAGGGCCACGGGGATCGACAGCCAGTTAAGGGCGCCGGCCACCATCAGGACGCCGGCGATGCCCTCCAGGAACGGGTAGGCGTAGGCGTAGCGCACCCAGCGCTTGGCCAGCAGGTCGTAGCCGAGGAACATCGACGAGAAGGTCTCGACGTCCTGCAGCTTGAGGAGGGCGAGGACGCACATGCTGAAGGCGATGTACCACTCGCCCGCCCGGACCGTCAGGGGCGTGCCGTACACGGCGTAGCTCGCCGCGAGCGCCATCAGCGCGGTCATCGAGAACACCGCCACCACCGGCGTGTAGGTCGTCGCGTTCGGGTCGTTGGCGGCCTGGCCGAAATGCCGCCTGAGGTCGTCGAAACCCCCGACGCGCTCGCCGTTGATGAAGGTCTGGGGCGTCGACTTGACCGCATGCTCGGCCTTGAAGCGGTCGGTCTCCTCGCGGGTGGTCAGCCAATGGTCCTCCACCTGGAAGCCCTGGCGTTCGAGGAGGTCCTTCGCCTTGAGGCCGTAGGGGCACGTGTGCTGCGGCATCATCATGCGGTACAGGACGGCCTTGCGGGACGCGGTGGCTTGCATCGGAAACTCCGTGGGTTGTCGGGGCGCGATGCCGTCCGGGCCTCGAAGTGGAAGCAGGGTGCGGGCAGCGGCCGATTGGGCTTGCGGACCTTCCTGCACCTTCCCATCATAGGAAGGTCAACGGAGGGACTCTCACGATGAACATTGGCGAGGCGAGCCGGGCCTCCGGGGTCTCGGCCAAGATGATCCGGCACTACGAGAGCATCGGGCTCGTGCCCCCGGCGGACCGGCGCGACAGCGGCTATCGCGATTATGGCACCGCCGACCTGCACCGGCTCGGCTTCATCCGGCACGCCCGGGACCTGGGCTTCTCGCTGGACCGCATCCGGGTGCTGCTCGGGCTCTGGAGCGACCCTGCCCGCAGCAACGCCGAGGTGAAGGCCATCGCGAGGGCCCACGTGAAGGAGCTCGAACAGCGGGCCCGCCAACTCAACGAGATGGCGAACGCCCTCCGGTCCCTGGCCGACGCCTGCGATGGCGACGGCCGGCCGGACTGCCCGATCATCGCCAGCCTGGAGACCGGGGCGAACGTCCCGCCCTGCCATCCGGGCGCCTCCCCGGGGGCGATGCCGCCCCCCGCACCGCGCCGGAAGGCCGTGGCCGGTCGCTGAGTCCGAACCGGCCCCGGCGGCGCTTCGGTCAGGCAGCCATCTTCCGGCAGCTCTCGGCGCAGCGGCGGCACTGCTCGACGCAATGCTGCATGTCGCCGACCTGCTCGCAGCTTCGGGCACAATCCTCGCAGACGTCGGCGCACTCGGCGCAGGTGTGCTTGTGATGCCTCGTCCCGATCAGCATGAAGTGCGCCGACGTCCGGCACATCTCGGCGCAGGCCAGCATCAGGCGGAAGTGCTCGGGCTCGACGTGCTTGCCGCCGGCCGGCAGGCAGCGGTTCGAGGCCATGCCGAGGCAGGTCTGGTAGCAGCGAAGACATTCGTCGATGCAGGACTGCATCTCGCTCGACATATTGCTCATGTGAAGCTCCTTGATGTTAGACAAAAAGAAACGAGCGTCAGCACTGGATGACAGTACCCCTCCAGTATTGCCTTGCTCATTCTGTCAACTCAGACGGCTATAGTTCGTTCTAATAAATTCCTTCTCTCATGCCCGGGATACTCAATCCGTCCGCAAGCGCCTACTCCGCCGCCTCGCGGTAAGCGGGTCGTTCGGCCGGGGCGACGCTCGCCGGCGTCTCGGCGGCCGCGGACAGACCCCATCCCTTCACGAGGGCGTAGACCGCCGGGATGACGACCAGCGTCAGCACGGTCGAGGACACCATCCCGCCGATCATCGGCACGGCGATGCGCTGCATCACTTCGGAGCCGGCGCCCGTGCTCCACAGGATCGGGATCAGGCCGGCCATGATGGCGGTCACGGTCATCATCTTCGGGCGAACCCGCTCGACCGCACCGACCATGATCGCCCGCCGCAGGTCCTCGCGGTTCAGGGGCCGCCCCTCGCGTGCGCAGGCGGCCCGGACCTCGTCGAGCGCGTGGTCGAGGTAGACCAGCATGATCACCCCTGTCTCGGCGGCGACGCCGGCGAGCGCGATGAAGCCCACCGCCACGGCCACCGACATGTTGAAGCCCATCCACCACATCAGCCAGATGCCGCCGACCAGGGCGAACGGCAGCGACAGCATGACGATGAGCGTCTCGGTCAGGCGCCGGAAGTTGATGAACAGCAGCAGGAACACGACGAGCAGCGTCAGCGGCACCACGACCTTCAGGCGCGCCTCGGCCCGCTCCAGGTATTCGTACTGCCCGCTCCACTGCAGGGTCGTGCCCTGTGGGAGCTTGACCTCGTCCACCACGGCCTTGCGCGCCTCGGCCACGTAGCCGCCGAGGTCGCGCCCATTGATGTCGACGAAGATGTAGACCGCAAGCTGTCCGTTCTCCGTGCGGATCGAGGTCGGGCCCCGGGTGAGTTCGACCTTGGCGACCTCGCGCAACGGCACCGTGCCCCCAGCCGGGAGTGGCACCTGCACCTCGTCGGCGATGGCCCGCGGATCGGACCGGAAGGCCCGGGGGTAGCGGACGTTGACGGTGTAGCGTTCGCGTCCCTCGACGGTGTTCGTCACGCTCTGGCCGCCAAGCGCCGTCGCGATGACGTCCTGCACGTCCCCGACCATCAGCCCGTAGCGCCCGAGCGCCTCCCGGTCCGGCGTGATGTCGAGGAAGTAGCCGCCGATGACCCGCTCGGCGTAGGCGCTCGACGTGCCCGGCACGTTGCGCACCACCGCCTCGACCTGGCGAGCGACCCCTTCCATCTCCTTAAGGTCGGTGCCCAGCACCTTGATGCCGACGGGCGTGCGAATGCCGGTCGAGAGCATGTCGATGCGGGCGCGGATCGGCTGCGTCCATGCATTCGACACGCCCGGGAACTGCAGGGCCTTGTCCATCTCGGCCTTGAGGCTCGCCAGCGTCACGCCGGGGCGCCACTCGGACGGCGGCTTCAGCGCGATGACCGTCTCGAACATCTCCATCGGCGCCGGGTCGGTCGCGGTGTTGGCGCGGCCCGCCTTGCCGTAGACCGAGGCTACCTCCGGGAAGGATTTTATGATGCGGTCCTGGGTCGCGAGGAGCTCGCCGGCCTTGGTCACCGACAGGCCCGGCAGGGTCGTCGGCATGTACATCAGCGTGCCCTCGTTGAGGTCGGGCATGAACTCCGAGCCGAGCTGACGGGCCGGCCACACGGTCGCCGCCAGCACCCCGAGGGCGAGCAGGACAGTCAGCACCCGCGCCCGCAGGACGCCCGCGATGAGCGGCCGGTAGAGCCAGATCAGGAGCCGGTTCAGCGGGTTCCTGTGCTCCGGGATGATCCGGCCCCGCACGAACAGCACCATCAGCGCGGGGACCAAGGTCACCGACAGGATCGCGGCTGCCGCCATGGCGAAGGTCTTGGTGAAGGCCAGCGGCCCGAACAGCCGGCCTTCCTGGCTCTCCAGTGTGAAGATCGGCAGGAAGCTGACCGTGATGATGAGGAGCGAGAAGAACAGGGATGGGCCGACCTCGGACGCCGCCTCCACCAGGATCTCCGTCCGCGGCTTGCCTGGCGGCGCCCGTTCCAGGTGCTTGTGGGCGTTCTCGATCATCACGATGGCGGCGTCGATCATGGCGCCGACCGCGATGGCGATGCCGCCCAGGCTCATGATGTTGGCGCCGAGACCCAGGGCTCGCATGCCGACGAACGCCATCAGGATCCCGACCGGCAGCATCAGGATGGCGACGAGCGCGCTCCTCACATGCAGCAGGAACACGACGCACACGAGCGAGACGACGACGCTCTCCTCGACCAGCGTGTGCCGCAGGGTGTCGATGGCCGCGTCGATGAGCTGGGAGCGGTCGTAGACCGGCAGGATCTCGGTGCCCGCGGGCAGGCTTTTCGCCACCTCCGCAAGCTTCGCCTTCACGCCCTCGATGACGTTCAGCGCGTTCGCGCCGAAGCGCTGCAGGACGATGCCGCCGGCGACCTCGCCCTCGCCGTTCATCTCGGTGATGCCCCGACGCTCGTCCGGTCCGAGCTCGACCCGGGCGACGTCCCGGACCCGCAGCGGCGTGCCGCCGGAAGTCTTGAGGACGATGTTCTCGATGTCGGCGACGCCCCTCAGGTAGCCGCGACCGCGGACCATGAACTCGAACTCGGAGAGCTCGACCGTGCGGCCGCCGACGTCGGCGTTGCTCGACCGGATTGCGTCCCGGAGCTTGTTGAGGGAGATGCCCTGGGCACGAAGCCGGTTCGGGTCGACCACGACGTTGTACTGCTTGACGAAGCCGCCGACGCCGGCGACCTCGGCGACGCCCTCTGCCCGCGAGGCCCCGAACCGGACCACCCAGTCCTGCAGGGAGCGAAGCTCGGCGAGCGTCCGTTCCTTTGCGACGACGACGTACTGGTAGACCCAACCCACGCCCGTGGCGTCGGGGCCGAGTGTCGGGGTTACCCCGGCCGGCAGGCGGCTCGCCGCGGCGTTGAGGTATTCGAGCACCCGCGAGCGGCCCCAGTACGGGTCGGTGCCGTCCTCGAAGATGACGTAGACGAACGACACGCCGAAGAACGAGAAGCCGCGCACCACCTTCGCCTTCGGCACCGTCAACATGGCGGTGGTCAGCGGGTAGGTGACCTGATCCTCCACGACCTGTGGCGCCTGGCCCGGGTACTCCGTGTAGACGATGGCCTGCACGTCCGAGAGGTCGGGGATGGCGTCGAGCGGCAGGGTGCGCAGCGACATCACCCCGACCGCGACGGCGAACACGGTCCCAACCAGCACCAGGACGAGGTTACGTGCCGACCAGCCAATGAGGCGCGCGATCATGGCGTGCCTCCCGCGTCGGCGGCCAGCCGGTCGTCCTTGGGCGGCGCCATGCCCTGGAGGGCCGCCTTCAGGTTGCTCTCGGCGTCGATGAGGAAGTTCGCGGAGGTCACGACGCGGTCGCCGGCCGAGATGCCGTCGCGGATCTCGGTGTAGCCGGTGCCGCGCACGCCGACCTTGACCTCCTTCGGCTCGAAACGGCCTTCCCCGCGGTCGAGGAGCACCACCTGCCGCTCGCCGGTGTCGATGACGGCGTCGTCCGGCACCGCGACCACGGGCTTGGTGTCGCCGGTCGCGACCTCGACGTCGGCATACATGTCGGGCAGCAAGGTGCCGTCGGGGTTCGGGAGCTCGATGCGCACCCGCGTGGCCCGGGTCTCCGGGTTCACCTGCGGATAGATCGTCCCGACCTTGCCGGAGTAGATGCGCCCCGGGGCCGAGCGCAGGCGGATCGTGGCGGCTTGCCCGACGCGGACGTTGGAAAGGTCGCGCTCGGGCACGTCGGCGAGCACCCACATCGTCGCGATGTCGCCGATGCGGAACAGGGTATCGCCGGCCGCGGCCTTCATGCCCTCGATGGCGGTCCGTTGCAGGACGATGCCGTCCCGGGGCGACGACCAGGTGATGGCCATCGGCACGTTCCGGGTCCGCTCCATCTCGTCGATCACCGCCTCGGAGACGTTCAGGTTCCGCAGGCGCCGCCTCGCGCCGTCGAAGCCCGGGTTGGCGATGAGCTGGGCCGCCGCCGCGTTGATCTCGGGCGAGTAGACGTGGACCAGCGCCTGGCCCTTGCGGACGCGGTCGCCGGTGGTGACGTTCTCGACATGGTCGACGTAGGCGTCCGACCGGGTCGCGATGACCGTCACCCGCCGCTCGTCGAGGGCGACCGTGCCGGGCACCCGGACGGGCTGCGCCACCACCCGGCGCTCGATGACCTCGGTCCGCACGCCGGTGCGCTGCACCTTGCCGGGCGAGACGGTGACGACGTTGCCGTCGCTGTCCTCACCCTCGTAGACGGGGATGTAGTCCATCCCCATCGAATCCTTCTTGGGCGTGGCCGAGGTGTCCGGCAGCCCCATCGGGTTGCGGTAGTAGCGGATGCGGCGGGCGCCCGCGGCGGGCTTCGCGTCCCCGGCCTTCCCCATGTCCTGGGCGGCCAAGTCATGCCCGGCCATCCCCTGGCCGGCCATGTCGGCAGGCATGGCCTCGCCGTCGTCCGAAGCGTCGAAGCGCACGTCCTCGCTGGCGTGGACCGCGCGGAACTCCCGGCCATCCGCGGTCGCCATCGGCGACAGCGAGTAGACCGGCTTCCCGTCCGGGTCCTGGTAGTAGACCACCGGTCCGGCCGCCTTCGTGGGGGCCGTAGCCTGCGCGGCCGGCATGGGGGCCGGAGACCACCGGGCGAGCTCCGTCCGGGCGCGCTCGGCGAGCGCCGGCACGGGGTTCTCCCCATGCCCCGCGACATAGCCGGCGCCCCCCGCCGCGAGTGCGGCGAGGGTCCCGGCGAACCAGGCCGCGCGGCTCACTTGACGGCCTTGAAGACCAGCTTGTCCTCGACCGTGCCGGTCTCGCCCTGGACCTTGGCCCCGAGCGACAGGCGCCAGCCGCCGGCCATCGTGAGCTTCGCCTTGAAGCGATAGACGCCCGGCTCGGTCGTGGGGAGCTGCTCGATCTTCGAGGTCATCTCGTCCATGCTGTCGGGCGCCATGTCGATGCGCTTGGCGAAGATCACGGCGTCGGGAACCGGCTTGCCGCTGCGCTTATCGAGAAGGCGCACCGACAGGACAGCCTCGCCGACCTTGGCCTCCTGCTGCAAGAGCTCGAAGCGGTAGTCCTTGATGTCGGCAAGCGCCGGGAACGCGGTCGCCGACAGGGCGGCACCGAGCAGCGCCGCCGAGACGGCGCGCGGAAAAGGCTTCTGGGTCACGGGTGTTGTCTCCTGAACGCGATGGCGGGCCGCGCGTGGACGCGCGGCGTCATGCCGGCGCTCACGCCGGCGGCATCGGGTTCAGGCTCGGGGAGGCTCGGTGGGCGGCCCTTGCGAGAGGCTGTCGAAGGACGCGATGACGGCCCAGGTGGGTCCCTCGAAGCGGGCGACGCGACCCGGAAGTCCGAGGGCGACCGGAAGTCCGGTGGCGACCTTAGCCAGGCAAAGCGCCATCAGGGGGCAGCCCTTCGAGCAGTCGGGCATGTCCGGCCGCTCCTTGGGGCAGCACGGCATCTCGTCCATGGCCATCCCGGCCATGCCGTCCATGGCCTCGTCGGACATCGCCATGGCGTGACCGTGAACGCCCGTCGGCGCGCGCATGCCTGCGGCAGCCGCGGATGCGGTCACCGGCGCAAGGGCGAGGCTGAGGACCGCCAGGAGCGGGAGCAGCCTGCGAAGGGCGAGCCAGAAGGTCACCGTCCGACGATGCCACATCACAGACCGGCAAGGAAGGGACGGGACTACCGGACGCGCCAAGGGGATACGACGAGCGCGAGTTTCGCGATGACGGGCACGGGACGGAAGACGTAGGTGTCGCGCGACGACCGGACGCCCCGCGCCCGGGGACCCGGAGCCATGCACCCGAGGCTACCGGACGCGCTCCATCGAGCGTCGGATCGTGACCGGGAGAGGACGGATCGTCCAGCACGGCACCATGCCCGGACCGGGACCAAGCGGGTATGCCTCCTGTCCGGTCCGCAGCTCAGGAGGACCCCGAGCAGCAGGATGCGGACCCGCCGTTCTCGCGGGCTTCCTGGATGGGCGGACAGGGGACCTCGCCGAAGGAGCAGAAGACGCAGCAGTCGCCCGCCTTCGGGCGCAGGAGCGTGCCGCAGCCGGTGCACTCGTAGAAGAACTGGCAGGCGTCGGTCGGCATCGTCTCCGTCGCTCGATGACCGCAGTGCGGGCAGGTCAGGGTGGACCGAAGCTGCATCGTCCGCCTCACCGCATCGCCTTGAGCACGACAGGCTCAAGGTATGGTTCCCACGCGAGCGCCAAACCGACCAGCACCGTCCCAAGTCCCAGAAGGCCAGGGGTACGCCATGACGGCCCCATGCGAGCACATGGTTCGGCCATGTCGCATGCCGTCGCCCGGTAACGGAAGAACAGCGCCCAACCCATGAGGAGGGCCAGGGCGGCCCCGCCAAGCAGGATCGGCCGGATGCTAGCCAACATGGCCAATCCTCCGAAAACCGCCCCTGTCGCGCCGAGACCGGCAAGCGCCACCGGGAGGGCGCAGCAGGACGAGGCCGCCAGGGCACCCAGCCCGGCGACCGTGCCCAGCCCGGCGAACCAGCTTCCCGAGGGAATCGGCAGGCCGTCCCGCGGACGTGAGGCGGGTCTTGCGGGAGGCGCCATGGATGGTGTGTCGATCATCATCGTGCCACCCTGCATCCCGTAGCCACTACGGGATCAAGCGAAAAATGGCGAAGGGTGCGCGAGGTCTCTCCATAGGGCAGATCGCGGCGGCGGCCGGGATCAACCTGGAGACCGTCCGCTACTACGAGCGCATCGGGCTCATGCCGCCGCCGGCTCGCACGGAGGGCGGTCACAGGGCCTACGATCCTGCCCATGTCCGGCGCCTGGCGTTCATCCGTCAGGCTCGCGCATTGGGCTTCGGGATCGAGGACATCCGGACCCTGCTGGCGTTGGCCGCGCCCGGGCACCGGTCCTGTGGCGAGGTCCGGGACGTCGCAGCCGCCCACCTTGCCGAGGTCCGCGCCAAGCTCGCCCGTCTCGCGCGGCTTGAGCGCATCCTGAGCGACACCGTGGAGCGGTGCAGCGGCGCCCCGACGCCGGCCTGCCCGGTTCTCGATATGCTCGATGCACCGATGTGAAAGCCGGCCCATCCGACACCCAGCAGTGGAACGGGACCGCCGGTCGTCCTTGTCTTGGTCCCAAGAGGCCGGAAGCGGGTGGCGATGCGGGGTCACGCAGCCGCTCGTCCGTGGAACGACCGTCGACCTAGGCGTCGACCGGCGAGGATGCCGGGGCGCCGAACCTTGGCATGAGGCGGACGTAGATGAGTTCGCTGAGGAGCTCGACCAGCGTCTGCGTGACGATGACGGCGGGCAGGAGTGGCACGGCACCCGGAACCGCAAACGCCAGCGGCAGGACCACCAGGGAGTTTCGCGTGGCGGCGCTGAAGGCCAGCGTGCGGACGGTGGGGGCATCCAGGCGGAACGCGCGCCCGACCGCCCAACCCAGCAGCGGAGCCGCCACGGCGAAGACGACGTAGACGGGGACCACCCGCGGGGCGTCGTCCAGGGCGGGCCCGAGCTGGGGCAGGACGGACGCGATCACCACGAACAGGACGAGGGCCGTTGCCGGCACCGGCAGAAGCCCGAGCCCGGCGGCGATCCGCTGGCCGGTGCGGCTGCGTGCGGCCCAGATCTGCACGGCCGCAGCAAGTCCGAGGGGAACCGCGATGAGCCAGACGAAGGCGTGCACGAACGGACCGACCTGGACGAACCTGGCGGCGTCCTCGCCGAGGAAGACGTTGAGGTAGACCGGCAGCAGCAGCATCTGCGCGATCAGCAGCGCCGGGGTGGAGGCCAGCAGCACCTTGGCGTCCGCGCGGCCGAGGTGGGCGAAGGTGACAACGTAGTCGATGCACGGCGTGAGCAGGACCATGAGCACGCCCAGCCGCAGCATCGGATTGGCGGGCAGGAACTGGATCAGGCAGGCCACCAGGATCGGCAGCGCGACGAAGTTCGTGGCGAGGAGCGCCGCCAGGAAACGGACCCGCGTAAAGGCTTTCCCCAACTCGGGCAGGGGTACCTGGAGGAAGGTGACGAACAGCATCAACGCCAGGGCCGGGTTGATCCCGACGTCCAGGGCCGTGGTTCCGGGGACCAACAGCGCAACGACGACGGCCAGGCCGATGGCGGCGAAGTAGATCGGGATCTGGCGGCCTTCGAGGATGTCGCGCAAGGTGGTCATGCTTCCTCGCAGGCGATCCTGGGGGCTTGCTCGACCCGCTGGGGCCGTCCGGTGCATTTGGCGAACAGGTCGATGGCGCGGTCGCAGACCTCGCAGTGACCCTCGCAGCAATCGCGCATGAGGAAGGCGACGAGGTCGGACAGGGCCGGGAAGATCGCGCTGTAGATGATCGAGCGACCTTCGCGGCGGCTCTCGACGAGGCCGGCGTTCTCCAGGTGGTTGAGGTGGAACGAGATGCGCGGCGCCGAGGCACCTGCGATGGCCTCGGTGATGGCACCGGCGGCCATGCCCTTCGCCCCGGCGGTCACCAGCATGCGGATGATGCGTAGGCGGGTTTCCTGCGCGATGGCCGCGAAGCCGTCGAGCGCTTGCTTTTCCTGCACGACACTTAAACCGTTATGGAATCGTTTAAGCGTCAGTAGGCTCACGACGGGTCGGAGGCAAGGACCGGATCTGGACCGGATCACGGCGGACGTCCCAGGCAGCCTCCGCTTTCCTAGCTTCGCGGCCGGACACGCCAGAGCGATAGGGCAAGCGCAACGTTCGCCACGGCGAGCACGCTGAGCAGTGCATAGGTCGCGTCCGCGCCCGCGTGGGTCAGGACCAAGGCTCCGACGGAGGGTGCAAGCGCTTGGGCCACCAGCCCCGGGCGGGCGAGGCGGCCGACGAGCGCGGCGTAGCGTTCGGGACCGAACAGGGCCAGGGGCACCGTACCCCGTGCAATCGAGTAGATCCCGTTGCCGGCCCCGTAGAGGACCAGCGCCAGCCCGACCAAGGGTAGGCCGGCCGTCAGCATCGCGATCCCGAGGACCACCAGGACCATGGCGGCGGTCAGGGTCCAGAGGGGATGGTGCCGACCCTTGCCGGCCATCTCGACGATGCGCGCACCCACCTGTGCCGGTCCGATCAGGGCACCATAGGCGACGGCCGAGGTGAGAGCCACGCCACGGGCCTGGAGCAGGGTGATGAGGTGCACCGAGACCATGGCCATCACCGTGCCGCCGAGGGTCAGCACCCCTGCCATGAGGAGGAAGGCACGACGCTCCCGGCCATCGAGCCGGACGCCGGGGATCGCGCCTTCGGATCGCGTGACCGGATGCGCGGGGGGCCGGGGGATCGCGAGCAGGACGAGCGGCAGCGTGACCGAGAGGTGCAGCCCGGCATAGGCGAGGCAGGTCCCGCGCCAGCCGACCCGCTCGATCAGGAAGGCCGAGAGCGGCCAGCACACCGTGCTGGCGAAGCCGCCCCACAGGGTCAGGGTCGTGATGGCGGGCCTTGCCTCGGCGCCGTAGAGGCGCCCGAGCGTGGCGAAGGCGGGGTCGTACAGGCCGGTGCCCATGCCGAGGCCGACGAGGAGCCAGGCCGCGAGGTAAGCCGTGAGGTTCGGGGCAAGGGCAAGGCCCATGAGGCCCAGCGCCAGCGCGATGGCGGCGAAGGCCAGCACCGGCCGCCCGCCATGCTCCCCGATGAAGGCTCCCACCCGCGGCGAGACGAGGCCTGCGACGAGGAGGCCAAGGGACAGCCCTCCGATAACCCAGCCGAGGGGCCATCCCGTATCCTTCGACATCGGCGCGGCCAGCACCGACAGGAGGTAGAACGAGGAGCCCCAGGTCAGGATCTGGATCACGCCCAGGGCCGAGATCACGGGCCATCGGCGCGCCGGGGCCATCGGATCGCTACCGGGCCCCGAGAACGGGTAGCCAGACCGCCAAGGCCGCCAGGGTGACCAAGAGGACCGGTGGCGTGATGACCAGGCCCACCCGCATGTACTGGCCCCAGGTGATACGCTGGCCCTTGGTGTCGAGGACGTGGAGCCAGAGCAGGGTCGCCAGGCTGCCGATGGGCGTGAACTTCGGGCCGAGGTCGCAACCGATGACGTTGGCGTACACCATCAGCTCGCGCATCAGGGGCGACAGGTCCGGGGCCTGCTGGATGGAGAGCGCGCCGACGAGCACGCTCGGCATGTTGTTCATCACCGACGACAGGATCGCGGCGGCGACCCCCGTGCCGAGGGTGGCGACGAACGGACCGAAGCCCGAGAGCCGCACGAGGCCTTGCGCCAGGTAATCGGTCAGGCCGGCGTTCTTCAGGCCGTAGACTACGAGGTACATGCCGAGGCTGAACAGGACGATCTGCCAGGGGGCACCCGCGAGCACCTTGCGGATCGGGATGACGCGGCTTCGGTTCGCCAGCGCCAGCAGGACCAGTGCGCCGGCGCAGGTGACCACCGAGACCGGCACGCCGAACGGGGCCGTCATGAAGTAGGCCACCAGCAGCAGGGCGAGGAGCGGGAAGGCCGCCTTGAAGACAAGCGGATCCTTGATCGCGTGGCGCGGCGGTTCGAGCTCGGTCACCGGGTACGTGGTTGGCAGGTCGCTCCGGTAGAACAACCACAGCACCACCAGGGTCGCGGCCAGCGAGACGAGGTTCACCGGGACCATCACGGCGGCGTAGCGGCTGAAGGTGATGTCGAAGAAGTTCGCCGAGACGATGTTGACGAGGTTGGAGATCACCAGCGGCAGGCTGGTCGAATCCGCCACGAACCCGCAGGCGACGATGAAGGCCAGGGCCGCCGCCGGCTTGAAGTCGAGGCGCAGCAGGATGGCGAGCACGATGGGGGTGAGCAGCAGGGCCGCCCCGTCGTTGGCGAACACCGCCGCGATGGCGGCACCGAGGAGGATCACCAGCGGGAACAGCAGGTGCCCCCGGCCGCCGCCCCACCGGGCGATGTGGAGCGCCGCCCAGTGGAAGAAGCCGGCCTCGTCGAGCAGGAGCGAGATGATGATGAGGGCCACGAAGGTGAAGGTGGCGTCCCAGACGATGTGCCAGACCACCGGGATGTCCCCGGGATGGATGACCCCGGTGCCCAGTGCCACGGCGGCCCCGATCAGGGCGCTCCACCCGATGCCGAAATCCCGCGGCTGCCAGATGACGAAGACGAGGGTGACCACGAAGATGGCGAGCGCGAGCATCGGGACTGTTTCTTGTTCTTGGGGGTGTGGGTGGGGTCAGGCGGTAGCGACGCGGCGCCCGTGCTCGTCGACGACGCGCTCGCCATCCTCCTTGACGAACTCGCCCTGTTGGGCGGGAAGGAGGTCGAGGACCGCCTCGGAGGGCCTGCATAGGGCAACACCCAGTGGGGTGACGACCAAGGGGCGGTTCAGCAGGATCGGATGCTCGCCGATGGCATCCAGAAGCTGATCGTCCGTCAGGCTCGGGTCCGAGAGGCCGAGCTCGCCGAAGGGCGTTCCCTTCTCACGGAGCAGATCACGGACCTTCACGCCCGCCCGCTCGGCAAGCTGGCGCACCAGGGTCCGGTTTGGGGGCGTCTTCAGGTACTCGACCACGTGCGGCTCGATGCCGGCGTTGCGGATGAGGGCTAGGGTATTGCGGGACGTGCCGCAATCCGGGTTGTGGTAGATCACGACGTCCATCAGGTGGTCTCCGTGCAACAGGCGGCAAGGGCAGCGACAGCCGGGGCGCAGACCTCAGGGCGTCCCTGGCAGCAGTCGCGCATCAGGAACTGGATGAGCTCGGACAGGTCCGGGTAGGCGGCGCTGTAGATGATCGAGCGCCCCTCGCGCCGGGACGTGACCAGCCCGGAATGCGAGAGCTCCTTCAGGTGGAACGACAGGTTAGTGCCCGACACGCCGACCGCCTCGGCGAGCGTCCCGGCCGCCGTGCCGTCAGGGCCGGCGGTGACGAGCTGGCGCACGATACGCAGGCGATGCTCCTGGCCGAGGGCCGCGAAGGCCGCCACGGCTTGCCGTTCGTCCATCATGATGTCAATATCTCAACCATCGTTGAAACGTAGAGGAATGAAACGTCTTGGACAAGCCCCTGCAGCCCTTCGCCGATGGAATGCCGAACCTAAGCGAGGGGCATTTCGTGGTCCCGACGACCGACGCCCTGCACGTGAAGACACCGTTCACCCACGCCCCGCGCTTCCTGATCCTGTACGGATCGCTCCGTGAGCGCTCGTTCAGCCGCCTCCTCGCCTACGAGGCCGCGCGCCTGTTGGAGGCGATGGGCGGCGAGGTGCGGATCTACGACGCGCACGGCCTGCCGCTGCCCGACGACGCCACTGCCGATCACCCGAAGGTCCGGGAACTCCGAAACCTCTCGATCTGGTCGGAGGGCCACGTCTGGGTCAGCCCCGAGCGACACGGCGCCATGACCGGGGTCATCAAGAGCCAGATCGACTGGCTGCCGCTCTCGGAGGGTTCGGTGCGCCCGACGCAGGGGCGGACGCTCGCCGTGATGCAGGTCTCCGGCGGCTCGCAGTCGTTCAACGCGGTCAACAGCCTCCGCGTGCTCGGTCGCTGGATGCGGATGATCACCATCCCGAACCAGTCCTCGGTCCCGATGGCGTACAAGGAGTTCGACGAGGCCGGCCGGATGAAGCCGGGTCCGCTCTACGACCGGGTGGTCGATGTCTGCGAGGAGCTGATGAAGTTCACGCTCCTCACCCGCGAGCGATCCGACTACCTCGTCGACCGGTATTCGGAACGCAAGGAGCGCGAGCCCGAAAGGCTCAAGGCCGTCGCCGTCGACATCGGGTTCGTGAAGCGACCCTCCTGATCTGCACGTCCACGCCGACCTCTTCTACGCCATCGCCTCGCCCGGTAGGATAGCGATCCCTATTTCAAGGGCTCCACGACCGTAAGCACAAGAGTCTGAGCGCTGGGGCATGTCGGCCGCCACGATGGCGACCACGGGGGCCGTCTCGTCGGGGCGCCGACGATCGCGACGTGGACGGATCCTTCGCCAACGTCGACGGCGGTCAGCTTCACTAGGCTCAGCTGGAGCTTCCGCATGCCGCCTCGGTCAGCGAGGGGGACCGGACGGAGTGGAGCGTCCCCGAGACGTAGACGAGGTCGCCGACGTCCGTGCCCGGCGCGTCGGCCTCGGCGATGGAGGCGATCGGCTCCGCAGTCAGGAGCAGAAATTTCGCTAGGCATCACGTCCTCCTTGGCCTTGCGCCGAACGAACCCCGCCCAGGTCCGGACGGTCCCGTGCGTCGCTGTCTCCAGCACCGCCACTTCGGAGAGGGTCGACGCGGTCAGGGGGCGAGCGAGGATGGCCAGGAGTGGGATGGTCACGACGCCGCCTTCAAGACGATCGCGTCGACGTCGGCGAAGGCGCCGTCGACCTCCGCGGTGGTGATGGCGCCGGCGCCGATGCCGGCAGCGACCTGGTTGTAGACCGCCAGACAGACGCCAATATGCCTCCGGATCTGCAGGCTCAGCACCTTCAAGCGGTCGTTCGTGAGGGGCCGATCTACCCCGTCGGCGAACGTCCACGGGTCGCTGTCCTTCCGGGCGTCGAGCAGCGTCGCGGTGACCTCGCTTAGCGTGCGCGTCAGGGCCCGCTCGTTGACGGCGACCGCCCAGCCGTCCCACGTTGTGCCGCCCGCCTCGGCCGCTAGGTGCGCCTCGTATGCGTAGGCCAGGACAGCGGCCGCGTCGGGCGGAGCCGGAGCGTTCGGATCGAGCCAGGAGCCATCGGCCTGTTGGGCCTACCTGAGCCACAGCCAGGCGCCGACCGCGTCGCAGATGACGTCGAGGGAGAGACTAACCATGTAAGATAGCGTGGACCGGGGGCGTTAAGGGGGTGAACGTCACGTGGGGCCCTGAAACATAACACCCCCCGACCCCGGGGGCCGGAGGGTGCGCTCAGGATGTGGTGCATCGCGAGGACGACGGATACGTCGACAGTCTAGAATATACCCCACCGAACAGCATCGGACAAGCAAAAGAGGGCGAATAACGACGGTCTAGCAAGGGGTAAGCGGCGGTTCTAGACTTGGAACGACGGCGGTCCAGTAGGGGGTAGAGCCATTCCTACGACCCCCCCCGAGCGTCGACGGCCAGCCACATCCAGGGAGGGCGGCGCAGAGCGTCACGGTAGTGAGCTACACCGGGGAACGGGGCAGGCGGCAGCGACGGGGAAGGTAGCAGGGGGACGACGGCGGGATGACGACCTGCGGGGAACCAGGAGGCCCGGGCCCAAGGGTACAACGGGGGCCCAGGGGCCCATATGTGGAACCAATTACCCGATTATCGTTGAGGGAGAACGGGTTACAGCGCCGAGAACGCCCGTCAGGATTTCGTCCATCTTGGCCTCCATCCACGGGCCCTTGGAGGCCGGTACGATGAAGCTATCGTGGACGGGCAGGCAGGGGATGGACGCCTTCTCGCAGGCCTTGAGGACATCCACCGCCATGGCGCTGTCTACGGCCATGCAGCGGATCCCACGGTCTGCAGCGATGTCTGCGGCGATGGGGGTGTTCCGCGCCACGACGGCCTTGAGCAGGCCGCGGGTGTAGTCCCAGCCGTGCTCCCAGTCGTCCTTGTCCATAATGGCCGCCGCTGCCGCGTTCATGGTCTTCGCGTTCAAGGCGACGTTGAGGGCGAGCTTGCCCTCGTCACGGGGGAATGTCCCCGTGACGTAGGGATCGTGGCGCAAGACGTGACCACGGGCTGCGTAGAGGATCCGCGGATGGAGGGTGGCGAAGTCCGGCTCGAAGGCCGCCTCGCCGTTGATGAGGAGCTCCCGGCGGCGTCCCTTGGGGAGGTTCTGCCACCATCCGTAGAGCCGGCCATGGCGGTCCCAACGGCCACGGCCGAACACGCGGTAAACCTCGGGGCTCGGGGTCGGGACGACGCTGGCCCACGTCCCCTTCTCCTTGCGGTCGTTGCGGGCTCGGACAACGCGCGTGGCGTGCTCCCACCCGTTGCCCGTCGGCATCGTGACCGAGACCTTGCCGAGGTAGGCATTGATGCGGTCGAGCTCGGCCTCCAGGCGTCGCGTCTGACGTGTCGGGTCGTAGCCGATGACGTCGCCGGCCTCGTCCTTGAGGATGAGGCGGCAGCGACGCGTCTCGTACTCGAAGGGCGCGTCGCGGAAGGCGTGGACGAGGTCGGGGGTCGCACGCAGGCGGCTCTGCATCCCGGTGGAGAGGTGGTCGCCAGGGCGGGCCCGGACCTCCTCGATCAGCCCGAGCTCGACGAGTTCAGCCACGGCGGCGAGCACGCGGTCGTAGGTGTAGGGCAGGCCCATGTACCGCGATTGACCGGCGTAGAACGCCTTGCGGCGCGAGTAGCTGACCCAGCGATCCTCGCCGGGCGCCATGTCGGCCGCGATGCACGCGGCCGCGAGGACGCTGCGCCTGGCGACGTCCTGCCTGCGATCGGGGATGTCGGGGATGCCGGCGGCCGAGAGGATGTTCTCCGGGATGCGCCAGTGGAAATCGAGGGCGCGGTCGCGCGCCTGTGCCGTGTTGAGCATGTCGTATCCATCGACACGTCAGGCACCACACCGCCGTGTCGGGACCGATGATCCGCTCGACATTAGCCTTAGTCTATGGGTATGTGCTTTGGAGATCCGCTGATATACTTCGCGAGACCAGTAGTTCAACCGCCCCGACGGGGTGCATGATCTCACGGGGGTAAAGCATCGATTTCAGCCTCGCCCACGGCCTAACTTCGAGGCACCGGAGGATTCAGCCAACGAGCCCCGTGGACGGCTCCACGGGGCTCTAATGCGGTCGAAAATTTATTTGTGCTCGCATGCGGCCGTCGCCTGATGCCGTGAGGACATATCGAATCCGCGAACAGCTTGGTGAGCTGGTGGCTCGAACTCCTAACCCGATCGGGGTCTACCCGACGACCTCGCGGCGGCCCTGGAGCGGGCCCTGTCGGCCGTGAAGCACATCGACGCCGGTAGGATCGGAGCCGAGGCGTGATGCCCAGTGACCAGGCGTTCCTACTCACCTTCGCAGGCCTGCTGCGAGTCGGCATCCTCGCCGACCCTGTCCCGACCTACCGGGCATGCCGATCGGCTTGCGCCGCCCTTGGGGACGCATTCGTGCCCGTTGACTACACCTGACCGATTCGCGCGGTCCGCTTAGTCCACGAGGAGGATTGGGAGAGTCGGCTGAGGGTCACCCCAACCGCGGCCGCCGTGCGGGCAACGCTGGCGAGCGAGGGCGTGGAGAGCGTCCTGGCACGGTGGGGCGGGCGCTACCGAGGCAAACTCATCGCGGCAGCGAACCGCGCCGCGCGCAGGTCACCGCCCGCCAGACATCCCCTTACGTGGCCGGGATCGGGGGCACGTCCGGAGGCGTCGCCTGCGTGTAGGTGACGGTCTGCACCGTGTAGTCGGGCGTGCCTGAGAAGCTGATGCCCAAGCCGGCGTAAAACCCCATCACGGAGTGGAGCGCGCTCAGGGACGACTTCCTCATCTCGACGGCGACCATGGTCCTCTGGGACAGGCCGACGCGTCGGGAAATTTCGTCCTGCGTCAGGCCGACGAGGGTCCGCGCGGCGCGCAGCTGCATTGGGGAGGGATACACGACGAGGCACTCCGAGCCGGATTCGATGGAAGGCCATTATCACCAAAGCGCCCGAAACGTGCAATGACGGCACATCGACTCGCGTTCTCAGAAGAAGGTGATATCCTCCGATTCGTGCCGACATCGCCGGATCCACTGGCGAAAAAAAATGGCCCCGGAGGCGCGCGAACGCCGCCGAGGCCTGGTCAGCCACAGGAGCATCCCCGTGACCGAACCGTGCACCCACCTTACCACCACGACCGCCCCGAACGGTAGCCTCGCCGCGTCCCTCGCCCAGGGAATTTCGCAGTACGCCGAGCGCTTCGAGGAGGCCTCGGTCCTTGAGATCGCGGCGGCCATGAGCGTCGAGGATCCCCACGCGGCGCGGTCGTTCCTCCTGGAGCGCACTGCCGAGCCGGCGTTCCCGATGCTGCGCAGGAGCGTCCTCGGTACGATCGAGCTCCGGATCGAGGCCGCCAAAGCCGCTGCGCGTGACCGCCTCCTCCTGGTGACCGGCGACGACGCGCCGGGCGGGAAGAGCGACAAGGCGCGCGAGGCGATCTTCCGCCGGGACCCGGGCGCATTTCTGCCAGGCGCCGAGGTCAGCAAAGTCCGCCCGTTCGCCCGGGCCTTCTGGCACGTCCTGATCGACGGGAAGGACGTGCCCTGCGTCTACGTCTGCCGGGCCGCCGTCGTGAGCGACCTGCACGACATGGTCGAATGCCTGGCCGAGAACAGACAGTACGAGCGGGGCATCGTCATCGGTGCGCCCGAGACCGCGCGGGACATCGCCGGCCTACTGCCCCCGAACATCGCCTTCGTGGCCGTACCCCTCGCCACCGACGGGAGGCGCGCGTGAACGCCATCGTCCGCATCCCGGCCGCGCCGGCGATCTCGATCTTCCGCTTCGACAACCACGACATCCGCGTCGTGGAGATCGACGGGCTGCCCTGGTTCGTCGGCGCCGACGTCTGCAAGGCCGCCCGCCTCTCGAACCCGTCCGTCTCGCTCAAGGCGCTCGACGAGGACGAGAGGGCTAAGATCTTCTTAGGGCATCCCCAGGGCGAGGTCCTGGTCATCACCGAGGGCGGTCTCTACACCCTGCTGATGCGCAGCCAGCGTGCCCTCGTGAAGGGCGCGACGGCATGGCGGTTCCGTCGGTGGGCGATGAACGAGGTCCTCCCCGAGATCCGGCGGACCGATTCCTACGCCGTGGCACCCGCCCCGACGCCGGTCGCGATCCCCGAGGACCTCGACGATAACAGGGTGCTGAGGAGGATGCTCCTGGCCCGGATGGATCGGGAGGACGCCCTCGTCGAGCGCCTCGTCATCACAGACCAGGAGCTCATCGACACCTCTCGCCAGCTCACCGCCTCGCAGCGGCAGGTACAGCGGGCCCGGCCGGCGGTGGAGTGCGTCGAGCGGTTCGCCGAGAGCGAGGGGCTCTACAGCCTCCAGGCCGGTGGCAAGGCCCTCGGGCAAAAGCCGAACAAGTTCATCGCTTGGCTGAAGGAGCGCGGCGACCTGTTGGATCTGAACAGGTCGAACCTCCCCCGGCAGGACCTCATCGACCGTGCCCCGTTCCGCGTCCGGATCGAGGAGTACGGCGGCAAGCCCCGTGCGACGCCGAAGATGACGTCGAAGGGCATCCTCCACTACGGACGCGAGCTCTGCGTCTCCGTCGACTGGCGGGCCGCACGGGAGCCCGACCTGTTCGACTGACACCACTCAGACTCTGAGTGGTGACGAGGGGCCCGGGTGACCGGGCCCCTTTTTCGTGCCTGAAATCTTGTGCAGCGAAATGGGAGCGAAGGCCGGTTCGCTATCATTGGCAACCCGGCCCGGGCACGCCTGCGCACGGTTTCGGCACGCTCTCAGCATATTTTCGCGCGTTTCAGTCCGCGCGATCGGCGTTACACCGAGAGCGGAATCCGGCCTCGCTCGTGGGGCGCGCTGCAGCACCCCCGATCCAGGCGCTCGGCGGCCTACGGGCACGGCTCCCCTTCGAGCCGCCGCCGGTACCGGACGCCGTCGTGCAGTAGGACGCTGCTGGGCAGGAGGACGAGCTCCGCGTCGTAGGGGACGACGCTGCCCCCGTTGCCGTAGCACTGGCGGGACGTCACCCGGCCGCCGGCTATCCGGGCGCCGTGGCACTCCATCAGGTCGATGCCGACGACCCCGGCCTCGGGACCGACGACGATCGCGGGGACGTCGGCCCCCTCGGGGCAGTAGAGGCCCGGGGCGGGCTGGAAGGCATCCGCCTCGACGGGGCCGGCGAGCAGGGCGAAGATGGCGAGCGCACGCACGGTCAGATCTCCACGATGAGGGCGGGGTCGAACGCCGGGTTTTCGCCATGCCGGCCGCGTGGGTTCGCCAGCACGCGCGTCCCGCCGACGACGTAGTCAGCGGACCGATGGATGTGGCCGTGGATCCACAGGGCGGGTGCGTCCGGACCTTCGAGGACGCGCGTAAGGTCGGTCGCGTACGCCGCGTCGATCGCCTGCAGGGGGCCCTGCCTCCCGAGCGACGCGGGGTGGGGGGCGTGATGCGTGACGACGACCGTCGGGCCGTCCCACGTCTCCGCAAGCGCGCGCTCGATCCGCCCAAGCTGGGCGACGTGCTCGGCGGCGGCGGCGCTCGGCCTGAAGGCGTTCGTCTCGCCCGAGGCCGTACGGACCTTGACCTTCCGATGGTCTCGCATCCCCCCGTTGCGGTCACCACAGGAGGCCATCGTCGGAGCCCGCCATGCCTCGCCAAGCAAGGCGTAGTCCGTCCAGACCGTGGCGCCGATGATCCGTACGCCCTCGATGGCCAGGACCTCCCCGACGGCGAGCAGGTGGATGCCCGCGGCCGCAGCGGCCTCGCGCCCGCGTTCGAGCTCGCTCTGCCAGCGGCTCCCGTAAAAATCATGATTCCCGGGCACGTAGACGACATGCCGGACGTACGGCGCGACGCACGCCGCGAGCCAGGGCAGGCTGCGCTTCGTCAAGCCATCGGCGACGTCGCCGGCCACGATCGCCACGTCGCACACCGGCACGGCCGGGGCCTCCCAGCAGTCGGCATCGTCGTGCACGTCAGAGAAAATCCATGCCCTTGTCATCCCAACCTCCCTCAATCCACGCGGACCCGTCCGCCTCGAACCACGCCATCGACGCCCGGGTAACCAGGAGGCCGTTCGTCCTAAATCCGGGACACCAGAGGCCGTACCGGAGCCTCACCGCCGAGGGCGGCCGCGCCCCCTCGGCCACCGTGCCCGTGGCCCATGCGTGGACGTCCCGGGCCCCCGTCCGCAGGCACCGCTGGCGCCCCGCCTCCGACGCTCGGAGGACGACGTCGGCAAGCACGATCGCCGGCACGTGGCCGACGACCCTGCCCCGCTCGCGCACGCTCCAGGCGCGGCGGGTCAGGTTCCGGTAGACGTCATGCCTTGCCATTGGCGTGGAGATCGCAGCACGTCTTCGCCCACCCGCCCTTGCGGATACGGCCGGGGGCCCCGCAGGTCTCACAGACATAGGCCGACAGGTGCTCCACGCAGTCAACTATAGTCGAGACTTCATTGCGCGTTGCCTTCCTAGTCTTGCCTTCGATTGAGTAATGCCAGCGGGCCTGCGCGAACTTCTCCTTCGTTTGTTCGGTCCGGAATCCCGTCGCCCCAGCCTCGGAGACCAGGCTCGCGCCCGCCTCCCACAGCCAGCGCCAGCCGCCGCCCGAGTACGGCCCCCCGGGTTCGAACGTTGTCGGGTAGCGCCCGCGCAGCGTGGCGTCCCAATCGTCCGGGACGACCGCGCGGCCGGTCTGCCAGCGCAGGGCGAGGACGCGCGCCAGGACGCGGAGGACGTCCTGCGCGGGGGGCGGCGGGACGAAGCGGCCGTCGTCCTGACGGGGCAGCGGGGAGCCACCCGTCCACGTGACGAGGGGACCGTGGGCGCTCGGGCTGACGCCCGTGGGGACGACGTCGACGTGGCCTACGTGCCGGCACACGGCGTCGTCAGCGATCGTGCGGAATTCGTCGATGAGCATGGGGGTCTCCTGGGGGCTGAGGGGTGAGCAGAGGGGGGACCGCGCGCCGATTTCACGCGCGGACCTCGCGGGGTTCACGGCGGTCGTCCGGGTTCGCAGGCAGCGCGTCGGCGAGGGCGAGCAGGCCCTGGCAGAGGTAGCGGGCCTCCGATGGCGGGAAGGCCCCGCGGGCGTAGGCACAGCTCGCCAGGTGGAGGACGGACAGGCCGGTGACGGCGAGCTCGTCGCGTAGTTCGTCCTGCTCGTGGCGGGCTCGCATTTGGGTGATCGCCGCCTCCAGGACGATGATCGAGGCGCGGCTCGGGTGTGCGTCGGTCATGGGATCTCTCCTTCAGGGGGTGGGGTGTCAGTGGCGACGGGCGAGGGTCTCGCGGCCGTCGAGAAGCGTCGTCACGGCGCGGCGGAGCGGGCGGAGCGAGCCCCCCTTCCACACGCGGCCAAGGAGGTGGAGCTCGTCGCCGTCGAGATCGGGGAGCCAGCCGGAGTCGAGGCCTCGCTCGTCGCGGATTTCGCTGACGAGGTTGGCCGCCGCGACCGGCAGGTCCTCGGCCCTGGGAAGGCCGACGTGCACGACGCGGAAGCGGTCCAGGAGGGGGCCGGGGACGCCTCCCGTCCCGTTGGCCGTCGCCAGGAACTGGGTGCCGCTCAGATCGGCGTTCGTTTCCAGATAGACCTCGTGGAAGGCGCGGCTCCCTGCCGGCTCCAGCAGGGCGATCAGGGAGTCCGTGAGGCGCCCGTTCTCCGACCTCGTGCCCGCCTTCTCGATCTCGTCGATGATGATGACGGGGTTGGCGACGCGGAGCCGCTGGATCGTCTGCAACGGGACGCTTGCGCGCCCCGTGCTCCACTGGCGCGACGTCCCGCCGAACGCAGCGTCGGCGACGCCGGCGGCGTTGTAGAGGACGCACGGGATCCCGGCCGCCTGGCAGAACGCCTGCAGGTAGCTCGTCTTCCCGCTGCCGGGCGGGCTCACCGCGAGAGTGTTCCGCAGCCGGGCTACACCTCCGTTGGCGAGGTCCCGCAGCAGCAGCGCGGTGAGATCCCTGAACCACGGGAACCGCGCATCGAGCAGCTTGCCGACGGCCACGACGTCGACGCCGTGGACGAGCGGGAGGGCCTCGCCGGCGAGCGCGTTGAACTCCGCGCGCGGCGTCGATCCCCGCGTCGACCGGGACGACCCCGAGGTCTCGGACCCGGGCAGGTGGTCCAATGCCCCCTTGGCCAGGACGACGAGCGTCGGGGCGGGGCGCGCCGCCCGGTCCCGCCACCCGCCGTCGCCGAGGGGCCAGTCCAGCTGAGCCAGCGCCGCCAGGTCGTCGGCCTGCTCGTCGACCCACGCCCTCGCGCTGCCGCCGGCGCCGCCGGCGCCGCCGCGCAGCAGATCTTCCTCGACCCCGATCTGCCTGTGCGCAGCCGCGACGATCGCGGCCGTCTCGCCGAGCTTGAGCGCCAGCCCATCGTAGGGAGCGAGCAGCGACGCTTGCTGATCGGAGACGTACTCGGACTCCTGCAGGTCCACCGTCGCGTCGGTGGAGTACCGGATACCGTTCCGCAGGGCGAGCCAGGCAGCCGCATGGTTGCCGTTCGCCAACGAGGCGTGGAACAGGCGCAGGCAGATGCTGGCGCAGTAGGCCGCGGCCTTGGCGTTCCCCAGGGCCGCCTGGGCGAACAAGAGGTCGTCCGCCAGATGCGCCGCGGCGTCCTGCCCAGCGTCCGAAACGCCATCGGCGTTGGCGTGCTCGCGGAGCGCGTCGTCTGCCTTCTGCAGGGACGCGATCGTCACGTCCCGCCGCGTCCGCCCGAGGGTCCTGACGAGCGCCGCCGGGAGCTGAGGCTCCTCGGCTAGGAACGCGGCGATCGCCAGGCCCGCGTCGCGGCGGGCGTCGTACCCGACGAACTCGGCGCCGTAGCCCTTCTTTCGCGGTCCGAGGGAAGCCTCGGGCTGACGGGGCCCCGTCAGCGCGGTGGAGTCGAGGAGCGTGGCACGGGCGGCCTGGACGGCAGCGGCGCGCGCCCGGGAGGCGTCGTCGGTCATGGGAGGTCTCGCTGGAAAGGAGTGCACGCGGGGCGCGCCGAGCAGGGCTCAGGCGGCGGGGCGGTGCATCCGTTTCGAGCGAGGGAAGGTCATGGCGAGAACTCCGGTGTGACCCCTATGTGCACCAGGCCGGTCCAATGTGCAAGGGATGTGCATTCGTTGCGGACTGGGTCGCGTTCCTAGGGTTAACCAAGCCCTAGCGCGGCCTTCAGGGCCGGGCTGCGGTCGGCCTCCTCGTCCTGCGCCAGGAGGTCGTCCAGCGACGGCCGGCCCTGGTTGTACGTCGACAGCCGCAGGTCGAGCCCGAGGGCGTGCAGGCACCTCATCACCCGGTGCATGCTCGGCTCGTAGCTGTCTCCCCGTTCGAAGGCCGAGAGCCACGACACGCTCACGTCCGCCTTCGCGGCGAGCTGGCGCTGCGAGAGCCGGCGGTGGCGGCGGGCGAGGGCAAGCTCCTCGCCGAGGTTGAAGATGCTCATGACCCGGAGCCTACCGCATCAGCATGCAAGGCACCTACCCGCGACTCAGTCGGCTGCGCGATTTTTTGGACACCGTCCAGTGGAAATCGGCGATCCATGGCAGACTCTCATCTGCACGGATTCGATGGGGGAAATGGAATGGCGCACCAGGCACAGGCTACCGAGGAACTGAGGGTCCGCCTCCAGCGGCGGTTCCCCAACGAGCCCCGGTGGGCCCCGGCCCCGCCGCCGTCCCCCGCCCCGTGGGAGCTCATCCGCGCCGTCCTCACGTAGGGACGCAAGGATGGGCTCGACGACCTGCAGCTCGCCGGGGGCGTCTACGCGGTGCTGGTGGCCAAGGGCCTCATCTCGGAGGGCCGGACGTGAGCGTTCAAGAGCGCCAGCTTGCTATCGCGCAGGCCTTGTTCGTGCGCTGGGTTCGGCGGTCGAACGCTCGCAGGACGGCCTTTCAGGGGCCCTTCTCCTACACTGAGGGCGAGCAGGTTCAGAACCTGCCGCACTCCTACCGCCAGGGTTTCCTCGACGACGCTGCGGCCGTGATGGCGGTTGAGGACGCCCGGACCGCGGCCGCGATCGAGGCCGAGGTCGGCGGTGCCTACCGGATGGAGGACGGGCGCACGTTCTGGATCGACGCCTCGGTCGCACGCGAGATCGCACGCCGTGCCGTCTCCGGGTCCGCGGGGGCCTCGTCCTGATGGACCTCACGCTCATCGTCGCGATGGTCTCGATCGCCCTGGTTTTCGCGCTCATCCTCGGCGTGGGCGTCCTCTCGCGCCTGGATGGCCCGCGGCCGCCGACGGAGGTCACCCGCATCGTCGCGGCCGTCCAGCGCCGTCAGGCCGCCCGCGGGGAGGACTGCCCGTGAGCCTCGGATCTCTACAGGCAAGCGTTGGCCTTCTTCAGCGCAGCGTAGACGGCCGCGGCCGCCGCGCCGGCCTCGCCCCCGTGCGGGACGACGTCTTGGGCTAGGGCCCGCCCGGTGGCCGGGTCGGCCACGATGACGGTGGACCGTGCCGTTCCGCGGAGCACCCGCACGACCAGCTCGACGCGCTCCCCGGAGCCCGGGCCGTCCTCAACGGGGTAGCGGTCCTCGACATGCCCGGCCGGCCGGGCCCGGGGCAGCGGCATGCCCTCAAGGTGGCGGGCGTCGGCGGCGTCGTAGGCGTCCTCGGGCATGCCCGGGAGTCTGGGCGCGCCCCGCCGGGGAGGCAAGCCCGGGACGATGCGGAGAAGGCCCCGGCGGGCGGTCTGCCGGCGGTGTGGTCGGCGTGGTGATGGAGAGGACGATGGACATCAGGGACACGAACACCGAGGCGCCAAAGCGCCACGTCGCGATCGAGGACGACATCGCCGCGGTGCGGGCCGCCCTGCGCGAGGCCGAGGCCTGCACGGACCCCGACGACCTCGACGGGACGACGCACGTCCGGGCGCTCCGGGACAGCCTCGACGGGTTGCTCGCCGAGCAGCGCAGGGGGGCCTGAGCGATGGCGGTGAGCAGCTACAAGACCGTGACCCGCAAGGTCCAAGTGGAGATCCGCACGGCCGAGGACGGCACGGTCTTTGAGGGCGATGACGCTCAGTACCGGGCCGGCCGGCACGAGAGCAAGCTCGCAACCCTTCGGGATCTCGACGCCCTGTTCGCCCGGGACCCCGCCGTGGTGAAGGCGGCCATCATCGCGCACTTCAATGACGAGGACGACGTTGGCGCCGCAGGCCTGTGGTGCTTCCTCAACGATATCTCGAAGCACCTGCCGAAGGTGGAGGCCTGAGCATGCACCGCTCCCCGATCGAGGCGGCCGCCGTCTCCTGGAACGAGGTCCGCGTGAAGGCCTGCGCGGCCCCCTGGGGCGACAAGACCGTATGGACCGACCTCGGCGCGGCCGAGACGGCCCTGAGCAAGGCGGTGTCGGCCTTTCTGAAGCGGGAGGCCGAGTTGGCGGCCCGGGTCGTCACTCACGTGGTGCACGGGATGCGCTTCCACTCCCCGATGACGGTGGAGGTCTACTCCCTCGACGAGGCCATCAGCACGGCGTTCTGGGGTCGAGACAACGGGGACTGGTGGCCTGCCGACGTCCGCACGCCTGCCGGGGAGATCGTCCTCTCCGAGGAGAAGCTCAACGACGAGGTCAATCGGTACGAGTGGAGGGCCTGACCATGCGCATCTACACCGAGACGCCCTTCCGCATGACGCCGCCCCGGATGGCCGTGGTCATGCCGGGAGAGATGTCGTCCCTATGGGTTGCCCCCATCAACGGGCCGATCGCGAGGGAAGCCCTCGAAGCGATCGGCCTCCCCTCGGACGGCGAAGAGATCCGGATCGGGACCCAAGGCGACGTCGTCACCGTCAACGGCGCGAGGGTGACGCAGGGCGACGCCGTGATCGTCTACTGCGCCTGGCACTGCACCCCGAACGATTTCCGCGAGGACCCCTCCGAGGAATTCGTCCGCCAGGTTCGCCACGCCATCGCCGTCCGCCTCGGCATCGAGAGGCAGCTGCAGGGGCTACGGGCATGAGCGAGAGCATCCACATCGCCGGTCGCCGGATCCCCTTGAGGCGCATGGGCGTGCGCGAGGTGGTCGAGCGCATGGCACGATCCACCGAGCTCGCGGCCGAGTTCGAGGTGACCTGCCGGGAGATGAGCCCGTTCGTCGCGTCTCTGGCCTTCCGCCGGCCCGACGACGCCGGCCCAAACCGGAAGGCGCGCCGGGCCGCCGAGGCCAAGGCGCGGAGGCGAGCATGATCAGATCCTGCCCGATCCACGACGGCTACACCGACGACGCCCTCCGTCCGTTCGGGTGGTCGTCGGGGCTGTACTCGTTCCGATGCCGGGACTGCCGGGAACGCGCGGTCGGCGAGAAGCGCTCGCAGCGCTGCCGCACCTGCGCGGTCGCCGCCCTGCGAAAGGCGGAGGCTTACCCGCCGAGCGCCGAGCAGGCCTCCGCGCCGGTGACCAGGTTCGCTGTCCGGGACACCGTGACGGGGCTCCTGTTCTGCAACCGGTCCATGCACCCGAACCGGAAGGAGTGGGACGGGCTGGCGACCGCGCAGGTCTACCTCAAGCGCGAGGCGGCCGAGGCGACGGCGCGGCAGGTCCGCGAGCAGTGGGAGGACCTCCGCCTGCACCACCCCACGCTCTTCCCCGAGCGGCTGGAGGCGGAGGTCGTCGAGGTCCAGCTGATGGTGGTGGCATGAGGCAGTCCACGATCGACGAGATCGCCGGCGGGGCCGCTTGGACCGTCGAGAAGGTCATCTCCGAGAACCCGGCGGACACCCCGGTGGAGCGACCGGCCCGCCTCCGGAGGGAGCTCGCCCTGTGGATCTCGCACGCCGTGAAGCGGGAGGTCATCAACGACCGGCGCCGCGTGGGACGCAGGCAGGCTTAAGGACGGGAACCCTGGACGGGGCCTTGCCAGCCCGCGAGAGTGCCTCAACCTCGGGGGGCACATGGTGAGACAGGACAAGCGCGCGCGGCTGAAATCGATCGTCACGGACGGGACGATGGCGATCCCGGAGGTCGAGGGAGAGTGGCACCACGACCCCTATCGGACCCTCTGGGTCGAGGTCTCGAACCTCAAGATGGGCCAGGCCGTCTCCACGGACTACGGGACCATCAGCCGGACACCCCAGCTGTCCGGGATGGCCGCGATCCGGAGGGACACTGTCCGGCTCGCTGGATGGGGCGACACCTGCCGGGTCCTGCCCGTGACGATCCGGCCCGCCATCCCTCAGGAGGACGGCAACGGCTACACCCCGTTCACCGGCGTGCTCGGCTTCATCGCCGGAGACCGGGAGTTCAGGAGCGAGGACGCCTGGTTCCTGGAGTGTTGGATCCCCGAGATGGACATGGCCGCGATGCTCGCGGCCTACCGCGCTGGCGAGATGCCGTCGTTCCACCTCGGCGTGAAGCTCGATCTCTGGATCACGAAGGGCGACGAGCACACGCCGCCCGGCTACGGGGTCACCTGGTATCTGGCTCCCCACGCGGACCACGCGAGCGAGAGCCCAGAGGTGGCACGGGGCACGGTCCGGCATCTCAGCTGGAGCGACGCGCCGCAGCCAAAGGTCGACGAGGATGATGGGGTGCCGGAACAGGGGCCGCCGCTTCAGG
>Ga0325400_1000048_pt1 | contig 67005 bp, 56 predicted proteins | sample PopdelMetagenome_2_FD_205662 | JGI IMG/M metagenome (GOLD analysis project Ga0325400, IMG submission 205662) | Populus deltoides microbial communities from Bellville, Georgia, United States - Xylem-PdKOR-R1 | ecosystem: Host-associated > Plants > Phyllosphere > Stem > Wood/Secondary xylem... | reverse complement strand
TGCCCACCGCGCCGAACCCCAGGATCATCATGGCCCAGCTCCGCGGCTCGGGCACCGCGCCCAGCTGGGTCAGGATGGCGCTGCCGATCCGTTGGTGCGCGGCCGCCGTGGGGTGGATGCGATCGAAATATAGATAGCCCGCGCAGTCCGCGCTGGCGCGCACGCCCGTCGCCTCGTTCAGGCAGGGCTGGGTGGTGTTGGTGAAGCCGTTGGCGGCCGCGTTGGACAACAGGTCGCGCTGGAACGACAGAAAGTCGAAGAACTGGATGTTGTAGCCCGTCCGCGACGCGATCGTGCCCGTTTCCGTGCGGAAGGATGCGTTCAGCTGTTCGGACAGGGCGGTGCCCAGCCGATTGAGGTCCGTGCTGCCCAGCTCGGTGATGCGCGGGATCTGACCCACGTCCGCTTCGCCCGTGACGATGATGTTGCGCGCGCCCGCCGCCACCAGCGCGTTCAGGCCGTCGCGCAGCGCGGCGTTGGTGGCGGTGAAGTCGGGCCGGTAGCTGGGGTCGCCCGCCCGGCGGAGCAGTTCCTGCTGTATGTCGTTGCCGCCGAACGTCACCAGCACCACGTCGTCCGCGTCGATCCGCTTGCCCGACGCGGCGAAATAGCCGAGCTGGCTGGCGAAGCTGGTGACGTTGCCCGGCGTGGAGCGCGTCTGCGCGCCGCCGAAGCTGAAATTGTCGCCGCCGAACACGTAGGCCGGCCCGCCCGGCAGGAAACCGTAGGCTTCGGACGGCCCCTGGCCCAGCCCCTGCGACACCACGTCGGCAAAAGTGTAGCCGTTGGTGAACCGGTCCTGGAAATAGCCCGCCGCTTCCGGCGTGCGCGACGGCTGTCCCGTCGCGCGCAGCGCCGCGGCCGCGTTGCCCGTGTCCACCAGGCTGTCGCCGAACACGAACAGGTCCGCCGCCCGGGCCGGTGCCGCAACGGCCGCGCCCGCCAACAGTCCGGCCATCGCCAGCTTGAATATCGTCATGGTTGCTTCCTCTCCTGTTACCGGCGCGTTAACCGGTTTTCGGGGAATTGGAAGCTGCGGTACATGGGTTTCGTCGATGGTGCCGGGGCTTCGACTTCACGCGATCGAAAGTCAGTCCGGTTCGCTCGCCGCCCCGCGCAGCACCAGATAGCCGAACAATCCCGACAGTACGGACGCGACCAGGATCGCCAGCCCCGCCATTTCCGCCGCGGCGGCGTCCGCCAGGGCCAGGTCGGTGATGAACAGCGACAAGGTGAAGCCGATGCCGGCCAGCCCGCCGACGCCCAGGACCATGCGCCACGTCACCCCGTCCGGCAGATCCGCCGCCCCCAGCCGCCGGGCGATCCAGGTGGCGCCCAGGAAGCCCGCCGGCTTGCCCAGCACCAGTCCCGCCACGATCCCCAGCGCCAGCGGCGAGCGCGCCGCCTCGCCCAGCAGGTCGGGTGCCAGCCGCACGCGCACGTGCGACAGCGCGAACAGCGGCAGCACCACGTAGGACACCCAGGGCGCCAGTATCCGCACCAGCCGCTCGCCCGCGCCGTCGGTGGCGGCCGCCATCTCGTGAATATAGCCCAGCCGCTCCTGCGCCTGTTCCATCGCCTGCGCCGCCGCGTCTTCGTCGTCGGCGCGCTGGGCCTCGCGATGCGCGTGCTTCAGGTGATCGACGGGCTCCTGCACCCGCTCGGCGAAACGGCGTTCGGACAGGCGGGAACGGGCGGGCAGCAACAGCCCCACCGCCACGCCCGCGATGGTCGCGTGGACGCCCGACGCGAACACCCCGATCCACACCGCCAGCCCCAGCAGGACGTATGGGACCGACGACACCCAGCGCAGCCTGAGCAGCACCAGGATCAACGCATAGGCCCCGGCCGCCGCCACCAGCGGCCAGACCGACAGCGCGGCGGTATAGACGACCGCGATCACCATGAGGCCGAACACGTCGTCGATCGCCGCGAACGCCAGCAGCACCGCCCGCAGCGACGGGGGTAGGCGCGTACTGAACATCGCCACCACCGCCAGGCTGAACGCCGTATCCATCGCGGCGACGATGCCCCAGGCGTCCTGCGTCTCCGTGCCGCGGTTGATGCCCAGGAACAGCGCGACCGGCACCACCAGCCCGCCGACGGCGCCCGCGACCGGGAAGACCGCCGTGCGCAGCGACGACAGCGAGCCGCGCACGAACTCGCGCTTCACCTCGGTGCCGATGATGAGAAAGAACAACGGCATCAGCGCGTCGTTGACCCATTCGGCCAGCGGGCGCGAAACCATCCACGCGCCGAAGCGCATTTGCAGGGGCGTGTCCCAGAACCGTTCGAACCCCGCGCCCAGCGGTGAATTGACGAGGCCCAGCGCCACGATCGTCGCCAGCAGCAGCGGGCCGCCCGTTACCTCGCCGATCGCGAAAAACGGTTCGAACCGCCGGAGCAGGGCGGCGGCCGGTGAATGGTGGCTGCGGGCGGCCAGCCGGCCGGAAAGGCGCGGCGTCAATCCCATCACGTCGACCTACGAACGGCGGGACGCAGCGGTTCCCCCGCCGGGTGGGGCGTCAATAGGCGCGGGCGACGGCGAACTCGACCGCCTCGATCATGGCGTCGTGCGCGGCTCCGCCGGGAAAGCGGGCGATGGCGTCCTTGGCGCGCTGGCCGTAATGGCGCGCGCGCGCCACCGTGTCCTCGACGGCGCCGCTCGCCTGCACCAAGGCGCGCGCGTGGGCGAAGTCGGCGTCGGACGCGCGCCGCCCCTCCACCGCGTCGCGCCAGAAGCGCCGATCGGCCTCCGACCCGCGCGCGTGCGCCAGGATCACGGGCAGCGTCACCTTGCCCTCGCGGAAGTCGTCGCCGGCGTCCTTGCCCATGACGCCCGCGTCGGACACGTAGTCGATGGCGTCGTCGACCAGCTGGAAAGCGACGCCCAGGTTGCGGCCGTACGCGTCCAGCGCCGCCTCGTCCGTTTCCGGATGCTCGGCCACCACCGCGGCGATGCGGCACGCGGCGGCGAACAGCGCCGCGGTCTTGGCGCCGATGATGTCCAGATAGCGATCCTCGCCCAGATCGATGCGCCGGGCGGCGGTCAGCTGGTTCACCTCGCCCTCCGCGATCACGGCGGACGCGTTGGAGAGGATCTTGAGGACCTTCAGGCTGCCGTCCTCGACCATCAGTTCGAACGAGCGGCTGAACAGGAAGTCGCCCACCAGCACGGAGGCCGGGTTGCCCCAGATGATGTTCGCCGTGCGCTTGCCCCGGCGAAGGTCCGACCCGTCGACCACGTCGTCGTGAAGCAGGGTGGCGGTGTGGATGAACTCGACCGCCGCGGCCAGTCGGTGGTGACGGTTGCCCGTATAGCCCAGCAGCCGCGCGCTCGCGAGCGTCAGCATGGGGCGCATCCGCTTGCCCCCGCCCGCGATCAGGTGGCCCGCCAGTTCGGGGATCAACGGGATGTCGGACCGCATCCGGTCCAGTATCACCTCGTTCACCCGGTGCATGTCGCCCGACACGAGTGCCAGCATCGGGTCCAGCGAGGGCTGGGGGCGGGGGCTGATGCGGTGGACGGTGGCAGTCATGCGGAGCGCGATGTGGCCTTGGGGCCCGCGCAACGCAACCCTTGCGGCGAGGCCTGAGGCTCCGCATGAGGGGGCATCATCGAGGGAGGGGCCGCGTGGCGGACGACCTGTTGCGCGGTTATCGCCGCAGTATCGACAATATCGACGCGGCACTGATCCACCTGCTCGCCGAGCGATTCAAGGTCACGCAGGCGGTGGGGCGTCACAAGGCGTCGAGCGGCCTGCCGCCGGCCGATCCGGGCCGCGAGGAAGCGCAGATCGCCCGCCTGCGCCGCCTGGCGGAGGATGCGGAGCTGGACCCCGAATTCTCCGAGAAGTTCCTGCGCTTCATCATCGACGAGGTGATCCGCCACCACCAGCGATTGCGGGAGTAAGCGGATGCGCGCGCGTCAGAGCGGCGCGCGGGGAACCAGCTTCCAGCCCAGCGGCAGGGCGGCGGCCCAGCGTGCGGCCTCGCGCTGGCGGGACGACAGGTCGGCCGTCAGCCGCTCCACCTGGGGCCCGGACAGGCCCGTGCGCTCGCAAAAGAAGGGGCGGGCGGGCCGCTGCGCGAAATAACTGAAGAACACCGCCGCCCGGTCGCGCGTGCGGGCGGGGCGGCCGCGGTGGAAATAGGCGGCGGTGTCGGCGAACACGGCGGTGCCCTCCGGGCCCGTGGCGGTGGTGACGCCCGTCGATGCCGGCCCGCACAGCGCGTCCGCCCGTTCCTCGGACAACAGGAAACCCGCTTCCGCAGCGGCGGCGGCGGGCGGCAGCGTCACCAGCTCGAACGGCCCGCCGTCCTCGTCCACGTCGTTCAGATAAACCGCGAGCTTGATCGCGCGCCGGTCCTCGCGGTCGCGGTGCCACCAGCGCGTGGATACGGCGCGACCGTCGGCGACGGTGTATTGAACGGACGCGCCGTCATAGGCGACGGGCAGGCCGATATAGGCTTCCGCCAAGTCGAGCAGCGCGTCGTGCAGGCCGAAGCGATAAACCGATGCCTCCTCGGCCAGCGCGTCCGGCGGCACCGTCAGGAACTGGACGCCGCGGGCATGGGCGGCGCGAAAACCGTCGCGGTGGTGCGAAACCAGGCATTGCGCCGCCGCGATCATCGCCGCCGCACCCGGAACGCCCAGCGACGCCAGCGGCGCCCGCGCGATCCCGCGCGTCGCCAGTCCGTCGGCCACCGTCGCGAGCGCGGGGGACAGCACAGGCAATCGGTCGCGGTGCTGGTTCAGGCGACGACGGTGCAGCCGTTCGCGGACCTCGGCGGCGGGGCCGTTCTCCAGCGCTGCCTGTACCACCTCGCGGGTGATGGCGCCCGCCCGCCGGCCGACGCGCCCGGATATATCAGTCACGGCGTTGAGCATGTCTTGGTCTTCCCGGACACCCGAGTCCCCCCGCGTCCTGCGACCGCTATGTTGCCAGATTATTTCCACCCGGCAACCGCGAGGGGACGCCCGAACGCCGGAAAGCGACGAAACGGGCCCCCGCGTCGCCCGAACAACGCGGGAACGATGCCTCAGGCGGTGCGGTCGCGCACCACCCGCTCCATGATCGACAGCGGCATCGCGCCTTCGCGCAGCACCGAATGGAAACGCTTCAGGTCGAAGCGCGCGCCCTGGCGCTTTTCCGCCTCGGCGCGCGCGCGGATCCAGGCCATGTGGCCGACCTTGTAGGAACAGGCCTGGCCGGGCTGGGTGCAGTAGCGCTCCACTTCGCGCTGCGTCCGGGCCTGGGCGAAGCCGGTGGCGCCGACCATGTAGGCGGTGGCCTTGTCGCGGTCCCATTTCAGCATGTGGATGCCCGTGTCGGTCACCAGCCGCGCCGCGCGGAACAGGAAGCTCTGCAGATAGCCCGCGCGCTCCAGCGGGGAGGCGTAGCCGCCCAACTCGTCGGCCAGCTGCTCGGCGTAGAGCGCCCAGCCCTCGGTGTACGCGCCGAAGAAGCCCACCTTGCGCAGCGTCGGTATGTCGGCCGAGTTCTGCGATATGCTGATCTGGAGGTGGTGGCCCGGCACGCCCTCGTGAAAGGTCAGCGCGGGCAGGCCGTATTTCGGCCAGTCCCCAACGTCTTTCAGGTTGATGAAGTAGATGGCCGGGCGCGACCCGTCGAGCGAGGCGCGCTTGTAATAGCCGTTGGACGCGCCGTCCTGAATCTCGGCCGGCACCGCGCGCACCTCAAGCGGGGGGACGGCGGCGTCGGCGAAGGCGCGGGGCAGACGCGCGGTCATGTCGCGCACGCCCGCGTTCAAGGACGCGATCAGCTGCTCGCGGCCGGCCGGCGTGTCGGGATAGAGCTGAGCGGGGTCCTTGTTCAGCGCGGACAGGCGCTGAGCCACCGTGCCGCCGGTCATGCCTTGTTCGCGCAGGATGGCATCCAGCCGGCCAGTGATCTCCGCCACCTGTTCCAGCCCCATGGCGTGGACCTGGGCGGGGGTGAAGTCGGTGGTGGTCGCCTGGGCGAGGGCCGCGGCGTAGATCGCCTCGCCCTGGGCCAAGCGCCACACGCCCGCACCCGGCCGCGTCTTCGCCCGCAGTTCGCGTACCAGCGCGATCTGGCGGTCGAGTGCGGGATAGACCTGACCCTCGACGATCCGGGCGGCGCGCGCGTTCCAGTCGCCCGCCAGCCCCTTGGCCCCCGCGCGCCGCGACAGCGACGTCGCCAGCTGCGACGCCGCGGCGGGCGTCGCGCGCAGCCGCTCGATCTGACCCAAAGTCAGGTCCAGCGCGAAGTCGGGCGCGGCGTATCCGCGAGCGGCGTCGGCGCGCGACACCTCTACATCGGCGTCCAGCATGGCCGGGAATTGCGACAAGCGCGCCAGATACGCCTCCGCGTCGGCCGCGGTTTCGACGGTGTGGCTGTCGTTCAGGAAGTCGGGCACCTCGTAATAGGCGCCGCCCTGCTGGAATACGCGATACGGACGGATCACCGAATCGAGGCCGAACCGCTCGCCCGGCAGGACGGACGCGTCCTGGCCGTAGAGCACGATCTCGCGGTTGAGCTTCGCCGCCGGCGACAGCCCCGCCTCGGGAAAGCGGCGCAGCTCGTCGCGCCAGCGCTTGGCGCGGGCCAAGTCCTGGCGGCGCTCGGCCAGCGTTTCGGGGTCGAGCTTCGATTTCAGCGCGGCGCGCGGCCCCTTATCCAGGCCCAGCGCGGTGGCGAAGGTCGGGCTGTTGTCGATGTTGTCGTCGAAGATGCGCTGGAACAGCGCGTTCAGCCGCGCATCGGCGGGGCTGGCCGGCACCGCGGCCTGCGCCCTCGCGGCGCGGGGCAGGGCAGCGATCAGGGCGGCGGCGGCGCTGCCGCCCAGGAAATGACGACGGTCCACGGACTTTTCCCCTCTTGTGATGTCAGGCGACGGCGAGCGCGGGCGCGGTGGCGTCGGCCAGGCTGGTGCCGTCCAGGATGCGCGCCGTCTCGTCGCGCACGCGCGCCATGGCGTGGCGGATCTCGCAATCGGCTTCCGACCGGCAGTCCAGGCACGGGCGGTAGGCGGTGCGGCTGACGCACGGCACCAGCGCCAGCGGCCCCTCGATCACACGGATCACCTCGCCCAGCGAGATCAGGTGGGCGGGGCGCGCCAGGCCGTACCCGCCCATCTTGCCGCGATGGCTGGTCAGGAAGCCCGCCTGGCGCAGGTCGGCCAGGATCAGTTCCAGGAACTTGCGCGGCACGTTCGCTTCCGCGGCGATGCGGGTCATGGGCGTGGGCTGGGCGGGAACCGATTGGTCGCTTCGCACCCGGGCCAGGAACAGCATGGCCCGGAGCGCGTAGCGCGAGCGCTGCGTCAACATGCCCGTCCTATGCACCCGGACCGGTCCTCAAGGAAGGGGCGGGACGAACCCCGTCCTGCCCACTTTGCAAGCGGGACGCACGGGCCTATATCGGGTGTCGCAGGGTTCTACCCGGCTATGGCGATAAACGAAGGCGTGCAATAGGCGCAGCGGACCCGGGGGCAGTACCCGGCGGCTCCACCATCTGAGCTGAGGCGCCCGGCGCCACGCTTCATGCGTGGTGACGGGGTTCAGCGTAGCTGATGGGGCCGAACCAGGATCGACGTGTGTTGAAAAGCGCTATCTTTCGCTCGGATTGGGTCACCGAAACGGCCTGTAACACAAGTGCCAACGACAACGAGGCGCTCGCGATTGCCGCGTAACTGAGACCTAACGGTCAAGGTTACTAAGGACAAAAGCGCGGTCCGGGCCGCACCGGGCAACAGAAGCGGATACCAGCGGCCGCCGGGGGGGCCGGGCAACAGAACCCCCCGGACCCATGGCGTTACCCCAGCAACAAGGCTTCCGCCTCGACGGCGTTTGCCGTCGGTGGCTCGGCCGCGCGCGCGACGCAACGGATGCGTTGCTCGCTGGGGTCGGTCGGGTCCATGATGAACGCGCCCGCGTCGCGGTGGGCGATCAGCCACGCCACGTGCTCGGCGCTGATCCGCTGGCCGGGGATCAGCCGCGGCACGCCGGGCGGGGCGGGCACGATCAGCTCGGCGGCGATCCGGCCCGCCGTCCGTTCGAACGGCACTTCCTCCGCGTCGGCGAAGAAGGCGTCCGGACCGGGCATCGCCGCCTCGTGGCCCAGCGTGGCGATGCCCGGCAGATCGGCGGGCGCGCGCGGCAGCATCGCCGGATCGGCCGCCAGCCGCTCCGTCAGGTCGCGCAGGCCCTTCACCAGGCGGCGAATATCATCCCTGGTGGTGCCGATCGAGATCACCGCCTGGATGTTCCGCGCGTCCGACAGCCCCATGCTGATCGAATGTTCGCCGTACAGCCAGTCGTCGACCGCGTAGCCCGACACGCCCAGCGCGGACACGTCCACCACCACCTTGGACACATCCAGCCGCCCTGCCGCCGCCAGGTCGACGGGGCCGTACACGCGCAATGGCGCGATGCCCGAAATCTCGCCGCGCAGCTCGTGCGCCAGGTCCAGCACGCCGTCCCAGATCGTCTGACCGCGCAACGCGTGTTCGCGCCGGGCCGCGTCCACCGACGCCAGGATCGGCACGGACGGGCTGGTCGTCTCGAACAGCTGATAGGCGAGGCTTAGGCGTTGCAGATCGATATGGCCGCCGTTCGCCAGGATCGCCGACCCCTGCGCCAGCGACCCCATGGTCTTGTGGACCGAACACACCTGCGCGTCCGCCCCCTGGGTCAGCGGGTCGGCCGGCAGCCGGTCGCAAAAGGCGAAGGCGCCGCCCCAGGCCGCGTCGACGATCAGCGGTACGCCGCGCGCATGCGCGATCTGCGCCAGGGCGGGGATGTCCAGTGCCACGCCGTAATAGTTCGGGCTGACCACCACCGCCGCCTTGGCGTCCGGGTGGCGATCGAAGGCGGCGGCCAGCGTCTCGGGCGTCACGCCCGTTTCCAGGTCCCAGTCCGGGTCGATCGCGGCGGCGACGAAGCCCGGTACCAGTCCCGCCGCCAGCGCGTGCGCCCATTCGGCCTTGTGGCAATTCTGCGCCAGCAGCACCGTGTCGCCGGGCCGCGCCACCGCCGCCAGCACCACGTGCAGGCTTTCCGTCGACCCGCCGGTGGCGAAACGGCACAGGTCCGCGCCCCAGGCTTCCGCCGCGATCTCGTGCGCGATCTGGAGCGCCAGCTTGCTCTCGGTACGATCGTCGGCGCCCTTGGGAGCCAGCACGTCCGCCTTGAACACGGCCTTGCCCAGCAATGCGCGCATCCCCCGCGGGATTGCCGCGCCCTGATTGTGACCCGGCGCGCCGAAGCCGGCGATGCGGCCGTGTTCGACCAGCGCCATCCCTTCCTGAATGGGGGCGCGTGCCTGCGATAGATCCTCTGCCATGTCGCGCCGGACGTTCGTCGCGGGCACCCGGTTCCGGGCCGGGGTATCCTCCACGCGGAATCATAACATAGATCGTTGGAACGGTGTCGCGTGACGAAGTGTTTCCAGACCGCGGTGAGCCGATGGTCGCCCCGCCAGCAGGAGCTTCCCCTTGGACCTGACGCCGTTTCTGGTCGGCTTCGTCGTGATGTCGCTGGCATCCGTGGCCCTATACGCGCGCGGGTCGAAGGATCCGGAGATCCGCCACCACACCTATTTCCATTCGGCGGTGCCCTTCATTGCCGCCACCAGCTACCTCGCCATGTACTTCGCCATCGGCACCGTGACGCCCGCCAACGGCGTCACCACCCCGATCGCGCGCTACGCCGACTGGTCGGTGACGACGCCGATCCTGTTGGCGGGGCTGGTGATGCTGGCGCTGCACGAGCGGCCGGTTGGGCGGTCGGCGGCGTTCCTGGTGTCGATCATAACGCTGGACGCGTTGATGATCGTGACCGGGCTCATCTCGTCGCTGGCGACCGACCCGGCGGCGCGACTGGCCTTTTATCTCTGGTCGTGCGCCGCGTTCGCGGGGGTGCTGTACCTGCTCTGGGGGCCGTTGCGGTCGATCAGCGCGGGCGAAGGCGGCGCGTTCAACCGCGCCTATATGAAGAACCTGCCGTTCCTGACCCTGGTCTGGTTCGGCTATCCGGTCGTGTTCGCAATCGGGCCCGAGGGTATCGGCAGCCTGGCGCCCAACGCAGAGAATTGGGCCATCCTGATCTTGGACGTGATCGCCAAGGTCGTCTACGCCTTCGCCGCCGCCGCCAACGTCGAACGCGCCCACCTGGAAGGCCGCAACGCCGCGGGACGGGACGACGTGGGATAGCGCGATGCGCGGGGCCCTCGCGCCGGCGCTGCTGACGGCGGCCGCGGCGCTGGCCGGCGCGGTGGGGCCGGGCGCGGGGCTGGCCTTCGCGGCGGCGGCCGTGCTGGTGCTGGGGATGCCGCACGGCGCGGGCGACCTGATGCTGGTGCGCGACGCCGAGCGACCGGGTTTCATCGGGGTCTATCTGTCCGCGGGCGCGCTGGTTCTGACGGCGTGGCGGTTCACGCCCGAGGCCAGCCTGGCCGGCTTCCTGATCCTGTCGCTGGTCCATTTCGCCGCCGACGCGGAGCCGGGGGAGCGATGGGCGGCGGCCTTGGTGCCCGTCGCCACCCCTGCACTGTTGCATCGCGACGAGCTATCGGCCCTGTTCGCCGCCATCGGTGTCGACCCATCGGTCGCGGGGGCCCTGGCGACCGCGATGGCGGTGGGGGGCGTGCTGGGTGCGGCGGCCGGTTTCTCGGCGGCGGCGGCCATCCCGGCGCGGCGGGCGGCGTTAGCGCTGGGAACGGGGGCGGCGGTGCTGCTGCCCCCGCTGCCGGGCTTCGCGGTGGCGTTCGTGCTGCTCCACGCCGGGCCGCAGACGGCGCGGCGCGCGGCGGCGGCGGGCCGGGGCACGGCCACCTATCTCCGCGCTGCCGCGCCCGCCACCGCGGGGGCGGTCATGGTCGCGGCGGCGGCGCTGCTGTGGTTCCGCGACCGGCCGGCGCCCGAGCTGGCGGCGCTGTTCGGCGCGATCTCGGCCCTGGCGACGCCGCATATGCTGGTGACGCCGTTGTTCGCGAGGGGCGGGGCCGCCGTCCCGATCCCGCGCTACCGGACCGGTTCCTAGATGGCGTGCCCCTCCGCGTCCTTCAGCACCTCGCGCCGGCCGACATGGTCGGGGCGACCGACCACGCCCTCCTTCTCCATCCGCTCGATCAGGCGGGCGGCCGAGTTGTAGCCGATGCGCAATTGGCGCTGGAGCCAGGAGGTGGACGCCTTGCCGCTCTCGCATACCAGCTGCACCGCCTGGCGGAACTGCTGGTCCTCCGGGCTGTCCTCGCCGTCCGGCGCACCGTCGAGCGCGAAGCTCTCCGCCGGTTCCTCGGTGACCGACGAGACGTAGTCGGGCGCGCCTTGCCCCCGCCAATGCTCGGCGACGGCGTGCACTTCGTCGTCCGACACGAAGGGGCCGTGGACGCGGACGATGCCCTTGCCGCCGGGCATGTACAGCATGTCGCCCTTGCCCAGCAGCTGTTCGGCCCCCTGCTCGCCCAGGATGGTGCGGCTGTCGATCTTGGACGTGACGTGGAAGGAGATGCGGGTGGGCAGGTTCGCCTTGATGACGCCGGTGATGACGTCCACCGACGGCCGCTGCGTCGCCATGATGAGGTGGATGCCCGCCGCCCGCGCCTTCTGCGCCAGCCGCTGGATCAGGAACTCGACCTCCTTGCCCGCCGTCATCATCAGGTCGGCCAGCTCGTCGACGATTACCACGATCTTGGGCAGCACCTGATAGTCGAGCTGCTCCTCCTCGTAGATGGGGGCACCCGACTCGGGGTCGTAGCCCGTCTGCACGCGCCGCCCCAGCGGCTGGCCCTTGGTCTGCGCGGCGCGCACCTTGTCGTTGAAGCTGGCGAGGCTGCGGACACCCAGCGACGACATCTGGCGATACCGGTCCTCCATCGTCTCGACCGCCCATTTCAGCGCGCGCACCGCCTTGGCGGGGTCGGTGACGACGGGGGACAACAGGTGCGGGATGTCGTCGTACGCCGACAGTTCCAGCATCTTGGGGTCGATCATTATCATCCGGCACTCGTCCGGGGTCAGCCGATAGAGGAGCGACAGGATCATCCCGTTCAGCCCCACCGACTTGCCCGACCCCGTGGTGCCCGCCACCAGCAGGTGCGGCATCGGGGCGAGGTCGGCGACGACGGGGTCGCCGGCGATGTTTTTCCCCAGGATGATCGGCAGCGAGGCGGTCTGGTCCTCGAACACGGGCGCGGACGCCAGCTCGCGGAACGACACGCCTTCGCGCTTGGGATTGGGCAGTTCGATGCCGATGACGTTGCGCCCCGGGATCACCGCCACGCGCGCCGACACCGCGCTCATGTTGCGCGCGATATCGTCGGACAGCGCCACCACGCGGCTGGCCTTGATGCCCGGCGCCGGCTCCAGCTCGTACATGGTGACCACCGGGCCGGGGCGCACCTCGCCGATCGTGCCCTGGACCTTGAAGTCGTCCAGCACTGTTTCCAGCAGCCGCGCGCTGCGTTCCAGCCCCGCCCGGTCGATCGCCCCCTTGGGCGCGGGCGGCACGGGGGCCAGCAGCTCCAGGCCGGGCAGGTGATAGCTGCTGCCCGCGCGCGGGCCGTCCGCGCCCGGCCCCTCGGCGCGTGCGCCCGCTTTAGCCTTGCCGCGGATGGGGGCCGGGGCGGCGGGACGATCGGCCACCACCGGGCCGGTGCGCTCGGTCGCCCGATCCGCCACCTCCCGCGCGGCTTCCACCTCGGGCTCGGGCCGCGGGGCGAGCGGGCGGCGCGTCAGTTCCAGCGGCTCGTCGTCCTCGTCGTAGGGAACGCGTTCATGGACGGAGCGCGGGCGCCGCTCCGCCCTGCGGCGCGCCACCTCCGCCCAGTCGATCTCCAGGGCGCGGGCCCAGACGACGGCGCCCGCCAGCCCCAGTACCGCGCCCGTCGCGCGTAGCGCCCAGGTGCCGATCACGGGATCGGGGATCAGTCCCGTCGCCCAGCCCGCGACACCCGACAGCGCCAGTCCCACCACGCCGCCCCAACCGGCCGGCAACGCCATCACCGCGGCGTCCGACACTACCGCCAGCGCGCCGGCCATCAGCGCGGTGCCGATCACCGTGTCACGCAGCATCGCGCGCCAGCGATCGGCCGGCGCCCCGCGCCACAAGCGCCGTCCCAGCACCAGCAGTACCGGCAGCAGCAGCGCCGCCGCCGGCCCGAGTGCGGTGAGCAACAGGTCCGCCACCCAGGCACCCGGCAACCCCGCCAGGTTGGCCGGCGCGCCGCCGGCGTCGGTGTTGAGCGCAGGATCGCTGGTCCGATAGCTCGCCAGCGCCAGCACCAGCAGCAGGACACCGAGCGTCACGCCCGCGCCCGCGGCCATGCCGGCGGACCGGAACGCCCCGCGCCGCACCGTGCTGCGCCACAGCGACACGCCGCCCCCGCTGATGCCCGCCCGTTCCGCGCCCGGGGATATCTGTGCCCGGCTGGCCATTGTTCCGATTCCCCGTTCGTTCGCTTTGAGATTGGGCTTCGGCCCCTGGCCCCCTCCGCGTCAAGCCGCCGCTGGCCCGGCGCGCGCCGAGGGGCTAGGTCGGGCGGCATGACGGACACACCGCGCCCCGATGCCCCCGCCGACGCCCGCTCGCACGACGCCGACCTGCTGATCCTGGGCGGTGGGCTTGTGGGCGGCACGCTGGCGCTGGCATTGGACGCGCACGGGCTGACCAGCGTGGTGGTGGACCCGGCCGACCCGGCCGCCGTGCTGGCACCGGGCTTCGACGGACGCGCATCCGCCATCGCCAGCGCGTCGGGGCGGATGCTGGATGCGATCGGCCTGGGGCCGCGGCTGGCGGGGTTGGGCTGTCCCATCCGCGCCATCCGCGTGTCGGACGGGCTGGCGCCTGGCCGGATCGACTTCACGGTGCCGCCGGCCGACGAAGAACCGCTGGGCGTGATGTACGAGAATCGGTTGTTGCGCCGCGCGCTGCACGACGCGCTGGACCGGGCGCCGGGCGTCACGCGCATCCGCGGCACGGCGCGGGCGGATCGCGGCGTGCACGGCGTGACGGCGCGGTTGTCGACGGGCGACACCGTCCGCGCACCCCTGCTGATCGCCGCGGAGGGGCGCCGCAGCCCCACGCGCGAGGCGGCGGGCATTACCACCGCCCGCTGGAATTATCGCCATTGCGCGATCGTCGGCGCCTTCGCGCACGAACGCGCGCACGACGGCGTCGCCTTTGAAATCTTTTATCCGTCCGGCCCCTTCGCGCTGTTGCCGCTGCCCGACGCGGACGGTCGCCACCAGTCGGCGATCGTGTGGACGGTGGACGCTGGCGACGCGGCCGGCATGGCGAAACTGTCCGACCGCGCCTTCCTGGCGGAAGCGGAGAAGCGGATGGGCGGGTTCCTGGGGCAACTGTCCCACGCCTCGCCGCGCAGCACTTATCCGCTGGGGTTCCACCACGCCGCGCGCATCACCGCCGACCGGCTGGCGCTGGTGGGCGACGCGGGCCACGGCATCCATCCGATCGCGGGCCAGGGGCTGAACCTGGGCCTGCGCGACGTGGCGGCGCTGGTGGAGGTGCTGGCGGACGCGCGCCGGCTTGGGTTGGACCTGGGCTCGGCGGACGTGCTGCGCCGCTACGAGCGGTGGCGGGCGCTCGATACGTTCGCGATCGCGGCGGCGACGGACGGGTTGGCGCGGCTGTTCTCGCTGCGCGGACGGGCGGCGGGTGCGGTGCGGCGGCTGGGCCTTTCGGCGGTCAACGCGCTTCCGTCCCTGCGCAACGCCTTCATGGCTGAGGCGCGCGGGACGTCGGGCGCGCTGCCGAAGCTGCTGGCGGGATCGCTGGCCTAAGCGCCGCCAGCCGCGCCGCGCTGTCGGCGGCCGCTGCGCGCAGGGCGGCCTCCTCGTTGGAGGTCAAGCCGAGCCGGGGCGAATTGTCGGCGACGCACACGGTTCCGAGCGCGTGTCCCTGCGCATCGCGCAGCAGCGCGGCGGCGTAGAAGCGAAGCTCACCGATTTCTCCGGACACCCAGGGATTGCCGGCGAACCGTGTGTCCGCCGACAGGTCGGGTACCACGAACAGGTCCTGATCGTGCGCCACCGCGTGCCCGCAGAACGATTGCCGCCGGCTATACGCTCCCCGCGGCACCCCGGCCGCCGCCAGCACATGCTGCGTATCGCCGAGGATGACCGATACCAGCGAAATGCGCACCCGCAACGTGCCGAGGAGCTTATGGGCAAGCGCGTCCAGCACCGGGTCGCCCGCCGCCTTCGCGGCGGCACTGTCGACGACCGCCCGGCTTCGGGCCGTCTCGTCGGCAGGCAGAGCCGGGGGCTGATAGAAACTGATAGTCACCGGAAAACTCCCGGTCGTTCATTGATGGCACGATTATGGCCGGATCGGGAAGCCTAAGGCAACCGCGCCATGACCTCGCCCGACCTCGATCACGACGGTTCCGGGACAATTCGTGCCGCCCCGGCCAACAGGACGGGTACGCCGTCGCGGACCGGATAGGCCCGCCCGGCGCGATCCGCGATCAATTCGCCCGCCGCGGCATGGAGTCGCAACGTTTCACGGGTGACGGGGCAGACCAACCGTTCCAGCAGCCAGGGGTCGATCGCCGCCGGCGGCGCCGTCACTGCAACGTCACCCGGTCCTCGCCGTCGTGGCGACCGAAGAAGCGCATCAGCTGGATCAGCAGTTCAGCCCGCTCCTCCGCGTCCGGGGCTTCCAGCAACGCCTGTTTGGCGGCGGCGTCGAAGGGGGCGATCTGGGCGATGCCGTTGACCAGCGACTGGTCGTCAAGCCGCCCGACCTGGTCCCAGTCGACCGCGTAGCCCGCCCGGTCGGCGAACGCGCGCGCCTCCGCCTCCAGCGCCGCGCGGCGACCCAGCGACAGCGTCTCATCCTCGACCGCGGCCAGCAGTTCGGCCTCGACCTGACGGAATTGGGTGGAGACGTCCAGCTCGCGCAGCACGCGAAACAACGCCACCCCTTCCAGTATCAGATTGTATCGCCCGTCGTCCAGCGCCTCCACCTCGGAAATGCGCCCTACGCAGCCCAGCTCGTAGAGCGGCTGGCGCTGGCCGTCATGCGCTGGGCCGCTGGGCTGGATCATGCCGATGCGCCGATCACGCGATAGCGCGTCGGACACCATGGCGCGGTAGCGCGGCTCGAAGATGTGCAGCGGCAGGTGCAGGCCAGGGAACAGGATCGCACCCGGCAGCGGAAACACCGACAGGCGCGTGGAACGCGCACTCTGCTCCGCTTCCGTCACCCGAACAAAGCCGCGGATAGGCGACGACGCTGCTGCGACACCCAGGGGTCCATCAGGCCCACCACCTCGAACAGCTTCAACAGCTGCTGGCGCGCGGCCCCCTCGTTCCACTCGCGGTCGGCGCGGACCACGTCCAGGAAGGCGTCGGCGGCGCCATCCCGGTCGCCGGCCGCCATGCGGGCGTTGCCCAGGCGGAACCGCGCGTCCAGGTCGTCGGGCGCGGCGGCGGCGTCCGCCTCCGCCTGGGCCAACTCGCCCGCGTCACCCGACGTCGCCGCCAGCTCGATCGCGGACCGCGCCTGATGCACCGCGGGATCGGCCGCGCCCTCGGGCGGCAGCGCGTCCAGCGCCGCGGCCGCTTCCTCCAGCCGTCCCAGCGCCACCAGAGCGCGCGCGCGGCCGGCCGCCACCGCGGCGTGGTCGGGCGCCATTTCGCTCAACTGGTCGAATATGCTCAGCGCGCGCTCCGCGTCCCCTTCGGCCAGCACCTCCTCGCCCATCGCGATCAGCGGTTCCAGCTCGGCGGCGCGGTCGCCCTCCTCCGACTGGACGGGCAATTGCTTCAACAACTGGTCCAGGGCGGCGCGCAGCTGCGATTCGGTGCGGTACGACGTCAGGTCGGCGACCGGCTGGCCCTGGAACATCGCATAGACGGTGGGGATGGAGCGGATCTGGAATTGTTGGGACACGAAGCGGTTCTTGTCCGTGTCGACCTTGGCCAGCACCACGCCGCGATCGGCGTATTCGGCCGTCACCTTTTCCAACACGGGGGTGAGCGCCTTGCACGGCCCGCACCATTCGGCCCAGAAATCCAGCACCACCAGCTTGGTCATCGAGGGTTCGACGACGTCGCGGCGGAACGCCTCCACTTCTGTCTTCTCGGCGGGGGACAATCCAAGCGTGGCCAAAACGAACTCCTCGTGTCGCTGGCATCCTATGTGGGGCAAGCGACGCGGCCCGCCAAGGGTCGGTGTATACCGTGCGCGACGGGGCTTGCGGACCCCCCAACCCGATGCTAGGGGCCGCGCCTCACCCGCCGGGACCCAACGGGAACCGGCCAGTCGCCAGAGCGGGCGTAGCTCAGGGGTAGAGCACAACCTTGCCAAGGTTGGGGTCGAGGGTTCGAATCCCTTCGCCCGCTCCAGCGGTTTGCGCAGACCGCTTTAGGTCTGCGCTGAGCCACTTAGCAGAGTAGACGCTCCGCGTCCCGATCATTGCCGAGTGAGCGCACTGGTCTGGCGAATTCTGAGGTTTGAGCTGACCGCGCTAATCGAGCCGGTTGCCCGGCTCGCATTCATGTGGATCAGGCTGAGGGCGACCACAGCAGGTCGTCCGCTATTCGGAACATCTGGTCTCGATCCCATCCGAATCGTGTGGGCTCGTCCGCTCCGCGCAGGAGCATGATTTTCCGCGCAGTGGCGACCTGCAGCCCCGACCGAATCACCAGCTCGGCGAACGACATGCGATCGGCAGCAATGCGGGACACATGCCCGCCATTCACCGTCCAGCTGCTGTTGGACGTCCCGCCGGCGCTGAACGGCTGCAGGTCAGACCCCTTCTTGAGGGGGTGGTTGAGAATGTCGAGGGCATCGAATTGAATGTATGTTCCGTCAGCGTTCGCCGGCGGGATCGACCACAGCCTGCGGGCATGATCGGCGGAGACCATGATGTCGCGAAAGTCGGTCCCGTTCCCAGTTGCGTGGTAGGGTATCTGGCCCGAGAGGAGCAGCCGTACCACCTCGCCCCAGGGCTTGGGTCCGCCGCCATAGCCGCGCATCAGCTTCACGAGGGAAATCGGCATCCGAATGCCTTGCTGCGGTGACGCTCCCGATCGGATGCGATGCACGAAGCTGACGAACGTGGCCTCGGTGATCTGCGGGACGCCGTGGAAGCGGACGATCCAGGGATGACGCTCGGATCCGAGGGAGCCCTGCCCGACGAACTGATTCACTGCGTAGGCAGGTAGTGACAGCCGTCGCCCCACGGCGAAGGGCGAGAGGATGTTCCGCCGGACCTCGGCGAGATGCTGGACCTCGTCTTCGTCCAGACTGTAGAGTACTCGCCCGTTGCTCATCCCGTAGCGGACGATCATGTCCCCCGAGTCCCGCGCCCGCGCGACCTCGGCCTCCGTGATGCGGAGCAGACGCGCGGCGGGTTTGACCAGCACGTTGCGTGTGTTCGCACTGCTCCCCGAGATCAGGTCGCCAAGCTGTTCGAGCGCGACGCGGGTCTCCGGCAGGCTGCTCAACCTGTCGTCACCCCGCAGCGCTGCCGACAGGCGGCGGGTGAACCGCTGCTTGCGTCGGCCCTCCTCGTCCCGGCCGGTGTTCCACAACCCATCGAAGACCGACGTCGGATAGGCTTCCATCAGCTTCCATGCCTGTGCCAGCGCCGCCGTGATGCGACGATGATGATCCATGTTCACCCGGGCACCGAGCCAGTGCGGCACCTCCGGGTCGATCAGGCCCGCGATCGTGCAAGCCAGATCGAGCAGCGCGCCTGGACCGAGCGGCGCCAGCGCAGGCGAGATGTGCTCCCGTGCGCCTTCCAGCGCCCCTCCATCTGCTACCAGGGAATGCAGAAGGGCGAGGTCCGTCCGGAGTTCCGGCGACACAGTTTCCGCCGGCTGCTCGGTCAGATCGGATCCGCAGCGGTCGCATCGCCGCATGTCTCGCGCGTGGAGCCAGCCCTGGACGACGCCGCAGACGGAGCAGTCGTCCTTCAAGTACTCCCAGCTCTCGACGCAGAATGGCATTATCCTGAGCATCCAGGCCTGACGATGATGAGCGGAGGCGGACAGGCTCTTGGGCGAGAACCGCCGCTTGTCCGTCACGAGGGCGATCCGCCTCACCGCGACACCCCCGAGAACGACGAAACCCGGATGGGGCGACGGGAGGAGCATGCGCGTCGAGACCTCGGAGCGGTCGGCACCAAGCACCCGGGCGAGATCGGGGACGGTGTCGTCTCGTCCCAAGGCGCCGTTGGGAAGATCCCTGTAGTCGTTTCCCGCCGCCCTCAGCAGCGTGTAGCACGACGGTAGCAGGTTGTTGTGGGCGGTACGGGCGACCCACCCGAGCAGGGACTCGCCGGCGATCGGGCGCAGCGGCCACAAAGGCTGCCCCGCGGGCCGCGGATGCATCAGCGGCGGGCCAAGAGTTGATCGAGGGGGTTGGCGTCGAGTTCCTCGGCTAACACGTAGCGCACGTCGACCGAGCGGTGCAGATCGGTGATGCGGATGCGGCGGTCGCCGCGCCCGACTGCCGCGGCGAGGCCGTCTTCGACCACAAGCGAGACCTCGCCGATGAGCCCCCGACAGGTCTCGCAGAGAGCGAGCGCGACATCGGGCGCGCCGAGGCCGGACGTCTCGGGCAGCAGGCCAGTGGCCACGATCTGCTCGTCGAGGCCGCCCAGGAACGACTCCCACGACCGTAGATCGTGCTCGTTCCGGTGATCAAGCGGGACAAGCGACAGCTGTGGCTGGCAGCGGTTCCGCAGTTCCCTGTTGTCGGTGAACAGGCGGCGGGCGGCGCTGGTCCCGGAGAACACGATCGGCGCCCAGCCACGGGTCAGCATGTTCTTGAACATGTTGGACGCGTCGCGCCCCATGATCTTCTGGCTGCAGTGGTTGAGCTCGTCGATGACGATGATCTCGACGCCCTCCGCGGCGATGGCCTTCTTGAGTCGGGCCAGCAGGACGGGTTCGGTCCCGACCTGAGCGTAGTTGTCGCCGAGCGCCTCCAGGCAGGACACGATCGCGCTTCGCGGGGTGCCCGCCGTCTCGAGCGTGACGTGCAGTACCGGCGTTCTCATGGGATCGCGACCGGGCTGGGCTTCCACGAAAGCCTTGAACTGCTTTATCGCCTCCGACTTGCCGCTGCCGCTCGGCTGGATGATGACGAGGCCCCGGGTGCATTCCCCCTCGCCTCTGTCGATGCTGGACACGCGCAGCTGCTCCATGGCCGCTACGGCCTCGTGCTGCCGCCGCTCGGCGAGCCTGATCCTGCGGAAGACGCCCTGCGCCCTGCCGACGCGCGCCGCCTTCTGCGACGCCGTCTCCGCCGTGTTCCTCCTGGTCATGTTCGTGCTCCTCACTCGAATCCGGCGACCGAGAGCGGCTCCGCGGCGGTGCGCTGCCGGGACCGCCCCTTGGTCGCAGCCGCCTGCTTGCCGGCGGGGGTAGCTCGTCCCTTCCCGCCTGCTTCCGGAAGCTGCTCGCGGCTCGCGGCGGCCGCGCGCGCCACCTCGGCCGTGTCACGGCTCGCATCCCGACGGTCGCGCTCGACGTTCTCGCCTCCACGACGCCGGCGTTGTGGTTCGACCGAGGCGTCGCGGCGAACCCCCGTCCGGAGATCGTGCCCGACGATCGATTCCATCCCGCTCGGCGAGGGCTCGACCCGTACGACGTTGATGCTCTCGCCGAGATAGCGGCGGGTACTGGGCGCGTCGAACAGCTTGGCCATGGTCAGCTTCTCACGCGCGGTGGCCTTGTGGGCGATCGCCTCGATGGCGTCGACCAGACCCGTCGACGCTTCGATCATCTGCTCCTCGGTGGCGAACTCCGCACCGACCAGCTTGGCGTGCTCCTGCGCGCGTTCGTGGAGCCAGAGGGGGCGACCCGCGGCATACCGTTGGGCGGTGCAGGGCACGTGCACGAACCGGCGGGTGTGCGGGTTCCAGACGGAGATGAATCCGACGTCCGTGGTGTAGGTCTTGATCTTGACCCGGAAGGTCGGGTTCAACGGATCCTGGGACGGACCGAGTGCAGTGGCGAGGTCGGCGAGAAGAGCGGCGTTGCCGGTTTCCGCTGCCTCGTCGCCGGAGTAACGCAGTCCGCTGTTGGCTTTGCACCCGTCACGACTGAAGTCGACGTAGTCGACATCGCCTATGCTTCTGAGGAACTGATCCACGTCGCGCGCCATCGAGAGGCCGTGAAGCGTCATCTGCTCCTGCCAGACGTCGAGCGGCGCGCGGCCTCCCAGGGCATCGCTCGGCTCGGTGTGATACGTCGCGATCGCCTCGGCGAGTAGGACGCGGAACTCCTCGATCGTGACGACCACGTGCTCCGCTGGATTGTATCCGTACCGGCGCATCAGCGGGATGGAGAAGGTCGAGCCGGGCACCTCGCCCATCAGCGAGATCACAGTCTTGTGGCCGCGCTCGACGTGGGCCTTGTGGGTCGGCTGGCCTTCGCCCGCGAGCCGGACTTCGTGGCAGAGATCGCCGCCCGCGTCCTCCACGGCCTTGGAGACGTTCTGCAACGCGTTGTCGTAGAGGATGGCACCGGTGATGTAGCCGCAGATGTCGGCCAGACCGGGCCGGTCAGTCCGGAAGCGCTCCGGCACCTCCTTGGGCATCGCGCAGTGCGCCACGGAGCGCATCCAGGTCGAGATCGACGGCTTCTCGTACGTGACGTCCCACCCGATGAAGCAGTGGGTGAACACGTCCATCGTGAAGGTGACAGTGGCCGGACCCACGGGGACGCGCCGTTCTGCGTCGATCACGAACCACTTCGGGAACGGGGTGTCGTCCTGCTCGACGACTTCGAGGAAGCGGGTCGGCTCCATCGCCTTCCCGCCGCCGCCGTAGTCCGCGCGGCGCGCCTTGGCTCCGAACGCGGCTTCCCGGGTCTCAGCCGACTGGGCCCGACGGCATTCCTGACGGAAGATCTCCCGGCCGAACGCCTTGACGGGATGCTCGGGAGGCGGAAGATCCAATGCCACGTCGTCGACGACGACCTTCTCGCCCCGGTTGAACCTCGCGACGTCGCGCCTGAAGAGGTCGAAGGCCCTTTTGCAGGTACGTCCGGTCCGTTTGGCCTGAGCGAGACCATGGAGCTTGGCGATCGCGATCACCGCCTCGTCGAAGCGCCTGGCACGCGGCACACGTCCGCTCCTGCTCTGCATGTCGACCATGCGACGGTCGCCCTTGCGGCCACGCCAGCGTATCCACGTACGTATCGTCGTCCCGCAGGGCAGCCGGCCATGGCGGGCCCTGATCTCCTCCTCGTCGAAGGCCTCCTTGAGCCATGTCGTCAGGCCCCTGTCGGTGAGCATCGGCTTGTCGCCGTCCGGAACCGCGTCCCAGGCGCGGGTCACCCTGCGGCGCAACGGCGCCCAGCCGTCGCACGCCTCGACCTCACCGGGGGTCGCTTCTTCCCGCCGGGCGTCGTCGCGTACCGGATCGCCGATCGGATCGGACCGGATGAAGAGCCGGTTCTCCAGCATCGCCCGACGCATCATCCTCGGCGTGGGGAACGCGGGAATGCCCGTCTCAGGATCGGGCATCGTCAGGATGGCGCCCGCGCTGGACATCGCCATGATGCGCCTGTCGGGCGTCTGCACGGTCTTGAAGTAGCTGACATGGTCGTAGACCAGCTCCGAGCCGGCCTTCAGCGACGCGAATAGGTCGTAGTCGCTCATGCGAGGCGGATCCTGGAGTTGAAGCGCCGCCGCGGCCGTAGTTCGACCGGGCTGCCGTCGCGGATCGGAAGCTGCAGGTCGAGGATGACACGACCGGCGCAGATGAGAGCGTGGGTCACCGCCGTCCCCTGCAGGGGCCTGGGGTCCATGGCCTCGCGAAATTCGGCGAAGGTGGTGGAGGGGGCCGAGGCGGTCAGCCGGTCGAGGGTCGCGGTTTGCTCGTCGCTGACGTGGGCCGAGCGGTGGGCGAGGATGTGGCCGCGGTTGCGCTGCCACTGCGCCGAACCGACTATATCGTGCTCGTAGCGGATGACCACTCGCCATCCGATCGCCGCGAGGATCTCCCTCGCTTGCAGGATCTTGGCGACGTAGGCGGCATCCATCTGACGTGGGTGCTGCTTCACCTCGATGGCCTCTATCGTGCCATCGGCATACTGGCGCAGATGGTCGCAGATCCATTCGACCCGCGAGGCACCCGACAGCATCCGGAGCCGGAATGCCTGCGTCTGATAGTCGACCACGTCGTGGCGGAGCTCGGCCTCCTCGATGAGCGCCTGCTCGCCGAGGCCTTCGAACGGTTGGAAGAGGCCGGTCTTCCACGAGGGATAGGTGCCGATGACGTGCCTGTGCGCGTCGCCCAGCAAGGTACGCAGCGCTCCGCCGGCATCGGACACGTAGAGGTGCGCCAAGGGATCGAGCGCCGCGTCGGGGGTGCATGAAACATCGACGAGCCGAGCCGCCGGGATGAGGCTTCCGGCGTTCTCGAAAGTGGGCTCGGATGGGAGCTTCATCCTCAATCCTTCTTAGTATCTGGTCGATGACGGCGGTCGAAGGGACGTGGTCGTTCGCGATGATCGGGCGGGTCTCTCCGCGCGGTCATGGCGAACCAGCCTTGGGGTTAAGCGACCGGGGGCCGAGCCCCTGGGGTACGCCCCGGCGGTGCCCATCGAGTGGTCACGCGCGCCGGGACGCCCTCGTTCGTTCTGCGTTCCGGCCGATGGGCGGGGCGCGGCTTCAACCGCGATGGCGCCTGCCGCTGGGCCTGAGCCTGCGCCGGGGACGGTTGCGCAGTTCGCTTCCGTAGAAGACGTGTCCCTCCCGCAGGAGGGCCGCCAACCGGCTGTCGACCATCCGCCGCCTCGCCCGCCGCCGTTTGGTGGCGGATCGGACCGCATCGACGCTCACAGCTTCCTGGGGGCCGTATCGCACCACCCGCACCTCGCCGGCGTCGATCGCGGCGCAGAGGACCGCGATGTCAATGAAGCGGATGGTCACGGTCTGGTCGGGGTCGTCCTCGTCGGGCTGGCTCGCCAGCATGCCCTCGGGTGCCAGCTCACCGTCGATGGTCGACCGGTGCAGCACGTGGCGCTGGTTCTCACAGTCGAGGACGCTGCCGTGGAGGAGACGCTTGTGGTTCATTGAGGATCCTTCTCGGTTCGACGTGCATGGGTCGTCGTTCTCGGCCGCGGGGTCCGTGGCGAGTGGAGCTTGCATTGCGGCTTGGGCCGCTCCGGATTGTCGCGGCGCTTGTGCGCCGAGTCGGGGATCAGCCCGGTGGCGCGGCACGGCGCCGGACCCGCCAGCGCCGCAGCGTGTTGGGGTTGTCGGGTTCGCCGAACCGCCGCCTCAGGTCCTCGCTCCAGTGCTGGTGGAGGTAGATGGCGATCGCCTTCCTCCCGTTGGGGACGTGCGCGGCGTCGAGCATGCCGCACGTCATCGACAGCCTCTCGTCCGCGGTCGCCGGCTCGTCGGCCCGTTCGACGGGATCGGGGCTGATCGTCATGACCTCGGCCGCTCCGATTGCCCGGAGTTCGCGCCATCGTCCGAAGCTGACCAGGCCGGGAGCGCCGTTCGCATCGGGCACCAGGTAGAGGTGGAACGGCGGCGCCTCGGTGGCGAGGACCAGGGCGTGGGCGGAGACGCCGAGCATCCGCAGCCGGTCGTGCCAAATACGCACGATCGCACCTAGCGGCGGAAGCCCCTCGTCCATGCGCGTGTTGACGCCTACTCCGGCCTGGGCGCCCTTGGCGTGGTACTCAACGGTCTGCATCCCGCTGTCGATCGTGCTGACGTCATCCATCCGACCACCCCGCGATAGACATGAAAAAACCTGTCGTACACCAGCAATCATGTCTATCTAATTGGGCTTGGTTAGGTCCGCAAGGACGAAGTGACACGATAGCTTAAAAAGTTGTGCAAGGGGTCGCATGAAGCTACCATCGGGGCCATGGAACATGACCAGCGAGACCTCGACCTCCTCGCCCACTGGACGGGACCAGGGAACGATGCCGAGGCCGAGACGGCGCTTCTGGTCCGGCTCGCCGAAGCCAAGCAGCGTCTTGTGCTGGAACGTCTTCGGGTACTCGCCCGCTTCATCGAGGCGAGGGAACGGGGCGAGGCCAAGCCCAGCGAAGCCGCCGACTCCCTCGGCCTGACCGTCCGGAGCCTGCACCGATTGGTCGTACGCCTGCGGGAGATGGGAGCGGTGGCGGCGCTGGCGCCGACCCCGGGGGCCGGGCGAAAGCGTCGTTCTGACGCCGACACGTCCCTGTCCAAGAAGGTCGAGGACGAGCTCTTCCAGGAGGTGTTCAGGTACCCGCACCAGCCGGTGAGCGTCCTGACGGCGAAGATGAGGGAATTGGATCCCGGCGTCTCGGCGTCGACGATCCGGCGCAGGGCGGCGGCCTACAGGAAGAGCCTCGAGCTCAAGGAGGCGGCCCGTTTCGGGCGCGCATGGCTGCTGGATCAGGCGGCGCTGCGGATACCGGTGGCGGAGACGCAGGGTAGACGTTGGCTAACGTGCGCCTTCCTCGTGGATGTGGACACCGGAATAATCTGTGGCCGCGCGCCGGTGGAAGGGCAGCATGATCCGGGCTTCGGAGCGTTGATGCACGCGCTCGGCCGGATGGGAGCGCTGCTGGATACGAGGCTCACGTTCGCATCCCGGATCGAGGAGGTGGTTTGGGCGGTACCGGACGGCTGGCTCGCGAAGGGACAGGCGGTGGTGGACGGTGCGGCGGCCCTCCGCCCCCCGATGCGCGCCACCGTCCTGATGGCCGACAAGTTCCGCCGAGGATCTAAGCTCTCAGCTCTGTTGGGTGGGAGCGTCGCGGGTACCGACATCCTGATACGAGCTACCACCGACCCCCGGATTTCCGATGCCGGCGGCGCGTCGCCGCATCCTGATGAAACCTCGGCGCTGAAGCAGCTCGACGCCGACATCCTCCTCGCCAACCTGCCCATGGCGAGATGGATGAAGCCCTTGGGCGTCATGAAGCCGCCCTCGCGCACGCGGGTCACGTCGTTGGTGCGGATGATGGGGCGGCTGATCGACTTCTTCGAACCCGCCCTGTCGGAGGATCAGCTTGCCGAGGCGCGTCGTCTCGTGGCGTCGATCGAACCGCATGCGGGTGCGGCCGCCTGACGCCATCTACGGATCAGTCCCGTTACGGTTGGAGCAGATGATCCACTACTCGCGACGCGATCTCGACCGGAATCGCCGCGGCGGGGGTGCCGCGTCGCCGCGCCTGGAACGAGATCCTCCCGATCTTGAGCCCGAATGCGGGGACGAGCGCGGCGCCGGCACGTAGCGCGCGGCTTGCGCCCTCGTCGACGCGCACGCCCTCCAGGGTCGGGTGCGTCGCCACCGGTTCAAGCGTCTCGACGAGGCCGCCGGTCGCGAGCAGGGCGATATCTCCCGGGTTCCGCGACCTGCCGGCACCCATCAGCTTCAGGAGATCCGCGGTCGTCGGCGGCCCGGCCGTGACCATATGGCCCAAATCGGCGCCGGTCTCGGCGTCAAGCAGGGCCGTGAACCACGCCATGGTGTTTCCGCCCGTGGCGTCGAGGACGTCCACGTCGAGCGGACATGCGTCCAGGATCAAGTCGAAGCGTCGGCGCAGACGGATGCGCAGATCGACCTGCGAGCCCTCGTCCCGTGTCCGTAGCGCGTTGAGCGACGGAGCCGGCAGTCCGGCGGCCAGGCACCGTCTGGACACCTCCAGATGGGCGACCCGCTCGGGCACCTCACGCCCGAGTTCGGCCCGGACCTGGCGCATGATCTCCACCGTCCCGGTCGGCAGGAACCGCTTCGCTCCCCTTTTTGAAGGTTTGGGCGTCACGCCGTCACGCAGATCGCCGTACGCGCGCAGCAGGCGGTAGAAGCTCCTGGGATTGAGGCTCAGCAGGTCCGCATATCGCTTGACGTCCGCGCCGCCGGGCGACTGCAAGGCGCGGAACGCCCTGACGGCTTCGATCCGGCCGAGGGTCTCCTTCCACAAGGATGGCGGCAGATTTGCCAGAATGGGGATCACGCCTTCCAACTGCTTTCTCCGTCCAGGTGCAACCGGACAGGAATTCAGCCCTTCGTCTTACATCTTCTCTGCCCGCGCGGGTGCGATCATCGACCGGAGAACGCGTCCCGGCTGCGGGATCGGGGGGCGCGCAGGTCCGGCCACCCCGATCCCGTGCCATGATGGTTCGCGACGGGTCAGCCGTCCGCGGGAATGGACATCCGGGCGTATCCTTCAACGGCATCTGCGACCGCCGAGAGGTTGGAGGCCTCCAACCGGCAGATGCGGTTGCGGCCGTGCTTCTGCGCGGTCACGATCCCGGCCTTCTCCAGCACGAGCAGGTGGGCGCCAAGCAGGTTGCGCGGGATGTCCAGCGCTTCCGCGAGGGCGCTGGGAAGCGCGCCTTCCTCGCCGGCCCGCGCGATGAGCTCCACCATCTCCAGCCTCGTCGCGTTGCCGAGGGCCGCCAGCGCGGCGCGTACCCGTTCCTTCTCCATGACCTAGGAGATAGAGCAACGCCCCCGTCGCTGCAATGCGGTACATAAAAACTTGGTCCATATTTTCTTGAATTGCAGTTAACGGCGGATTAGCTTGTTTCCGTCGGGGCCGCTGCCGACCCGACCACCGAGGACCACGGCGGCTGGAGAAGTGCACGTGCTCGAAGTCGAAGACCGCCACGCCCCCGCCGCTCCCGCGTTTCCGGATCCGCTCGAGAAGGATCTCGCCGGCGACGACCGCATCGCCATGACCCGCCGTCGCCTCGTCCGGCTGGCGCTCGTCGCCTGCGAGACGGGCGCGCGGTTCGAGCGCGATGGCGTGCGTCACGACCCCATGGCGTGGATGCTGGCGCCGCGCCGGCTGTTCGGCGGCAGGTCGGCGATCGACGCCTGCCTCGAACTCGAGGGCTGCAACCGCGCCATCGTCCTCCACGGTCTCGCGCTCGGGCTGGACGCCGATGCCGACGAGATCGACGATCTGCTTGCGGACGAGCCGGGCGACGTCGCCGAGGGCTTCGATCGATGCTTCGGCCAGGACGTGGGCGTCGTCCAGAAGACCTGCGCGGCCTGATGCCCGACTTCGTGGCGGTGCCGGTCGAGCCCGAGGTGCTGGCACGCGCGCTCGGCCGGCACCAGGACTTCCGCGTGCTCCGCCGCATCGCGCCGATGGATCGGAGGCCCTCCCGCGACGTCAGGGGGGAGGGCCTCGTCGGAGTGGCTCTGGACGTGGAGACCACCGGCCTCGACCATCGCGAGCACGAGGTCGTGGAGCTGGCCATGCAGCGTTTCCGTCTCGACGATCACGGACGGATCGTCGAGACGGGGCGCCCCCGCGCTTGGCTGGAGCAGCCGTCGCGACCGATCCCCGCCGAGATCACGCGGATCACGGGTCTGGCCGATCCCGACGTCGCGGGACGGGCCATCTCCGACGGCGAGGCGACCGCCATGCTGATGGGCGCCGACTTCGTCGTGGCTCACAACGCGAAGTTCGACCGCCCCTTCGTCGAGAAGAGGCTGCCGCTGGCCGAAGGGCGGCCATGGGCCTGCTCGCTGAACGACGTCGACTGGACGGACCTCGGCTTCGAGGGTCGGACCCTGTCAGGGCTGCTGTCGCGCATGGGCTGGTTCTTCGACGCGCACCGCGCTTCGACCGATGTGACTGCTCTCCTCCACCTGCTCGATCATCCCTTGGACGAGGGCGGCACCGTGGCGCGCCGCATGGTCAGGACGGCGCAGCGTCCGACCTGGACCATCGAGGCGGTGGACGCGCCGTTCTCGGCACGAGAGGTTCTCAGAGAGCGCGGGTACCGCTGGGACGCCGCTCGAAAGCACTGGTCGGCGTCGATCCAGGATGACGCGGTCGCGGACGAGATCGCCTGGGCCTCACTCATGCTCTATGGCGGTAGGCGCGAACCGGTGTCGCGCCACGTCACGTGGATCAGCAGATACGCCGCGCCGGATTGATCGTTATGGTCCGTCGCGTCGGCGGAGCATGCCTCTGAGGGCATCGATGCGTCGGGGGGGGGGCCCACGCCTGTCGTGATCGCAACGGGTTCGGCCCTTAAACCATCACACCTCGCCGGCGTGTATGCGACGCGGCAGCCACTATCGATGCGATCAACGACGGTCATGGGCGATGAACGGTGGTGCCGCCGATCCGGGGCTGCCGGCGAGAGTGGCGGGTGAGGGTCGGGAACAGGTCGCCATGCTGGCCGACTAGGATGGCGGACATGCCTGTCGTCACGGCCCTGCTGAACGGATGGCGTGGGGGTCTGTCCTCAGCCTCGCCGACCGCCCAGCGTGATCCCGGCACCGGTCTCCATTGCGCTGGCCGCCTCCGCCATCCTGGAAAGCACAGGCGCACGCACGACCTCGACGAGCTGCGCGGCCATCGTCTCGACCAGAGCCGTGTCGCCAGCCGCGATGCCGCGGTCCAGACCATCGAGGAAGGTGTCGAGCACAAGCCGGCGTTCTGAGAAGGCCTTCTCCATATAGGCTTGGAGAAGTTCCTTCTGAGCAGCGATGCGCTCCAGCTCCAGCACCCTTTCGTTGTCGATCTCCGCCAGGGCGCGATCGTGCTCCAAACGTTGCTTCTGATAGCTCACGATCTCGGTGACGAGGAACTGGACCGTGGAAAGCGCGCTGCCGACGGCTCCGACGCCGGCGGCGAACTTGGTGGCGTTGCTGGAGACTCTCGTCCGTTCGAGGTCGACCTTCGCCTTCTCGAGGCCGATCTCCGCCTTGGCTAAACCCATCCGCTGGACAAGCAGCTTCGCGACGTCCGTGGCCCCCACATCCGGGAGGCCTGCCAGAGAAGGCATGGGAGAGAGGTGAGGCATAATCAAACTCTCCAGGAGCAGGCTGCACGTGCGAACGACACAGCGTCGTCGGGAGTCCGGAGAACGTCGCCCATCTCGTCGAAGAGATCAACGGCGATCACGTCGTCGAGCGCGATGGTCAGCCTGAGCAGGATCTGCGCCGCCGACTGCGTACGTCTTGAAATCGAGCCGAAATTCACGGCGACGGCCCGATCGGCGGCGTCGAGGCTTCGTGCCAGTTTCATGGCGGCCCCGCCGACCCGCGCCGCGAGTTCTCCGGTCACCTCGATGATCTCATCCGCCCGCCAGGCGATTGCGTTCAGGCGGACGATGCCGGCTTGTGCTCCCTCCGCCGCGACGACTGCGTCGGCGTGGTAGCGCTCGGCGGCTACGAGCCGCTCCTCGCATTTGCTTGCGAATCTGAGGCCCATGACCAGTATGGGAACGCCCACGCCAACACCGGATAGCACGGCCGCACCCCCTGCCATGCCGAGCCCACCGGCGGCGAGCGATCCGCCGCCAAGATATGCGAGCGACGCGTTCGTGGCGGCGGCACCGCTCAACCCGCTGATGGCGGTGCCGGTCGAGGCCACGCCGAAGGAGCTGGCAGCGCCGAGGGCGGCGCTGGAAAGACCGGTTCCAGCCATGCGACCCAGAAGGCCCCCCATACCGACGCTGATCGCCGTGCCGCCGGCATCCGTGAGCTCGGTGTCCGGAAGCTCCTGGCCCGTGGCGGGTCGTTCGGCGAAGATGCGCCCCTGATCGTCGATGTCGCTGATGCGCCTGAGTTGAGGCACCGCCCGCTCCACAATGACCCGTGCAGCGTCGTTGCGGGCAATAGTCAAAGCATCGAGCCGCGCTTCGGTCTTGGTGCGGGCCTTGGTCAGCTTCTCCCGGGCGGCGGAGATGCACGCGATCGCTTCGGCCTCGCGCTTCTTCGCCTTGCGCCTCGCGCTATACCCGTCGACGCCCTTTTTGCCTCCCCACAGGGTCGAGCCCAGCGCCATCCCTCCCAAGACGATCAGCGGTAGCACCGTGATGACCCCTTCCATCGACAGCCGGACCGGTCGAAGATGCCGAGGTGATCCCGAGTGTCAATGCGTACCGCGGCAAGAAGCGATGTTACCACCCGCTTTTGCGTTAGCGCCTGATTGACGGTCAACAAACACGTTAGGCTCGAAACGAATGGTGCTGAGCCGCTAGCCTGCGCCAGGAGATACTGGGAACTGGGATTGCCGTCCCGAATGGGATAGGCATCGCCTGTCGCCGCAGGTGCCTGCCGATCTACTGCGCTGTTGTGCGGTGATCTTCCCGTTGGGGCTGGGTTCCGGCCATAAGCTGGTGGCTGCGGTAGCGTCTTGTGCCGCGCCATCGCCCGTGATGTGATCGCCCCATGTGCAATCTGTATCGTCTGAGCGTCACGCGCTGGGAGATCACCGAAGGTTTCCAGGCCGCGGACGCTTGGGGCGAGGGCATGGAGAAGGACTATGTGTCGCCGGGACGCGCAGATCCCGTGGTTCTCGTGAACGACGGTGTCCAAGATCCGACTTCTCACGTCGTCGGCGCGGTGCATCCCAAGGCATGTCCGGCCATCGTGCACGACGAGGACCACGACCGCCGGCTGGACCCGCCGGTCGGGAAGGCGCTGATGCTCGTCGCGCCGTGTCACTCTCAGCTCCTGCACGTCGAACCCTGATGCCGCGCGGTACCCGTCACGAGCTGGTGGGCCGACTGCGCGAGATCGAAGGGCGATGGTCTCTCTTGCCGGACGACGGTGGCGAGTGGCGGCTAGATGTAGGCTTCTTCTCGTCTTGGCGAGCTCGACGTCTTGCCGGTAGACGCGTGCATGTGACGGGCGTGCGCGTGGACTTCGATCTCCTCATGGTCGAGCGATTGAGAGCGGACTAGCTCCGGCGTTCGCCTCGGGCGGCCAGCAGCCACTCCATCCGCATCGCGACATCCCTCAGTCGCGCCAGTCCCTTCCCATCCCCGACCAACGCGAACGCACTAATCCTCTCGGTCAGCCATCGCTGAGCAGCGGCGCCGTGCAGGCGCTCGATCACCAGCACTTCGGCCCATCGAATGCGGTCGTCATCATCGTTTACGCTGTGACGACTCAGTCGTGGGATGGGGCATCGTCCTGTCCCTCGATGACAATCGAAAAGTCGTGAGCACGACCATGATGCGGATTGATCGTGTTAACACTCTCCGCGTAGAGCAGGCACGTTCGCCAGCAGGCGGACCGAGGCGTGACAACCTCGTCGGTAAGTAGCCGTAAGCCCGGCCCGAATCACTTCGGCCGGGAAGCGGGCGTGCATGTCCAGGGCGCAAGCCTAAAGACGCTCGCGCCTGTCTTACCGCAGGTTGTCACCTCCCGGCTCTCGGGCCGGCACCGCCTCGTATTTTCAGGGGGCGGTGCCGCCGGCTGGAGGAGCCGGACGGCAGCGCCGCGAACGGGGATTCGGGCGTGGACGTGTTCGGGGACGACCGCAGCAGGCGGCTTGAGATCATCAGGAACTCGACAGCGGTATACGCGGCCGTGCTGCTCGCCGCGTGCGGCGGCGGTGGCGGCGTCAGCTCGCCCGGCGGCAACGCGCCGCCCATCGGCACGCCGGCCGCGACGCCGCCGGCGACGCCCACCCCCACGCCGCCGCCGACCCCGACACCCACCTCCGCCGCCGACGCCCCGGAGTACAAGGCGTCAGGCGCAGTCGTGTCGGCGAAGGCCGCCTACGCGTACGACCGCGGCATCACCGGCAGGGGCGTCACGATCGCGATCCTCGACACCGGCATCGATGTCTCGGGCCGCGAGTTCGCCGGCCGCGTGTCGCCGGACAGCACCGCCTTCGACCAGGCGATCGCCCGCTGCGCCACCTGTGCGCCGGAGACGATCCGCTTCGACGTGAAGGACGTGAAGGGGCACGGCAGCCGCGTCGCCGGCATCGCCGCCGCCGCGCGCGACGGGGTCGGCGTACAGGGCGTGGCGCCCGGGGCGACGATCCTAGCGCTCAAGCTGAGCGGACCGGACCTGACGAACGTCACGCCCGGATCGAGATCGGTACCGGAAGGAGACGGCGCGAACGCCGCCCTGATCGCGCCCGCCATCCGCTACGCCCTCGACAAGGGGGCGTTCGTGCTCAGTATGAGCCTGAACGGCGTGGCGACGGGCAGCGTCGCGGCCGAGCAGCGCGCCGCCATGGACGCGGTGCGTCAGGCGGACCGCCTGCTGGTGGAGTCCATCTCGAACCTCATGGACGAGGACAGCTTCACCGGCGCGATCGCCGAGAACCTGGTGGGCACCGACCGCGCCAACAAGGACTGGTTCCTGTTCGCTATCGGGGTGACCGAGAACGGCGTCCCGCGCCTCTCCAACGGCAACGCCGGTCCGCTCGCCGACCGGATGATCGCCGCCGCCGGCAACGAGGTGCGCACGGTCGACCAGAACGGCGCCGTCGTCGTCGAGACGGGCAACAGCTTCGCCGCTCCCGCGGTGGCGGGCGCGGCCGCGCTGCTCAGGCAGCACTGGCCGCAGCTCGGCGGCAGGGCGATCGCGCGCATCCTGCTCGACACCGCCACCGACGCCGGTGTGCCGGGCGTCGATCCGGTCTTCGGCGTCGGCATCCTGAATGTCGAGAAGGCGATGCAGGCGCAGGCGCCCGCCTCCTCCTTCGTCGCCGCGCAGGCGATGCTGGCGCGCTACTCCTCCCTGACGATGTCCGCCCCGTTCGGCGGCGGCGCGGCGGTCGTCGGCAGGGCGGCCACCATGACGGTCCTGGACCGCTACGGTCGCGATTTCGCCATGAAGGGCGCCTCCGGCATCCGCACCCGCGGCTCCGGCCTGCTCGCCGGCGCGATGCTGGGGTCGTTCGACGCGCCGTGGCAGCGGACCGGTGCCACGGACGCCCGCCTCGGCTTCTCGTCGTCGGTGCCCACCTACTGGCAGGCCGTCCGTCCGGACCGCCCGGCCATGGTGTCGTTCTCGCCCGCGCCCGGACAGACGGTGACGCTGGGTGCGAACGTGGTGGTCGGACGCGGCGACGGCATCGCCGGCTCTCCCCTGCGCGGGGTCGTCGATGCGCCGGTGGGCATGACCTCGGCGTGGACCGGTTCCGGCTGGTCCGCCGGCTTCTCGTCCGGCTCGTCCCGCGACGCGCGCACCGAGCTGCGCAGCCTGACCTTCTCCACCCCGCTCGGACTCGGGTTCGAGATCTCGGACATGGTCGAGCGGGGCCAGGCGCTCGGCTTGCGTGGCGGCATCGAACTCGGCCTCGGCGGCGCGAGGACCACGATGGCCTCGCTGACCGCGCGGCGGATGATCGCCGGCGTGCTCGTGTCGGCGCGGGCGACCGCCTCGACCACCCGCGTCGCAGGCGGCTCGGAGATGATGCGCTTCTCCGGGCCGGTGCGGGGCAGCGCGTTCGCGATCGAGGGCGCACGCCGACTGTTCGGCGGCACCGCCACGCTGGGCGTGTCGTCCCCGCTGCGGGTCGAGCGTGCGCGGTCCACTCTCCTCGTGCCGATCGCCTACGACCTGATGACGAATGTGCTGACCACCGCGACGACGATGGTCGACCTCGTGCCCGACGCCCGCGAACTGGATCTGGAGCTCGGCTGGTCGACGTCACTGTCGCCGACCTCGTCGCTGCGCCTCGGCGTCGCACGCGCCTTCGACGCCGGGCACGTGGCGGGGGCTAGCGACACGGCGGGCTTCGTCGCGCTGGTGCTGCGGTGAGCGGCCCCTTCCGGGCCCGTCCTCCGCCCGGACCGGCCATCGTCCACCAGTAGATCGAACGTCCACCAACCGACTTGCGACGCCGGGACCTCTCCCGGCGGACGACGACGCACGTCCATCGAACACGAGGAAAGAACATGATGACCAGGATCACGGCCATGATCGAGGAAGCGGCGTGCTGCGGCATCGTCCGATCCGCACCGAAGTCGCCCGTCTCACCGACCTTCGAACCCGTCAGGGGGGCATCGAGGATGAGCTTCGTCTCGCGCGCATCGCTGCTGGGGGCCGCAGCGCTTGCCGCGGCGTCGCCAGGTCCTTCCTTCGCCCAGGTCTACGACGGGTCGCCGGCGGCCAGACTGGTGGACAAGGTCCTCGGCGGCCCGCGCTGGGGATCGGTCGCCGATTTCGACGTCGCCGGCGTCAGGCTGGGCATGACGCCCGAGGAGGCGCGCGCGGCGCTAAGGAAAGGCGGCCTCGTGCCGGCCGCGGAGGACCCGCAGCAGGACGCCTTCCGCGCGGTGGTGTCGCAGCGCGCCGCGGAGCGGGGCGCCGCCGGAGCGGATCGTGCCACGGTGCCGATGTTCACCATGGCGCGGGGCGCACAGGGCGAGACCGTCGAGGTCTGGTACGCCGCCGCCCGCGACGGGGCGCGCGTGACGCAGGTGAAGTACCTGATGCCGACGAACCGGATGGAGGCGGCGGCCTTCTCGAAGACCGTCGAGGCGAAGTACGGGCGGCCCACCTTCCGGGAGGGCGCGCACGGTTTCTACTGCACCAAGCCCGAGAGGGTCTGCGCCGGCTACGCGACGAAGGTGCTGCCGTACCTCGTCGCCGACATCGGCAGCGCCCACCACGGGCTCGATCTGCAGATGGGCGAGGGCTACCGAGCCGAGCTCAAGGCCGAGACGGCGGCGGCGGTCGAGGCGGCGGCGCCGAAGAACGCGAAGGCGTCGTTCTGATGCGCCGGTCCATCATTCCCACCGGCCCGATGTCGGCGGTCGTCGCCTGCCTGGCGGTCGTCGCCTGCTCCGACGCGAGGACGCCGAGCGACGACGCGTTCCAGAAGGCGCTGGAGCCGGTCGTCGCCGACGCCTTCTGTCGATCGCTGCCGCTCGGTCGTATCCAGCGGGAGGGTGCCCCGGACGACGAGGCGTTCCCGCTGATCGTGCCGATCGAGCCGTTCCGCTTCGACAACCAGCCGCCGCGCGGGCCGGTGCTTGCCGTGCTCGACGAGGCGGCGCGGGCGGGTCTGCTGGCGAGGACGGAGGGCGAGACGCTCGGGCGGCAGGAGGGCTTTGACGAGCCCGCCAGCCGCAGGAGGACGATCTCCTACGCGCCGACGGACAGCGGCAAGGCGTACTTCCGCGGCGTGGCGGCACGCACGTACGGCGGCGACGAACGCGTCTTCCCAAATGTCTGCCTAGCGAAGGGCGAGGTCGTCGACGTGGTGCGCTGGACCGAGCCCGCCGACATGGGCGGGCGCCGGATGTCGCAGGTCACCTACTCCTATCGCGGCGTCGATCCGATCCCGGTCGGACCGCCCGTCGAGCGTGCGAAGGTCGGGGAGGTGTGGGAGAAGACGTCGCCGATGGAGCTGACGAGCGATGGCTGGCGGGTCGTGCCGCGGTGAGCATGATGCGGATTTAATAGCGAGCAGCCGGCGCGGGCGTCCTGCTCGCGCTCGCCGGCCAGACGCCGGGCATCGCTGCAGGCTCGGTGCACCCCACAACAAGTCTTGCTCCTTCCGCTCACGTTCGATCATGTGATGGCCGCCGGGGCCGCGGGCACGGGCTGCTCGTGGTCCCGGGCGGTAGGACGTTGGATGCTGTTCGCCCCGGCAGACGACCGGGCGTTGGTCCGGCTGTAGACCGGCGTCGTCGCCCTGAAGCCGGCGGCGGGTGCGGGCGACCTGTTCCCCAACAAACCTTCGGCCGGTGGTCCGGCCAGGGGGTGATGGTCGAGGTTCGTCCTCGTCGTCAGGCGACGGTCAGGTGCGGGTGGCGAGACTTGTGCTGATCGCGCATGGCGCGACGCGCTACCTGGACGGACGTCTGGGCTGCGGGAGCTGAAATCATGGAACGAGGCACCGGTGGAGGTGACATGGTCGACCATGCGGTCGGGACTGATCGAAGCGTCGAGGTCACCCTTAGGCTGATGCGCATGGCGCTGCCATTGCTCGACAGATCGGCTCGGGATCTTGCGGCGGCCAAGTTGCAGCACGCCATCGATGAGGCGGAGCAACGCGGCGGGTGACCGGCCTGCGCGGCCGTCGAAGCCTGTGGCCGCAGCTTCCCGGTCGCCTGCGCCAGTCGTTGCTCCTGAACTCGCGATCACATCCTCGTCCGCCAGGCGCCGGGATCGGCGAGGAGCGTGCTCTGTCGTTGCCGGCGAGGATGAGATTGCGGTCGCCAACATGATCCTGTGGCCCGATCGCTTCGAAGCGCGATGGACCGTCGCGAGGTCCTTGGCGATGATCTTCGTCAACGGTGTCGTTCACCACGACTTCTATCGACTGCTGGCGAAGGCGTCACGTTGCATTGCGATCTTAGCGCGACCGGTTAATAGAATTTTACGGATCAGATGGTTTACTTTTCTTCTGCCGCCTTTGATGGAGCATGTAATGGACACCAAGGACATGCGAGGGGTCACTTTCGTGTCGTCTACCGAAGAGGAGTTGATCAGAGGACTCAACGGCATACCCGGATATGAGATCGTCAATCACGGCAGGTCCAGAGGTTGGCCGCTGGCGCTTAGGCGCGGCAACACGGAGATAAGCATCCGGCACGAGCCCGGTTCTAACGTCGCACATACGTCGAGCATCACGCCTCAGGACCAGGAAGAGGGGCAGCCGGCACTGCAGGATGACGAGGCCTCTCGGCTGCTCGCCGCTGCGGCCGACGTCTCTGGCATTCAGGTTAGCCTGAACCTGTCAGAGAACGACATAGCCGACCTTCGCGCACGCGACTAAATCCCTGCTGTCGAGCAGGATCGGCACTGCGAGGTCAATACCGGCAGCGAAGACGTCATCAACTCGCTGCCGGCCTGTTGGCTCGTCCGGAGATCCAGGGGGATCAGGGACTGAAGAAGGCTGTCCAGCCGGCGTTCTTTAGATGATCGGAGGGCGTGTAGATCGCGTCGGCCACCGCCTGCGACGGGCCGTGAAGATGATGGTGGAGGGCGGGGCGCAGACCATCCATTAGCTTCTTGCCGTGCGTGTGGACGAAGGCGACGGGCTGGTTCCCGTCGGCTGGTCTGAAGCTGCCGGGATTCGGTTCCTGATCGGGCATGCCGGCTTGTGTCCATTCGGGCTTCTCCCGCTTCCGCGGCACGTCGTAGAGGCTCCGCTTGACCTCGCTTCTCGCGATCCTGGCGGCATAGACGAGGTCATCTCGCCGCGTTCCTGCGACATCGGAGAGGGCACCGTCGATGATCTCGGGCGCGAGACGTCCAGCGAAGGCTGTCTTGAGATGATCGGCTTGAGCGAACGAGTGCTCCACGTCATTCAGGGGCGTGAACAGCTCCGTCACTCTGGCGACGCCGTTCCGTTGGCGATCGGCGGCGGCCACAAGCTGCTCGAAAGCCATCTCCGCTTCGGTACGGAAGTCACGATCCCGGTGGATGAGGACGCGGGCGTCGTCCCTCATGCCGGTTATGAGTCCTGCGAGCAGTCGGGCGGCGTGCAGGTTGCCGCAGCCGTTGTAGGAGAGGACCGCGACGTTGTCTGGAGCGCCATTCGCCTTAGCCAGGACCGTTATGGGGCGGGTGAGCTTGTCCTCGGTAAGGATGATGGTGGAGCGGGCTGGATCGAAGACGTCGGCGCCCGAGGTCAGTGCGCCGACGGTCATGAGGATCGGGATGGCGGGTCGGCGCGCGTCGTCAACGGGCACCTGCGCGCCATCGCTCATCCACACCAGAGCTGCCTCGGAGTCGTACATGAGGCGCTGGATCAGCTGCGGCGAGTGACTTGCGAAGACGACGCGAGTGCGGCTCTCCGTCGCGACCCCGCGCAGCGCGTCGTAGAGACGCGATTGACTGTCGGCGTGAAGGTGGGCGTCGGGTTCATCCAACAGAAGCAGTGGAGGCGCATAGAAGCAGGCATAAGCCAGAATCTGTATGACCTGGAGCATGCCTGTCGACGCCATATCCAACGTCACCTTGGTTGGACCGACGTGCACGTCGACGTGGACGTAACGCTCCCGAAGCTGGTCATGCCGGACCGAGATGCGAGCGTCAGGATAGCAACGATCGAGCAGCGCCGAGAAGGTGCGCCATGGCACGTCGGGAAGCGCGAGGACGTCGCGTCGATCGAGCCAGGCCGCCTTTGTGGCCGCGTCCAGATCGCGGTTGAAGAGGTGGTCAAGGACCGTACGGAGGTACAGGTTAGCATCTCCGTGCATCACTGCGGCGTCCATCGCTCCCTTGGTTCGCCACTCCTCCCGCATGGGAATGCCGGAGAGGCCAGGCGTTAGGATCGAGAAGGGGTTATCGCGGTCCGCCAGCATGCCGGCGAAGTCGAGATCGCCATCGATCGTGAGATTGATGTTGGCGTTCTTGCCCCGCCGGATCGTGGCCGTCACCGTCCTGACGCGCTCCTCGTCGTCAAGATCGACTCCCATGTACGAGATTGTGTAGCCGAGCTTCTGTGTGGCCCCCTCGCCGCGTCTGAGATCGAGCAGGTGCTCGGTTGGACGGAACAGGACGGCGTCGTTCGCGACGGTGGCCGCGAAGTCGGGCCTCCCGTTTTTCCTCGAGGATTTTAGCGCGGCTTGGAGGATAGAGACTCCGAGCTGGGCCGCTTGGAGCGCACTGCTCTTGCCGCTGGTGTTTCCGCCGACCAGCGCTGTGATCGGCTTTAGGTCGAGCGTCAGCTCGGCGATGCGCTTGAAGTCGAGGACATGGATTCGGTCCAGCCTCATGCGCATCCTTCAAGCCTCCCGCCGCGAAGATTCTTCGCGAACGCCTAGCAGGAATATCGCCGTACGCGAACAGAGCGGCTGCCTCCGGCGCAGCCTGCACGCGTCTGTCAACCGGCGGATCGAGGCGCCAACTTCCAGCTTCCGGTCCGGCATCACGTCGACTTGGATGACAGAGGTGCCACGTACGTCGTCACCGTCGTGCCGCTGATGCGAGTGTCGGGTCGACCCGGAACGGACTGGCGATCGCCTGGCTGCGGCACGCCGTCGAAGAGGCTGAGACGTGCAGGACCGCGATCGCGGCGGTGGAGGAGGCATGGCCCCGTGATCCTTCACGAGGCTTACAGCGGAGCCGAGCGGTACGGGTTTCCGGTGTCAATTCTCGGCGATCACGACGATCTCCCCGGCAGGACGGACGGCGGATCGAAGCCCCTCGTCCCAGGAAGCCTGAATGTCGACGGTGCGTGCGCACACCATCTCGCCTTTGAAGCGATCCATGCCGCGATCCTCGACGAGGCGGAGGATCCTCTGCTCGAGCGCATAGGCGTTGATCTCGTCGCAGTGCCACTGCTCCCTGTCCAGCTGCCATCGCAGCGTGGCGTGGCACGGCAGGTGCGCGTTGAGTTCCTCGAGGCGGCGGCGGGGATCGTTCGAGAACCCCACCTTCCAAACCACGTGATTCTCGGTGGACCGGATGGCGGCGGTGACGTGCCGCTCCGCGTCCCCGTCGAGCCGCATCAGGTAGGTCGCGGCGGGTCCGGATCGGGCCGAGAGGACGCGAGCCCTGGCCGCCGGCGGCGGGCCGGCTCGTGTCTTCCGGAGGCCGGCGGCGAAGATGGACGCGGGGCTCCGGAAGATCGCGGTCTCCTCCGTTCTGGCGAGGCCGAACACGACGTCGGCCTCGTCGTCGTCGAGTTCGAGGTAGTAGCGGCCGACCTGCATGTAGCGGTTTTCGCGATCTATCCGAGGCAGCACGTCGCGGCGCCGCGGCAGGCCATCGGGGCCTGGGACGAAGCGCTGCACGCGGCGGATCGGGAAGGCGTGCAGCCATTTCTCTTCTCCGTGCTCCTCCACGGTGCGGCGCCAGTGCTCGGGTTCGACCAGCTCGCGGGTGTCGATGGCCTCGTGGCCGATCTGCACGAGCGCCAGCAGCCGTCCTCGCTCGTGCTCCGGCGTGTACGGCGAGGTCATGCCTATCGCGAGGCACCAGTCGTCGTCGGCGATCGTCCGCGCGAGCTTGTCCCGCGTCTTCCGGTCGGTGAACGACCAGGCTCCCCAAAGGTCGTAGTCGGACCCGAAGACGCCGGAGGCGAAGATGCGCGGCAAGCGAGGCTCCTTGAGATGGTGGCGGACGAGCGCCTTAGCCCGTTCAGCCGGGCGGATCGTGGCTGGATCGATACTGGCGTGCAATCCTTCGGCACGGCGTCGTGTATCAACTCCGGTTCGGAACGCGGTCGTCGTCTGCGACGCCATGGTCCCACTGGAATGCTGTTTCGGTGCCGGCGGTGGCTATCGTTGGTCAGTCGCGATCGTCGTCGCGCTGCAGCGCTTCGTACAGTTCGTCGTGAGCCATCAGCACGAACCGCTTGCCCTTCCGGCGGCCATCCTCTCTCAATAGACGCTTAGCCTCGCCCTCGTCGGCCCGCCACGCACGCTCCCGCGTGACGATTGGCATTCCGAAGGCCTTCCTCACAGTCGGCCACCTCATGCGGCCGAAGTAGGAGATGCTGGCGCCGTGCTCCACCCTCGTTAGATCATGATAGGCGTAAAGGCCGGGATCCTCGCCGAACCACCAGCAGAGATGGAGGGCCGCGCGCCTCAGCCGCGAATCGCACTCTGGGTCGTTGATCGTGCAGACGTGTTGTCGCCCGTCTGTCCGCGGCGCCGTCCCGTGCTCCGCCTCGTACGCGTCCTCGGCCTCCCTGATCTCGCGCTTCTTGGCGGGATGATCTGCGAAGACGAAAACCGTTCCGGCGAAGGCGTCGGGACGCTTGAGAAGGTCGTCCAGGACCGATCCCGGCCGATCGGACGGGAAGGGTACGTGATCCCGAGCGGCGACCGAGACGGGGAGCCGGGCGGCCCGATCGAGATCGTCCCCTCGTACCGGGCGCGCGGCGGCCAGATAGCTCCGCCAAACCGCCTCGACCTCCTCGAATGCCTCGGGTTCCGTCGACCTGTCGATCCGGACGCCCGCTTCGCGAAGGGACGGAGAGCCTCCGGCATGACCGAGCGCGTTCCCGGAGGCGTTCGCCGAGCCAACGATCGCATGGTCCTCCCCGAGGAAGATCTTCGCGTGCAGCCCGTCGAGCACCGAGATGCGCGATGCAACGGACTTCGGAAGCCGCTTCCTCACGCCGAGTGCCTTCAGGGCCCTGCGCGAGGTGCAGTTCATGGATATGTCGAGGATCACCCTGGCACCGCTCTCGCGAGCATTCAAGGCCATCTCCGGTCCCCAGAACGCGACTGCGCAGCGCGTGCCCTCGACCTCGAGCATGGCGCGGATTTCCTCGGCGAGCTGCCGACCATGTAGGATGCGCATGTCGTCGATGTCCTCCCATGAGTGTCGTTCGAAGCGGGTATCAGCCGACCTGCCGCCGGTGGAGGACGAGAGGCCCGAGTTCACGGAGTCGCTGCTCGATCCAGCCCAGCTCCTTCTGGTCTGAGAGGGTGAGTAGGGCCAGCCTGTTCCCGCCCTTCCGATAAGCACCGTGGATCGCGTTGCGACGGTTGCCCAGCGAGACGAACTCGACGGCCGCTGGGTCGTCGCTCGCCGCCACGAGCACGTTGTCGCGGTGGGCTAAGGGATTGTAGACGGCGGTCGGGTCGGGAAGGAAGAGGATGCGCTTCGGCAGGTTCGGCTGGGGCGACACGTCGATGAGTTCGCCGCTTCGGCGGCGCCAGACCCCATGATGCTCCGCCTCGTGGTAGGCGCCCGAGATCGTCCAGATCGCCCAGCCGGGAAGCATTGAGCCGCCCGCTCGCCCGACCTTGCGGGCGACGTTGTCGAAGCACTCCGAGGGTACGGCGTCGGCGTCGGGGCGACACCTTACGAAGACGGGGGTTCCGGACGCTATGCTCCGGCAGAAGGCGCGCAGCTCCTCGGTCACCGATTTCGGCACCGTGTTTGGCATGGACGGGTCCGCGCCGGGAGGACGACGATCAGATGGCATCCACCATGCCCCTCTCCGGGAGCGCGCCTATCCCCACGACCGCTGCCTGCTCCAATGCGAACTGCCGGGCCCAGCAGAGGCCGTCGACGAGCTGCATCTGGTCGATGGTCGAGCAGGAGATCTCGAGCAGGCGCGGGTTGGCGTAGACCACGGCAAGGCAGCGTGCGCGGCTGATGGCGACGTTCATGCGGTTCCTGCTGTAGAGAAACTCGATGTTGCGGGGCAGGTCGTCGCCCGACGATGTGGCCATCGAGACGAGCACGACTGGCGCCTCCTGCCCCTGGAACTTGTCGACCGTTCCGATGCGGGCTCCTTCGGGGAGCGTGCGCTTCAACAACTCGACCTGCATGTTGTACGGGGATACGACGAGGATGTCGTCCGCGCCGACGCGTTGCCGAACGCCGTGACGATCGATCCAGTCCGATCCCAGAAGAGCGCCATAGGTGACCGCGAGCCGCTCCGCCTCTTCGGGCGCGCGCTGTGTCCGGCCGACGTGAGGCACGTCCACGAAGCGGAGTCCCGCCGGGGCCAGCGCGTCCGAGTCGAGGGCCACGTCGATTTCGAGCCGCTGGACGGCGGTCGTCCCCTCGGCCTTCAGGCGTCCCTCGTACACGGCGTCCGACACGAACCGGCATAGATCGGGGTGCATGCGTCGGGTGATCGGCAGGAATACGCCCTGGTCGGCGGGGACGGTGGCATGCCCTTCCAACAGATGCTCGAGTGCGGATCGTCCGCTGCCGCCGGGATGCGTGCCCTTGATGGGCTGGGACAGCTGCATCTGGTCACCGACGAGCACGACGTTGCGCGCGGAGGTGCCCATCGCGAGCACGTTGGCGAGGCTGACTTGGCCGGCCTCGTCGATGAAGAGGTGGTCGAACGCCTGATCGAGCTCCTCACGCGCGAACAGCCAGGCCGTACCTGCTACCAGCTGGTGATGCGACTGCACACCGCTGCCGCTGCCTCCGACGACATCCTCGATCCAGCCGCCGCCATCGAGCTTCTGATCGTCCCGGCTGGACTTCTTCATGCCTCGGCAGTGCACGCCCTGCGCGGTGGCCATCGCCTGCACCTCCCCGAGGAGGTTGTTGATGGCCTTGTGCGAGTTCGACGCGACGCCGATCCGCTTGCCGGCGGCGAGAAGCGCGACGATCGCCTGTGCCGAGGTGTACGTCTTACCCGCGCCGGGAGGACCCTGGACCAGCAGGTAGCTGCCGTCCAGGACACCGAGGGCGTCGATGGTGCCCGCGGTCGCGTCGGCATCCACCGGCACCACCGCCTGGGAGGGCCCACGACCCGATAGTCGCGGTCGGTCGCGGCGCAGGATCGAGGTCAGCGCGGAATACCGCGATCCGCCCGCGGCTACGTCGGTCGCGTACCGGTGCACCGCGTCTCGCAGTATCCTGTCGCCCACGGGGCCCTCAGGGATCAGCGCGGATCCGGGATCGATCGCGGAGCGCGAAGGCCCGAGCTTCAACGCGACGATCCGTTCGTCCTCGTCGAGCGACACGATCTCGCCCGCCGGCTCGAGCGTGCCGGACCGTAGGGGCTTGTCGCCCACTCTCATCTTGAAGTCTTGGGGCGGGAAGACGAACGGGTGAACGACCGACTTCTTGTCGGCCCACGGTTCCAGGGTGGGGTGCGGCTGGAGATCGGCTATGCATTCCGCGTCGTCCAGCAACTCCTCGGCGTCCATGTCCTGCCGCGCGAACATCGCCCACCACGTGGGTTTGGCTTCGCGGCGGTGGAACTCCAGCAGATCGACAAGCAGCCGTCGCCACGGTTCCTCGCCCCAGGCCATGAGGCGTTCGGCGAGCAGCCGCGTGCGTTCGTCGGCCTCCTCCCGTGCCGCGACCTTAACGGGATCGGAAGGAGCGACCCTCCGGCCGGTGAACCAGTCCGTCCCGGGCGGGCGGAGCGACAGCAGCCAGTCGCGGCAGAGGCGGGTCGAGCGGCAGTCGATCTCGTTGTAGTCGGATATTTCCTGCAGCAGGGACCCGTCGCCGAGTCGCCGCCAGCGTTCGTAGATGACGATGCTGTCGCCGGCGGTCTTGACCTCACCATGCCGGCCGCCGGGGAGGTAGAAGGCCTCCATGTTCTTGATCGAGTAGCGCGGTTCCGAGGTGCGGATGGATTCGGCCACGACCTTGTAGAGATCGACCAGCCGGTCGCCGCGGAGCAGATCGTCCACCTCCTTCTCGCGGGTACCGTGATACATCGCCAGCCGCTTGAGGGCCGTCTCCTCGTAGGAGGCGTAGTGGTAGACGTGGGCCTGCGGATGACGGTCCATGCGATCCGTCACGAAGTCCATGAACTGCTCGAAGGCGACCTTCTCCGCGTCCCGATCGTGTGCCCAGAAGGCGTGGAAGCGGTCGTCCCCGGCATCGTCGAGCGCGACCACGCCGAACAGATACTCCAGGCCGCCTTCGAATAGCGGATCGCCCTCCATGTCGAAGAACATGTCGCCCCGGTCCGGTTGCGGCATGCGCCCGAAGCCGCGGCCCTCCGTCGGTGGAAGGACCTCGATCCGCCTTTCGCCGGTCGTGCGGTGATGATGCTGGAGGCGGGCTTGCCCAGAGAGTTTCGCGACGGTGGCGGGCTGCATTCCCGCGACCCTGCTGCCCGCTCCGATCTCCGCCAGACCACCTATGTCGGTCACGCCGAACGATCGCAGCGCCGAGATCTGGCTCCTGCCCATTCCAGCTACGATCGACAGATGGTCGGTCGCCTCCCATTCGGCGTCGCACCGGCCGATCCAGCGGCAGAAGGTGCAGTGACCGCAGGGGTCCGTGCCGGCTTCTGCCGGCGCTGCGTCGACGAACGCCTCGAACCGTTCGCGGGCGCGGCGGTAGTAGTGCAGGACGGAAGTGGTGGGCAGCGAAGCGACCTCGCCCGTTCCTAGGACGACGTGCATCTCCGCGGGCATCACGCCCTGTTCAGCGGCGAGCATCTCGGCGTACACGCACAGCTGGAGTACGTGCTTCGCTTTGGCCGATCGCGCCAGCTTCGTGTCGGCGACGTCGTAGGCGTAGGCGCCCAGCGACGACGCCATGTCGTCACGCCGCAGCAGGAAGTCGGAATAGCCGTGCCAACGGCCGACGAGGAACGCACCCTGGTAGATGACGTCCGGGCCGTCGCGCATCGCCCGTCGCGTCGCTTCGACGCGCTGCTCGAGCGTACCCGTCACCGCTATCTCCGCGACGGTGTGGCCCTCGCCCCGCAGTCGAGCGAGAAAGGCCAGCTCATGCTCGATCCCCTTCTGCTGGAGGAGCACCGCACTGTCATCGTCGGGAGGGAAGACGGCTGGTTCCGCCAGATTGATCGTGTCGAACGTGGTGGCGTGGACGCAACCCATGAAGTTCACGAGATCGCTTGCCGAGAAGATGGTCCGCCCCTGGTATCGCAGCATCTACACCATCCCCGTTCTGGATCCGTTGTCCGCTGGACTGGATCATGCACGCTCATCATAATGATGCCAGACGACAGATCATGTCGCATGGAGAAGTCGAGGATGTCGTACCGGAATGCGATCGATCTTCTGACGATCGCGACGCTAGCAGCATCGGCCAGGGGCGTGGGACTCGAAGACATCGAGCGTGTTCTGGAACGCGACTACAGGACCGCGCAGCGGGTGGTCAGGGCTTTGCGCGAACGCTTTTCCGAGCTCGAAGAGGTCAGGGACGTCGATACGAGCAGGATGAGGTGGAGGCTGCCGCGTGGTGCCATCGCACCGCTGCTCACGCCTACGGCCGACGAACTGGCCGCGCTGTCGCTCGCCGAGGAGATGCTGGCTAACGGAGCGGGTGCCGACCAGGTCAAGGCGCTCCGACTGCTCCATGCGAAGATCCTGGCGTTAATCCCGGACGAGCGCAGCCGCCGCATCGAGGCGGACGAGGAGGCGCTTTTGATGGCGCTGGGGCACGCCGCCATGCCCGGCCCTCGCCCCATCGGCCGCGATGCGATCGACTCCTCGATCTCGACGGCGTTGAAGGGATGTGCGAGACTTCGGATACGCTACCGGGGTTGGAAGGACACGGCCGCACGTGACCGGATATTGGCGCCGCACGGGCTGCTGCTCGGTGCCCGAAGGTACCTGGTGGCGGTGGATCTGGAAAAGGTGGGCGGCGGCATCCAGCACTTCAGGGTCGACGGCATCGAGGAGGCGACGGTTCTGCCCGAGACGTTCGTGCGCATGGAGGGCTTCAACCTCGACGACCATGCGCAGCGTTGCTTCGGATCGTACCAGCAGGCGGACGGCATGCACGACGTGGCATGGCGGTTCGCTTTGAAGGCCGTTCCACGTGCGGAAGGCTTCCAATTCCATCCGGCGCAGGTCGTGGAGAAGCAGTCGGACGGATCCCTCGTCGTCCGCTTCCGGGCGTCCGGCCTGCTGGAGATGTGCTGGCACCTCTACATGTGGGGCGACGCGGTCGAGGTGCTGTCGCCGCCAGAGCTGGCTCGCATGGTCGCCGATCACCGCCGCGCCGACTTCCCGTCCATGCCCTGACAAGACGGGGCCGGGGCACCGCCCCGGCCCAGGGTGCCGATCAGCAGTCCGGCAGATCGTCGAGGTTGTTGCGCGAAGTGGTGTCGCGATCGGTGCGGAGGTACTTGCCGGTCGCACCCTGAACGACGCGGATCTTCGTCTCGGGCGCGTTCGACCAGTTGACCCAGTACTCGTGGATGCCCCCGTCGATGTCGCTGATCGCATCGGCCTTGCTGCGGGGCGACCAGCTCTGACCGGAATTGCACAGCTTGGTGATGTCGCCCTGCGTGTTCTTGCCCGTGGCGGTGACGTAGCGCTTCGCCATGATCAGGACTCCTTGACGGTGGTGTGGGGGCTCGACCTGCCATGAGCGGACGTGACGTATCGTCCCGAGATGGCGCTGCGGTAGTGGGATCCGGAACCGCCACCCGACCCGGCGCTCTCGCGGACCGTAGTGCGCGGACTGGCATTGCCGTGCTTCGCGGTGACGTAGCGCCCGCTGATCGCGCTGCGGAAACTGCCGCCGCTCTTGCTCTTACTCATCTCGTTCTCCATCGTGCGGCGACTCGATGTCGTCGCTGCGAACAGATATGATCGATGACCACGACAGATCGTGTCGTCCCGGGTGCCGCTGAGAAGGCGACGCAAGCACCCGACGTCGAGCATTGGCATCCGGATACTGACATCATGGGCAGCGTTAGCGGAATGAGGTCGAGACGTTCTTCCGGTTTGGACGTCGATGCGACCATCTACGGCAGGTTAGAGGGGGGAACGGTTCGGTGCGGCTGAAAGAGCTAGTGATGCAGGGCTTCACGCCGCGGACGCATGGCAGCGTCATGCGGGAAATGCTTCAAGCCGACGGCATTCAACGTGTGATCATCGGAACTGCGTTCGTGACCGAGGGCGGAGTGGACGAAATCGGCGACGTCCTTGCCGATCTGTCGTCCGTGACGCAGGTCTACGCCGGCGTTCGCAACGGCGTGACGACCAGACAGGGTCTCGAGCGGTTGCTTGCTCTGGGTATTGATTTGAAGACGGTCGACACCGGCACGATGGTCCCGATCTACCATCCCAAGCTGCTGTATGTGAGGTCGGCGGAGGCGAGTGCCATAATGTCGGGCAGCGCCAATCTGACTTTGGGAGGTCTGCACAACAATATCGAGGCATCAATGCTCCTGCAGGTGGATCCGGAAGACGCGGACGCGATGGACGCCCTCGCTGCAATGGAGGCCGTGTTTGACGGTCTGGAACTTGCCCACCCGCGGAACGTGCGTGCGATCACCGACACGACACAGATCGCACGCCTACAAGGTCTGGGCCTCCTCGTAGACGAGGACACCTCCCCACCGGCGCGGACGTGGACCACGTCGGGTACGGCGTCGAAGGATGACACGCCTCGGATGAAGATGGCGCTGACGCCGAAGCGACGTGCCCGCAGGAAGGCCGCGATCGGAGGCGGAACGTCACCGGGTGGCGGTCAGGTCGTACAAAAGGACGTCGCGGGCGCCGATTTCGAGGTGGTGTGGGAAAGTGGTCCGTTGGGACGGCGTGATCTGGGCATACCGACGGGTGCCAACACGAAGAGGACCGGATCGATCAACCTGGACAAGGGAGTATTCGGCAAGACGATCGATCAACGTCACTACTTCAGGGAGGAGGTCTTCTCCGCGCTGGACTGGCCGGCCGTCTCCCAGGCGGTCGACAGCGCTCCGGCCGTTTTCGACCTCGTCGTGAAGGGGGTGAGATGCGGAACGCACATCCTGACCGTGAGGCATACCACCAGCACGACGTCCAAGTCCTACGATCAGGACAACGCGATGACGCGCATCTCTTGGGGTACTGCCGCCTCCTTCGTGCGGAAGGAGGAGCTGAAAGACGGCATCCTGACCTTGTCGCGCAATCGGAACGATCACAAGCGGTTCGTGCTCGACGTTGCGTAACGGGAACTGACCTACGCGACGTCGACGGGTATGCGGTGGCGGCGATCCCGCAGTCGGCGCCAACTCGCCAGCGTCGCCGACTGGCGCGCCTTGGAAACCCCAAGTGCCCCGAGGATCCTGTCGGCCTGACGTTCGAGGACGGCCTCCATGGGGTTGGATCGCACATCCTCGTCCAGTGACGCGAGGTCGAGATCGACGGCGGCGGGTAGTGGGAGCAGGAGGCGTTCGATTTCCGACGGAACCAGCTCCAGCACCCCGCCGCCGTAATGACGCCCCTCCAACTCGGCGCTCAGCGCCGTGAGCGGGTTCAGGAACGAACCGACGAGTCGGTTGGCCGGCGTGCCGTGTGTACGGATGCGATAGGCCGTGTCGGTCGTGTAGGCGCCGGCATCGTTCAGGATCAGGCGGGGCGTATCGTGAGCACGCTTGAGCATGCCCACTTCGGTGGAATAGACCGACGGCACCTTGTACCACGGCGTGCGGATGCGGCACTTGTACCGCGTGTGGAGCTTCTCCTCCTCTCCGAGAGCGATGTAGCGGCGGGTCGCCGCGGACATCTTCGAGTACGTCTCGTCGAACAGGAGGAAGTTGGTGGGTTTGCCGCTGCCGGCGTTACGCTCATGCTGCTCAGTGTCGTAGATCAGTCCCGGACAGTGATCGCTGCGTCCGAACATCGGATGGGCGTAACGCTCCAGCCCGTATCGACGAACGGTGTCGTCGTCGACCAGGAAGAACTTGTTGGCGCCTGTGACGATGCCGACATCGACACGGGCGACGTCGTCGAACAGCTTGACGTCGGGGTGCTGCTCCAGCTCGTCCAGGAGTAGACGGGCTTCCACGTCCAGAAGTGCCCTGGTCCACTTCCCGGCCACGGTCCTTCCGTTGATGGGGCGGGGGGCATCGAAGATCGCATGCGGCTCGACCTTGAGGAAGTCGCGCCCCCGCACGGAATGGATGCCCAATCCTTCGCCGATCTGGGTTCCTTCCTGGCGCTTTTCGGCCATCAGGATGACCGCACCCTGGAGGGTGCCGTCGAACCAGAGTTCCTCCGGATCGACGATGACCAAGCGGCGACATTCGCGTCCGAGATAGCTCCTCAGCGCCTGCGCATGTCCGACGTGGATGATCTCGGACGGAACCACCATGGCGAGACGTCCGCCGGGTCGCAGCATCGCCATCGACGCCAGGATGAAGGGCACCCACGCATTCGTGTGCTTGGTGAAGCGGAGATCGAGTTCGTCGAAGATTATCTCTGCACGAGCTTGGAATTCGGCTGGCAGGAATTGGTAGCGGATGAAGGGCGGGTTACCCAGCACGGCGTCAAACGGCCGTCCATGGTCCTGCATCGACGCAACCGCCCACTGCATGAAGTCGGCGGATCGAACTTCCGCGTTGACGAGACCGAGCAGTCGAGCGCGTCGATGGGCCTTCTCCGCCTCGTCCCCGTCGAGTTCGAACGCCAACACGTCAGCGCCCTCGAAACCACCGACGTTGTAAAGGGCCTGAAGGAACGCTCCGTCGCCGCAGCTCGGCTCCAGCACTCGTTCGGGCTTGACCTCCTTGATCCAGGAGGCGAGAAACTCAGCCAGATCAATCGGGGTGTAGTAGCCGCCACGCAGTTTCTGCGCAGTCTGATCTTCCATGAACTTCACGATTTTTCCTCAGACGTCAGCTCGGACGACGAGTCATGCGTCCTAATCAAATCATCGGTTCACCGAACGGGTTCACGCACGTTCCGCGAACCGGCGTCGCTGATTCTGCCTGTCACCGCAGCCTCGATCAAGCGCAATTACACTCCCTCTTCGTCTGCGATGCGTTCGGTCGGGTCTGTTGAAGGCGACCGGATGCGCGTCGCACTGTGGTAGCAGATGCGACGCGACCCAAGTGAGATGCCGTGCTTCCGCCGAAGATCAGGTCTGGTCGATCGCAGGCAGACCGCGGTCCGTGTTCGTTGCCGAAATGGCGAGGACCATCAGCAGGTGCTGGGTGAGTTCGGGCTGCCGGCTGCGTCCTGCCATCTCGGCCCACGCGGGCCACCTGTCGAGGCGTACGCACAGCCATTCGTAAAAGGCGTCCCGCTGCTCCTCGTTCTCGAAGCGGAGGGACCAACTCGTCTCCAGCACCGGCACCTCGCCTTCGCCGCGCTTGACCAGGATGACGTGCGGCCACGCCCCGATCTTCGTCCGTCGGAAACCGACGCCCCACTTGAGCGCGGCCTGCTCGACCCTGGCCAGCCGCGCCTCGCGCTCCTCGGGGCCGAGACCGAGCTCGACAAGCTGGGCGACGGTCGCCCGACCGGGGCGATCCTTGCGCACGTCCTGCGGGCGGGTGCCCATGAGCATGTGGAGGACCGCCCAACCTTCGGCGGTGAGGCCTTCCCGCCACGCGATCAGGCCCTCGCGGGTTAGCCACGCCAGGTACCATCCCTGGAACAGGCTGTTACCGGCGAACATGTCGGTGGTCAGCTCCCGGCTGTCGGGCTTGCGGCGCGCCCACTGCGAGAGGACGCCGTGCAGGAACTCGAGCGCCGGCAGGATGCCGATCGGCCCGTCCATGCCCAGTCGTCCGTGCCAGAAGGCGTCGCGGATCGTGCTCCAGCGTTCCCCGGTCGCGTCGTCGACGAACTCGGCGACGCCGTCTCCGGGCTCGATCCTCAGCCAGCAGCCCCAGGGCAGCTCGGGATCGACGTGGCGACCGCGGGTCATCGGCCGATCCTCCGCGGATCGTAGTGGGTTTCGCGGGACCCCGGGTCGGCCCCCCTCGCGTCCCGGCCCTCCTCCACTGCCTTGAGCTGGACGGCGAGGCGCACGCACTCCTCATAGACGAACTGCTCCGTCTTGTAGGTCCGCTCGTTGACGCCCTCCAGCGTGCCGTTCCGCGCGTTCCGATAGCCGGACACGGGCATGACGTCGCCGGGCTGGTCGCACTCGAAGCCGAGCCACCAGGCGTCGTCGTCGCGCTGGGCGGCCGCGTTCGCGTAGATCGGTTCACGGCTGGCGCGGGCCGGCTCGTCGGCGACATGGCAGATCGACCGATCCTCGTTCTCCCGTCGCTGGCACTCGTCCGCGTAGCTGATGCCGCCGTGCACGTCGATCCCGAGCCCGGCGAAGGCGTACGGCTGCATGCCGTACAGCGGGTGCGTCGGGGGCACCGCGACGTAGCCGCCGAGGTGGCCACCCTGCGCAGACCGGCGGATGATGCAGGCGTAGCCGCTCATCTGATCGGTCCAGGCGATCTTGTCGGCCTCCCTGCTCCACGGGCCGTCGTTGCTAGGGTGGATGTCGCGGACGTGGTAGACGGCGTCCACCTGAACCGGCAGGTCGCCGCCGTTCATCCTGCGCGCGACGGGCAGGGCGGGCGGCTGGTGCCTAGCGAGGGCGCGGGAGCTGCTGATGCTCTTCTTCTTTGTCATGTCGGTGACTCTCCATCCGCGTTGATTCCACGTCGTCGTGGATGTCGGGATGTGTTTGCCGGCACGGACCATGGCCAGCGGTACCGAGGCTCAGTTTCGCAGACCTGAGGCTCAGTTTCGGTCGATGATCGGAACGCCCCGTTCTGACCGACCTCACGACTAGGCGGGGCGCGGGTCTATGCGTCCGTATGGCGCCTGGACGAGCGAGACCGGCGGCGACCGCCGCTGGCTACGTCCGCCGGCGGCTTCGCCATGCAGGCGACGTTCGATGCGCAGGTGGCGGGACGGCGAAGCGGCGGACCACCCGTGTGAGGGCATCAGCGAACCAATCCGGCGCCATGCAGGTGTAGCGCCAGGTAGGGGCGGCGAAGGTTTGAACCTCGGCTGGGCTTAGTAGCGCGGTGGAGCGGTGTCGACGAGCACGATTTCGGATCGCCGGAGCCGGGACCGAGCCGTCAGCGATCGCATCGCGTATCGCCGGATCGGCCTTGTCGTCGCTGCTGCAGGGGCTAGTCTCCGCTGCTTAGGGGAGGAAACATGCAGCCTACGTACATGCCCATCGCGCAGGTGTTCGGTGCGCAGACGCGACATACCGTGCCTCTGTTCCAGCGACCGTACGTCTGGTCGAAGGAGGCGCAATGGGAACCGCTGTGGGAGGACGTGCTGGGTCTCCTCGAGCGTCTGGAGAACCGACAAGGCGAATCGTCGGTTGCGAGCCACTTCCTCGGCACCATCGTGCTCGAGCAGGTCTCGAACCCGACCGGCAGCCTGCCGCGCCGCGAGGTCATCGACGGCCAGCAGCGTCTGACGACGCTGCAGATCCTGCTCAAGGCGGCGGAGCACGCCCTCGCGGGATTGGAGGTGTCCGCCGATGGCGAGGATGCGCACATGGCCTCGTTCGCGCGGCAGCAGCTCGGCATGCTGACCGCCAACACGGCCTACGACCCGCGGGAGAAGTACAAGGTCTGGCCGACCAACGAGGACCGCGAACCGTTCCAGGCGGTCCTCGACAGCGACGCGGCGACGGGCCCTATGGGTGCATCGTCGCGCATGTCAGAAGCCTACCGCTACTTCCGGTCTTCCGCGGAGGCCTACCTGTCGCCTTCGGGGGAGACGGCGGGGGCCGGCATGCGTGCGCAGCGCTTCGCTGCCGCGTTGAAGGACTATCTGAAGTTGATCGTCCTCGATCTCGATCCCAGCGACGAGCCGCAGGCCATATTCGAGACGCTGAACGCGCACGGCACACCGCTGCTGCCGGCCGACCTCATCAAGAACTGGCTGCTGTGGGAGGCGGCACGGCAGAAGCTCGACGCCGCCCCGCTCTACGAGAGCTTCTGGCGCAGGTTCGATCGCGATCACGAGTTCTGGCGGGCGCAGGTCGGCACTGGCCACGCCGCGCGGGCGCGTGTGGACGGCTTCCTCCAGAGCTGGTTGGTCAAGGAGACCGTCGATGCGGTATCGCCCAAGCATCTCTACGACCGCTTCCTCCGCCACGTCGCGGCGTTGAAGGCGGCAGCCCCGGAGGGCGTGATCGACGTGGCGGCGCTGATGGCAGGCATCGCCCGCGATGCGGATCTCTTCGAGCGCATCGCCAACGAGCGGGGTGCGGATCGCTTCTCCCGGTTTCTGCAGCGTCTCGGCATACTCGACGTTGTCGTGCTCGATCCCGTGCTGCTGGCTCTGATGGGGCGGCCGGGATCCGACGAGGCCGACCGCACCGCTGCCGCCGACGCCATCGAGAGCTATCTCGTTCGACGGATGGTCTGCGGGTACCAGACGCGCGGCTACGGTGCGTTGACCCTGCGGTTGCTCAAGGCCATGCGTGCCGTTCCCGATGATGCGCCGGTCGCACCGGGGATCACGGCGGAGCTGTCCGAGACGGTGAGCGGCGCGGAATCCTGGCCCGGCGACGACGAGTTCAGGACGCAGTGGCACCAGCGCAAGTTCTACAACGGGCTTCGCCGCGACCGCGTCTCGATGATCCTCCAGGCGATCGAGGAGGCCTGGCAGCGGCAGAACCTCAAGGCCGAGCCGATCATGACCTTCGATCTGTCGCGACTCCAGATCGAGCACGTGATGCCGCAGAGCTGGCGGGAGCATTGGCCGCTGCCGGACGAAGGGGTGACGGCGGAGACCCGGACCTGGGCGGTCGACGGCATCGGCAACCTGACGCTCGTCAGCGCGAAGCTCAATCCGTCACTCTCCAACGGGCCGTGGAACGGTGCGTCCGGAGCGTGCAAGCGCGACGGCCTGCATGCTCACAGCAAGCTGGAGCTCAACCGCCGGCTGCTGGATAGCCACGCGTCGTGGGACGAGGAGCGGATGCGTCTGCGCGCCGACGAGCTGTTCGAGGAGGCACGCGGCATCTGGAAGGCTTGTCCATCGATGGCGACGTCCGCCTGACGGAGCCGGGCTGTCGGTCGACGACTTTCCCGAGCCCGAACCGCGATCTTCGGTTTCGTCTTGGTGATGAACGAACGTTGGCGGTGTCGGGCGCTCCGAGGCCGCGAAGGGAGGCCGGCGACGTGCCGCCCGTCATGACGTCGCAGATGATGCGCGTGGCGCCGCCAGGATAAACTGAATCCCCCGCTCCTGCGCCCCAGAACGCCACGGCGCACAGCGCATCGTGACCGCGGAGCACGTGCCTGATCGCCTCGGAGAGATCCGGCCCGCTTCTAAGCTCGCTCATGGCGTCATCTCCGTCTGCGCCATCGTTCCACTGCTTGCCCCCTATCCGACGCGGACTCCACGGCGCTCTGGTTCGAAGTCGTGTCGTCCATCGTTTCGGATCGGCATGGTTATCCGCCTCTAGGCCGTACCGTCCGCAAGCAGCGCCGTTGGTGACTGGACGGTCCGCCTGGCCAGCTTCCGAAGGGCCGCGGCGAATCCGGTCGCGAGGCCCGTGCGCGAGAACTCGACGATCTCGTTGACCCCGTTTCTGCTCGTCAGATGGACGGCCTCGTAGCGGCAGATGGGGATCTGCCGGTTGTCGCGGAAGCGCCGGTCCGGTCCACCGCTCTTGTTAGGGTGTTTCCAGGTGTGGCCGATCACCTGGGCGTCGCGCGGCACGATGCCGTCCTCGATGAAGTTTGAGTCCTGCCAGCGGAGCGTCAGGTCGTCGTAGCCGACGGCGCCGACGCGGGTGCCGTCGTCCACCAGCGCGACATCGGGCATGAAGTGGATGACCTGCCGTCCCACGTGGAGGGCGGGCGGCGTCACGTTGCTTGTGACGCCTCGGGGCAGCCTGTATTCCAGGGTGGTCGGCTGCTTGCGGACGATGTGGGTGGCCCCCGCGTTCCGCTTCCAGGTCGTGAGGTCCTGGACCGCGCCCCCCGCGGCGACGTGCCATCGGCCGCCGCATGCCGCGAGCGCGTCGAAAGTCCGGACGGCATCCTCGAACGCCGCGGTCGCGTCCTCGTCCAGATCGTAGAAGAGGACGCAGGTCCGCCGGTAGGAGTCCAGCCATCGACCGATGGCCCATCCCAGCACCCCCAGCAGCGGCAGGGGCGCGCCGGTCGGTCCGATGATCATCGTGAGGATGGCTCCGAGCCCCGCGAGTGAGAGGCCCAGCACAAGGGCCATGCTCGTGGTCGAGCGCTTGGCGTTGATCTCGTCCACGAGATCGGCCCGGCTTTCGTCGCGCATCGCCAGGACGTCGCCGGAGTCCACCTCGACCATGCGCACACCGTTCTCCATGACGGCGTCCGGCAGGGAACGAGGTGCTGCCGGTGTCGGCGTGGTGCCGACCTCCGGTCGCTCTCCGGGCCGTCCTATGGTGGCGCGATAGTAGATGCCGCCACGGCCGGCATGCACGTAGTGCCCGCGCGGTCCGGTGCCTATGCGAAGGCCCTTGACGCCCACCGAGGCGCCCACTCCGCTCTTGGAGAAGTTGAAGCGGAACGGGCCGGCCTTGATCGACTTCCTGAGATAGAACGGCATCCCTGCTCCCTCTGCGTCGCCAGCGCCCCATCTGTCCCGCTGGAGGATCGGCGCCGCCGAACCGGGTCATGCACGGGGGAGGCCGGGGGTAAAGGCCATTCGCCCCGTCGAATCCGACCAGCTTGGAGCGATCGACGCCGATTGTCGTGGTTCCTCGCTCGAACGGCAGGAGCACCGGCTCGGCTTGACAGGCGTGCGTCCCAAGTACGACCTGCCCCTTGTGATACGCCTGAAATTTGCCTCCGGAGGATCCGGATCGATCTGCGCGCCCATGCTTGCCGCAGTGCTGGTGACCGTCGCGTCGGCCTGTTCGGAAGGTGCGTCCCAGTCGGCCGCGACTCCCTCGCCCGTGGCTGGCTCCTGCATCACCACATATGCGAACGGCACGAGGCCCGTGATCGCCGACGCCCGTCGAATGGCGGGTACGCGGATGCTCTGCTTCCGTGCGTTCGCCGTCCTCCATTCGGGCGTCACGCGCACGCCGCTATGGGTGACGGAGAGGTTGACGCGCGTGTCGGTCGAGGCGGCGCGCGCGCTGGACACCCGCGACAACCGCTTCCACGCGGAGGAGCGGCTGCCGACGGGTGAACGCGCGGAGCTGGAGGACTACCGCGGCTCGGGCTTCGACCGCGGGCACATGGCGCCTTCCGGGGACATGGGCCGTCCCGTCGACGACTATGAGAGCTTCAGCCTGGCGAACATGGTGCCGCAGGACGGTTCTCTAAACCGCGGCGGCTGGGCCGACCTAGAAGGCTACGTGCGCGATCTCGCGGCCACGCTGGGCGAGGCGTACGTCGTCACCGGTCCCGCCTTCTCCGGCGCCACGCTGCGCCGGCTCGATGGGCGCGTCCTGGTGCCCAGCCACGTCTGGAAGGCGGTGCGCGTGCCCGGCCAGGGCGCGGGCGCCTGGATCGCCGTCAACGGACCCGGCTCGAGATGGGAAGTGGTCTCCATAGCGACACTTGCGGCTCGTGTCGGCGTCGACCCGTTCCCCGGATTGGACCACGCCACCAGGAGCAGGGTTCCGGCGTTTCCGACATTCGGACCGACGCAGAACGATGGAGGAGACGGAGAGTGATCAAGCCGTTCGCAGACGATGAGGCCGCGGTCTCGATCGAGGACCTCTACATCGAGAATGGAACCGCGCGGGTCGTCATCTCCGGCTCGGTGGAGATCACCCGCGACTCGGCCGGGCTGGAGCGAGCCCGGGTCCTTAAGGATCTGGCGGACCACCTCGTCGCCGCGCTCGAAGCGATCGAGCCGCAGCAGGCGCAGCCGGACGAGCGTATCGCCTCGGTCGATCAGGTGGAGAACCCCTTTGCCTGAGGATGCGTCCTGGTGACGTCTCTGGCGGACTCACGAGCGACGCGGTCGTCTGCTCGTGTAGTCAGCGCACTTGGATCACCGGTGCTACTGGCATGGTCATGCCTCTCCGTCGGTCGACGCCGCGCCTCCGCCCGATGGGGCGGGTGGCCGTACTGATCATGTGGTTGCCGGACTGCGTGCGCTACTCGCATCCCACCCCGTCGTTATCGCGATCCAGCTTCCGACTGTAGCCGGGCGCCCCGCGCATGACCGGCGCGGCGCCCGCCGCGCGCGCGGCCGAGCAGTTCGCGTAGTAGACGCTGCCGCCTGAGGACCTAGCATTCGTCCGCGGCGCACGCGTTCGCCTGCGCGCCGCGCGCTTCGGCCTGGCCGCGCCGTGGGCGAAGGGGTTCTCGACTTGGGGCGCCGCCGCGGTCGGCGACACGGCGGCGAGGAGGATGGAGAGGATCAGCATAGGCGGTCTCCGGTGGGGATGACGAAGGCACGACGGAACGAGTCTGTCCGTTCAGCGCAGGCGATTGTCAGGCGCGGGGTCACCGCAGCCTCGTGTAGAAGATCTGGCCGGCGGCGTCGCGCGCTCCGACCATCCGCGTCGTCTCCCGGAGCAGGATGGTGTAGCGACATCCCGGGTGCCTGGTGATCACCGGCCGGAAGACCCTGGGGAACTCGCGCAGTCCGAGCGAACGGACCCGGCCGAAATCGAGGCCCGTCTCCGCCAGCAGCGCCGCGAACTGCGGCGTCGGAGCGTCGAAGGTGATCCTGCTACCCGTTCCGGTCGCGGAGGCGAGCGTCAGGGCGCGCCGCCGGCCGCCGACGTTCTCCTCGATGCAGGCGGGCAGCCCGCTGCCGCGTTCCAGCTTGGCGAGGCGCTTCATGGCGTCGGTGGTGCCCGCGGCGCCGCCCGCCTCGCGTATGGCTTCTGCCGCGTGGCGCACGTCCGCCTCGTCCGCCTCGCGGCCGAGCGACGCGTTGAAGCCCTTGAGGCGCACGGGAGCAAGGCGGCTCAGCTCGTCGACCAGCTCGGTCAGGTCGGATACGCCGGCCGCCTCCACGGCGCGGTCGACGTTCGCGGGGTCGTAGCGCTTGGCGACCCTCTGCTGCAGCGCCTGATGGACGACGAATACGAACAGGCCGAAGAAGATGATCTGGACCAGGAAGTCGACCAGGGTCAGCAGGAAGACGCTGTCAGACCGCTGCGCGCGCATCCGCCACCTCGTCCGTGTCGGAAGTGGTTCCTGCGGTCGCGGCCGAGCGCATCGCGTCCAGGTCGGCGGCGAAGCGGCCTGCAGCCGCCTCGATGGCCCTGGTGCCGGCGTCCACCGAGGAGTTCAGGCTGCGCGCCGAGTTCGCCAGCGCGGTGTCCACCGACGCGGCCTTCGCCTCGACCGAATTGGCGTGCAGGCGCAGGCTGTCGAGCGCCTCGCGTCCCTGGTCGGCAGCGGCACGCAGGGCCGCGAGCCTCCCGCCCAGGTCGTCGGCGCCGCCGGCGATCGCATCGTCCATCCTGCGGCCCACCGCTGCGATGCGCGCCGCTGCGGCCTCCGCCTCACCGGTGAGCCGCTCGATCACTTCCCTGCTCCTGGCGCGGCTGTCCTCGGCGATGCCCTCTGCGGCGTCGGCGGCGGTGGATGCACCAGCCAGCGCGCCCTCCAGCGCGCCCGCCGCGCTACGCAGGGCCTCCACGTCCGAATGGAGGCCGCGCAGGACGTCGCGGCCCTGACCGGCCGCCTCCTTCAGCTCGACGAGCCCGGCCGCTACGTCGACAACCCCGTCACCGGCCTCGACGACCCATTCCAGTCGACGTTCCAGCGCCTCAAGGCCGGAGGCGGTGGCCTCGGCGCGTCGGACGATCAGCTGCATGGCCTGTCGGCCTGCCTTGCCGGCCTCGCCGAGGCCCGCGACCGCCTCGGTCGCCCCGGCGGTGGCATGGACGAACTCGCGGGCGCGCTCCCCGCCGGCGGCCAGCGCCCCGTCGAGGCGGGCGACGACGCCGTCCTCCAAGCCCAGCGGTCCCAGGCGAGCCCCGACGGCGGCGGCCGCCGTGTTGACGCGCTCGAGGTTGCCGGCGAGCTCGCCGGCAGTGGTCGAGCCGGCTGACGAGGAGGCCCGCAGTTGATCGAGCGCCCCGCTCAGCTCGGTCACCGTCGCGGCCATCGCGGTGACGCTCGCGCGAAGCGCCTCGCGCTCGGTGCCGAAGGTGACGTCGTTCACGACGCCGCGGAGGTCGGTGAGGGCGGTTTCGGCCTGCTCACACATCGCCGCGACGCCCGAGGAGAAGGCGGCCACGGCGGCGTCAATCGAGGCGCGCGTCCGCGCCTCCGCATCCTCGGCGAACTGCTGCGACCGCTGTAGCAGCGTCGTGGCGTATGACTCGAAGGATGCCGAGGCGAGCTCGACGTTGGCCAGGAGCTCGCGAGATCGCGCGATCTGCTGCCCCATGAGCGTGCGAAGCTCGTCCTCGTCCAGGATCTTGGCGGACGCGGTGAGCTGCACGCGGGCGAAGACGGCGTAGCCGGTCGCCAGCAATCCGAGGCCGAACTGGAAGGCGACCGAGGAGAAGTCCTCGCCGATGCCATAGAGCGACAGGTCGAGGGCCGTGGCGCCTAGCGCTCCGATGGTGACCAGGAAGCCGTAGTAGTAGACGCTGTCGATCGCAGGCTGCGAAAGCCCGTTGGCCGCGCGGGGGCGGAGGAAGACCACATGGTACCAGACCAGTGGCGCCAGCGCGCCGAGGAAGGCTGCGAGAGGCGGAATGGTCGGGAGGGCGACGCCGAGCGCGAGCGCCGCGGCGGACAGTCCCATGCACTTCGTGAGCATCGGCGAGTAGTTGAGGTCGTTCATTGCATTTTGGCCCCCCCGGGGAGCATGCTGCTGGTCAGGCCTGCGCCCTCCCCCTGTCCGTCGCCGAAGAACCAGGCCCAGAAGCCGTCGCGGCACGCCACGGTCTCGCGTCCGAGTCCCTCGCGCGGGATGACGTTCAGCTCCACCGCCGTGCTGCGGAAGGTCGGGCGCTCGATGGCGCCGGCCCGCGCTGCCCGGAACCCGTCGATAGCTGCCTTCGCGGACCGGCAGCCGTACAGGGACGCGTTGGCGCTGTTCTGCATCAGGTCGGAGAAGACGATCAGGCGATTGGCAGGTGCTGACAGGTACCGGCTGGCCGACAGGTCTATGACCGCCTCCGAGATGGGGGAGCTCTCCGACCGCGCCGGTGTGGCCGCCAGCGCGCGGTCGAGCGGCTGCTCGAAGCGCTCCGCGAAGCGGCGCTGGATCTTGGCGCGGTTCTCGTAGATGTCGCTGCCGTCGCGCTGCGGCACGCAAGCGCTGAACACCGGCTTCAGCGCCGTCCGGGAGGCGCCGGAGATCTCAAACAGGGAGACGAGCTCGCCCTCTTGGGAGCGCTCCGCCACGAACCGCCTGATGCGCGCTGTGATCTCCTCGATGGTCTGCGAGGGCGTGTCGTCGCTCCGGTCGATCACCACGGCGGTGGAGCGTGCGACGTCGGTGGGGCAGCCGCGCTCGTCGACCTTTGGCCGGCTGGACAGCTGGTGGCTGACCAGGAACAGCGCGGCCACCGCCGCGGCCACGGCGGCCATGATCTGCAGGCCGCGGACGTCCTTCTTCGACAAGGCCATCAGGTGTGCGCCGGCATGATTTGGACGTCCCGCTGCACGGCGGTCTGGGCGTCTCGGTCCACCCGTTCCAGGAAGTCGTCGAACGTGGTCTTCAGGATATCCGCCGTCTGGACCTGCAGCTGGTTTAGCTTGCCGTTGAGGTCGTCGCGGTGTTGGCGCTGGAGCTGCTCGAGCAGGTCGAGGACCTCCTTCATCTCCTGCTCGACCGGACCGGCCGCCTGCACGCTGGCGCGTTGGGCGACCGCTGGCATGTCGGTGAAGTAGTCGGGTGGTGCGGTGCCACGGATCGCCAGGTTCGCTTGACGATAGGCGTCGAGGACGAGGTGGTAGTCGCGCTCCACGGAGGCGGCGTTCGTCTCCAACGTCCGCTTCGCGTGGCCCAGCGCGCTGGTCCTGTGGGACAGCATGGTGATCATCGTGCCCGTCGATGCAGCAAGGCCCTGGACGTGGTTGCGATGGCCGCCCAGCAGATCCTTGATCCGCTGCTTGACGAGATCCTGCCGCTTGGCCTCGGCCTCGCGGGCGGCCTTCAGTTCCCGATCCCGGCGGCTGTGCCCGGGGTAGGGGTCGTCCGACGTGTACCCCTTCCAGAAAGCGAAGCAGCTCAGGCCGAAACCGATCATGAACAGCAGGAAGCTGGAGAGGTCGCCGAAGTGGAAGCGGCCTAGGAAGAAGCCGGCCGCCTCGGCCCAAGCGCCTTGGAAGGCTTCGCCGAGGTTCCCCTCCTCGCCGGCGGACGAGGCCGCTTCGAACGCGTACCGGAACGCGGCGAACAAGGCGTTGAGGAACAGGGTGAGCGGCAGGAAGACGGCGAGACACGCCCAGCCGGCGTACCGGCGGGCCGGGTCGTCGAGATTCTTGAAGCGGAAGCCGGTACCCAGGCCGGCCGAGCTGCCCATGTTCACCAGCGCCACGGCCAGCGCGATGAACAGACCGCCCAACAGTCCCCCGTCGTTGCGGTAGAAGAAGGCGTTGATGAGGGTCTCACCGAAGGAGATGGCGACGATGATCGCCCAGTGGAGGATGTGGCTGTCCGGGTAGTGCGCGACGTCGGTGACGCCGTTCGCCGCGCGGAAGTTGCGCCACGACACTTCGGCTCGGATGCGGGCTGCGGTGGCGTCCACGAGCGCGGTCCGGTCGCCAGCGAGTTCCGCGTTGACCCTAGTCAGGATGGTGTCGTCAGCCAGGGCCTGGGCTATGTCGGAGCGGAGTTCCACGAGCTTGCTGCTGGCGTCCAGCGCGGAACGGCCGGCATCCGCGACGGTGGAGTCGAAGGCGGCCTGCTCACGACTGACGAGCCCGTCGGCCTGCGACTTGAGCGCGACTTCGTGCGTGTCGGGATGGGTGGCGCCGGTCGGCGGTCGGTGCTTCGCCGCCTCCTTGCGTCCCAGCTCGCGATATTCCTCCAGACGCCCGGCGATCTGCCCCGCGTACGCGCTTGATGCGGACATTAACCCCCTGCCGCGTTGATGTTGTCCCCGACAGTGGGTTTATGTGGATGAAGTTGCGCACACAAGCCGCTTGGATGTTGGCCTCGTGACGGGAGGTTGCTGCGAAGGAATGACGCTGTAGGCGTTCGCCGTGTAGTTCCTCGGTAGGCTAGCCCTACCGCCTAGCGCGGTCTGAGCCGCACCAGCCCTGTCCGTTCTGTGGTGTTCACGGGTCGGCTCTATCTCTGCCGGAAGACCGTGAGACGAAATACGTCGCTAGGATAACGTCGGGGGATTGTGCTCGGCAAATACCGCTATCAATGTCTAAGCTATAAGTGGAGAGCGAATTTTGGAATGTGATGATCTGAGTGATGCCTATTCGGACGACATGTGCTATCTGTCGGAGCTGGATCGCATGATCGAGTCACAGCCTGGCGGTACGGTGACTCCTGACTTCATCAAGTATTCCTGCTGCTGTCGACTGTGGGCGACTATGATGGTCGGAACGTTCGAGATGGCCGTTAAGAAGTGGGGCAATGGCGATCCGTTCTGGCACGACATCAACCGCTACCTCAAGGACGGAAAACGCGACGGCAGACCCAACAAGGAGCGCGTTAAGCGTCTCGAGGACGCTATCCGCAATCGGGGGTTCAAGGTGAGCGTTGCCGACTACGACGACCTACTTGCCATCATCTACATTCGGAACGCCTATGTGCATGGCAGATGGCGTCCAGAGCAGGCGAGATATGTGGCGTCTCGCGGGTTTCCGCGCGATCTAATGCGCTTCGATCAGGGACATTTCGTCAGGATGAAGGCCATATATGACGCCGTTCTCAATCCTTTGGGAATTACGATGGCGCTCTCCCCTGCGCGAAGGGGATGATGATAGTCGCGGTTGCCGCCTGCGATTAGTCGTAAGCGGCCTTCGCCACGCCATTCCGGTACCGTTGTCGCAAACGCTGCCTCGAACCGCGGCGTAACTGGCCATAAGCTGATGAGATGAACCACTTAGTGATTGGAGCGACACCTGCACTGCTAAGTGGTCAGCCTGCGGCTATCTCGTTGCCATTGCGAGTAAACCGAAAGCAGGTGTTAAGTGGCTTTCGCACGGTTTCCATCCCATTGGAAGCCGTCAAAGCGACGGTCCAGTACAGCGGTCGCCCCCAGGACGTCCAGGTGAGGCGTTTCTATAAGCGGCCGATCGGTCTTTGTTCGAAGCGCGGCATCTTTTGATGCCGACGGTTCGGAAAGGCCGCGAAGTTCGTCGTTCGCTCGACACGGGTAGCTATGTAATGCTGCTCGGGTGCCTTCATCGGGTAGCCGCCGGATGGCAACCGACCCAACTGCGTTGAACAATCGTTCAAGGATTTGGCGAACCAGCGCTGCATCCCGACACGCTACATCAAGGCCTCGTAGCTCTGCCTCGGCTTCGTCCGCCTCGACCTCGGCGATCCCGTAGCTGCCCTTCGTTCGTCCAGGCTGGCGGACTCGGTGGTCCGAAAATCCTGATAATAGCGAGGCCGTGATCCGCTCGAGCGGATCAATAAATGCCTTCCGCCCCCGCCGCGGTGGGATTGGTCGCGACGTGGACCGGCGGCGTCCCGCGCCCGACATTGGCGGCGACGGCGCGGGCGACCGCCTGAATCAGCTGCTGGCGTTCGCGAATGGGGCGGGTGGTGTCGCCGATCATCACCGCCACCGCGAAGCGCCGACCGTCGGGGGCGGTCATCAGGCCGACGTCGTTGAAGCCGGCGTTGCGCCCGCCCAGGTCCTGGCCCGTGCCCGTCTTGTGCGCGACCTCCCAACCGGGCGCCAGTGCCGCGCGCAGCCGCGCATGGCCCGTGCGCGAAGCCCCCATGGTGTCGAGCAGGATGCGGGTGGACGTCTCGGATAGGAGTTCGCCGCGGGCGAGGCGCGCCAGCGCATCGGCGATCGCCACGGGCGCGGCGCCGTCGGGTGGGTCGGCGACGTAGGCGTCGAGCGCGGCGCGACGGATTTCCGGCGCAAGGCGCGCGCGCGCAGCCTCGAACGCGCCGCCGCCCGAATAGCCCTGCTGCCAGGTCAGGCCGGCGGTCCGACTCTGCAGCAGACGTTCACCGGGGCCGAAGCGGATGTCGCCCAACTGCTTGGCGAAGATCATCTGCCGCACGGCCGACGGCCCGCCGACATAGGTGAGCAGACGATCGTTCGCCGTATTGTCGCTCTGCGTCAGCGCGCGGGTGAACAGGTCGTTGACAACGGTGTGATAACCATCACCGCGCACCAGATAGGCGAGCGGTTGGTGGAACAGGGTCAGGTCGTCGCGGGTGACGGTTATGGGGTCGTCCAGGCGCGACAGGCCCCGGTCGCGGCGGTCGAGAAGCGTGATCGCCACCCAGAGTTTCGACACCGATTGCTGGGGCAGGAGCTGGCGGCCGCCGGCCTCGACGGTCCAACCGTCGTCCACCGCGCGGACCGCGATGCCGACCTTGCCCTGGAAGCCGCGATGGATGGCGTTCACCGCCGACACCAGCCCCGCCGGCGCGGGATTCACGGCACGTGGGCGGACGGGCGGTACCGGAATGGTCACAAGGGGCTGTGACGCGCGGTCGGGTGCCGTGCCCGCGTCGCCGGGGCGGCCGGCGCTGCAGCCCGTCAAGACCAGTGCCCCCGCGCACGCCGCCCAACCCAGACAGTATCGAATCATTCTCAAGCGCGCGCTCCCCGCGCCTCCCTGCGGTACGGGCGCGGCTCCGCCCACAGCGCCGGGCCGTCGCTTGCGATGAGCGGGCATCCGTATGCGCCGGGACGTTGCCCGGGCGTTTCAGGGGACAAGGACGGTATCGGACGCAACGTCAGACATATCGGGATAGTCGAGCGTGAAGTGAAGACCCCGGCTCTCGCGACGAAGCAACGCGGAACGGACGATGAGGTCTGAGACGGCCAACAGGTTGCGCAGTTCCACCAGGTCTGGCGTCACCCGGAAATGGCCGTAATAGTCGGAGACTTCCTCCGACATCAGCCGAATACGCGATTGCGCGCGCTGTAGGCGCTTGGTGGTGCGGACGATGCCGACGTAGTTCCACATGAACCGCCGTATTTCGGTCCAGTTCTGCTTGATGACGACTTCCTCGTCGGAATCGGTGACGCGGCTCTCGTCCCAGGGGCGCACGTCGGGTACCGGGGGCAGGTCGCCCCAGGCCCCGCGGATGTGGTCGGCCGCCGCCTCGCCGTAGTGGAAACATTCGAGCAGCGAGTTCGACGCCAGCCGATTGGCGCCGTGCAGTCCCGAGCTGGTGCATTCCCCGGCGGCGTAGAGGCCGGGCAGGTCGGTCCGCCCGTCCGCGTCCACCACCACGCCGCCGCAGGTATAGTGCTGGGCCGGCACCACCGGGATCGGCCCCGCGGTCATGTCGATCCCCAGTCCGAGCAGCTTCTCGTTGATGTTGGGGAAATGTGCGCGGACGAAGTCGGGGGGCAGGTGGCTGATGTCGAGGTGGACGTAATCCAGGCCGTGGCGCTTGATCTCCGCATCGATGGCGCGCGCCACCACGTCGCGGGGCGCCAGTTCCAGCCGCTTCGGGTCGTAGCGCGGCATGAAACGCTCGCCGGTCGCGGGGTTGAGGAGGCGGCCGCCCTCGCCCCTGACGGCTTCGGTTATCAGGAAATTCTTGACGTCGAGATTGTAGAGGCAGGTGGGATGGAATTGCATGAATTCCATGTTCGCCACCCGCGCGCCCGCGCGCCAAGCCATGGCGATGCCGTCGCCCGTCGCCCCGCTGGGCGCGGTGGAGAACAGATAGGCGCGGCCCGCGCCGCCGGTGGCCAGCACCGTCGCGCGCGCGGTGTGAAGGCCGACGCGCCCCGTCGCCCGGTCGACGGCATAGGCGCCCCAGACGCGCCCCGCGCCGGAGTAGCGGCGTTCGTGCCGGCCGGTCACGAGGTCGATCACCGCCTGGCCGGGCACCAGCCGCACGTTGGGATGCGCGCGCGCGGCGCGCAGCAGCGCGTCCTGCACCGCCCAGCCGGTGGCGTCGTCGACGTGGACGATGCGCCGGTGCGAATGCCCCCCCTCGCGCGTCAGGTGCAGCGCGCCGCCGTCTTCCGCGAAGGGTACGCCCAGCGCGCGCAGACGCTCGATCGCGGCGGGTGCGCGTTCCACCACGCGCTCCACCGTGGTGCGGTCGTTCAGGCCGGCGCCGGCGACCATGGTGTCGGCCACGTGATGCTCGAACGTGTCGCCGGGTTCCAACACGGCGGCGATCCCGCCCTGTGCCCAGGCGGTCGAGCCCTCGTCCAGCGCGCC
>Ga0325400_1000046_pt1 | contig 67611 bp, 64 predicted proteins | sample PopdelMetagenome_2_FD_205662 | JGI IMG/M metagenome (GOLD analysis project Ga0325400, IMG submission 205662) | Populus deltoides microbial communities from Bellville, Georgia, United States - Xylem-PdKOR-R1 | ecosystem: Host-associated > Plants > Phyllosphere > Stem > Wood/Secondary xylem... | reverse complement strand
CTTCTCTCAACCGGAGCCAGCGGGACCCCGGCTCAAGGCCGGGGTGACGGGGAATGGATCGGGGTGGCCCTCCCCACCCAACCCCTCTTTGTCAACCCGCGCAGGCGTGTCTAAGAAGGTCACATGCACATCCACCCCCTGATTACCGACAGCGCCAGCCTCGCCAATCTCTGCCACCGGCTCTCCCAGGCGGATTTCGTCGCGGTCGACACCGAGTTCATGCGCGAAAGCACCTACTGGCCCGAGCTCTGCCTGATCCAGATCGCCGATGAGAACGAGGCCGCCGCGATCGATCCCAAGGCGTCCGGCCTCGACCTAGCGCCCCTGCTCCAGCTGCTGGTCGCCAACGAGGACGTGCTCAAGGTCTTCCACGCCGGCGGACAGGATATCGAGATCATCTACAACCTGACCGGCAAAACTCCGCACCCGCTGTTCGACACCCAGGTCGCGGCGATGGCGCTGGGACAGGGTGAACAGATCGGCTATTCCAACCTCGTCGACAGCTGGCTCGGCATCGCGATCGACAAGGGTGCGCGCTTCACCGACTGGTCGCGCCGCCCCCTCGACGAACGCCAGGTCGATTACGCGATCGGCGACGTCACCCACTTGGCGGCGATCTTCCCCAGGATGCTCGGGCGTCTGCGCAAGACCGGGCGCGGCGCGTGGCTCGACCAGGAGATGGAGCGCCTCGCCGATCCCGCCAACTACGCCAACGACCCCGACCAGGCGTGGAAGCGGGTCCGCGTGCCGTCGCGCAAGGCGGACGTGCTCGGCCGGCTGAAGGCGCTCGCCCGCTGGCGCGAGCTGGAAGCGCGCGGCAAGGACCTGCCCCGCGGCCGCATCGTCAAGGACGAGACGCTCGCCGACCTCGCCGGCCATTCCCCGCGCAAACAGGCCGACCTCGCCAAGGTCCGCGGGCTCTCGGCCACCTGGGCGGGGAACGACATCGGCGCCCGGCTGATGGCGGCGATCGAAGCCGCCGAACCGCTGCCCAACGATGAGCTGCCCCCCCGCGACGATCGCAAGCCGGGCCTCGGCAAGGAGGGCTCGCTGGTCGCCGACCTGCTCAAGCTCCTGCTCAAGATCCGCGCCCGCGACATCGATGTCGCCCCCCGCCTGCTCGCCCGCTCCGACGAGCTGGAGGCGCTGGCGGCGGGCACCCGCACCGGCCTGCCGATGCTCGACGGCTGGCGCTACGACCAGTTCGGCCGCGACGCGGTCGACCTCGTCGAAGGCCGCCTGGGCTTCGCGGTCCAGCACGGCAAGCTCCGCATGACGCGGGCGGAAACGGCGGAGGCGGAGGCATGAGGATTGCGGCGCTCCTGCTCGCGACCGCCGTGGCGGGCTGCGGCTACCCGGACGTCGACTGGCCCAATCGGCCGGCCGCATCCCCTACGCCCGTCGCCGCTGCATCCTGCCCCTCGACCGGCGCCGCGCTGGTCGGCCAACCGCTGTCGGACGCGCTCACCGCGCGCGCGCAGGCCCTCACCGGCCGCACCACGCTCCGGGTGATCGGCCCCGGCGACATGGTGACCAAGGACTGTCGAGAGGACCGCCTCAACATCAGCGTCGACGCGGAACGCCGGGTGACGGCGATCGGCTGCTACTGACCTGATCTTCGTCACCCCGGGCTCGACCCGGGAGTCGGCTCCAACTCGCGTTGTCCAACGGTGTCGGGTTGGGTTGCCCCCGCCTTGTGTCCCCGCGAAGGCGGGGACCCAGCCTGGGCTCCCGCCTTCGCGGGAGCACAAGAAGGCGCGTTCCAGATGACACCTACCCCAATTCGGTATCCAACCCCATCGCTCCCGCCAGCGCCGAATGCCGCCGCGCGACCACATCCCCGTACAGCGCCGGATCGCCTGCTGAGAGCCGCAACACGCCACCCTCCACCGCCAGCGAACTCCCCTTCAACGGCCCCGCCACTCCCGCCGACAGCCGCTGCCCCAACCGGATCGCCAGGCCCCACCGCATCGCCCGCGCCAGCGCCTCTGCCGACGCCAACCGCTCCAGCGGCGCCGGGCTGCGCAATTCGCCGCATAGGGCCGTAAATAGCGCCTGCGCCAGCACGCCACGCTCCGCCGGGGTGATCGCCACCCATTCGCCGTGCAGCGCCACCTCCACGCCCCGTTCGGCCCGGAACTCCGGATTCGCGCGCCACGCCACGTCGGCGAGGAGGCACGCCGCATGGCGAATGCGCGCGCAACCCACAGGCTCGTTCTCGAACAGCGGCGCGATCCATCGGTGCAGCAGGTCGCCATGCTCCGGAAAGCGCCCCGCCGCGCGCCCCTCCTCGCGCGCCGCCACGATCAGCGGGTCGAGGGCCCGCTCGTCCGCGGACAGCGCCTCGAACAGCAATCCCTCGCGCAGGCCGAAGGTCGAGGCGATCGTCGTCGCGCTGCCGAGCTGGCGGATCAGCACCCCCAGCAGCGCCGCTGCGTCCGCCAGCGTCGCCGCACGTCCCGCCGACAGCCCCGGCATCGCCTTCAGCCGCGCCTTGGACAGTCGCGGCACCGCGCGGGTCAGCCTGCCAATCTCCTCGGGCAACATCGCATATTGATGGATGATCGGCAGCGGGTGCCCGTGCAGCACCATGTCGACCCGCGCCAACGCCCGCCAGGATCCCCCGACGAGGTACAACGGCAACCCCCGCCCCCGTCCCGTCCAGCCCGCCTCGCGGATCAGGCCCGCCACCCGCCGCTCCAGCACCTTGCCATCGCGCCTGAGACCCGCGATCCGCAGCACGCCAAGCGGGAACGACACCCGCTCGCGCACCGCGCCCCCGCCGACCCGCACCAGCTCCAGGCTGCCCCCGCCCAGGTCGCCGACGACTCCGTCCGCCTGCGGGATCGCGGACAGCACTCCCAGCCCCGCCGCGATCGCCTCCTGCTCCCCCGACAACAGCTCGACGCGCAGCCCCAACGCTTCCGCGGCGGCGATGAACTGGGCTCCGTTTGTCGCATCGCGCACCGCGGCCGTGGCGACGGTACGCACGGCAGCCACGTTCATCGCACGCAGCACGCCCGCGAAGCGCGCCAACGCCGCCGTTCCCTCGCGCATCGCCTCCGCCTCGATCGCGCCAGTGCGCGCAAGACCCCGGCCCAGTCCCGCCATGACCTTCTCGTTGAACAGCACCGCGGGCAATCGAGGGGTGCCTTGGTACACCACCAGCCGCACCGAATTGGAGCCGATATCGATGATGGCCGTGCGCGGCGGCGTATCGCCTCGCCCCCACAGCCTCATTCGGATCGACCCAGCGACAGCGTCGGCACCGCCCCGCTCGCCGCGCCGCGCCCCGATAGCGACGGGTTGGTCATGAAGTAGCGGTGCAGGTTGAAAGGCCGCTCGCCCGGCTCGACGCGTGCATAGCGCCCGTCGGGCTGCAATTCCCAGCTCTGCTCGGTGTCGAGCAGGTTGGCGACCATGACCTGGTCCAGCACCTGGTCGTGCACCGTCGGGTTCTGGATCGGCAGCATGTATTCGACCCGCCGGTCGAAGTTCCGCGGCATCCAGTCCGCCGACGAGATGAACAGCCGCGCGCTGTCGTTGGGCAGCGGCTTGCCGTCCCCGAACGCCCAGATACGGCTGTGCTCCAGGAACCGCCCGATCACCGACTTGACCCGGATCGTTTCGGACAGCCCCGGCACCCCCGGCTTGAGGCAGCAGATGCCGCGGATCACCAGCTCGATCGCGACCCCCGCCTGCGCCGCCTCGTACAGCTTGTCGATGATCGGCTGGTCGACGAGGCTGTTCATCTTGGCCCACATCGCCCCCGGCCGCCCCGCGCGTGCATGCGCGATCTCGACGTCGATCAGCGCTTCCAGCGTCGGACGAAGATCGCGGGGCGACAGCACCACCTTCTGCATCTGCGTCGGCTCGACATAGCCGGTAACGTAGTTGAACATCGCCGCCGCATCGCGCCCGATATCGGGATCGGCGGTGAAGAAGCTCAAGTCGGTATAGATCTTCGCCGTCACCGGATGGTAATTGCCCGTCCCGAAGTGGCAATAGGTCCGCAAGCTGCCCCCCTCGCGCCGTACCACCATCGCCACCTTGGCGTGCGTCTTCCAGTCGATGAAGCCATAGACCACCTGCACCCCGGCCCGTTCCAGCGCGGAGGCCCAGTGCAGGTTCTGTTCCTCGTCGAACCTAGCCTTCAACTCGACAACGGCGGTCACCGACTTGCCCGCCTCGGCAGCCGCGATCAGCGCGTTAATGACCGCGGGCTGCTTCCCCGCGCGGTACAGCGTCTGCTTGATCGCCACCACGTCGGGGTCCATCGCCGCCTGCTTCAGGAAGGCGAGCACCACCTCGAACGTCTCGTACGGATGGTGGACGATGATGTCCTTGGCTCTGATCGCCGCGAAGCAATCGCCCCCGAATTCACGGATGCGCTCGGGAAAGCGCGGGGTAAAGGGCTGGAACTTCAGGTCCGGCCGGTCCTCGTCGACCACCGTATCGAGGTCCGCGATCCCCAGGAAAAGGCCGCTTTCGGTGATGATCGCATCGGTGCCGCCCAACTCGTCGCGCAGCACCGCGGCCAGGCTGTCGGACATGCCCGTCTCCAGTTCCAGCCGGATCACCCGGCCTCGTCTGCGTCGCTTTATCACGTTGGTGAAGTAGCGGACGAGGTCCTCGGCCTCCTCCTCGATCTCGATGTCGCTGTCGCGCAGCACCCGAAATGTCGCCGCATCCTCGACCCGATAACCGGGGAACATGACGGGCGCGAACCGCTTCACCGCCGCCTCGATCGAGACGTAGCGCCCCGCGTCGTTGGGCAAGCGGATGAAGCGCGGCATCTGCGGTGGGATCATGACGAGCTCGCGCACCGGCTCCCCGTCCGCGATCCGCTCCAGTTCGAAGATCACCGACAGCCCCTTGTTGGGGATGAACGGAAACGGGTGGGCGGGATCCAGCGCCTGCGGAGTCAGGATCGGGAAGATTTGGTCGCGTACGTGCCGCTCCAGCCACGCTTCGTCCTCCGCCTCCACCGCATCGCGGCGCAGCACGAACACCCCCGCCGCGTCCAGCGCGACGCGCAGATCGCCCCACACCCGCTGCTGCGACTCCATCAGCCGGTCGGCTTCCGCGGTGATCGCCGCCAGCTGCTGCCCCGCGGTCATCCCGTCCGCCGATCGCCGATCGACGTCCTGCGCCTGCTGCCCCTTCAGCCCCGCAACCCGGACCATGAAGAACTCGTCGAGATTCGATCCCGAGATCGACAGGAACCGCAATCGTTCGAGCAGCGGATGCGCGTCGTTGCACGCTTCCTCGAGCACTCGCCGGTTGAACGCCAGCCACGACAGCTCGCGGTTGAAGTACCGGTCGGCATCGGTGCTCGCAAACGGATCGTCCTCGGGGTCGGGGGCCGCGAGGCGAGCGACGTGAGCGGGGCGGGTCATCAATCGGTCTCCGGCCCCTCGCGGGGGGCGATCAGCCCCGCGTCGGTCAGCGCGTGGCGTGCAAGCGGAATGGACAGGCGGCGACGGCGTTCCATCGCCTCCTGGTCCAGCACATCCACCGCGCGCATGACGGCCAGATGACTGCGCTCGATCCGCGCCGCCAGCCAGTCGATCAGGTCGGGCCGGATATCGAGCCCGCGCCGGTCGAACTGGCTCTGGAACAGCGCGCGGACCAGCGGGTCGTCGGGCGGGTTGATCTCAGCCACAGTGCTTGCCGACAGCCGCGATCTGAGGTCGGGCAGCGCGATCGCCCAGGCCGGCGGCGGCGCCTCCGCCACCATCACCAGCGGCCGCCGCTCCGCCTGCGCCCGGTTCCACGCATGGAACAGGTCGGCCTCGTCCGCGCGGTCGGCATCGTCGATGATGTCGCCCCCACTCTTGGCCGCAAAGATGCGCGCCAGCAGCGTCCGCCCCGATCGCCTGGGGCCTACCAGCAGCGCGGTCATCACCGGCCACGCTCCCCAATGCTCCAGCAGATGCGCCGCCCGCGCATTGGACGGCGTAACGAGAAACGCATCGCGGCTGGGCCCCGCCGGCCAGCTCAGCGGCAACGCGAACTGGGTCACGTGCCGGACATCAGACAGATCACGCCCGCCTTGACCGGGTCCGGACGAGCACTCCGCACGGCGGTTGCGCTCCGGCCACCCCTGCCCCTCACCCCGGCCCCCCGTCGCCCAGATCGGGCGGGGGCAGCTGCGGGACCCGGCGGATCCGGATGGTCTGTCCACCGCCCAGCACCTGCCACCCCCGCGCCTCCAGCGCCGCCGACAGCGCCGCCGGGTCACCGTCATAGGTTACCCGCATCACCGACACCCCACCTAACGCGACGCTCCCCGTCTGCGCCGATCGGACGCCCGGCACGCCGCGCACCGCCTGCTCCGTATTGACCACCGACGACGCGGTCGGCGTGTCGAACTGGACGGATACGCTGATCCCCGGGCCGGCCTCGCGCGCCACCCCGCCCATGATCTCGGCCAGCGGGTCCTCGCCGGGCGCGACCTCGTCCTCCTCGATCAGCGGTTCGGGCTCGGGCGGCGGACGCAGGCTCGCGTCCGGGCGGATCACGCCCTCGCGGAAGCCGCGCTGGTACAGCTGGTCCAGTCGGGCCACCCCCGCATCCAGCAACCGCGGCAATCCTTCGCTCGACTCGACGCGCAACACGAAGCTGCCGAGCAGCCGGTTGTCGGGACCATAGCGCGCCTGGAACTGTCCGATCACCGGCCCGCCCGGCCACTGCCGTTGCAGCCGGACGGTGGGGATCAGCACGTCTGCCGCGCCGTACTGGTCGATGATCGTCCGCCACCACCCGCGCCCCGGCCGGCTCGTCTGCCCCAGGTTGAGCAGCAGCGGATCGGGCCCGGTCCCCGCCGGGCGGATATAGTCGACCGACGAGTTGCCGGTGCGAAACCGGGCCCAGGCCTCGTGCCACGGCGTCCGGGTTTCGAACACCTGCCCCACCCCGCCGGTGAACTGGACCGGGATCACCAGCATCGGCGGCGACCGCTCTGCATAGGCGGGAATGCCCAGGATCGACGCCGCCCGCCCTCGATCGAACAGCACGCCCAGCCGCGCGATGTAGCGCTTGGGCCCGATCTGCTCGTCCTCGACGACGATGCCGGTGACCAGCTGGTCGAGCAGGCCATCGCCCGCCACGATCCCCGGCCGCCCCAGCCTTTGGGTCAGCTGCACCCACGCCCGCCGCTGCGCCAGCCGCCATCCGCCGGTCCGCGCCGCATCGGCGGTGCCCGCGGCAACGTCCACCCGGACGCCCGTGACTTCGAACACGCCCGCGCTCGCCACGGCGGCGACCCCGCGTCCGCCCCCCTCGATCTGCGCCCACGCCACCCCTGCCAGCGCGACAAGCCCAAGGGCGGATGGCAAAAGGACGGAGCGGACACGCATCGCCCGCGCTTTTGGCGAAGCGGCCGTGGAAATCCAAGCGCCATGTGGCTAGGACGCCCCTCATGGCTGATACCAAGGGCTACACCTACGCCGACGCCGGCGTCTCGATCTCGAGCGGCAACGCGCTGGTCCGCGCCATCGCTCCCCTTGCGAAGGCGACCCGTCGCCCCGGCGCGGACGCGGAGCTCGGCGGCTTCGGCGGGCTGTTCGACCTCAAGGCCGCCGGGTTCACCGACCCGCTGCTGGTCGCCGCCAACGACGGCGTCGGCACCAAGCTCAAGCTCGCGATCGAGTGGGACCGTCACGCCGGCGTTGGGGTCGATCTCGTCGCGATGTGCGCCAACGACCTGATCGTCCAGGGTGCCGAGCCGCTGTTCTTCCTCGACTACTACGCCACCGGCCGCCTCGATGCGGGCATCGCCGAGCGCGTCGTCGCGTCGATCGCGGAGGGGTGCCGACAGGCCGGCTGCGCGCTGATCGGTGGCGAGACCGCCGAGATGCCCGGCATGTACGTCGATGGCGACTACGACCTCGCGGGCTTCTGCGTCGGCGCGGTGGAACGATCGCGCGTCCTGACCGGCCGGGAGATCGTGCCCGGCGACGTCGTGCTCGGGCTCGCATCCTCGGGCGTCCACTCCAACGGGTTCTCGCTGGTCCGCCGCCTCGCCGCCGACAAGGGCTGGCGGCTCGACCGCCCCGCGCTGTTCGACCAGGACCGCCTCCTGATCGACCTGCTGATGGTGCCGACCCGCATCTACGTCGCCAGCCTGCTGCCGCTGCTGCGCGAGGGCCGGATCAAGGGGCTGGCCCACATCACCGGCGGCGGCCTGCTCGAGAACATCCCCCGCGTGCTTCCCGCCGAAACCCACGCCCTCATCGACGCCGATGCCTGGCCGCAATCGCGGCTGATGGCGTTCCTCCAGGCGCAGGGAAATATCGAGCCCGAGGAGATGGCCCGCACCTTCAACTGCGGCATCGGCATGGCCGTCGTCGTCGCCGCCGATCAGGCCGAAGCGGTCGCCGCCGCGCTCACCGCCGCCGGCGAGGAAGTCGCGACGATCGGCCGGGTCGAAGCGGCCCCCCGCGGCTGCACCGTGCGGGGATCGGCAGAAATGTGGAGCGCCCGGGCCGACTGGTCCGCAACTCATCATGGCTGACGCCCGCGACCTCAAACCAAGTCCCCGTCACCCCCGCAAAGGCGGGGGTCCATCTCCCGCTCCTTCCCTCCGCAAACGGGTTGCCGTGCTGATCTCCGGCCGCGGCTCCAACATGACCGCCCTCGTCGAACAGGCCCTGGGCTACGAGATCGTCCTCGTCGCCTCCGACAAGCCGGATGCCCCCGGCCTCGCGTGGGCTCGCGACCGCGGCATTCCCACCCTCGCCCTCTCGGGCCGCGACCTCGGCAAGCCTGCCCTCGAAGCGGCTGTCTTGGCCGGATGTGCGAAGCACGACGTGCAAGTCATCGCGCTGGCCGGGTACATGCGCCTGCTCTCGTCCACCTTCGTCGCTATGATGCGGGGCAAGATCATCAACATCCACCCATCCCTCCTCCCCCTCTACAAGGGGCTCGACACCCACGCCCGCGCGCTCGCCGCCGGCGACAAGGAGGCCGGCTGCTCGGTCCACCTCGTGACCGAAGAGCTCGACGGCGGTCGCGTCCTCGGCCAGTCCCGTGTGCCCGTCGAACCTGGCGACACCCCCGACACCCTCGCCGCCCGTGTCCTCCGCGCCGAGCACACGCTATACCCCCGCATCCTGGCGGAGTTCTGCATGACCCCTCTCGATCGCATCCGCAGCGTCGCGCTCCAGCTTCCCGAGTCGGAGGAGCGCGAGAGCCACGGCCAGCCGACCTTCTCCGTCGCCGGCGAACTGTTTGCGCAGCTTCATGCTGACGATGCAAAGCCGATCGTACGCGTCCGGACGGGGGACCCCACCGGATGGAACGCGATGGACCTGTCGGGCGACCCCGACTGGGCAGTGGTCGAGGACCGCATCGCGCGAAGCTGGGAACTCGCCGCCCCCGCCCGCCTGCTCGAAGCCGGTGGCCGGTGAGCGACACCCCCGCCGAGCGGCAGGAGGCCGCCCGCACCCGCCGCCGCTGGATCACGCTCGCCGAGTTCGTCGCGGTCGCCGGCCTCGCGGTCACCGCGCTCGGGTTCTGGACCAACTGGTCCGATCGTCGCGCCGATCAGGCGGACAAGGTCGCAACGACCGCCGCGGAGGCGCGCAAGGACGCCCGGCTCGACGTCACCGCCACCGTCCGCGACGACGGCCGCTCGCTGCTGCTGGCAGACGCACGCCACGACATCCAGGACGTCCGCTTCGCCTTTCCCGCCACGCTCGGGGTCGCGGGCCAGCACCCCGCCGGCGATCCTGCGATCGAGGCCGACTGGATCGCCGCCCCGCTGCTCCGCCTGACGGAGGGCGGTGCAGACGAGAAGGTCGGCCGCCTGCCCGTGCTCGCCACCATCCGCTACTGGGACGGCGACGCCGCGCGCACCGCGACCGCGATCTACGACGTGGTCTGGCGCACCGAGGGCCGCTTCCTCAAGGGCCGCGCGCTCCGCCTCGAAGGGCTGAAGCTCCGTCGCCGCGGCGGCACTACGGCCGACCTCGACCAACTCTGGGACAAGCCCGCTCGCTGACGCGACGGAAACCAACGCCCGATGGCGCGTTACGGGGGCGCAATCATCCATCGGAGTTCGCCATGGCCGACAACGACTCGCCCGAAACACCCGCGCCCGCGGCTCCCAAGCCCGCCCGCCGTCGCAGCACCACGCCCGCCAAGGCCGCTGCCGCCAAGACCGGGGCCACGCCGAAGACCAAGGCGGCGGGCGAATCGGTACCCACGCCCGCCAAGAGCAAGCCGAAGGCCGCCCCCAAGCCCCGCTCCACCAAGCGTGCGGCACCCCCGCCCAGCACCACCCGCCGCGCGGTGAACCGGACCCGCTCCGTCGCCAAGACCGCGGGTGAGGCGGTATCGCACGCGCCCGACAAGGTCGGCGGCGGCTGGGGCGCAGCGGCGATCGGCGCCGGCGTCGCGGCCCTCGGCGCGGTCGCCGCCGCGGCCGTGCTGGCTCAGCGCCAGAAAGTCACCGCTGCCGAGCCGGTCGGCTCGCGCGCGCATCAGGCGGATGGAGCTGACGTCAGCCGCTCGTTCCAGGCCGGGATCGCCGACGAAGGCAGCATCCCGGAATGACAGGCTCGCGGCGGGCGACCGATCGTCCGCCGCGGCTCAGCTGGCCAGGAAGCCGGCGATCGCCCGTCCCAATTCCAGCTTGGTGACCGCGCTCATGTGATTGCCGGGGATTGCGACCAGCCGAGCGGACGGGATCGCGTCCGCCAGTTCGGCCGCCGGTCCGTTATCCTCGTCGTCCACACCCGCGATCACCACCACCGGCTGTCGGATCGCCTCGATCGCGGCGAGCGGCGTGTCGACAAAGGTGTCCAAGGTCCGCAGCAGCGCGATCGGATCGCCGCCGGTGGTCTTCAGGAACGCCTCGGTCAGCCACTCCGGCGTACCCCGCTCGAAGCTGCCGAGATTGCCCAGAACCCGCCGGAAATAGTCGCCCCGCCCGCTCGTGTGGACCAATCCCCGCAATCCCATGCCCGACAGCACGACCCGGCGCGGGCTCGCCCCATGCGCCAGCATCCGCACCGACGTGCGCGCCCCCAGCGAATACCCGCCCAGATCATAGTCGGTCAGGCCCAGATGCGCGACCAGCGCGAGATTGTCCCGCATCAGCACGTCGGCGGGCCAGGCCGCCGCCTCGTGCGGCCGCGCGCTGTCGCCATGACCACGCAGGTCGGGCATGATGACGCGAAAGCCCGTGGCCGCGATCGTCGCAGCGTGACGGTACTTGATCCAGTTCACCTCGGCGTTGGAAAAGAAGCCGTGGATCAGCACCACCGGCCGCCCCTCCCCCAGTTCGCGCCAAGCGATCCGCTGGCCGTCGAAGCTGTCGAAGAAGCGCGTTTCAGTCAGGGAGTTGGCCAACGGGGTCCATCCAGCATCGAGTGACGTTCGGAGGTGTTCGCCGAACGCGTATCCGGCAGATGCGAAATATCCCGCCACGCGGCAAGGAGGCTCTCGCTGGCATCCGCCGACGGTGCCCCGACGATAGCGCGGATACGCCTCCGCCTCGTCGATCGCGACCGCCTGGCGGCCTTGTCCGCGCTGGCGCCCACCATTCGCCCGCTCGCCCATGTCTGACCCTGCTCACTGGTCAGCGTGACTGACCGATCAGCGCACTCATCATAATGATCGCCGACCGCGTCCGGATGATAAGCCTCCTCACTATAATGCTCGCATGGCTGAAGGTATCGGATTTCTGGTCGGGGACACCGGCCGCCTGATGCGCCGCCGCTTCGACGAAGCGGCGCGCTCGCTCGGGATCACCGGGTCGCAGGGACGAGCGCTGTTCGTGTTGTCACGTCGCGAGGGTCTCAGTCAGGCGGCGCTTGCCGAACAGCTGGAGGTGGAGCCGATCACCCTGTGCCGGATGATCGACCGGCTGGTCCATGCCGGGCAGGTCGAGCGCCGCCGTGATCCCGCGGACCGGCGCGCATGGCGGCTCTACCTCACCGACACGTCACGCCCGCTGATCGACCGGTTGCGCGATATCGCCGAGGTGCAGGCCGACGCGGCGCTCGACGGGCTGCCCACCGGCGAGCGCACCACCCTGATCGCGGCGCTCTGGCAGATCCGCACCAACCTCCTGCGTCCCCGCGGCGCCTTGTCCGCGGGGTGAGCCGTCACGCCTTCTTCAGGTGGCGCCGCCCGAGCAGCTCGGCGATCTGCACCGCGTTCAGCGCCGCACCTTTGCGCAGGTTGTCGGACACGCACCACAGCGACAGGCCGTTCTCGACGGTGGGGTCCTCGCGCACCCGGCTGACATAGGTCGCGTCGTCCCCCGCCGCCTCGATCGGGGTGACGTAGCCACCGTCCTCCTGCTTGTCGACGAGCATGATCCCCGGCGCCTCGCGCAGGATGCGCCGCGCGTCCTCGGCCGAAATCTCGTCGCGGAACTCGATGTTGAGCGCCTCCGAATGGCCGACGAACACCGGCACGCGGACGCAGGTGGCGGTCACCTTGATTTTGGGATCGAGGATCTTCTTGGTCTCGACCACCATCTTCCATTCTTCCTTGGTCGATCCGTCGTCCAGGAAGCTGTCGATGTGCGGGATGACGTTGAACGCGATCTGCTTGGTGAACTTCTGCGGCTCGACCGGATCGTTGACGAAGATCGCGCGGCTTTCCTGGAACAGCTCGTCCATCCCCGCCTTGCCCGCGCCCGAGACCGACTGGTACGTCGCCACCACGACGCGGGTGATCGTCGCCGCATCGTGCAGCGGCTTCAGCGCGACCACCATCTGCGCGGTCGAACAGTTCGGGTTGGCGATGATGTTCTTCGCGCGGTACCCGTCGATCGCGTCGGCGTTCACCTCGGGCACGATCAGCGGCACGTCCGGGTCCATCCGGTACAGCGAGGAATTGTCGATCACCGTGCATCCCGCGGCGGCGAACTTGGGCGCATAGACCTGCGTCGCCTCGCTGCCGATCGCGAACAGCGCCATGTCCCAGCCGGCGGGGTCGAAATGCTCGATGTTGCGCACCTTGAGCATCCGCCCGGTGTCGCCATACTCGATCTCGTCGCCCTGGCTGCGCGACGAGGCCAGTACCGCGATCTCGTCGGCGGGAAACTCGCGCTCGGCCAGGATGTTGACCATCTCGCGCCCGACATTGCCCGTCGCACCTGCGACGACGATCCGATAGCCCATGTTCCCGCCCTTCCCGTCATGCCGGACTTGTTCCGGCATCCACCGGGCCGCAAGCTCCTCGGCCGCGGCTCCTGCCGCACCGTGGACCCCGGCACAAGACCGGGGTGACGAAGCATTACTTGGGAGGTATCGGCTTGTTCTTCACCTCCCGATCCAGGAAGTTGAGGATCGTCCCCCACAGATGCTGGCTCACTCCCGGCCCGCCGACGCGATGGGTGTAGCCGGGGTAGAACATCATCTCGAACGGCGTCGCGGTCTTCTGCATCTCGGCGGCGAACGCGGTTGAGTTGTCGAGGAACACGTTATCGTCCGCCATGCCGTGGATCAGCAGCAGCGGATCGCGGATCTTCGACGCGTCCGCCACCGCCGCCGACGACGCATAGCTCTTCGGGTCCTCCGCCGGATCACCCAGATACCGCTCGGTATAGTGCGTGTCGTACAGCCGCCAGTCCGTCACCGGCGCGCCCGACACCGCCGCAGCATACACGCCCGGCGTCTTTTCCAGCATCTTTATCGACATGTAGCCGCCGTACGACCAGCCATAGGTCGCGATCCGGCCGCCATCGACGAACGGCAACGTCTTGAGGTAGTTCGCCCCCGCCAGCTGGTCGGCGACCTCGACGGTTCCCATCGCGTGGTACAGCTGGTCCTCGAACGCCTTGCCGCGGTTGTACGACCCGCGATTGTCAATCTTGAAGTAGATCCAGCCCTGGTCGACCAGGAACTGCGGCAGCGCCCCCTGCCAGCCGCGGGTCACCTGCTGGCCGGTGCCGGGGCCGCCATAATGCTCAAAGAACACCGGGTATCTCTTGCCCGGCTCCAGCGTCGGGGTAATCATCTCCCAGTACAGCGTCGATCCGTCCGCCGCCTTCGTGGTCCCGAACTGGGTCGGCCGATGGCTCTGGAGGTACGGGTAATAGGGGTGCCCCGCCCGGACCGCGTTCTCGTTGATCCACGACATTCGCTTGCCCGTGTTGTCGGCCATGTAGATCTGGGTCGGCTGGGTCGGGTTGGAACGGCTGATGATGAAGCGGCTCGCGGTGCGGTCGGCGGTCGCGTTGTTGGTCCAGCCGCGCTCGGTCAGCCGCTGCGGCGCGCCGCCCTTGAGGTTCATCGCATACAGATGGTTCTCGAGCACATCGTCCCTGGTGCCCTGAAAGTAGATCCGGCCCCGCGCCTCGTCGACCGCGTTGATGCCCAGCACCACCCACGGTCCCTTGGTCAGCTGGGTCCACTTGCCTTGTTGCCAGTGGTAGATGTGGTTGAACCCGTCGCGCTCGGACGTCCAGATCAGGCTGCCGTCCTTCATCCAGTGATAGTCGCTGGACAGGTTGACCCAGCTCCGCTCGCCCGATGTCTCGCTGAACAGGGTCGACGACCGGCCGGTGACGGGATCGACCCGCAACACGTCGACCCGCTTCTGGTCGCGCGTCTGGCGCTGGACGATCAGCGCCGATCCGTCGGGCAACCAGTCCACCCGCGCCAGATAGATGTCCGGATCGGACCCGAGGTCGACCTTGACCTGACCCGACCCGTCCGGCCGCACGACATACAGCTCGACCAGCACGTTCGGCGTCCCCGCGGACGGATAGCGCTGTTCATAGGTCTTGGTCCCCGACGCGCCGATCGACGCGCGCACCGCGACCTTGACCGGCGCCTCGTCGAACCGCTCGACCGCGACGAAGCGTTCGTCGGGGCTCCACCAATAGCCGGTGCGCCGGTCCATTTCCTCCTGCGCGACGAACTCGGCCTCGCCCCAATGAACCGTGCCCGCGCCCCCTTGAGTCACCGCCCGCGCCTCGCCGCCGCTGAGCGGCTGGACGTACAGGTTCTGGTCGCGGACGAAGCTGACGAAGCTGCCCTTGGGGCTCACATCCGGGTTCAGCTCGCCGCCGGGCGTGCTGGTGAGCCGCCGCGTCGCGCCGTCCAGCGTCGCGAGATACAGGTCGCCGTCGAGCGGCACCAGGATGGTCTTGCCGTCCGGTGCCCAGTCATAGGCGACGATCCCCTTCGACCCGCCGATCCGCGCGCGCTCGCGCTGCATCTTCTCGGCCTCGGACAGTTCGGCGCCGCTGCCCACCTTCTTGCTGTCGACCAGCATCCGCTCCTGCCCGGTGCGGGTGTCGAGCGCCCACAGGTCGAGCCGCTCGCGCTCGTCGGCACGCGGGCGCAGCGAGGTCAGCAGCGTCCCGTCCGGCGACAGCCTGAGCGCGCGCGGCTGCGATCCCGACAGGTCGGGGCTCCCGAACACCCGGTCGAGCGTCAGGTCGCCCGCGGCCGCCGGGCGCTGGGGGCGCGTCCCCGCCTGTGGCCCGTCAGCGGCCATCGCGGCCGTCGAAACCGTTGCAAGGGCCAGTGCCAGCCACCATCCGCGCATCCCGTCATATACTCCGAAGGGCGTGTCGGGCCGAACGGCCCGCCGCCGCCGGCGTTATCGCGGGGCGGGGCGCACGCGTAAAGAGGTGTCCCGATCCAGGAAGTCCCCGACCCGGGAAGTCCCCAAGCCGGGAAGTTATGGTGATCGGGCAGGATTAAGCCCGCTTCAACCATGTCTGGTGGGCGTTCGGTATCGCTGCCGGGCCGAAAAGCACGCGGTCGCGCCAGAAGGCGCCGGTATGGTCGAGGACAGAATGGTCACGCTTTCGGCAAGGCAGGCGGAGTCCGGCGGCGAGTCCGCCCGGGCTCTGGTGGAACGGCTCGTCGCGACGGAGGGCAGCCTCACGCATCCGCATCGGCGCGCGCTGCTCGCGCCGCACGCAACGGCGCGCGACCTGGGCGACGTCCTCCACGCGTTGTGCGCGGTGCACGGACGCCAGCCCGGCATGGCGGAGGATGCGCTCCACCGCGCGGCGCATCTCGACGCCGGCGACTGGCTGGCCGACGCGACGGCGGGGCTGGCGCTCGAGCGCGGCTATCTCGCCAGGCTTGTCGCCGCGGCGGGGCCGCTGCCCGCGACGCCGGGCCAGGGCCGCTGCGAGTCGGCGCTGGCGGCGCAGCGGCACGCGCTGGAGATGCTCGCCCGCTCGGACCGGCGCGGCTGCGCGACCGGCGCGGTGGCGGCGCTGATGCTCGACTGGCTGGCGATCCGCCCGGTGCTCGACGCCGCCGCCGACCGTTTCGGCGTGCCCCCCGCGCCCGACCGGCTGCCCTCCGTCGCCGCCACTGCCGGGACCCTGTCCGCCATCGACGCCGCCACCGGCCGCGCGGTGGCGTTCGGCGCGCAACAGCTGCTCGCCCAGGTGCGCGGGCTGTGGGACCTCTTGGAGGCGCGAGCCGCGGCCCGCGGCTGACCCTTGGCGAGGGGCGCGCGACCGCCTACCCTCGCGGGCATGAAGCGCTTCGAAGGCACCGCCGGCTACGTCGCCACCACCGACCTCAAGGTCGCGGTCAACGCCGCCGTCCAGCTCCGCCGCCCCCTGCTCATCAAGGGCGAACCCGGCACCGGCAAGACCGTGCTGGCGCAGGAGATCGCGACCGCACTCGGCGCGCCGCTGATCGAGTGGAACGTCAAGTCCACCACCAAGGCCGCGCAGGGCCTGTACGAATACGATGCGGTCGCCCGCCTGCGCGATGGCCAGCTCGGCGACGCCCGCGTCCACGACATCGCTAACTATATCCGCCGCGGCAAGCTGTGGGAGGCGTTCACGCAAGCCAAGCCCGCCGTCCTGCTGATCGACGAGATCGACAAGGCCGACATCGAGTTCCCGAACGACCTGCTCCAGGAGCTCGATCGCATGGAGTTCCACGTCTACGAAACGGGCGAAACCGTGCGCGCGGTCGAGCGCCCGATCGTGGTCATCACCTCCAACAACGAAAAGGAGTTGCCCGACGCGTTCCTGCGCCGCTGCTTCTTCCATTACATCCGCTTCCCCGACCGCGACACGATGCAGGCGATCGTCGACGTCCACTTCCCCGGCATCCAGCGGCTGCTGGTCTCGCGCGCGATGGACATCTTCTACGAGGTGCGCGAGGTCCCCGGCCTCAAGAAGAAGCCCTCGACCAGCGAGCTGCTCGACTGGCTCAAGCTCCTCCTCCACGAGGACATGCCGCTCGACGTCCTTCAGAACCGCGACCCGACCAAGGCGATCCCGCCCCTCCACGGCGCGCTGCTCAAGAACGAACAGGACGTGATGCTGTTCGAACGCCTCGCCTTCATGGCCCGCCGCCAGACCGGCAGAAGCTGACCCCCGATCCTGACGGGCGTTAACGCTTTCTCAACCACTATTCGCCATGGTCCGTTCACCACGATGCGATAAGGATGGGCTCATGCGAGGCGTTCTTCTCCGCGCGGCCGTCGTTCTGGCCGGCCTAGCTCCCACCGGCCTGTCCACGGCGGCCACCGCCGCCCCGCGCTCGCTGCTCGACTATGTCGGCCAGTGCGTCCCCTTTGCCCGCTCCGCATCCGGCATCCAGATCTACGGCGACGCTTGGACGTGGTGGGACCAGGCGGACGGCCGCTACGATCGCGGGCACAAGCCGCGGATCGGATCGGTGATCGTGTTCGAGAAGACCGGCCGGCTCCCCATGGGTCACGTTGCGGTGGTCAGCCGCATCGTCGAAAGCCGCGTGCTGATGCTGACCCACGCCAACTGGTCCCGCCAGAACGGCGAGCGCGGCCATGCCGAACAGGACGTCACCCTTTACGACGTATCGCCCCGCAATGACTGGTCGGAGGTCAAGGTCTGGTACCGCGACTCGGACGGGCTCGGCGGCTCGATCTATCCGGTCGCCGGCTTCATCTACGGCGAGGGCAAGCCCGACCCCGAGCTCACCGCCCGCGCGCCCGATTATGTCGCCGCACTGATCGACGCCTACGTCCCCGAAGTGCCCGCCCGCCGCTGACGCTTGCGCCACCGCGCGGCTCCGTGGCACGGCCGCATGCATGTTCCTCGCCTTTCTTGACGCGATGCGTGGCTCCGGCATCCCCGCGAGCATCAAGGAACACCTCGCCCTGCTCCGCGCGCTCGACGCCGAGGTGATCGAGCGCACGCCGGAGGAGTTCTACTATCTCGCCCGCGCCACATACGTGAAGGACGAGGGCCTGCTCGACCGCTTCGATCAGGTCTTCGCGCAGGTGTTCCGCGGCCTCGCCGCCCCCGCCGGCGAAACCCGCGCGTCCATCCCCGAGGACTGGCTCCGCGCCGTCGCCGAACGCTATCTCAGCCCCGAAGAGATGGCCCGCGTCGAATCGCTCGGCTCGTGGGACGCGATCATGGACACGCTGGCACAGCGCCTCGCCGAGCAGGAGGGGCGTCACCAGGGCGGCTCCAAATGGATCGGCACCGGCGGCACCAGCCCCTTCGGCAACGGCGGCTACAATCCCGAAGGCGTCCGCATCGGCGGCGAGTCCCGCTACCGCCGCGCGATCAAGGTCTGGGACAAGCGCGAGTTCCGCAACCTCGACTCGACCCGTGAGCTCGGCACCCGCAATATCAAGGTTGCGCTCCGCCGCCTCCGCCGCTTCGCCCGCGAAGGCGCGGCGGACGAGCTCGACATCGACGCCACGGTCGACGGCACCGCCCGCCGCGGTTGGCTCGACGTCAGGATGCGTCCCGAACGCCGCAACGCGATCAAGCTGCTGCTCTTCCTCGACGTCGGCGGCTCGATGGACCCGTTCGTGTCGATGGTCGAGGAGCTGTTCTCCGCCGCCACGTCGGAGTTCAAGAACCTCGAATTCTTCTACTTTCACAATTGTCCGTACGAGGGGGTGTGGAAGGACAATCGCCGCCGCCATGCCGAACGCACGCCGACCTGGGACGTGCTCCACAGATACGGCCACGACTATAAATGCGTGTTCGTCGGCGACGCCTCGATGAGCCCCTACGAGATCAGCCATCCCGGCGGCTCGGTCGAGCACATGAACGAAGAGGCGGGTGCGGTCTGGCTTCACCGCCTCACCACCACCTATCCCGCCGCCGCCTGGCTCAATCCGATCCCGGCGGAGCAATGGGGCTATTCGCAATCGATTCGCATCGTCCGCGAGATCATGGCCGACCGCATGTACCCGCTCACCCTCGACGGTCTTGACGCCGCAATGCGCGAGTTGACTCGAAAGCGATGAGGACAGGAACCCTTGCGCCCCCGTTCCGGTTTACGCTCCCGAAGGAGCGATAACCCATGTCAAACATCCCCAATTCCGCGATGCCCAAGGCCAAGCAGCACGACCCCGACGCCGCCCCCAAGGCATCGACGAAGAAGAAGCCCGACCGCGCCGAAACCCTGACCGACCGCGCCAGCGCCGCCGCCGAGGCAGCGACCGCCGCGGTAAAGGCGAACCCCAAGACCGCGCTCGCGATCGGCGCGACCCTGGTCGCCGGCATCGCCGCTGCGGTCGCCGGGCCGTCGGTCCTCGCCAAGACCAAGGACGCGCCTGCCAAGGGCAAGAAGCCCGCGCCCAAGTCCAAGGCCAAGTAACGGCCGCTGTCGCCGGGCGCGCGCCCGTGCTAGGCGAGCGGGGACAAGAGAGGATCTGACATGCGTATCCTGCTGGCCCCGCTCGCCATCCTGCTGCTCGCCCCGACCCTGCCTGCCTCGGCGCAATCGTCGAGGATAACGCCCCGCGTCCCCGCGCACTGCACCCTGCCCGGCGCGGACAAGGCGGCGCGAACCGCCAAGCCGGTCGCCCCGCAAAAGCTCGGCGACCTGCCCCCGGCCAGCGCGATCGCGACGGTGTGGCGCTTCGACGAGCGGGGCTGCCCCAAGCCCGTCGTCCTCCAGCGCGGCATCGGCGCCAACTCCGAAAAGGCGGTCGAACCCAGCGGCCACGCCGGCCCCGCGACGATCCGCTGACATACTGCGTCGGCTCCAGCGGCCGGAGATGTTTGGTTGTGTGCTCCCGCGAAGGCGGGAGCCCAGACTGGACCCCCGCCTTCGCGGGGGTACATAGGTGGCGGTAAGTCGCCCCGACAACCCGGGTCCCTCAATTCCGATCCACCCGCCCCCCGGTCATCGCCGCCCGCACCCCGGTCGTCCCCGGAAAGCTGATCGGCAGCCCCTTCAGGCAGCGCACCGCCATATAGGCGAACCCCTCCGCCTCCAGCGCATCCCCGTTCCACCCCAGCGCCTCGACCGGCTCGGGCACCAACCCCGTCCGCTCCCCGATCATCGCCATCATCGTGCGGTTGAGCCGCCCGCCCCCCGCCACCAGCAGCCGCACCGGCCATTCGGGCAGCTGACCCAGCGCCAGCGCCACCGTCGCCGCGGTGAACGCGGTCAGCGTCGCCGCCCCGTCCGCCGCCGACAGCCCGCGCGCCGACTGGATCGTGAAATCGCCGCGATCGAGCGACTTGGGCGGCGGCAGGTCGAACCACGGCAGGTCGAGCATCGCGGTCAGCACCGTCTCGTCGACCACACCTGCCGCGGCGAGCGCGCCCTCCGCATCGAACCGCGCGCCGGTTTCCGCCTCGACCCAGCTGTCGACCAGCCCGTTCGCCGGCCCGGTATCGAACGCCACCAACTCGCCGTCGCGCCCCACCCAGGTCACGTTCGCGACACCGCCCAGGTTGAGCACCGCCACCGGCCCCGCCAGCCCCGCCGCCCGCGCGGCATGATAGACCGGCAGCAACGGCGCCCCCTGCCCGCCAGCGGCGACGTCGGCCGATCGGAAATCCGACACCGTCGCGATCCCCGTCGCCCGCGCCAGCGCCGCCCCGTCGCCGATCTGCCACGTCCACCCCCGGTCGGGCCGATGCGCCACCGTCTGCCCATGGAACCCGACGACCCCGACTTGGCCCGCCGCGACCCCCGCCTCACGCAGCAGCGCCGCCACCGCCAGCCCGTGCGCGCGAGTCACCAGATCGCCCGCGACGGCGATCTCCCGCCGATCACCCGGCCGATCGCACTGCAACGCGACCCGCGTCGCGTCCGCCAGCACACGCCGCTCTTCATCCGAATAGCGCGTGCCCAAGAACGCGACCGGCCGCACCATCGCCTCGCCATCGGTCTCGATCAGCGCCGCATCGATCCCGTCGAGCGACGTTCCCGACATCAATCCTACTGCCAGCATCACTCGGCTCCGCCCCGCTGGAAAATTCCTTCGCGTTCGCCTATGTGCGCGCGTCTCCCATGGCAACAACGCTCCCCTCCCCGCCGCGCGTCGGCATGGTCTCGCTCGGCTGTCCCAAGAACCTGGTCGACAGCGAGCGCATCCTGTCGAAGCTGCGGTCGGACGGCTACCAGATGTCGCCCGACTATGCCGGCGCGGACGTCGTGCTGGTCAACACCTGCGGGTTCCTCGACTCCGCCAAGGAGGAAAGCCTGGAAGCGATCGGCGAGGCGATCGCGGAGAACGGCCGCGTCATCGTCACCGGCTGCATGGGCAACGAGGCCGCCGCGATCCGCGCCCGCTTTCCGGACGTGCTCGCGGTCACCGGCGCGCACCAGTACGAACAGGTGGTCGAGGCGGTGCACCAGGCCGCACCCGCGGTCTACTCGCCCTATCTCGATCTCGTCCCCGGCGGCGCGGTCGAACTTACCGACCTCAAGCTCACGCCCCGCCACTACAGCTATCTCAAGATCTCCGAAGGCTGCAATCACCGCTGCTCCTTCTGCATCATCCCGTCGCTGCGCGGCGACCTCGTCAGCCGCCGCCCCGACGCGATCCTGCGCGAGGCGGAAAAGCTGGTCGCGGCGGGCACCCGCGAGCTGCTGGTCATCAGCCAGGATACCTCCGCCTACGGCCTCGACCTGCGCCACGCCTCATGGCCGCTGAAAGGGGGTGCGCCTCTCGCGGGAGCGCCAAGGGAGGTGCGCGCCCACATGACCGACCTCGCGCGCGAACTCGGCCGCATTGCGCCGTGGGTCCGCCTCCACTACGTCTATCCCTATCCGCACGTCGATCACGTCATCCCGCTGATGGCCGACGGGCTGGTCCTCCCCTATCTCGATATCCCGTTCCAGCACGCCGCCCCCGCGGTGCTCCGCCGGATGAAGCGCCCCGCCAACGACGCCAAGGTGCTCTCGCGCATCAAGGCGTGGCGGGAAATCTGCCCCGACCTCGCGATCCGCTCGACCTTCGTGGTCGGCTTCCCCGGCGAGACCGAGGCGGACTTCCAGTACCTGCTCGACTGGCTCGACGAGGCGCAGCTCGACCGGGTCGGCGCGTTCCGCTTCGAACCTGTCCAGGGTGCCGCCGCCAACCTCCTTCCTGATCCCGTGCTCGAGGCGGTCAAGGAGGAACGCTACGCCCGCATCATGGAGCGAACCGCGGCGATCTCCGCCGCGCGGCTTCAGGCCAAGATCGGCCGCACCCTCCCCGTCATCATCGATGAGGTCGGCGAGGAAGGCGCGACCGGCCGCTCCCAGGCCGACGCGCCGGAGATCGACGGCGCGGTCTTCCTGCGCGACGCCGCCCACCTTGCGGCGGGCGACATCGTGCCCGTCACGATCGAGGACGCTGACGAGCACGACCTCTACGGCGTGCCCGCCTAACACGTCAGACCGCGCTGCGTCCGCTGATGAGGCGGAAGATCACGACGATCACCGCGATCACCAGCAGGATGTGGATCAGCCCGCCCGCGACGTGGAGCGAGAAGCCGAGCAGCCACAGGATCAGCAGGATGACGGCGATGGTCCACAGCATAAACGGTTCCTCCACGGCCGGCGCAGGGATGAGCCGCCGGCGATTGTTTCCCTGATATTGCCAAACCCCGCCGCCCGGCGATGGTTGCGACGTCCTCGCGCTTCTGCTTGGGTGCGTCGATGATCCGATCCGCTCTTGTCGCCGTCACGCTGCTCGCGACACCGCTTCCCGCCCTCGCCCAGGCGCTCACCGCCCCCGAACGCACGGCGATCGACACGCTGGTTGCCAAGTCGCTCGCCGACACCGGCGTCCCCTCCGCCTCGGTCGCGGTGGTGCGTGGCGGCCGGCTCGTCCTCACCCAGGCCTATGGCAAGCAGTCGGAGCGCGGCGGCGCGCCCGACCCGCAGCTCCCCTACCAGATCGCGTCGGTTTCCAAGCAGTTCACCGCCGCCGCGCTGCTGCTACTCGAGGATGACGGCAAGCTCTCGCTGGGCGACACCGTGAGCAAGTACGTCCCCGGCATCACCGGCGGCGACCGCATCACCCTGCGACAGCTGCTCAGCCACACCTCGGGCCTTCAGGATTACTGGCCGCAGGACTACAGCTTCGCCGCGATGGCGAAGCCGGTGACGCCCCAGGCCATCCTCGATCGCTGGGCCAGCAAGCCGCTCGACTTCGAGCCCGGCACCCAGTGGCAATACTCCAACACCGGCTATGTCGTCGCCGGGCTGGTGGTGGAAAAGGTCGCGGGCCAGCCGCTGATCGACTTCCTTCAGGCACGCATCTTCAAGCCGCTGGGGATCACGGCGTACGACCAGGATAAGGCGATCGGCCCCGGCTTTCCGCAGGGCTATGGCCGCAACGCGCTCGGCCCCGTCCGCGTCGCTATCCCCGCCGCGCACGGCTGGCTGTTCGCCGCGGGCGAGCTGTCGATGTCCGCCGAGAACTTGGCGAAGTGGGACATCGCCCGCCTCAACCGAACCACCCTCCCCGCCGACGACTGGGCCGAGCAGGAAAAGCCCGTCGCGCTCACCGACGGCAGCACCACCGGCTATGGCCTCGGCGTCTCGGTCGGTCGGCAGGGCGGACGTCGCTTCGTCGAGCATAGCGGAGAGGCGGTCGGCTTCCTTTCCGAGAACGTCGTGTTCCCCGACGACAAGGTCGCGATCGTCGTGCTCACCAACAGCTGGTCGGGCGGTGCGGTCGGTCAGATCGCCCAGGGCATTACCGACATCGTCCTGCCGCCGGCACCCCAGGCCGCGGGCGACGCCGCCGCGCTCGCGCGCGTCCGCACGCTGTTCGACCAGCTGCGAGAAGGCCGCGCTGATCCGTCGCTGCTGACCGGGAACGCTGCCTACTACTTCACCTCGACCGCGATTGCCGACTTCCGGACCAGCCTCCAGCCGCTCGGAAACCCCACTGCGATCACCCAGACCGGCGCGACCCAGCTCCGCGGCGGGTTCGAAGGTCGCCGGTTCCGCGTCACCTATCCGTCGCGCGCGCTCACGATCAGCACCTTCACCGATCCCGCGACCGGCCGGATCGAGCAATATCTCATCACCGGCGCGCGATGATCGACACCCCGCTGCTCCAACCCGACCGCGGCCAGCCCGCGCGCACCATCGAGTTTATCGCCGATCTCGACAGCTGGATCGCGCGCCAGCCCGCATCGACCCGCGCCCTCGCCGCCGCGCACCGCTTCACGGCCAAGCCCGGCAACCACCTGATCGTGCCCGAGGGCGACGACTGGCGCGTCGCCGCCGCGATCGAGCCCGGCCCCTGGGGCCTCGCCAGGCTCGTCGAGGCCCTGCCCGAAGGCTTCTACCGCCTCGACGACAAGGCCGAAGGGAACCCCGAACTCGGCTGGATCCTCGCCCAGCACCGCTTCACCCGCTACAAGGCCGACGCGCCCCGCCCCCGCATCCTGCTCACCGCCGAGCCCGCCCGCATCCCCGAAACGCTCGCGCTCGCCGCCGCGATCGCCACGGTACGCGACCTCGTCGACACCCCCGCCGCCGATATGGGCCCCGCCGAACTCGAAGCCGCGACCGAAGCTCTCGCCCGCCGCCACGGCGCGATCCTTACCGTCACCCGCGGCGACGCGCTCGCGCAAGCCTTCCCGCTGATCCACGCGGTCGGCCAGGCCGCCACCCGCAAACGCACCCCCCGCCTCCTCGAGCTCGAATGGGGCGATCCCGCGCACCCGCGCGTCGCGCTGGTCGGCAAGGGGGTGTGCTTCGACACCGGCGGGCTCGATCTCAAGCCCTCCGCGGGCATGCGGCTGATGAAGAAGGACATGGGCGGCGCCGCGCACGCGCTCGCGCTCGCCGGGCTGGTGATGGACGCCGCGCTCCCGGTCCGCCTCCACCTGCTGATCCCCGCGGTCGAGAACGCGGTGTCGGGTGCCTCCTTCCGCCCCGGCGACGTGCTCCGCAGCCGTGCCGGCCTCACCGTCGAGAACACCAATACCGACGCCGAAGGCCGCCTCGTCTTGGCCGATGCGCTGACTCGCGCGGGCGAGGCGGCCCCCGAACTGGTGCTCGACTTTGCGACGCTTACCGGCGCGGCCCGTGTTGCGCTCGGGCCCGACCTGCCGCCGCTGTTCACCGAAGACGAGGCGCTCGCCGCCGACCTGCTCGCCGCCGGCACTGCCCATGCCGACCCGCTCTGGCGCCTGCCGCTCTGGGACGGCTATGACGAGATGCTCAAGTCCGACATCGCCGACCTCGTCAACGCCCCCGACGGCGGCTTCGCAGGCGCGATCACCGCCGCACTGTTCCTCCGCCGTTTTGCCCCCAAGAACGCGGCCTGGGCTCACCTCGACGTCTTCGCATGGCGCCCTGCGGCAAAGCCCGGCCGACCCAAAGGCGGCGACGCTTTCGGGTTGGTGGCGACCTGGGCGGTGCTGAGGGACCGATACAAGCGATAGTCTACCCGTCCGTCACCCCGACGCCTGTTGGACACCATCGTGGCAGGCACCCGTCAGAGCGTGATACGTCAGTATCGTGCGTCATGTGTGCTCCCGCGAAGGCAGGAGCCCAGGCTGGGTCCCCGCTCTCGCGGGGACACATCGCGTACCTGTCCGACCGGAATGAGCGGCGAGCAGGTCGGGCGTGACGATGGAAGTCGCTACCCGCCCACCCCCGCCGCCGCCTCGATGATCGGCACGAACTTGTCCGCGGTCAGGCTCGCTCCCCCCACCAGCGCCCCGTCGACGCTCTCACATGCCAGGATATCCGCCGCGTTCGCACCCGTCACCGACCCGCCATACAGGATGCGTACCCCATCCGCAGCATCGCCGATCATCGTGCGCAGCTTCGCCCGCGCGATCGCGTGCATCGACGCGATCTCGTCCAGCGTCGGCGTCCGCCCCGTCCCGATCGCCCAGCGCGGTTCATAGGCGAGCGTGAACCAGTCGGGCGTGGCGTTGTCAGGCACCGACTTCTCGATCTGCGCCTGCACCACCCGCTCGGCCCGCCCGGCGTTGCGCTCCGCCTCCGTCTCGCCGCAGCACAGGATCACCTGTAGCCCCTGCGCATGCGCCGCCGCCGCCTTCGCCCAGGCGTCGTGGCTGGTCTCGTGCTGGTCGGCGCGTCGCTCGCTATGACCCGACAGGGTGAAGCGCGCCCCCGCCTCGCGCACCATCGCCGCCGAGACGCAGCCGGTATGCGCCCCCGCCTCCGCCTCATGGACGTCCTCCGCGCCGATGGACAACGTCGGCACCAGCGCGGCGGCCGGCGCGATCAGAGTGAAGGGGACGGCGACCGCCACGTCCACCGCTGACGCCGCCTCCGCCGCCGCCGCGATCGCGACCAGTTCCTCCAGCGCCCTCAGCGAGCCGTTCATCTTCCAGTTGCCTGCCACCAGCTTGCGCCGCATCGCCCGTACTCCCGTCTCGTGCACGCGCTTGAAGCAAGGGCACGCACCTCTTAAGGCGGCGCGGTTCCCGTTTGGCAAGATCGGTCGTCCATGCTCGGTTTCTTCCGCCGCATCATCAATTCCAAGGCCGGCGTGGTCGTCACCTTCGTGGTGCTCGGCGTCATCGCCTTCGCCTTTGCTGCGGGCGACGTCACCGGGCTGGCGGGCAGCACCAGCGGCGGGATCACCGGCGATACGGTGGCGCGGGTCGGCGATGCGAAGATCGGCCCGGCGGAGCTCCGCGCCCGCGTCGATACCGAGTTGCAGGGCTTCCGCCAGCAGCAGCCGACGCTCGACATGGCGAGCTTCGTCGCGCAGGGCGGGCTCGACGGCACGCTGCAACGCATGGTCACCGCCGCCGCGTTCGAACAGTTCGGGCGCGATCAGGGTATGGTGGTCAGCAAGCGCTCGATCGACGGTCAGATCGCCAGCATCCCCGCGTTGCAGGATGCCGCCGGCCGCTTCGATCCCGCGATCTATCGCCGCCTGCTCGCCGACCGCAAGCTCACCGATGCGCAGGTCCGTGGCGATATCGCCCGCGACACCTTCGGCGCGCTGCTCACCGGCCCGGTCGTGGGCGCGCACGGCGTGCCCGAACAGCTCGCCATCCCCTACGCCTCACTTCAGCTCGAACGCCGCACGGGCGAGGTCGGGATCGTCCCCGTCGACGCGGTGCCCGCCGGCCCCGCCCCGACCGACGCCGAGCTCCAGGCCTACTACCAGCGCAACATCGCCCGCTTCTCGCTCCCCGAGCGCCGCGTCGCCCGCTACGCGCTGGTCGCCCCCGATCAGGTCCGCAGCGCAGCCGCCGCGACCGATGCGGAGATCGCCCAAGCCTATGCCGCCGACCGCGGCCGCTACGCCGCGGCGGAGAAGCGCACCGTCACCCAGGTCGTCGTTGCCGACCAAGCGGGGGCGAACGCGCTCGCCGCCAGCGTCCGCGGCGGCACCGCCATCGCCGCCGCCGCGCGCGCCGCCGGGCTCGAGCCCTCGACCCAGACCGGCCTCGACAAGCCCGCCTATGCGATCCTGACCTCCCCCGCGGTCGCCGACGCCGTGTTCGGTGCGGCACAGGGCGCGGTGGTCGGCCCGGTGCGCGGCGCGCTCGGCTTCGTAGTCGCGCACGTCGATCGCGTCGAACAGGTCGCCGCCCGCCCGCTCGACGCCGTGCGGGGCGAGATCGCGAAGACGATCACCACGCGCAAGACCGCCGAGGCGCTGTCCGACCTGCAGAACCAGGTCAACGACGCGCTCGCCGGCAACGCGACCTTCGACGAGGTGATCGGCGACCGCAAACTCGCCGCCCGCACCACCCCCGCGCTGACCGCCGCCGGCACCGATCCCGCGCAGCCCAGCGCGCGCCCCGATCCGCAACTCGCGCCGATCCTCGCCGCCGCGTTCGCCTCGGCGGAGGGCGATGCACCCCAGCTCCTCCCGATCGGCCAGGACGGCAGCTTCGCGGTGGTCGCGCTCGGCCGGATCGTCGCCGCCGCCCCGCGCCCGCTCGCCGAGGTGCGGCAGGCCGTGTCGCAGGGTTTCGTCGCCGAACGCCGCCGCCAGGCCGCACGCCGGCTCGCGGCGCAGGTCGTCGCCGCGGTCGGTCGCGGGACGCCGCTCGCCCGCGCGCTCGCCGACGCGCGCCTTCCCGGCCCCCGCCCGCTCGCCGCCGTGCGTGGAGAGGTCGGCCGTGCGCCCGCCGCGGCTCAGGCACCGCTGGCGCTGCTGTTCGGGCTCCAGCCCGGCCGCGCCCGCCTCGCCCCCGCAACCGACGGCAGCGCCTTTGCCGTGGTCCGGCTCGACCGGGTCGAGCGCCACGAAGCCGCCCGCGACCCCGCCGCGATCCGTGGCGCCCGCGGCGCGATCGCCGGGCTGGTCGGTCGCGAATACGCCGAACAGTTCATCCGCGCGATCCGGAACGACCTGGGCGTCAAGACCGACGCCGCCGCGCTCGCCCGCGTCCGCGCCGACCTGCTCGGCCAAGGCCAGTCCAATAACTGATCTGGCGAATGTGGTCGCGGCGCTGGCGGCGGGTCGCCCGGCGCTGCTCTCGCGCGTCCAGGTCGCCGACACCGAGACGCCGGTCGCCGCCGCGCTCAAGCTCATCGAGCCCGGCCGCGGCGACTTCCTGCTCGAATCGGTCGAGGGCGGCTCGGTGCGCGGTCGCCACAGCCTGCTGGGCCTCGCCCCCGACCTCGTCTTCCGCGCCCATGGCGACTGGGCGGAGGTCAACCGGCGCTGGGCCACCGATCGCGATGCGTTCGAGCCCGCCGCCGCGCCGACCCTCGCCGCCCTGCGCACGCTGGTTGCCGAGTGCCGCGCCGACGTGCCCCCGCATTTGCCCCGCGCGCTCGCCTGCCTCGTCGGCTATTTCGGCTACGAGACGGTCGGGCTGGTCGAGCAGCTGCCCCAGCCCAAGGCGGACCCGCTCGGCCTGCCCGACATGGTGTTCGTCCGCCCCACCGTGCTGCTCGTCTTCGATCGGCTCGCGGACACGCTCCACCTTGTCGCACCCGCCTGGCCCGATCCGTCGCGCGACCCCGCCGCGATCGTCGCCGACGCCGCCGACCGGCTCGACGCGGTCGCCGCCCGCCTCGCCACCGCGATGCTGCCGCCGCCGGTCCGTGCGGAGCTGCCCGCGCCCGACTACACCCCCGCGCTGCCCCCCGGTCGCTATGCACAGATGGTCGCGCGCGCGCAGGACTATATCGTCGCCGGCGACATCTTCCAGGTCGTCCTCGCCCAGCGCTTCTCCACACCGTTCGCCCTGCCCGCGTTCGAGCTCTACCGCTCGCTCCGCCGCATCAACCCGTCACCCTTCCTCTACCACCTCGACCTGCCCGGCTTCGCGCTGATCGGCTCGAGCCCCGAAATCCTGGTCCGCGTCCGCGATGGCGAGGTCACCATCCGCCCCATCGCCGGCACCCGTCCCCGCGGCCGCACCGCGGCCGAGGACGAGGCGAATCGGACGGCCCTGCTCGCCGATCCCAAGGAGCGCGCCGAGCACCTCATGCTGCTCGACCTCGGCCGCAACGACGTCGGCCGCGCCGCCGCGCCGGGCAGCGTCCGCGTGACCGACAGCTATGCGGTCGAACTCTACAGCCACGTCATGCACATCGTCTCCAACGTCACGGGCCGGCTGGCAGAGGGGCAGGACGCACTCGACGCGCTGTTCGCCGGTTTTCCCGCCGGCACCGTCTCGGGCGCGCCCAAGCTGCGCGCGTGCCAGATCATCGCCGAGCTGGAGGGCGAACGCCGCGGCGCCTATGCCGGGGGGGTCGGCTATTTCTCGCCCGACGGCTCGATGGACTCGTGCATCGTCCTGCGCACCGCGGTGGTGAAAGACGGCATCATCCACGCCCAGGCCGGCGCGGGCATCGTCGCCGACAGCGATCCCGCCGCCGAACAGCGCGAATGCGAGGCCAAGGCCGGCGCCATCCTATCCGCCGCGCGCGAAGCGGTGACCAGGGCCGCGGACGCCCGCTTCGGTCAATGACCTTCCGCCGACCGCCTGAAAGGTCCATCCCGAACATTTCTTGCCCTCGCAGGCGATTAGCCGCTTGCCGTCCGACCGTTGTTTGCCCACGATGGACGGATGGAGAGGGAACGGGAGCTCGTGCTGTCGCCGCGCAGCCGCGTCGCCATTATCGCGGCGGGCGCGTTCCTGACGTGGCTGATGGTGGTCGGGATGGTGATCGGTCTGGCCGGCCTGTTGCTCCTCATCCTGCACTGACCGGCGCTAAAGTCGCGACCCCAGCACCCCGGATCGCGACCAAACCAAGTCGATCTCGCGTCACTGATTGCCCGGAACGCTCTCCGCCGCGCGCGCCTGCGCCCGCTTTTCCGCCGCCCAGGCCCGGTTCTGCTGCAACGCGCATCCCGTCTGTCCGCCCGACCCGATCGGCGAGCACGTATCCGGAAGCCCGCTCGCGACCCGCGCAACCTGATCGATCGTCGCGGTGCGGTTGACCCAGCTCTGGTTCTGCGCGGGGATCGGTCCCTCGTCACGCAGTTCCTTGGGAATCCGATAAGGCTCGGTGATCGTGTCGCAGACGATGATCTCGTCGCTGTCCCCGCGCGGACATGCTTGTCCCTGTTGCAGTTGCACGTTGCGGATCCGCTGCGGCGGCTTCCCGTTCGGCGCAACCTGCGTCGGCGTCTCCGCCGCGGGTCGCTCCTGCGCCGCGACAGGAGTGGCGACGGCGAGCGCGAGAAGGAACAAGCGGGTCATGCGGCAAACTCCTGGACTGGCCGAAACAACGTCCGGCATCCCCGCTTTGCTCCACCTGGGTTGCTGCCATGTGTCACGGCTCGTTTCAGCCCTGCAACAGACGTTGCGCCCCCGCCGCCTTCGGCTATGGCGGCGCGCATGATCCTCGTCGTCGACAATTACGACAGCTTCACCTGGAACCTCGTCCACTACCTGCAACAGCTGGGCGCGGCGGTGGAGGTGGCGCGCAACGACGCCATTTCGGCGGGCCAGGCGCTGTCGTCGGGGGCCTCGGCGTTCCTGATCTCCCCCGGCCCCTGCACCCCGACCGAGGCGGGAGTCAGCCTCGACCTCGTCGCCGCCGCCGCCGACGCCGGCCGCCCGCTGCTCGGCGTCTGCCTCGGCCATCAGGCGATCGGCCAGCATTTCGGCGGCCGGGTAGAGCGAGGCGGGCTGATGCACGGCAAGACCTCGCCCGTCCACCACGACGGCACCGGGCTGTTCGCCGGGCTACCGTCGCCCTTCACCGCCACCCGCTACCATTCGCTGGTGGTGAACGACGTCGCCCCGCCGCTGGTCGTCAACGCCCGCACCGCGGACGGGCTGGTGATGGGCTTCCGGCACGAGACGCTGCCGATCCACGGCGTCCAGTTCCATCCCGAAAGCATCGCCACCGAACACGGCCACGCAATGCTCGCTAATTTCCTGCGAGAGGCGGGTCTGCCCGTGGCGGAACTCGCATGACCACGCTCGCGCTCCTCCCCGATCCCTCGACGCCGCTGTCGCGCGAGACCGCCGCCGCCGCCTTCGCCGACATCCTCGACGCGCGCACCTCGGAGGATGAGGTCGCCCGCTTCCTCACCGCGCTCGCGACCCGCGGCGAGACCAGCCTGGAGATCGCCGAGGCCGCCCGCGCGCTGCGCGCCCGCCTGCTCCCGATACAGGCGCCGCCGAGCGCGATCGACGTCTGCGGCACCGGCGGCGACGGCCACCACACGCTCAACGTCTCCACCGCGGTCGCGCTGGTGGTCGCCGCCTGCGGAGTGCCGGTCGCCAAGCACGGCAACCGCGCCGCCTCGTCCAAGGCGGGGGCCGCGGATACGCTGGAGGTGCTCGGCCTCGACATGGCCGCCGCCGGCGCGAGCGCGGAAGCGAGCCTCGCCGAGATCGGCATCTGCTTCCTCTTCGCGGCCAACCACCACCCCGCGATGCGCCGGATCACCCCGATCCGCCAGCGCATCGGCCGCCGTACCATCTTCAACCTGATGGGCCCGCTCGCCAACCCGGCGCGAGTCACCCGCCAGCTGATCGGCATCGCGCGTCCCGACTACGCCCCGATCTACGCCGACGCGCTTGAACAGCTCGGCAGCGAGGCGGCGCTGGTCGTTTCGGGCGAGGAGGGACTCGACGAGCTGTCGGGCGCGGGCGCCAGCGTCGTCCATGACATCGGCGCGGTGTCGCTCCCCGCTCGGGTCACCCCCGAAGATGCCGGCCTGCCCCGCCACCCGATCGAGGCGATCCGCGGCGGTGATCCCGCGCACAACGCGGTCGCGCTCCGCCGCCTGCTCCGGGGCGAGCACGGCGCCTATCGCGACGCGGTGCTCCTCAACGCCGCCGCCGCGCTGGTCCTCGCCGATCGCGCCGCGGACCTCCGCACCGGCGCAATCCTTGCCGCCGAGGCGCTCGACGAGGGCCGCGCCGACACGCTGCTCGACCGCTGGATCGCCTTCGCATGACCGTCCTCGACCGCATCGTCGAAGCCAAATACGCCGAGGTCGCCGAACGTCGCGCCGCCACGTCCGACGCGGCGCTACGCGAACGCCAGCTCGCCCAGTCGCCCCCGCGCGGCTTCCGGGCCGCGCTCGACGCCGCCCCAGGCCACGCGCTGATCGCCGAGATCAAGCGCGCCAGCCCGTCCAAGGGCTTGATCCGCCCCGATTTCGATCCCGCGGCCCACGCCCGCGCCTATCAGGCCGGCGGCGCCGCCTGCCTGTCGGTCCTCACCGACGAGCACTGGTTCCAGGGTTCGGCCGACTATCTGGAGGCCGCCCGCGCCGCCTGCTCGCTCCCCGTGCTCCGCAAGGACTTCATGGTCGACCCTTGGCAGGCCGCTGAGGCGCGCGCGATGGGTGCCGACGCGATCCTGCTGATCGTCGCCGCGCTGGCGGACGCCCAGATGGCCGAGATCGAGGCCGCCGCAATCGACCTCGGCATGGACGTGCTGGTCGAGGTCCACGACGCCGCCGAGCTCGACCGCGCGCTCCGGCTGCAATCGCGGCTGATCGGGGTCAACAACCGCAACCTCCACGACTTTTCCGTCGACACCAGCCTAAGCCCGCGGCTTGCCGCACAGGCCCCGACCGACTGCACCTTCGTCGCCGAGAGCGGCCTTTCGACCCGCGCCGACCTCGACGCACTTGCCGCACACGGCGTCCGCTGCTTCCTGATCGGCGAGGCGCTGATGCGGCAGGCCGATGTCGAGGCCGCGACCCGCGCGCTCGTCGGATGAGCCTCACCCACCTCGACGCCGCCGGTGCCGCCCGCATGGTCGACGTCGGCGGCAAGGCGGAAACGGCGCGAGAGGCGGTCGCGACCGGCCGCATCACCATGTCGGCGCAAGCCGCCGCCGCGATCCGCACTGGGGCTGCGGCGAAGGGCGACGTGCTCGCGGTCGCCCGCATCGCCGGGATCATGGCCGCCAAGCGCACCGCCGAGCTGATCCCGCTCTGCCACCCCCTGCCGCTCACCAGGGTCGAGATCGCGCTGAACGTCGCCGACACTTCGGTCACCGTCACCGCGACCGCCGCCACCGCCGGCCGCACCGGCGTAGAGATGGAAGCGATGACCGCCGCCACCGTCGCGCTGCTGACGATCTACGACATGGCCAAGGCGATCGACAAGGCGATGGTAATCGACGGCGTCCGCCTTCTCAGCAAGACCGGAGGAAAGTCAGGCGACTGGCGCGCGCCGGTGGCCGGCTAACGCCCTTGTGCTCCCGCGAAGGCGGGAGCCCAGCCTGTGCTCCCGCCTTCGCGGGAGCACAAGGAACATAGCAGTTGGCCACAATCCGGTTCACGTCCTCCTGTTCGCCCTGAGCTTGTCGAAGGGCTGCTCCCGTTCCGAAGCCCGCATCACACCGCCACGCAAAGCGGCTGGGCGCGCACGTGCGAAACTGCGATGGGCACAGCATGACCCTGCTCGCCGTCGCCGAAGCCCAGGCGCGCATCTTCGCGCTCGCCCCGCCCTGCCCCGTCGAGACGGTGCCGCTACGTACCGCCGCCGGCCGCTGGGCCGCCTCCGACATCCGCGCCAAACGCACCCAGCCCGCCGCGGACCTGTCGGCGATGGACGGCTACGCGATCCGCTTCGCCGACCTGCCCGGCCCGTGGCGGCTCGTGGGGGAGAGCGCCGCGGGCCGCCCCTATGCCGGCGCGATCGGCCCGGGCGAGGCGGTCCGCATCTTCACCGGCGCGGGCGTGCCCGCCGGCGCGGACGCGGTGCTGGTCCAGGAAGAGGCCGCGCGCGACGGCGACACGGTCACCCTCGCCGGCGAAGGCCCCGCCCACCCCGGCCGCAACATTCGCCGCCGCGGGCTCGACTTCGGGCAAGGCGACGTGCTGGTCCGCGCTGGCGAGCGGTGGACCCCTGCGCGGATCGCCGTCGCCGCCACCGGCGGTCACGCCAGCTTGCCCGTCCGTCGCACCATCCGCGTCGCGGTCGCCGCGACCGGCGACGAACTCGTGCCCCCCGGCACCGTCCCGAGCGGGCTCCAGCTGCCCGAATCGAACGGCACGATGCTCGCCGCCCTGCTCGCCGACTGGCCGGTCGAGATCGTCGACCTCGGCATACTTCCCGACCGGCTCGACGTCATGGCGTCCGCGTTCGCGGCGGTCCGCGGCGACCTGCTGGTCACCACCGGCGGCGCGTCGGTCGGCGATCACGACCTGATCCGCCCCGCGCTCGCCGCCGCGGGCGGGACGATCGACTTCTGGCGGATCGCGCTTCGTCCCGGCAAGCCGATGCTGGCCGGCCGGCTCGGCGAGGCGACCGTGCTCGGCCTGCCCGGCAACCCCGTTTCCGCCTTCGTCACCGCTGTCCTGTTCGTGCGCCCGCTGGTCGCCCACCTGTCGGGCGCGCGCGACCCGCTGCCGATCGCGACCCGCGCGACCTTGGGCGAGGACCTGCCGCCTAACGGCGAGCGCACCGATTATCTGCGCGCCGCGCTGATCGACGGACACGCGCACGTCGCCGCGATCCAGGACAGTTCGATGCTGCTGACGCTTGCCCGGTCGGACTGCCTGATCGTCCGTCCGCCCTACGCGCCCGCGATGCGGGCCGGCGAATCGGCGGAAATCCTCATGATTGCTTGACGGCAAGTCTCCCGTTCTCCATCAGTACCGCGTCTGTTCCCGGACGGAGGATCGTCTATGCTCACCCGCAAGCAGCACGAGCTGGTTTGCTTCATCAACGATCGCCTCAACACGACGGGCGTGTCGCCCTCTTTCGAGGAGATGAAGGACGCGCTGGACCTCCGTTCCAAGTCCGGGGTGCACCGGCTGATCTCCGCGCTGGAGGAACGCCAGTTCATCCGCCGCCTGCCCAACCGCGCCCGCGCGCTTGAGGTGCTGCGTATGCCCGAGCGTGCGATGGAAAAGGCGGCGGAGAACGCCGGCGACATGTCCGTTTCCCGGAACCTTCGGAACCTTCAGCCCGCAAACGATGTCGTCGACCTGCCCCTCCACGGCCGCATCGCTGCGGGCGTCCCGATCGAGGCGTTCGAGGATGCCGCCACGCTCCCCGTTCCATCGGCGCTGCTCGGCGCGGGCGAGCATTATGCGCTCGAAGTGTCGGGCGACTCGATGGTGGAGGCGGGGATCCTCGACGGCGACTATGCGCTGATCCGCCGGACGGAGACTGCGCGCGACGGCGACATCGTCGTGGCGCTGATCGACGACGCCGACGCGACGCTCAAATATTTCCGCCGCGAAGGCGCGATGGTCCGCCTCGACCCGGCCAACCGCCTCTACGATCCCCAGCGCTACGCCCCGACCCAGGTCCGCATCCAGGGCAGGCTCGCCGGCCTCCTCCGCCGCTATCACTGACGGGGGGCCGACCGTTCCGATTGCCCCCCGGCGGTAAGAGCGTCGGCGGATCGACCCAGGGGTGCCGGTCGCCGGGCCGGCGCACGGTCGCGACCCGCAGCGTGGTGAAGCTCACCGACACACCCCCGCTCCGCGCCAGCGCCGGCCGGTCCAGCTTCAGCCACCGCGGCCGGCACCCCCGCGGCAGGCGCCGTTCGCTGACCACGATGTCCGCGGTCCGGCATGCCGCGATCAGCTCGGCCGCGGACACCAGATAGGCGCTGCGGGTCGCCAGCACCCGCCAGCGCCGCCCGTCCCGCTCCAGCGTCACTAGGCACAGGTCACGGCTGCACCGCGCATCGGGCAGGTCCGACAGCAGCACCGGCTCGCTCCCGCTCCCCACCTGCTCTCTCAGCATCGTCCGGGTATAATCCCCCGTGCGATCGCGCAGCAGCGCCATCTCCGCCCCCACCCTGACGCCGAGGTCCCTGCCGTCCCCGGTCACCAGCAGGTCCGGCGCCGGGCTCGCCAGCGCCCATCCCGCACCCAGGGCGAACGGCACCGTGCCCCACCACCGAACCCCCGTCCGCCACAGCGCGACCCACAGCCCGCCCGCCAGCATGAGCGCGAACGCGGCGACCGGCATGACCGGGATCGCCGCAACCGATCCCGGTGCGGAGGCGACCCGATGCGCCAGCCACAACAGCACCGCCATTGCCCGCGCCACCAGCCACCACAACGGCCCGCCCAGCCCCGCCGCGTCCGCCAGCAACGCCGCCGCCTCCAGCGGCATGATGACAAAGGTCGTCAGCGGGATCGCGACAATGTTCGCCGCCGCGCCATAGACGCCCGCCTTGTGGAAATGGAACGCCCCAATCGGCATCAACGCCGCCTCCACCACCAGCCCCGTCAGCAACAGCGAACCGAGGTCCCGCACGGCCTTCCGCACCCGCCCCTCGTCGCGCGGCGCGAACCAGCGCTGGACGCCCGGATGCTCGTGCAATGCGGTAATCGCGACGATCGCGGCGAACGACAGCTGGAAGCTCGGCCCCGCGATCGCCTCCGGCCAGGCGAGCATCACCACCAGCGCCCCCGCCGCGACCAGCCGCAGCGTCACAGCCTCGCGCCCGAGCGCCAGCGCCGCCAGCACCAGCAGCGCGGCGATGCACGACCGGATCGTTGGCACCTCCGCCCCAGTCAGCAGCGTATACCCGATCGCCGCCAGCGCCCCCATTGCCGCCGCCGCCAGCGGCAGCCGTGTCCGCAGTGCCAGCCACGGGCTCAGCGCCAGCAACCTGAGCGCCAGCGTCATCGTCGCGACCACCACGGCGGTGATGTGCAGCCCGCTCACCGACAGCAGGTGCGCGAGCCCTGCCCGCCGCATCGCCTCGGCATCGGGCTCGGCGATGTCGCCATCGTCTCCGGTCGCCAGCGCCGCCGCGATCCCGCCGGCGCTGCCCTCCAATCGCGTCGCGATATGCGCCGACAGCCGCGCCCGCAGCCCCGCATCGTCATGTCCGCCGCCCACCAGGACGACGGGCGCGAAGCCGCGTCCGGTCGCGCCCAGCCCGTCGAACCACGCCACCCGCGCAAAGTCGTACGCCCCCGGCACCGCCGGCGCAGGCGGCGGCATCAATCGCGCGCGCAGCCTGAGGTGCACGCCCCGCGCCAGCCCTGCGGGCGCGTCGGCCTCCGCCAGGTTGATCCTGACCTTGGCCGGCAGCCCGTCACCATCCGGTGCAACCTCCACCCGCACCAGCCCGCGCGCGGCGAGCGGTTCCACCCGCAGCACCCGCCCCGTCAGCGCCACCACCGCCGGTCGGGCGAGCACCGGGCGCGCCACCCGCTCCGCCCGCCACCAGACCAGCAACAGCCCGGCCAGCGCCGCGACGCCCCCGATCGCCAGCGCCCGCGATCCCCGCCCACCGCGCCCGCCCGCCAGTCCCGCCAGAGCGACCGCCGCGAACGTCAGCGCCGCCGCCGTCCACCAGCGCAAGTCCGGCAGCAGGAACCACGCCGCGATCCCCGCTCCCATCGCCACCGGCAACCACAGCGGCAACTGGTCCCGCTCCGCCTCCAGCCATCCCTCGACACGGGCCAGCGGCCGGGCGAGTTGGCGGGCGATCAGACCCATGCTAGGCGCGGCCGCGATACTCGCCATCACTTCTCAGCTTGGGAGCACCCGCGTTTGGGCGCAACAGATTCCGCCATCGCCGACCGTCCTGTGGTCACCCGTTTTGCCCCGTCGCCGACCGGGTTCCTTCATATCGGCGGGGCGCGCACCGCGCTGTTCAACTGGCTGTTCGCGCGTCATCACGGCGGCCGCTTCCTGCTCCGGATCGAGGACACCGACCGCGCCCGCTCCACACAGCCCGCGATCGACGCGATCCTGTCGGGGATGCGCTGGCTCGGGCTCGACTGGGACGGCGACGCGGTGTTCCAGTTCGCCCGCGCCCAAGCGCACGCCGCCGTCGCGCACGCCATGCTTGAGCGGGGCGCCGCCTATCGCTGCTACATGACCGCCGAGGAGATCGCCGCCCAGCGTGAGGCGGCGCAGCGCGACAAGCGCCCGTTGCGCATCCGCTCCGACTGGCGCGACCGTACCGACCGCCCCGCCGACCAGCCCTATGTGGTCCGCCTCCGCGCGCCGCAGGAGGGGGCGACCACGATCGACGATCAGGTTCAGGGTCCCGTCACCGTTCAGAACGCGGAACTCGACGACCTCGTCCTGCTCCGCTCGAACGGCACGCCGACCTACATGCTCGCGGTGGTCGTCGACGACCACGACATGGGCGTGACCCACGTCATCCGCGGTGACGACCACCTCAACAACGCGTTCCGCCAGCTGCCCATCTATCGCGCGATGGGCTGGCCCGAGCCGACCTACGCCCACATTCCGCTGATCCACGGGCCGGACGGCGCCAAGCTCTCCAAGCGCCACGGCGCGGTCGGCATTGAGGCGTACCGCGACGAGATGGGTATTCTGCCCGAGGCGCTCGACAACTACCTCCTCCGCCTCGGCTGGGGGCATGGCGATGCCGAGATCATCGCCCGCGACGACGCCGTCCGCTGGTTCGGCCTGGCCCAGGTCGGCAAGAGCCCGTCGCGCTTCGACCTGAAGAAGCTGGAGAACCTCAACGGCCACTATATTCGCGAGGCCGACGACACGCGCCTCGCCGGACTGGTCGCCGAGCGCACCGGCCAGGATGCCGGCCTGCTCGCCCGTGCGATGCCTGCGTTGAAGCCGCGCGCGGCCAATCTGAACGAACTCGCGAACGGGGCGGCCTTTCTCTCGCTGCAACGCCCGCTCGCGATCGACCCGGATGCAGAGGCCCTGCTCGCAGGCGACGCGCGGGCGACGCTTGCTGCACTGCACGACGCGCTTGACGCGGCAACGGCATGGGATACGGACACGCTCGAAGCGGCGGTCCGGGCCGTGGCGGATGCGCGGGGCTTGAAGCTCGGCCAGGCCGCCCAGCCGCTCCGCGCCGCGCTGACCGGCCGGCGCACCTCGCCCGGGATCTTCGACGTCCTCGTGCTGATCGGGCGCGAGGAAAGCCTGGCGCGCATCGCCGACCAGGCGGCAGCATAAGGAAGGATGAGCGCTCATGACGGCCAAGTTCACGCTCGGTGACAAGCAGTTCGACTACCCCGTCATGTCCGGCTCGACAGGCCCGGACGTGGTCGACATCCGCAAGCTGTATGGTCAGACGGGCGCCTTCACCTACGATCCCGGTTTCACCTCCACCGCGTCGTGCCGGTCGGAGATCACCTTCATCGACGGCGACGAAGGCGTTCTGCTCCACCGCGGCTATCCGATCGGCGAACTGGCCGAACAGTCGAGCTTCATGGAGGTCGCGTATCTCCTCCTGAACGGCGAGCTGCCGTCGAGCGAGGACCTGTCGACCTTCACCACCACGATCACCCGCCACACCATGCTGCACGAGCAGCTCGCGACCTTCTATCGCGGGTTCCGGCGCGACGCGCACCCGATGGCGGTGATGTGCGGCGTGGTCGGCGCGCTGTCGGCCTTTTATCACGATTCGACCGACATCCACGATCCGGTGCAGCGCACGATCGCCTCGCACCGCCTGATCGCCAAGATGCCGACGATCGCGGCGATGGCGTACAAGTACAGCGTCGGCCAGCCGTTCCTGTATCCCGACAACTCGCTGAGCTACACCGGCAACTTCCTGCGCATGACCTTCGGCGTCCCCGCCGAGCCGTATCAGGTCAACCCGGTCGTCGAGCGCGCAATGGACCGCATCTTCATCCTCCACGCCGATCACGAGCAGAACGCCTCGACCTCGACCGTCCGCCTCGCGGGTTCGTCGGGCGCGAACCCGTTCGCGTGCATCGCGGCGGGCATCGCCTGCCTCTGGGGTCCGGCGCATGGCGGCGCCAACGAGGCGGCGCTCAACATGCTGCGCGAGATCGGCACCCCCGATCGCATCCCGGAATTCATCGCCCGCGCGAAGGACAAGAACGACCCGTTCCGCCTGATGGGCTTCGGCCACCGCGTCTACAAGAACTACGATCCGCGCGCGACCGTGATGCAAAAGACGGTGCGCGAGGTGTTCGAGGCGCTCAACGTCTCCGATCCCGTGTTCGAGACCGCGCTCAGGCTTGAAGAGATCGCGCTCAAGGACGATTATTTCGTCGAGAAGAAGCTGTTCCCGAACGTCGACTTCTATTCGGGCGTGATCCTGTCGGCGATCGGCTTCCCGACCGAGATGTTCACCGTTCTCTTCGCGCTCGCCCGCACGGTCGGCTGGGTCGCGCAGTGGAACGAGATGATTACCGATCCCGACCAGAAGATCGGCCGCCCGCGCCAGCTCTACGCCGGCCCGACCCAGCGCAGCTACGTCCCCGTCGAGAGCCGCTGAGCGGTGCTGCGCCGCGTCCTTCTCGGGATCGGGGTGGTCGCGGCGCTGATCGGCGCGCTGTGGATCGGCCAGGGGCTGGGTTACATCCACTGGCCGCGATCGAGCTTCATGCTCGACCGGGGCATATGGGCCGATCGCGGCGCGGCGCTCGCCGCGTTCGGCCTCGTTCTCGTCCTGGTCGCCCGCCGGCTACCGCGGCAGCGATTCCCGCGATAGGAGCGTCAGGGTGAAGCGCGCGCCGCTGCCGGGTGCGCTCTCCACCGACAGATCGCCATCCATCGCCCGCGCCAGCCGCCGCGCGATATACAGCCCCAAGCCATTGCCCCCCGCCTCGGCCGGATCCAGCCGCTCGAACTTGTCGAAGATGCGGGCCTGGTCCGCCACCGCGATACCCTTGCCATGGTCTGTCACGCGCACCCCGGCTGCGTCGCCGTCTGCGAACGCTTCCACGACCACCTGCCCGCCCGGAGGCGTATAGCGCATCGCGTTGCCGATCAGGTTGACCAGGATCTGGAGCGTACGCCGAAAGTCGCCCAGGGCCGGCACGCTCGCATCGCCCTCGGGCCGGACGATCGCGACGCGCGCGTTGCCTGCTCGCACCGCCAACAGCCCCGCCGCCCTCCGCGCGACATCGGCCAGATCGATCGACTCGGCCGCCAGCGTGAAACCCGGCCGCTCGATCGCGTCCAGATCGACAAGGTCGTCGACCAGCCCCAGGAGATGCCGCCCCGCGCCGGCGATATCGGCGGCATAGCCGGCATAGTCCGATCCGATCGGCCCCTCGGCGGCGGCGTGGATGCTGTCAGCGTTGGCAACAATCCGCGCCAGCGGCGTCCTCAGCGCCCGATCGAGGTCCTCGGTGAACCGAGCCGGTAATGCCTCGCTCGGGATGGGTCGCTCCCCGGCCACGCTTCTCGCCACCCCCACCAGTCCCGCGAACACGCCCTTGCCGTCCGCCCGTACCGCCGCCGACAGCACCAGCGGCGCCCGCGACACGCGCAGCCGCGCCGGCTGCTCCTCCAGCCGCGTCCGTCCGGCGAGCGCCGCCAGGATCGGCAACAGCCCATCACCATCCTCGTCGAATGCGAACAGCGCGGTCAGCGGCTGACCAAGCAGCGCGAACGGGTCGAACCCGTGCCGAGTCCCCGCCGATGGCGAGATCAGCGTCAGCCTCAGCCCCGCATCCGTCTCCCACCGCCACTCGCCCGGCGCGATCGCCAGCGCCGGCTCTCGCGGCGTACCCTCCGGCCGCCACGCCGCGACCTCGCGCCAGCCGCTCACCGCCATCCGCACGCCAATCGCCTCGGGCGCGGCACGAACCCACATCTCGATGTCGGCGGCATCGTCGGCCACCGTCACCGCGCGCGATACGACGATGCCGAGTCGCACCGCCAGCCGCGCGATCGTCGCGAGCGCCGGCACCGCGAGCGGTTGCCCGATCGCTCCGCCCGCGCGCGCGTTGAGCGCCGCCAGCTGCGGATCGGCGAACAACAGGCGCCCGCCGCCGTCGAGACGCGCGGCCAGCACCCCGGCGACCACCCGATCGGGCGCATTCATCGCAGCGTCACTCCACGGATCGCCGCGCGATAGTCGCCCGGCAGCGCCAGCGGGGCCAGCGCACCCGCCGCCGCGAGCGGATCGACCGCGACGATCATGTCCAGCCGATGGGCGAACGCCTCGATATCGCGCCGGGGGTCCGCCTCCGCCAACGCCAGCGCGATCTGCGCCACCGTGGCCCGGTCCAGCATCGCCGCACGCAGGCACAGCCACAGCCGCTCGTCGACCGGCGATACTACCAGCGCCCGGATTTCGGCGAACTCGATCTGCAACGCATGGGCGATCACCGCGACGAACAGCGCCAGTCTTCGGTCGCCCAGCGCCTCGATCAGCAGCGGCCCACGCTCGGCCGGGCGGGCGTCGATCGCCAGCGCCAACCGCATCGCCACCGCCTCCACCCGCTCGCCCTCGTCATGCGCCGCGATGCTCCGCCGCGCCGCCTCGACCAGCGCACGGTCGATCGCCGCACCGCCCCCCGCCAGCGTCCGCAACGCCGCCGCCACCCGCCAGGCGAGCCGATGATGCAGCTCGGCAATCAGTCCGGTATCGCCGCCGATCACGTCGCGCTGCCGGCTCTCCGCCGCCAGCAGCGCCGCCGCCGCCGCCGCGACCACAGGGTCGGGCGCCTCGGCCAGCCGGACCAGCAGGCTCGGCACGTCCACCTCCCGCAATTGGATCGGCAGTGCGTCGGCGAGCAGGTCGTGGCGCACGCGGGCGATCAGCTCCTCGAGCAGCTCGTCGGGCAGCGCACCCGGCCGGCTCAGCCATTCGGCCACATCGTCGCGAATGCCGAGCAGCCGTTCGGCCGCGTTGTCGTCCCCCCCCTGCGCCAGCAGCCGCGCGGCATGGTGCCGGATCGCCCGGTCGAGCGCGCCGACCACGCGCGCCAGCGTCTTCGCGAGCAGCAGCCGGGTCCGCTCGTCCAGGCGGTCGCTGTCGTCCAGGAAGAAATCGGCCACCGCGCTCGCCGAGCGGCGGGCCGCCCACGCGCCGGCGCGGGCTGCCACCGTCTCGGGGCTGTCGGGGGGGTCGATGGCCATGCCCACGGGTGTAGCTCTTACGTGATTGATGCGGCGTTAAGCGTCGCGGCGCAGCGCCTCCATCGCCGCCGCCAATGTCGCCCCCGCATACACCGTCGCTACTCCCAGGCCCAGCGGCGCCGCGCCCGCCAGTGCCGCGATCAGGATGATCAGCAGACACGCCGGCGGCGTCGCCCACCACCAGCGTCGCGCCTCTTCCGCCGCGGCCCGCTCGGCCAGCACGCCGGCGGCGATCCCGGCGAGCGCGACCGCAAGCGGCGTCGCGCTCCCCGCCCACCAAGCCGCCAGCCCGATCGCCGCGGCCACCAGCGCCGGCACCGCCGCAGTCGCCAACCGTTGTGCCCGCTCGACGCCATATTCGTCGCGCAACTCGCTCAACGTCGTGCCCAACGCCAGCACCAGCGTCGCCACAAACGCCAGCGACACGCCCCAACCCGTCGCCCCGACCGCAACCAGCGCCACACCACCCAGCGCCAGAGCCCCGCCGACCCCACCCATCGTCAGCCCCGAAACATCCCGTTCCACCATCAGCGGCAACGCCGCGCGCGCGATCGGCCCCAGCACCCACCGGTCGAACCATCCCCGCCGACCGCCGACCAGCGAGGCGAGCACCAGCCGCCCTCGCGCCGCCAGCGCCGCGGCGCGATGCTCGATGCCATGGCCATGCCGCACCGCCGCCGCGGGCAGCTGGACGTGCGCCGCACCGGCCTGATCGGCAAGCCGGAGCAGCGTCGACTGCACGTCATAGTCGGCCGGCAACGCGGCCAGCTCGGCCATCCGCTTAGGGTCGATCCGCGCGATCCCCGCCCAGGCCATCTGCCCGCCCACCCGCTCCCAGTCGCCGGTCGCGTCCGCCGCGGGCAGCACCAGCAGCGCGTCGCCCCGCCCGCCCGACAGCGCCGCGATCGCCTCGTCGGTGGTGACCAGCCCGTCCGCCAGCATCATCGCACGGCCCAGCGGATGCAGCTTCGCCGCCGCCTCGCTCGCCGTGCGCACCGCATCCACCGCGACCCCGCGCCGCCCGATCCGGTTGAGCGCGCCCAGCAACTCGGGCGTCATCCGCGCGACCACCACGATCACTTGCGCCGCGCCGGCGGCGATCAGGCTGCGCGCCTGATACTCGATCAGCGTCAGCCCCCCGAACGGCAGAGTCGCGGCCAGCCGTCCCGGCCGGTCCTCGGCATCGGCGATCGCGAAAAGGAGCCCGGCAAGCATGGCGGGCGGTTAGCGCCTCGCGCGGCGACAGGGCAAGGCCCCGCCCGATGGCTACAGCCGAGAGATCAGCCGGCCCAGCCGCGCCAGCGTGTCCGCGTCGGGCCCGTCCGCCGCCGCCCGTTCCGCCAGCGCCATGATCCGCTCCGCCCCGAAACTCGCCGCCAGTCCCTGCATCCGGCGCGCCGCCGCGGTCCAGGCCACCGCATCCTCGCCCGCCGCCGTCATCGTCGCCAGCACCCGCCGCGCGCTCTCGACAAAGGCGAGCCGCAGTTCGGCGATCAGCAACGGATCGTCCCCCAGCGCCGCCGCCAGGGTCGCATCGATCGCTCCGGGATCATAGGCCATGATCGGACGCTAGGCAGCCGATCGTTGCCAAGTGGTTACCGCCCCACTTTGCGTGGAGCCGAAACATGGTAAACCGCGCGGATGAACGGGGGCATGCACAGTTTCGCGCCGGAGGATCGGCCGTGGCCGACCGAGGCCGCGCCGGTCGATCCGACAATGGCGGAGGACGATCGGGAGGACGCGCCCGACGCACCGCCCAACCGTCGCCGGGTGATCGCCGCGACGCTGCTGGTGCTGCTCGCGGCCGCCTGGGTCGGTGGGCTGCTCTGGTTCGGCGCGGGCACGCTGGCGCAGCTCGATCCGGTCCGGCTGGCGAGCTATCTCGCCTCGCTCGCCGCGGTGCCGATCCTCGCCGCGGTGCTGTGGCTCGTCCTGCTGCGGACCAGCCATGCGGAGGCGCAGCGGTTCGGCGCGTCCGCGCGCGACATGCGGGCGGAGGCGGCGCGGCTTCAACAGGTAGTCGCCGCGGTCGGGACCGAACTCGACGCGAACCGCCGCGCGCTGGCCGAACAGGCCAACGCCTTTGCCGCGCTGGGCGAGGCCGCGCAGCAGCGCTTCACCACCATCGGCGCCGCGCTGGGCGCCCAGATCGCGGAGGCCGACGCGCAGGCCCGCTCGCTCGCCGCCGCCTCGACCACCGCACAGGACGGGGTCGCCGTCATCCTCGCCTCGCTGCCCCGTGCGCAGGAAAGCGTCGAGGAGGCGAGCCGCCTGCTCGACCGCACCGGGCTTTCTGCGGGCGAGCACGCCGCCGGCCTCGACGCGCAGCTGGTCGCGCTCGCCGAACGCGGGCGCGAAGCCGATCAGGTCGCGGGCGGCGCGGCCCAGCGGCTCGCGGCGCACATCGCCCGCATGGAAGCGACCGGCGAGACCGCGGGCACGCGGTTGGAGGCGGTCACCGCCCGGGCCTCGACCGAGGTCGACGCGTTGCTCGACCGCACCGCCGCCGCGATCGACGGCTCGCGCGCGGGTATCGCGGCGCAGGGCGAGGCGATGCTGGCGATGATCGGCGCGCATCAGGCCGCGCTCGACGCCGCCGCCCGCGACAGCGCCGACGCGCTCGGCGCCCGCATCGACGGACTGGAGGCCGCGATCGACCGCCTTGCCGAGCGGCTCGAGGGTCAGCGCCAGGCCGGCGACACGCTGGTCGATGGGCTCCAGGGTGGGATCGGCGAGGTCGAGGCGCGACTCTCCGCCCTCCACACACAAGGCGTGGAACGCTCGCAATTGCTCGCCGCCTCGATCAGCGCGCTGGGCGGATCGGCCGATGCGATGACGGAGGCGCTGCGCACCGGCGACGCGATGGCGACCCGCACGATCGGCACCACCGAGTCGCTGCTGATCGCGCTCGACTCCGCCGCGCGCGAGATCGACGAAACCCTGCCCGACGCGCTCGCCCGCCTCGACGCCCGGGTCGGCCATAGCCGACAGGTGGTCGGTGCCGCCAAGCCCGAGCTCCTCGCGCTCGTCACCGCCGCCGAGAGCACCCATGACGCGATCGAGGCAATCGCCGGCGTCATCGCCGACCAGCGCCGCTCGCTCGACCAGCTGTCCGCCGGCCTGCTCGACACGCTGGGCGAGGGCCGCACCCGCGCCGATTCGCTGGGCGAGATGGTCGACGGCACGATCGCCCGCACCCACCGCTTCGCCGAAGAGGCCGCACCCCGCCTCGTCGAGGCGCTGCTGCGCGTCCGCGAAACCGCCGCCGTCGCCGCCGACGAGGCCCGCGAGACGCTGGCCTCGGTCATCCCGGCCGCCACGGCTCGGCTGGAGGAGAGCGCCGCCGCCGCGCTCGGCCGCGCCGCCGGCAACACGGTCGAACGTCAGATCCTGGCGCTCGCCGACGCCACCGAAACCGCGGTCGCCGGCTCCGCCCGTGCGGTCGATCGCCTGTCGCAGCACGTCCAGGCGATCGCCGACGCCACCGCGATCGTCGAAACCCAGCTTGAGGACGTCCGCCACGAACGCGAAGCCGCGGAGACCGACAGCTTCGCCCGCCGCTCCTCGCAACTGATCGAAGCGCTCCATTCGGCCGCGATCGACGTCACCAAGCAGTTCGCGCCCGACGTCTCCGACAGCGCCTGGGGGGCGTACCTGAAGGGCGATCGCGGCGTCTTCACCCGCCGCGCGGTTCGCCTGATCGACGGCGGCACCGCCCGTGACATCGCCCGCTTCTACGACGACGACGTAGCGTTCCGCGAGGCGGTCAACCGCTACATCCACGACTTCGAGGCGATGCTCCGCACCGTCCTCGCCCAACGCGACGGCTCACCGCTCGGCGTCACCCTGCTGTCGTCGGACATCGGCAAGCTCTACGTGGCGCTGGCCCAGGCGATCGAGCGGTTGCGGTAGACGCTGATCTAAACCGCTTATTTACGGTTTTCGGGCAGTGTCCGAAGCATGAACGCGCCTGTCACCTTTGCGCATCCAACAGCTACCGTGTGGCCTCAGATTTATGACGGCGCAAACGCGTTTCGCGGCGTGATGCTCCATCACTACACGGGCATGGAAGCCGCAATCAGTGAAACGCTAATGCTGCTGCGCAAAGCAGGCCGCTGCGGGCCTCTACAACCCCTGCACCTAGCGGGACAACGGCGAGCTGAATTGCGTTCTGCTCTGCTGTCCATGACAGACGATAGTGCGATCGCGACGCGCGCCCTGAGAACCTTGGACGAGCTTGAGCATTATCTCCCGATGCGGGTGATGCTGTGTCACGGGCAAGCGATCGTCACATTGGATGGGAACAGCAAATGGTGTTTATGCCTGGAGAACATTACCTTTGACGGTGACAATGGCACGCGAGAATGGCTGGTCATTCGACAGAAGCAGGCAGAAACATTGCTTACAGCGCTGAGATCCTGCCACTCGCGCGTAAACGGCGCGCTTGCGGCCGTCCATCAAGCCGTCCTCGAAGAACAAGCCTCTATCGCGTCTGCCGGTTCCCAAAGCTGAACACATCCACCGCCTGCGGCGTCACCCACCCATAGCGATAGTTGAGCTGGAACGCCGCGAACAGCATCGTCGCGACCACCGTCACCCGGATCGCGACCCGCCCCAGCGCGAACTCGTGCGGGGCGCTTTCCGCCTGCCCCGGCACCCGCTCGCCCCCGGCCTCGTCGGTGGTCCGCACGCCGAACGGCAGCACCAAGAACACCGAAAAGGCCCAGAACAGGATATAGATCGCGATCGCGGACGACAGCCGCATCAGGCGTCGATCAGCAGCACGTCGACCACCGGCTTCTTGCCCGTCCAGCGCACCGCGACCCGCCGCACCGCGAGGCGCAACTGCTCGCGCAGCTTGTCGGGGTCCTTCGCCCCGCCCCGCATCGCCTCGGCCGCGGCGTCGGCCGCTTCGGACAGGAATGCGTCGCGCTCGTCCTCGACGGGAATGCCCTGCACCCGCACCTGCGGACGGCCGACCAGCCGCCCGTCCCGCGCGCGCGCGACCGCGACCGACAGCTGGCCGTACAGCGCCAGCTTGCGCCGCTCGTTGATCGTCGAGCCATCGGCAGGCAGGATCACGTCGCCGTCGAGCACCAGCCGCCCGACCGGCGCATGCCCGCGCTTCGCCATCGGCCCCGGTGCCAGCCGCACGATGTCGCTGTTCGACTGGACCAGCGTCTCGGGCACCCCTTCGCTCAACGCATAGCGGGCATGCTCCATCAGGTGGCGCATCTCGCCGTGCACCGGCACCAGCTTCTTGGGCCGGATCCACTTGTACATCTGCGCAAGCTCGGGCCGCCCGGGATGCCCGGACACATGGACGTGCGCCTGCCGCTCGGTCACCATTACCACGCCGCGGCCGGCGAGGATGTTCTGAATGCGCCCGATCGCCACCTCGTTGCCAGGGATTTGCTTGGACGAAAATACCACCGTGTCGCCCTCGTCCAGCCTGATCGGATGCGTTCCCTCGGCGACCCGCGACAGCGCCGCGCGCGGCTCCCCCTGGCCGCCGGTGGCGATGATGAGCACCTTGTTGCCCGGCAGGCGCATCGCCGTCTCGGGATCGACCGTGTCGGGAAAATCCTGAAAGTACCCGCACTGCCGCCCGACCCGCAGGATGCGGTCCAGTGAGCGCCCCGCCACGCACAGCTTGCGCCCCGTCTCGCGCGCGACCTCGCCCAGGGTCACCAGACGCGCCGCGTTGGAGGCGAAGGTGGTCACCAGCACCCGCCCCTTGGCCTTCGCCAACGTCTCGGCCAATCCCTGACGGACACTGGCCTCCGATCCCGACGCCTCGGCGTTGAACACGTTGGTCGAATCGCACACCATCACGTCGACGCCCGCATCGCCGATCGCGGTCAGCGCCTCGGCGGTGGCGGGGCTGCCGATCACCGGCGCGGCGTCGAGCTTCCAATCGCCGGTGTGGAACACGCGTCCTTCCGGCGTGTCGATCACCAGAGCGCTGGCCTCGGGAATCGAGTGCGACAGTGGCACCACCGTGAAACCGAACGGCCCCACGTCGAATTTCTTGCCCGCCTCGACGACCCGCAGCTTGACGCGATCGGCGATGCCCTCCTCGTCGAGCTTACCGCGGATCAGCCCCGCGGTGAACTTGGTCGCGTACAGCGGCACGCCCAGGTCCTCAGCCAGATACGGCAGCGCACCGATATGGTCCTCGTGCCCATGGGTCAGCACGATGCCGACCAGGTCCTCCAGCCGATCCTCGATGAATTGGAGGTCGGGAAGCACGATGTCGATCCCCGGATAGGCGGCATCGGCAAAGGTCACGCCGCAATCGACCATCACCCATTTGCCGCGGGTGCCGTACAGGTTGACGTTCATGCCGATCTCGCCCGATCCACCGAGCGCGACGAAGAGCAGTTCGTTCTTGGGAGTCATTCAAATCCTATCATGAGTTCACATCGCGAGGGTTCGGACGGAGCCTCGCATCTCCGGTAAAAGGAAGCGGCGCACACACGCAACGCGCGGTGCTGCCGTGACATCAGGCGATATGGGCGCGTTCCCACAGGATCGCCAGCCCCTGGATCGTCAGGTCGGGCTCGATCGCGTCGAATACCGACGTATGTCGCTCGAACAGCGTCGCCAGCCCGCCGGTCGCGATCACCTTGACTGGCCGCCCGACCTCCGCCTTCAACCGCGCGACCAGCCCCTCGATCATCGCGATGTAACCCCAGTAGATGCCGATATGCATCTGGTCGACCGTGTTGCGCCCCACCACGCTGGGCGTCGCGGGCGCTTCGATCGCGATCCGGGGCAGCTTGGCCGCCGCGGTGACCAGCGCGTCGAGCGACAGGTTGATCCCCGGCGCGATGATCCCGCCCTTGTACGCGCCGGTGAAGTCGCTGACGTCGAACGTCGTCGCGGTGCCGAAGTCGATGGTGATGAGGTCGCCCGCGTGCAGCGCATGCGCCGCAACCGTGTTCACCGCCCGGTCCGCGCCCAGCGACGCAGGCTCGTCGACGTCGATCGCGATACCCCACTCAACCGGCGCCCGCCCGGCGACCAGCGCTTCCCGCCGGAAATATTTCGACGACAGCACCTGCAGGTTGTGGAGCGCCCGCGGCACCACCGTCGCGACAATCACCCCATCGACTACGCCGAGCGCATACCCCTCCAGCGCGAACAGCTGGCTGAGCCACACCGCATATTCGTCCGCCGTCCGCCTGGGATCGGTCGCGATCCGCCATCTCGCGCGAACGGAGCGGCCGTCGAGCAACGCGAACACGACATTGGTGTTGCCGGCATCAATCGCGAGCAGCATGGCGAACCTTTACAGCAGGAACACGTCGCCGGCGTGGATGACACGCCGCTCGCCCGCGGCCAAGCGCAGGATCAGCGCGCCATCGGCATCCAACCCGTCGAACAGCCCCTCCACCGCGCTTCCGTCCGGCGGCCGCGCCGTCAGCGCCGTCCCCGGCGGATGCGCCCGCTCCAGCCACCGCGCCCGCACCGGTGCCACCCCTTCCCCCCGCCAACGCGCCAGCCAGCGGGCGAACGCCTCCGCCAGCGTCTCGGCCGCGTCCTCCGCCTCCACCGCCGGCCCATGGGCGGCCAGGCTGGTCGTCGCCCGATCCGGCAGGTCGGGATGGTGGAGCAGGTTCACGCCGACCCCGACCACGACCACATCATCGGTCCGCTCCAGCAGGATGCCCGCCAGCTTCGCACCGTCGAGCAGAAGGTCGTTGGGCCATTTCAGGCGTAACCCGCGCGGCTCGGGCAGATAGGCCTCGACCGCCTCCTCCACCGCCACCGCCGCGACCAGCGCCAGCGTCGGCGCGGGCGGGTCCGCCGGCCGCAATCGCACGAGCGTGCTGGCGTACAGGTTGCCGACCGGAGACGTCCAGGCCCGGCCCTGCCGTCCCCGCCCTGCCGTCTGCCGCCCGGCGCACAGCCACACGCCTTCCGCCGCCCCGGCCCGCGCCGCCGCCAGCATGTCTGCGTTGGTCGACGCGGTTTCCGCGACGATGCGGATCGTCATACGTCGGCTCCGGCTCCGGCAGCCTTCAGAGCAGCGACCGCGCTGCTGCCCCCGTCCATGCCGACAGCGCCGGGATCGACAGATAGCCCAGCGGCGACACGATCACCGCCGCGATCACCAGCAGCGCGCCTTCCACCCGGTCGCCCGACTTGGCGTACCCTGCCGCCGGCTCGTCGAAGTACATCGTCTTGACCACGCGCAGGTAGTAATACGCCCCGATCACCGACGACACGATGCCGATCACCGCCAGCGGAAACAGCCCGGCGCGCACCGCCGCATCGAACACCGCGAACTTGGCATAGAAGCCGAACAGCGGCGGGATGCCCGCAAGCGAGAACATGAAGGTTGCCATCGCCAGCGCCAGCCCCGGCTGGGTCCGCGACAGCCCCGACAGGCTGCCGATCGCCTCCACCGGCTGCCCCGCCTCGTCACGCATCCTCAGTACGACCAGGAACGACCCCAGCGTCATGACGATATAGATCGCCATATAGCCCAGCACCGACGCCACGCCCTCGCGCGTTCCCGCCGCCAGCCCGATCAGCGCGAACCCGACATTGTTGATCGACGAATAGGCGAGCAGCCGCTTGACGTTCGACTGGCCGATTGCCGCCACCGCGCCCAGCACGATCGAAGCGAGCGCGGAGAAGATCACGATCTGCCGCCAAGCCTCCGTAGCCGGCCCCATCGCCTCTACCGCGACACGGACGAACAGCGCCATCGCCGCCACCTTGGGTGCCGACGCGAAGAACGCGGTCACCGGGGTCGGCGAACCCTCGTAGACGTCGGGAGTCCACATGTGGAACGGCACCGCCGCGATCTTGAACGCGACGCCGGCCAGCACGAACACCATCCCGAACACGAGGCCCAGCGAACGTCCATCAGTTCGGTACGCATCGGCGATCCCGTCAAAGCTGGTCGTCCCCGAAAAACCATAGACCAGGCTGATCCCGTACAGCAGGATCCCGCTCGCCAGCGCGCCCAGCACGAAATACTTCAGCCCCGCCTCCGCCGACCGTGTGTCGCGCCGCATGAAGCTCGCGAGCACGTAGGCGGCGAGGCTCTGGAGCTCGAGCCCGACATACAGCGTCATCGTGTCGACCGCCGACACCATCAGCCCCATCCCTGCCGAAGACAGCAGGATCAACACCGGGTATTCGGGGCGAAGGTCGTCCCCAGCGGTCCGCCGGAAGAACCCCGGCGCGATCACGATCGCCACCGCCGACCCGATGAAGATCAGCACCTTGGCGAAGTCGGCAAAGGCATCCGCGCGATACAACCCGGCAAAGGCGTCGCCACCCCCCGCGCCCCGCGCCGCCAGCGCGACGATCGCCCCCGCCAGCACGAACACCGAGGCGATCGAGACGCTACGGGTCGACTGCGGCCCGCCCCAGGCGGACACCATCATCAGCGCGATCGCGCCCAGCGACAGCACCAGTTCCGGCAGGACCAGCGCGAGATTGGCGGCGTAGCTCATCGATGCGCCTCCCCGGACGCGACATGGGTCGGCGTGGCGACCTTGCGCCCGGCGGTCGGATTGGAGTCGTTCGGCGGGGTCGCGCGATCGACCCGCCGGAGCAGCGCCGCGACATCGCCCCGCATCGGCGCCAGGAAGCTCTCGGGGTACACGCCCATCCACATCACCACCGCGGCGACCGGGGCCAGCAGCCACAGCTCGCGCGTCGACAGGTCGGACATGCCGCGCACCTCGTCCGACTTGACCGGCCCGAACGCGATCCGGCGGTACAGGTACAGCGCATAGGCCGCACCCAGGATGATCCCGGTCGTGCAAACCAGCGCGGTCCAGGTCGACAGCTGGTACGTCCCCATTAGCGACAGGAACTCGCCGACGAACCCGCTCGTCCCCGGCAGACCGATCGACGCCATCGTGAACAGCAGGAAGAACACAGCGTAGCGCGGCATGATGCTCGACAACCCGCCGTACCGCGCGATCTCGCGGGTGTGCAGCCGGTCATAGATCACGCCCACGCACAGGAACAGCGCGCCCGAGACGAGGCCGTGCGAAAGCATGACGATCATCGCGCCCTCGATGCCCTGCCGGTTGAACGCGAACAGGCCGATGGTGACGATCGCCATGTGCGCGACCGACGAATAGGCGATCAGCTTCTTCATGTCCGCCTGCACCAGCGCGACCAGCGAGGTATAGACCACCGCCACCGCCGACAGCGCGAAGATCAGCCACGCGAGCTGCGCCGACGCCTCCGGGAACATCGGCAGGCTGAAGCGCAGGAAGCCGTAGCCGCCCAGCTTGAGCAGCACGCCCGCCAGGATGACCGACCCCGCGGTCGGGGCCTGGACGTGCGCGTCCGGCAGCCAGGTGTGCACCGGCCACATCGGCATCTTGACCGCGAACGACGCAAAGAACGCCAGCCACAGCCAGGTCTGGACATGCGGCGGGAAGTCGTACGCCATCAGCGCCGGGATCGACGACGTGCCGGCCTGCGCCGCCATGTACAGCATCGCGATCAGCATCACGACCGAACCCAACAGCGTGTACAGGAAGAATTTGTACGACGCGTAGATGCGGTTCACCCCGCCCCAGATGCCGATGATGAGGTACATCGGGATCAGCCCGGCCTCGAAGAAGATGTAGAACAGGAACAGGTCCTGCGCCGCGAAGGTGCCGATCATCAGCATCTCGGTGGCAAGAAACGCCGCCATGTACTCGGGCACCCGCTGCGTCACCGACCGCCAGCTCGCCCCGATGCAGATCGGCATCAGGAACACCGACAGCATGATGAGCAGCAGCGCGAACCCGTCGATCCCCAGCGCCCAGCCGAAGCGGCCGAACAGCGCATAGTTCTCGACGAACTGCCAGCGCGCCCCGCCGATCTCGAACCCGGCCCACAGCACGACGCCGAGCGCCAGGTTGACCAGCGTCGCCCCCAGCGCCACCCGCCGCGCGGTCTCTGCGGACAGGAACAGGCAGGCGAGCGCCGCGACCGCCGGGATGGCGATCATCAGCGACAGGATGGGGCCGCTCACCGGTTGATCGCCCAGGTAACGGCGGCGGTCAGGCCGATCAGCATGACGAAGGCATAGGTATACAGGTAACCCGTCTGGAGGCGGACCGCCGCACGGCTGCCCAGCTGGGCCACCCATGCGAGGCCGTTGGGGCCGAAGCGGTCGATCGTCTTCTCGTCACCGCGGTGCCAGAACAACCGGCCGATCGCAAAGGCGGGACGCACGAAGACAAGGTGGTACAGCTCGTCGAAATACCATTTGTGGAGCAGGAACCGGTACAGGACGTGGAACTGCTCGGCGACCTGCGCCGGGAACCCCGGATTGCGCAGATACGCATACCACGCCGATACCAGGCCCAGCAGCATCGCGATCGTCGCAGACAGCTTCACCCCCACCGGCACCTCGTGCATCGCATGCATCAGGTGCTCGTTGAACGCGATCGTCCCGCGCCAGAAACGTGTCCCGGCATCCGGCTCGATGAACCAGCCGTGGAACACGAACCCCGCCGCGATCGCACCGAGCGACAGCACCGCGAGCGGCACCAGGATCGGCCAGGGGCTTTCGTGCGGGTGATAGCCGCCGGTGCCCGCGGGCAGGTCCTGCTGCGAGGGTCCGTGCGTGCTCGGGCTGCTTCCCGCCCCCTCGCTCGCCGGATCGGGATGGTGCGCGGACTCGGAATGCCCTTCCTCGTTGTGCCCATGCCCGCCGTGGCCGTGCGCCTCGTGCACCGCATGCTGGATATGCTCGGACGCAGCCCAACGCGGCGTTCCCCAGAAGGTCAGGAACATCAGCCGCCACGAATAGAAGCTGGTCAGCAGCGCAACGAGCACGCCGACGAACCACACGCCGGGCTGCCCCGCGGCCCATCCGGCCTCGATGATCGCGTCCTTAGAGTGGAAGCCTGCGAACCCGAACCCGACCGGATTGCCGAACACCGCCGGGATGCCGACGCCGGTGATCGCCAGCGTCCCCATCATCATGCCCCAGAAGGTCACCGGGATCTCGCGACGCAGCCCGCCATAATAGCGCATGTCCTGCTCGTGATGCATCGCGTGGATCACCGAGCCCGCGCCAAGGAACAGCAGCGCCTTGAAGAAGGCGTGCGTGAACAGGTGGAACATCGCCGCCCCGTACGCGCCGACTCCCGCCGCGAAGAACATGTAACCGAGCTGCGAGCAGGTCGAATACGCGATCACCCGCTTGATGTCGGTCTGGACGAGGCCACAGGTCGCCGCGAACAGGCACGTCGCCGCTCCGACGAAGCGCACCACGTCGAGCGCGACCGGCGACGCCTCGAACATCGGCGACAGGCGGCACACCATGAACACGCCCGCGGTCACCATCGTCGCCGCGTGGATCAGCGCCGACACCGGGGTCGGCCCCTCCATCGCGTCGGGCAGCCAGGTATGCAGCCCCAGCTGCGCCGACTTGCCCATCGCACCGACGAACAGCAGCAGGCACAGCACCGTCATCGTATCGGCGCGGAACCACAGGAACCCGATCGTCGAACCGGACATGTCGGGCGCCGCGGCCAGGATGGCCGGGATCGACACCGTCCCGAACACCAGGAAGGTGCCGAAGATGCCGAGCATGAAGCCCAGGTCGCCGACCCGGTTGACCACAAATGCCTTGATCGCGGCGGCGTTGGCGGACGGCTTCTGGTACCAGAACCCGATCAGCAGATAGCTCGCGAGCCCGACGCCCTCCCAGCCGAAGAACATCTGTACGAGGTTGTCCGCGGTCACCAGCATCAGCATCGCAAAGGTGAACAGCGACAGATAGGCGAAGAACCGCGGCTGGTCCGGGTCCTCGCTCATATACCCCCAGCTATACAGGTGGACGAGCGCCGACACGGATGTGATGACCACCAGCATAACCGCGGTCAGCTGGTCGACCCGCAGCGCCCAGGCGACGTCCATGTCGCCCGACACGATCCAGGTGAGCACCGGCACGACATGCGCCGCGCTCGCGCCCGACAGGAACCCGATGAAGATCGGCCAGGCCAGCGCCGCGCTGACGAACAGCGCACCGGTGGTCAGAATCTTGGTCGCGGTCGCGCCGATCGCGCGCTGGCCGAAGCCGCCGACGATCGCCGCGAGCAACGGCAGGAAGACGAGTGCGAGGATCAACCGAGTTACCCCTTCATCCGGTTGACGTCGTCGACCGCGATGGTGCCGCGGCCACGGAAATAAATCACCAGGATCGCCAGCCCGATCGCCGCCTCACCCGCCGCGACGGTCAGCACAAACATCGCGAACACCTGTCCGACGAGGTCGCCGAGATACGCCGAGAACGCGACGAAGTTCAGGTTCACCGCCAGCAGGATGAGTTCGATCGCCATCAGCATGACGATCAGGTTCTTGCGGTTGAGGAAGATGCCCAGCACGCCCAGCGTGAACAGCACCGCCGACACGACGACATAGTGCGTCAGGCCGATCACAGCTGCACCCCCTCGCCGACGGTCGGGCGCATGTTGCGGGTCGCGTCCTGCGGCCGGCGCGCGACCTGGCGGCTGATGTTCTGCCCGCGCACCCCGCCACGCTCGCGATGGGTCAGCACGATCGCGCCGATCATTGCCACCAGCAGCACCAGCCCGGCCGCCTCGAAAAGAAAGAGATAGCGGGTGTAGAGCAGCTCGCCGACCGCCTGGATGTTCGACACCGCCTCGCTGTTCGGTGCGATCCGCCGCGCGAGCGTCACCCCGCCCGCGCTCCACGCGCCCACCGCGATGATGATCTCCGCCACCAGCGCCGCCGCGATCGCCAGCCCGATCGGCAGGTATCGCGCGAAGCCCGCCCGCACTGCCGCGACCTCGATGTCGAGCATCATCACCACGAACAGGAACAGCACAGCGACCGCACCGACATAGACGATGACCAGCAGCATCGCGATGAACTCGGCCCCCGCGATCACCATCAGCCCGGCGGCGTTGAAGAAGGCGAGGATCAGCCACATCACCGAATGGACGGGGTTGCGCGCCGCGATGGTGAATGCCGCCGACGCGATCATCACGACGGCGAACAGGTAGAAGGCGATAGCCTGGATCACGTCAGGCCCCCTTGCCCGTGGAATCGGAACGGGCGCGCATTAACGGTACGGCGCATCGGCGGCAAGGTTCGCCGCGAGCACCCGCTCCCAGCGATCGCCGTTGTCGAGCAGCTTGGCCTTGTCGTAGATCAGCTCCTCGCGCGTCTCGGTCGAAAACTCGTAGTTCGGTCCTTCGACGATCGCATCCACCGGGCACGCCTCCTGGCACAGCCCGCAATAGATGCACTTGGTCATGTCGATGTCGTAGCGCGTCGTCCGCCGCGACCCGTCGTCGCGCGGCTCCGCCTCGATCGTGATCGCCTGGGCCGGGCACACCGCCTCGCACAGCTTGCATGCGATGCACCGCTCCTCGCCGTTCGGATACCGGCGCAACGCATGCTCGCCCCGGAACCGCGGACTGACCGGGTTGCGCTCGAACGGGTAGTTGATCGTCGCCTTGGGCTTGAAGAAGTAGCGCAGCGTCAGGGCATGTGCCTTGACGAATTCCCACAGCGTGAACGCCTTGACGTATTGTGCGACGGACATGTCAGATCCCAACCCGGTGCCACATCAGCACGCCGGACACGAGGAAAACCCAGAACAGCGACACCGGCAGGAACACCTTCCACCCCAGCCGCATCAGCTGGTCATAGCGGTACCGCGGCACCGTCGCCTTGACCCAGCTGAACAGGAAGAAGAACCCCAGCATCTTGATGAACAGCCAAACAATCCCCGGCACCACGTACAGCGGTGCCCAGTCGAGCGGCGGCAGCCACCCGCCCCAGAACAGCGTCGCGTTGAGCACGCACATCAGGATGACGTTGGCGTATTCGCCCAGCCAGTAGAGCGCGAAGCTCATCGACGAATATTCGGTCTGGTACCCTGCGACGAGCTCCGACTCCGCCTCGGTCAGGTCGAACGGCGCGCGCTGCGTCTCGGCCAACGACGAAATGAAGAACATCACCGCCATCGGGAACAGCAGCGGGTTCGCCCAGTTGCCGTTGACGAAGCCGTACAGTCCCTGCTGCGCCATCACGATCGCGGACAGGTTGAAGCTGCCCGCCCACATCACCACCGAGATCAGGATGAAGCCGATCGCGACCTCGTAGCTCACCATCTGCGCCGCCGCCCGCAGCGCCGAGTAGAACGGGTATTTCGAGTTGGACGACCACCCCGCCAGGATGATGCCATAGACGCCCAGCGACGACGCCGCGAGCACGTACAGCAGCCCAACGTTGATGTCGGCCAGCACCACCCCCGCCTGGAACGGCACCACCGCCCACACGATCAGCGCGACGGTAAAAGTGATGATCGGCGCCAGCAGGAACAGGCCCCGGTTGGCGGCCGCCGGAACGATCGTCTCCTGCAGGAACACCTTGAGGCCGTCGGCGAAGCTCTGGAGCAGCCCCAGCGGCCCGACCACGTTCGGCCCCCGGCGCAGCGCCATCGCCGCCCAGATCTTGCGGTCGGCATAGATGATCATCGCCACCGCCAGCATCAGCGGCAGCGCGATCACCAGAATGCCTACGATCGTCGCGACGAACCACGCCCAGCCATAAGGCATCCCGACGCTGGTCTGGAAAAACTCGGTCACAAGCCCTTACCCGTCACCCCAGCGAAGGCTGGGATCTGCTCGTTGTTGAGCGCGCCGGTGCGGCACGCGATCCCGGCCTTTGCTGGGATGACGATCAGCTCCATCACTCCGCCGCCTCCGCGAATTCCGCGCCATGGACCAGCTCGGCCGAGCAGCGCTGCATCGTTGGCGACGCGCGGCAGATCGCGTTGGTCAGATAGAAGTCCTTGATCGGATAGCCTTCCAACGTTCCGCTTGCACCCGCATCGATCGCCGGTGCCGACCAGTCGAACGCGACCAGCCCCGGCTCGCGCAACGCCGGCACCTCCGCATACATCTCCTCGCGCAGGCCCGCGAGGCTGTCGAACGGCAACCGCTCGCCCAGCACCTCCGACAGCGCCCGGAAGATCGACCAGTCCTCGCGCGCATCGCCGGGCGGGAACACCGCCCGCTCGCCGCGTTGAACCCGCCCTTCCAGGTTGACCCACGTCCCCGACTTCTCGGCATAGGTCGCGCCCGGCAGGATCACGTCGGCATGATGCGCGCCGGTGTCGCCATGGTGCCCGACGAACACCTTGAACCCGGTAAAGCGGCTGTAGTCCACTTCGTCCGCACCGAGGAAGAAGCCGAGCTTCGCCCCGTAAAGGTCGGCAATCCCACCCTTCTGTGCATAGCCGAGCATCAGCCCGCCCATCCGGCTCGCGGCCATGTGGACAACGTTGAATCCGTTCCAGCCTTCCCGGACGAGGTTGAAGCGCTCGACCAGCTTCAGCGCAGCGCCGTGCGCGCCCTTGAGCGCCCCGCCGCCGACGATCACCATCGGCCGCTCGGCCCCGCCGAACGCGTCGACCACCGCCTGCGGCAGGTCGCCCAGCACCGACAGGTCGGCCCCCAGCCACTGGACCTTGTAGGTCAGCTCGGTTTCCGGGCCGATCGCGAACACCTTCGCGCCGCGCTTGATCGCCTTGCGGATGCGCGTGTTGACCAGCGGCGCCTCCCAGCGAAGGTTGGTGCCGACCAGCAGGATCGCGTCCGCCCGCTCGGCACCCGCAATCGTCGTGTTGAAGTTGACCGCCGCCAGGCTGGACGTGTCGTAGTCCATCCCCGTCTGCCGCCCTTCGAGCAGCGACGAGCCCATCGAGCGCGCCAGCGCCTTGGCCGCATACATCGTCTCGCAATCGACCAGATCGCCCGCGACCACCGCGACCGAGCTACCCGCGTTCACCGCCCGGATCGCCGCGAACGCCTCGTCCCACGTCGCAGGGGCGAGCTTCCCGTCCCGCCGCACGAACGGCCGGTCGAGCCGCCGTCGCACCAGTCCGTCGACATGGTGGCGCGTCTTGTCGTGCGCCCATTCCTCGTTGACGTCCTCGTTGATCCGCGGAACGCAGCGCAGCACCTGCCGCCCGCGGCTGTCGAGGCGGATGTTGGTGCCGACCGCATCCTGGACGTCGATCGTCAGCGTCCGCCTGAGCTCCCAAGGCCGCGCCTCATAGGCATAGGGCTTCGACGTCAGCGCCCCCACCGGACACAGGTCGACGACGTTGCCAGACAGCTCGCTGGTTACCGCCTCTTCGAGGTACGAGGTGATCTGCATGTTCTCGCCGCGATAGATCGCGCCGATCTCCTCCACCCCCGCGACCTCCTCGGCAAAGCGGACGCAGCGGGTGCACTGGATGCAGCGGGTCATGATCGTCTTGACGATCGGGCCCATGTACTTCTCGGTCACCGCCCGCTTGTTCTCGGCATAGCGGCTATGCCCGCGGCCATACGCGACCGACTGGTCCTGCAGGTCACACTCGCCGCCCTGATCGCAGATCGGGCAATCGAGCGGGTGGTTGATGAGCAGGAATTCCATGATGCCCTCGCGGGCGTTCTTCACCATCGGCGTGGTGGTGAAGACCTCCTGGTTATCCGCGGCCGGCAGCGCGCACGACGCCTGCGGCTTGGGCGGCCCCGGCTTCACCTCGACCAGGCACATCCGGCAATTGCCCGCGATCGACAGTCGCTCGTGATAGCAGAAGCGCGGGATCTCCTTGCCCGCAGCCTCGCACGCCTGGAGCACGGTCGCCCCCTGCGGCACCTCGACCTCAATCCCGTCTACCTTCAGCTTGGGCATTATTCCGCCGCCTCTTGCATCGTCTCCAGCCCGCCGCCGCCCTGTTCGACGATTCGCCGCTCCAGCTCGGGCCGGAAATGCTTGATGAGCCCCTGGATCGGCCACGCCGCGGCATCGCCCAGCGCGCAGATCGAGTGGCCCTCGACCTGCTTGGTCACCTGCTGGAGCATGTCGATCTCGCCCAGGTCCGCCTCGCCGGTGCGCAGCCGCTCCATCACCCGCCACATCCAGCCGGTGCCCTCGCGACACGGGGTGCACTGGCCGCAGCTCTCGTGCTTGTAGAAATAGCTCAGCCGCGCGATCGCCCGCACCACGTCGGTCGACTTGTCCATGACGATGACGGCTGCGGTGCCGAGCCCCGACCCGACCGCCTTCAGCCCGTCGAAGTCCATCGCGCAGTCCATAATCTGCGCGGCGGGCACCAGCGGCACCGACGACCCGCCCGGGATCACGCAAAGCAGGTTGTCCCACCCGCCGCGGATGCCCCCGCAATGCTTCTCGATCAGCTCGCGGAAGCTGATGCTCATCGCCTCCTCGACGACGCACGGCGTGTTCACATGGCCGCTGATCTGGAACAGCTTGGTGCCGCGGTTGTTTTCCGCGCCGAAGCTCGAGAACCACTCCGCCCCGCGCCGCAGGATCGTCGGCGCGACCGCGATCGACTCGACGTTGTTGACCGTGGTCGGACAGCCATACAGCCCCGCCCCCGCCGGGAACGGCGGTTTCAGCCGCGGCTGACCCTTCTTGCCCTCGAGGCTCTCGAGCATCGCGGTTTCTTCGCCGCAAATATACGCCCCCGCGCCGCGATGGACGAAAACGTCGAAGTCGTAGCCCGAGCCGCACGCGTTCTTGCCCAGCAGCCCCGCGTCATACGCCTGCGCGACCGCTGCGAACAGCGTCTCGGCCTCGCGGATATACTCGCCGCGGATGTAGATGTACGCCGCGCGCGCCCGCATCGCGAACCCTGCGACCAGAGCGCCCTCGATCAGCTTGTGCGGATCGTGGCGGATGATCTCGCGGTCCTTGCACGAACCGGGCTCGGACTCGTCGGCGTTGATGACCAGGAAGTTCGGCCGGTCGGGCTTGGGCTCCTTGGGCATGAACGACCATTTCGTCCCGGTCGGGAACCCCGCTCCGCCCCGCCCGCGCAGCCCCGACGCCTTGACGACGTCGATGATCTTATCCTGGCCGAGTTCGAGCAGGTCCTTGGTGTTGTCCCAGTCCCCACGCGCCTGCGCTGCCTTCAGCCCCCAGTCCTGGAAGCCATAGACGTTGGTGAAGATGCGATCCTTGTCAGCCAGCATGGGCCGTGTTCCATTCGCCGCGATAATCGTGATTGCCCTCGACCATCGCCGTCAGGCTGGTCGGCCCGCCCGCCGGCTCCGACGAGCGGCGCCCGGTCTGCGACCCCGGCTTCGGCTGTTCGCCCCGCGCCAGCATCTCCAGGACGCGCCCGGTCGAATCGTAGTCGAGGTCTTCGAAATTGTCGTCGTTGATCTGGACCATCGGCGCGTTCGAGCAGTTGCCCATACACTCGACTTCGGTCAGCGTGAACATCCCGTCGGGGGTCGTCCCACCCTTCACCAGCCCGCGGTTCTTGCAGGCGGCAAAGACGTCGTCGGAGCCCTGCAACATGCAAGGCGTCGTCCCGCACACCTGGACGTGATAGCGGCCGACCGGCGCCAGGTTGAACATCGTGTAGAAGGTCGCGACCTCGTACACCCGCATGTACGGCACGCCGATATAGCGCGCGACATACTCGATCACCGGCACGGGCAGCCACCCTTGCGTCTCGGTCTCGGCCCCCACCTGCCGCTGCGCCAGGTCGAGAAGCGGGATCGATCCCGATTGCTCGCGCCCCTTGGGATAGCGCGCCAGCACCTCATGCGCCTTGCGCTCGTTGGCCTCGGTCCACGCGAAGGCGCCCCAGCGCGCGCGGGTTTCGGCTTCATCGGGGATGTGTACAGCGTCAGCCACGTTCAATTACCTGCACAGCTTCCGACCAAGAATAAAAAACTGAAGATCGATCCCAACACGATCGGCCATCGAACAGGGTCATAGCCGTCCCGCTGCGCCAACAGGCGCTTCGCAATCCAAAACCCCACAACTACCGGTGCCAGGATCACAACAAGTGCTCCTGTGACTTCCCCAAGGGCGGTAGCAGTCGCCCGGGTACTCACCGGTCGCACTCCCCGAACACTATATCCATCGCCCCCAGGATCGCAGTCGTATCCGCCAGCATGTGTCCGCGGCTCATGAAGTCCATCGCCTGAAGATGGCTGAACGCGGTCGGCCGGATCTTGCACCGATACGGCTTGTTGGTCCCGTCCGACACTAGGTACACCCCGAACTCGCCCTTGGGGCTCTCCGTCGCGACGTACACCTCGCCCGCGGGGACGTGGAAGCCCTCGGTGAACAGCTTGAAGTGATGGATCAGCGCCTCCATCGAGCGCTTCATCTCCGCGCGCTTGGGCGGCACCACCTTGCGGTCGGTGCTGGCGATCGGCCCCTCGGGCATCTCGGCCAGGCACTGCTTCATGATCCGCGCAGACTGGCGGACCTCCTCGACCCGCACCATGAACCGGTCGTAGCAGTCGCCGCGCGTCCCCACCGGGATGTCGAAGTCCATCCGGTCGTACACGTCGTACGGCTGCGACTTGCGCAGGTCCCACGGGATCCCCGCCGCCCGGATCATCGGGCCGGAGAAGCCCCAGGCGATCGCGTCCTCGCGGCTGACGGTCGCGATATCGACGTTGCGCTGCTTGAAGATGCGGTTGTCCGCGACCAGGCTGATCGCATCCTCGAACAACTGCGGCAGCCGCGTGTCGAGCCAGTCGGCGATGTCGGTCAACAGCTTCAGCGGCACGTCCTGATGCACGCCCCCCGGCCGAAACCAGTTGTGGTGCATCCGCGCGCCGCTCATGCGCTCGAAGAAGTTGTAGCAGTCCTCACGGATCTCGAACATCCACAGGTTGGGCGTCATCGCGCCCACGTCCATGACGTGCGAACCCAGGTTGAGCATGTGGTTGCTGATCCGGGTCAGCTCCGCGAAGAACACGCGCAGATACTGCGCCCGGATCGGCACCTCCAGGTCGAGCAGCTTCTCGACCGCCAGCACCCAGCTATGCTCCATGCACAGCGGCGAGCAATAATCCAGCCGATCGAAATAGGGCAGCGCCTGGATATAGGTCTTGGCCTCGATCAGCTTCTCGGTGCCACGATGGAGCAGCCCGACATGCGGGTCGATCCGCTCGACCAGCTCCCCGTCCAGCTCCATGACCAGCCGCAGCACCCCGTGCGCGGCAGGATGCTGGGGCCCGAAGTTGATCGTGTAGTTCTGGATGGTGACGTCGCCCTCGGTCGCGTCCGCGTCCGTGGGAATGTCGAGCAGCTCATCGACATAGGGGTCGGTCGTGGTGGTCGCGGGCGCGGGCGGCGCGACGGTTTCCTGGGTCACTGGTTCTGCCCTCCGCTCTTGTCGGCATTGGGAGTGGGCTTGACGTCGGGATCCGCCGGCTCGGGCTTGGCGTCGGGATCCGACACGCCCTTGCCGGTATCCGCAGTCGAATCCGCCGTCGTCTTGGCATATTGCTCGCTCGACGCCGCCGGCTCGCGCGTCGCAGATTGCGCCACGCCCGCCTTCTGCACCTGATCGGCGGTCAGCGGCGTGTACGCCCCCTTCGCCTCGGGCAGCGCACCCTTCTCATCGCCCGGCAGGACGTACTCCGCACCCTCCCAAGGGCTCATGAAGTCGAAGGTGCGGAAATCCTGCGCCAGGCTGACCGGCTGATACACCACCCGCTTCTCCTCCTCGGAGTAGCGTAGCTCGGTGTACCCCGTCATCGGGAAGTCCTTGCGCAGCGGATGCCCGCGGAACCCGTAATCGGTCAGGATACGGCGCAGGTCATTGTTGCCGCTGAACAGCACCCCATACAGATCGTACACCTCGCGCTCCAGCCAGCCCGCGACCGGCCAGATGCCGGTGACGGACGGGATCGGCTGCTCCTCGTCGGTGTGGACGTGCACCTGCACGCGGTGGTTCCGGGTCAGCGACAACAGGTTGTAGACCACATCGAACCGCTCGGCCCGCTCGGGATAGTCGACCCCCGCGATCTCCATCAGCTGCTGGTATTCCAGCCCCGGCGTATCGCGCAGCGCGGTCAGCGCGGGCACCAGCCCGCCACGATGGACATGCAGCTGCACCTCGCCGACCAGCGCCGTCGCGTGAACGAGAGCCGCCCCCAGCGTCGCCTTGGCTAGCGCGATCGTCTCGCCGTTCAGGTCCGTCGCCCAGGCAGGAGCCGGTGCCCTCATCGCTCGATGCTCCCGCTGCGGCGGATCTTCCGCTGCAACTGCATGATGCCGTACAGCAGCGCCTCCGCGGTCGGCGGACAGCCGGGGACATAGATGTCAACCGGCACGATCCGGTCGCACCCGCGCACCACCGAATAGCTGTAGTGGTAGTAGCCGCCGCCGTTCGCACACGACCCCATCGAGATCACGTATTTGGGCTCGCTCATCTGGTCATAGACGGTGCGCAGCGCCGGAGCCATCTTGTTGCACAGCGTCCCGGCGACGATCATCACGTCCGACTGACGCGGAGACGCGCGCGGCGCCGCCCCAAAGCGCTCGAGGTCATAGCGCGGCATGTTGACGTGGATCATCTCCACCGCGCAGCAGGCGAGGCCGAAGGTCATCCACCACAGCGAGCCCGTCCGCGCCCACTGGAACAGGTCCTCTGTCGAGGTGACCAGGAAACCCTTGTCGGTCAGCTCACCGTTTAGGCTGTCGAAGAACCCCTGATCCGGCGGCACGATCGCACCCGCGGGCTCGGGGTTGTTGACCAGCCCGACGGGGCCGGAATGCCCGGAGGCCACCGGGGTCACTCCCATTCCAGCGCCCCCTTCTTCCACGCATAGGCAAGGCCCAGCGCCAGTTCGCCGATAAACACCATCATGCTGATCCATGCCGTCCATCCGGCTTCCCGGCCCAACCGGAAAACCGTGACTGCCCAAGGATATAGGAACGCCGCCTCGAGATCGAAGATGATGAACAGGATCGCGATCAGATAAAAGCGGACGTCGAACTGGCTGCGCGGGTCCTCGAACGCGGGGAAGCCGCACTCATACTCGGCCAGCTTGGCGGGCGTGGGCTTGTGCGCCCCCGTCAGCCGCGCGACCGCCATCGGCAGGAACACGAAGGTGGCGGACAGCGCGAGCGCCACCCCCAGGAACAGCAGGATCGGCAGGTATTGCGACAGGTCGACCAAAGGGCTTCTCGCGAGGGCGAACGGATGGGGGTCGCTTTAGGCGCGGGCGTTTGCCGGGGCAAGGCGGGCGGGGTGTGAGAATGACTTGCAACAGGCTGTCCCGCCAGCCGAAGTCGGGCTGTCCTACACGGCGCCGGCCGTGCTACGCGAGGGGCGGCTCTTTGACATGACCGGTCCGTGCCGCGATCGGCGCGACGTTCGCCGCGCGCGCAATCAGGACCCACCCCGTGACGTTCACTGACCTTCCGCCAAACGGGGGACGTGACAGCGTCGACTCCATGACCTTCCGCCGTCCTGCGACCGCCAAACCCCATCATGTGCTCCCGCGAAGGCGGGGGCCCAGTCTGGGCTCCCGCCTTCGCGGGAGCACAAGGAGGCGAGCACTAACGTCGAACGATCGGCCCCAATGACCCTTCAGCGCAGCGCGCCGGCGACCAGCTTGTGCAGCTTGGAATGGATCGCGTCGTTGGCGGCCAGGAACTCGTTGCGCTCCTGCGGCCGGTCGCCGCCACGGAAATCGGTGACGTATCCGCCCGCCTCCTTGACCAGCAGCGTCCCCGCGGCGGTGTCCCACGGCTTCAGCCCCGCTTCCCAATAGCCGTCATACCGCCCCGCAGCGACCCAGGCGAGGTCGAGCGCCGCCGACCCGAAACGGCGGATGCCCGCCACCTGCGGCGCCACCGCGCCGAAGATGCGGCTCCACTGTGCAAAGTCGCCATGCCCCAGAAAGGGTATGCCCGTCGCGATCAGGCATTCGGACAACTCGCGCCGCGCCGAGACGCGCAGCCGCTGGTCGGTCAGCCACGCACCCCGCCCCTTCTCGGCCCAGAAGCTCTCGTCAGTCAGCGGCTGATAGATCAGCGCGGTGGTCACCTCGCGCTTCCCCGACGGCAGCGGCTCCTCCACCGCGATCGCGATCGCGAAGTGCGGGATGCCGTGCAGGAAGTTGCTGGTCCCGTCGAGCGGATCGACGATGAACCGCGGCTTGGCGGGATCGCCCGCCACCTCGCCGCGCTCCTCCATCAGGAACCCCCAGTCCGGGCGCGCGCGCGACAGTTCCTCGAACAGCGTCTGCTCGGCCCGGCGATCGGCCTCGCTGACGAAGTCGGCCGGGCCCTTGCGGCTGACCTGAAGTTGCTGGACCTCGTTGAAGTCGCGCCGCAGCCGAGGCCCCGCCTTGCGCGCAGCACGTTCGATGACGGTCATCAGACCGGAATGGGATGGCATTTCGAAACTCCCCCCTCCCTTTCAAGGGAGGGGCTGGGGGTGGGTAGCGTCACGGGGATAC
>Ga0325400_1000044_pt1 | contig 67898 bp, 63 predicted proteins | sample PopdelMetagenome_2_FD_205662 | JGI IMG/M metagenome (GOLD analysis project Ga0325400, IMG submission 205662) | Populus deltoides microbial communities from Bellville, Georgia, United States - Xylem-PdKOR-R1 | ecosystem: Host-associated > Plants > Phyllosphere > Stem > Wood/Secondary xylem... | reverse complement strand
TGAGCGGACGGGGCGGGCCTCACAAGGCCCGCCCCGCCGACAGCAACCGACATTTCCTCGAACGCCGCCTCCGCGCCTTCCCGTTCCATGCCACGGGGCGCGCCGAGGGCCACGCGCCCGTGGTCGCCGCCTCTGCCGGCCTCCCCGTCGCCCGCGCGTTCGAGCGGACGGGCATTGCCCGCCACGCGGCGCGGCACGACGATCCCCGGCAGCGGCCGGTCGCCCGCCTCGACCGGCACCGTGCCGACGCTCCCGATCCGCCGCTCATCCGATCGCGGCGCCCCGCTCGGCGGCATTCCCTCGTCGAGCACGGCGACGACGTACGCCGTCCGCAACAGCTTGGCCTCCCCCGTTCGAGCCGCGCCGCCGCCCGAGCGCCGCCGCCCGAGCGCCGACGGCACGCTCGACGTGCCCGACCATCCTTCGCAAGATAGTGGCGCCTCCGAGCGCTCGATGCGCGGCGTCAGACCACGCGCACCCGCCGGACGAGGCGGGGGGGGGGGGCAGGCCGACACCGCCCGACCGCGTCGGCCACAGCCCGTCGCAGAGGCCGAGCCGCGACGAGGTCCGAGCGATTCGTCGCCCTGGGGGGAAAGCACCTCCCCGCTCGTCCGCCGAGATCGGGTACGGACGCGCCCGCGCCCTCGGATCACGCGGTCGACCGGCCCGCGCAGCGCCGCCGGCATGGGGCAGCCGGCGCGCCTAACTGGACGAACCGCCACGCAAGTGTCACGGTCCTGATACCTGATTGACGCCGCGCCGTCACCGAGACCCACCATAGGATCGCCCGATGAGCGGCGACGCTCGAGGGGGGATCGACCATGTACGAACTACGGGATCACACAGTCGGATACGGGGCCGGGTACGACGACGGCGACGTCGACACCAACGGCTCCGCCGCCGCGCACCTGAACGAGCTGGTGGCGGCGCGCTACTCGCGCCGCGGCGCGCTGGGCGGCGGGCTGTCGGCCATGACGGCGGCGGCGTTCGGATCGACGCTGCTCGCCGGCTGCGGGGGGGACGAGGTCGTGACCGTGCCCGAGGGCGTCCGCGTGGTCGCCGCCGGAGCGCAGGCGGCGGCCGGCCCGGCGCTGGGCTTCGCGGCGGTGGCCAAGAGCTTGGCGGATGTGGTGACGGTGCCCGACGGCTATTCCGTCACCGTGCTGTATCGGTTGGGCGACCCGATCCTGCCGGGCGTCGGCGCTTATGCCAACAACGGCACGGACACGAACTTCGCCGGGCGGGCGGGCGACCACCACGACGGCATGAGCTATTTCGGCATGTCCGCCGCCACCGGCGGGCCGGACCCGGCGAACAGCGCCCAGGGCGTGCTGGTGATGAACCACGAGAACATCAACCAGTCCTACCTGCACCCCAACGGCCCGACCCAGCCGGGCGGCGTCCGGCCGGAGGCCGAGGCGCTGAAGGAGATCGAGTGCCACGGCGTGTCCGTGGTGCAGGTGGCCCGCACCGACGGCCGCTGGGCGTACCAGCCGCTATCGCCGCTGAACCGGCGCATCACGCCCAACACGCCGACGCGGTTCAGCGGGCCGGTGCGCGGCGACGCGTGGCTGCGCACCGCCTACTCGCCCGACGGCACGGAAGGGCGCGGCACCATCAACAACTGCGCCAACGGCACCATGCCCTGGAACACCTACCTCACCAACGAGGAGAACTGGGCGGGCTATTTCCGCCGCGAGGCGAGCGACGCGGCCGTGCGCGCGGTCACCCCGAACGGCCAACGCCAGAACCAGTCGCTGACCCGCTACGGCGGCGGCACGCGCTCGGGCAATTACGGCTGGGCCGGCGTGCGGGCCGCGGACCCCGCCGACACGCGCTTCGCCCGGTGGAACATCACCGGCACCGCCGCGCTGCCCGCCGACGGCACCGGCGATTTCCGCAACGAGGTGTTCCAATATGGCTGGGTGGTGGAGATCGACCCGTTCGACCCCGCGGCCGCGCCGCGCAAGCGCACCGCGCTGGGCCGCATGAACCACGAGGGCTGCGTGTGCGGCCGCATGGTGGCCGGCACGCGCCCGGCCTTCTACATGGGCGACGACGCGCAGAACGAGTATATCTACAAGTTCGTGTCGGACGTGCGCTGGTCGCCCTCCGACGCGTCGGCGCGCAACCGGCTGGCGGTGGGTGACAAGTATCTGGACCGCGGCACGCTGTACGTCGCGCGCTTCGACGCCGACGGGACCGGCCGGTGGCTGCCGCTGGTGTACGGCCAGGGGCCGCTGACGCCCGCCAACGCGACCTACGCCTTTCAGAGCCAGGCGGACGTGCTGATCAACACGCGCCTCGCCGCCGACGCGCTGGGCGCGACGCCGATGGACCGGCCGGAATGGACCACGGTGAACCCGGCCAACGGCGAGATGTACTGCACGCTGACCAACAACTCGTCGCGCACCGCCGGCACCGGCGCGCGCGCCACGGACGCCGCCAACCCGCGCGCCTATTTCGACCCCAAGCGCCCGGCGGGCGACGTCGTGAACACCGACCCGCCCAGCCCGCCGGTCGGCACGTCGGGCAACGCCAACGGCCACGTGATCCGCATCCGCGAGGCCGGCGACACGACGGAGGCGACCGCCTTCACTTGGGACGTGTACGCCTTCGGCTCGGGCGCCGACCTGGACCGCCAGAACATCAACCTGTCGGGGCTGGACGACACCAACGACTTCTCGTCGCCCGACGGCCTGTGGTTCTCGCTGCCGACCAACGCGGCCGGGCAGACCAGCCCGATCATGTGGATCGAGACGGACGACGGCGCCTATACCGACGTCACCAACTGCATGCTGCTGGCCTCCGTCCCCGGCCGGGTCGGCGACGGGGCGCCGCGCGACGTGACCAGCACGCTGAACGGCGCCACGCGCACCGTCACCACCCGGATCGGCGCGGCGCCCGGCGCGCAGATCCGCCGCTTCCTGGTCGGTCCCAAGGAGTGCGAGATCACGGGCATCCACTCGACGCCCGACGGCCGCTCGCTGTTCGTCAACATCCAGCATCCCGGCGAGAACGGCGGCCCCGCCAACATCACCAGCAACTGGCCCCAGAGCCAGCCGGTGGCGGGCCAGCCCGTCGCCGCCGGCGGCCGCCCGCGCTCCGCCACCATCGTCGTCACCAGGAACGACGGCGGCGTGGTCGGGCTCTGATCCCGCCGCCGCCCGCCCATCACAGACAGGAAGAAGCACGATGACCCGTACCGCCAAGCTGCTGATCGCCGCCGTCGCGCTGGCCGCGGCCCCCGCCCAGGCCGCCACCTTCACCGAAGGGTTCGCCCCCTTCGCGGGGTGGAAGGCCCGCTGGTTCGGCGCGAACTCCAACGCCGCCAACTACTACGCGTCCGAGTATGACGACCCGACCGCCGTCGATTATCAGGGGGCGCCCGACAACGGCGGCCTGGTGCTGACGGACGGCGACAACTACCTGTCGCCCGGCGACTACGCCGCCATCCGCGTCCGCTTCGACCGCGGGTTCGCGGCGGACCTGACGAACTTCCGCATGGACGTGGCCACCGCGCTGCCTTCCACCGTGCTGACCTTCTTCGACCTGGCCGACAGGGTGATCGGCACCTACACCGTCGCCGGTTCGACGCTTTCGCCCTACGGCACCCCCACGGCGTTCCGAACGGTGTCCGTGTCGTCCGCCGGCGGCATCGGCGGCTTCGCGCTGGACGGCTTCGCGCAGGGCAACGTCGTCGTCGACAATCTGGTCGCCGTGACGGCCGCCGCCGTGCCGGAACCGGCCGCCTGGTTCGCGATGGTGCTGGGCTTCGGCGCGATCGGCCTGGGCGTGCGCGGCCGATCGGTCCTCCCTCGCCAGGCCGCCGCCGCCTGACGACCGGGCGGGGCGGCGGCCGGTAGCCCCGCCCCGCCCCGCCCCTTAGGACCGCAAAGCCAGGACCGCCTGCAATCGATTGTTGCAACCCCTCCCGCATCCGCTATGCTGATCCCCGCCCGCCGCGCGTACGGCAGGCGGGAATGGAGGGGGTGGCCGATGCGTATGCCCGACTGCAAGCCGCGTCTGTCGACCGCGCGCATCCTGGAGATGAACCTGGGGTTCCTAGGGCTCCAGTTCAGCTTCGGGCTCCAGCAGGGCAACATGGCGCCCATCTACAGCTACCTCGGCGCGTCGGAGGCGTCGCTGCCGATCCTTCAGCTGGCGGGGCCGATGACGGGGCTGCTGGTGCAGCCGCTGATCGGCGCCTGGTCGGACCGCACAGACAGCCGCTGGGGGCGGCGCACGCCCTTTTTCGTGGCGGGCGCGGTGCTGTGCGCGCTGGGGCTGTTCTTCATGCCGCTCAGCCATTCCATCCTGATGGCGGTGTCGCTGCTGTGGATCCTGGACGCGGGCAACAACATCACCATGGAGCCGTACCGCGCCTACGTCGCCGACCGCCTGGGTGAGGAACAGCGGCCGTTCGGCTTCCTGACCCAGTCCGCCTTCACGGGGCTGGCGCAGATGCTGGCGTTCCTGACGCCCTCGCTGCTCGTGTGGGGCGGCATGAACGCGGACTGGGTGGACGCGCACAACATCCCCTATACCGCGCGCGTCGCCTTCACGGTGGGCGCCGTGCTGTCGATCTCCACCATCCTGTGGTCGATCCTGCGCGTGCCGGAGCTGCCGCTGAGCCTGGACGAGCGCGCGCGCATCGCCGCGGCCCCCAAGGGGCTGGCCGCCGCGCTGCGCGAGATCGGGTCGGCGATCCGCGACATGCCGCGTCCCATGCGCCAGCTCGCGCTGATGAGCCTGTTCCAGTGGTACGCCATGGCCGCCTACTGGGCCTATGTGATCTACGCCATCGGCCGGTCGGTCTACGGCACGGCCGAGCCCAACTCGTCCGGCTTCCACGCGGCCGTGCTGACCAACGGCGAGATGGCCGCCTGGTACAACGGCGTGGCCTTCCTGGCCGCCTTCGCCATGGTGCCGCTGGCCAGGCGGATGGGGGCCGCGCGGCTGCACGCGGGCTGCCTGGTGCTGGCGGGCGCCGGGATGCTGTGGCTGCCGCATGTGACGAGCAAATGGATGCTGTTCCTGCCCGCGATCGGCGTGGGCATCGGCTGGGCCAGCATTATGGGCAACCCCTACGCCATCCTCGCGGGCGCCATCCCGGCGGAGCGGACGGGCGTCTACATGGGCATTTTCAACATGATGATCGTGATTCCGATGCTGCTGATCGCGGCCACCCTGCCCTTCTACTACGGGCCGCTGATGGGGGGCGACCCGCGCCACGTGCTGACCATGTGCGGCGTGCTGATGTTCTGCGCCGCGGCCGCCGTTTTCCGGGTGCGGGAGCGCGCGGCGTGACGCGCTGGACGCGCGAACAGGCGGCGCTGGCGGCCGACTGGCCGAGCGCGGCGCTGCCCGTGATCGGGGCGGGCGACCTGGTGCCCGTCGACCCCGACCGCGACGTCTGGGACATGTGGCCGCTGGCCGACCGCACCGGCGCGCCCGTGCCGGTGCAGGGCCGCGCGTGGTGGTTCTTCCTGGCGGCGGACCGCCGCCCCGACCCGGAGGCGCGGCACGACGCGGCGCGCATCCGCCTCTACAGTCTGGGGGACGACGGGTGGCGCCACCACGGCCCGGCCTTTCCCGACGGATTTGGGCCGGGCAGCCGCGAATGGTCGGGCAGCGCGGTGCTGGATGGCGACGGCTGGACGGTGACGATGCACTACACCGCCGCCGGCCACGCGGGCGGCGGCCCCCGCTTCGCGCAGCGGCTGTTCGCCGCCACCGGGCGCTTGCGCGACGGGCGCTTGTCGGACTGGACCGGCGCGTCCGAGACGGCGCGCGCCGACGGCCGCCACTACCTCCCCGCCGACCAGGACGCGGCCGTGGACGACCGCATCAAGGGCTTCCGCGACCCCGGCTATTTCCTGGATCCCGCCACGGGGGCCGAGCACCTGCTGTTCACCGGCTCGTCGGGGCGGGGCGGACTATACGACGGCGTGATCGGCGTCGCGACGCTCGCCGGCGGCACCTGGACGACGCGAGCGCCGCTGATCGACGCGGCCGGCACCAACAGCGAGGTGGAGCGCCCGCATATCGTGGCCCGCGACGGCCTGCTCTACCTGTTCTGGTCGACGCAAGCGAAGCGGTTTGCGCCCGGCATCGGTGCCCCCACCGGCCTGTACGGCATGGTGGCCGAGGCGCTGGACGGCCCCTGGCGGCCGCTGAACGGCAGCGGGCTGGTCGCCGCCAACCCGGCGGCCGAGCCGCACCAGGCCTATTGCTGGTGGGTGACGCCGGACGGGCGGGTCATCAGCTTCGCGGATTACTGGGGCCTGGGCGGCGCGGGGCGGCCGGCGGACGCGGGCGGGCGACGGCGCCGGTTCGGCGGCACGGCGGCGCCCGTCTTCCGCCTGGAGCTGGCGGGCGACCGCGCGACGATCGCGCACGGCCGGGGGACGGCGTACGCCGCGTGAGCGGCGGGGCCGGGCGACACGGGAACATGAGCATGAATGCGAGAGTGAGCGCACCGGCGGGCGCGCGGGTGTTCCGGCTGGACGCGGCCGGCGTCACCTATGCCATGGGCGTGGACGAGCGCGGCTACCTGCAACCGCTCCACTGGGGCCTGGCGCTGGCGGCGGACGACCCGCTGATCGCGCGCGCGGCTGCCGAGCTGTCGGGCTTCGACCCCGCGGGCTCGATCACGGCCCAGGAGTTTCCCGGCCAGGGCGAGGGGCTGGTGGCCGAGCCGGGCGTCAAGGCCGCGTTCGCGGACGGCAACCGCGACCTGGTGCTGAAGTACCGCGCGCACCGCGTGGAGGACGACGCGCTGCTGGTCGAGCTGGCGGACATCGACCGGCCCGTCTCGGTCACGCTGCGCTACGTCATGGACGCGGGAACCGGCGTGCTGGGCCGCTCCGCCACCGTCGCGAACGAGGGCATTGAGCCCGTTCGGCTGGACCGGCTGGCGGCCGCCGTCCTGACGCTGCCGGTCGGCGATGACTATTGCCTCCACTATCTCAGCGGCCGGCACGCGGCGGAGTGGACGCGGCACACCGCCCCCGTCGGCCCGGCGCTGACGCTGCTGGAGAGCCGGCGCGGATCGACCGGCCACGGCAACCAGCCCTGGTTCGCCGTCGGGCGCGACGGACTCACGTCCGAGGAGCACGGCCCCGTCTGGTACGGCGCGCTCGCCTGGTCTGGCTCGTTCCGGATCGGGGTGGCGCGCGACAATCTGGGGCGCGTTCGGGTGAGCGCGGGCTACAACCCGCACGACTTCGCCTGGACGCTGAAACCGGCCGAGGTGCTGGAGACGCCGGTGCTGTGGGCGGGCTATTCGGGAGGTGGCTGGGGCGGCGCCTCGCGCGACTTCCACCGTTTCCAGGCGGCGCGCATCCTGCCCGGCGGAGCCGCCGCCCGCTTGCGGCCCGTCCTCTACAACAGCTGGGAGGCGACCGCCTTCGACGTGACGCTCGACGGACAGGTGGCGCTCGCCGAGAAGGCGGCGCGGATCGGGGCGGAGCGGTTCGTGCTGGACGACGGCTGGTTCGGGGAGCGCCACGGCGACCGGGCGGCCCTGGGCGACTGGACGGTGAACCGCGCCAAGTTCCCCGACGGGCTGGCACCGCTGATCGCCCGCGTGCGCGCGCTTGGCATGGACTTCGGCCTGTGGGTGGAGCCGGAGATGGTGAACCCCGACAGCGACCTCTACCGCGCACACCCCGACTGGGTGCTGCACCATCCTGGCCGCCCGCGGACGGAGGGGCGCAACCAGCTCGTGCTCAACCTGGCGCGCGACGACGTGCGCGACCACCTGCTGGCCGTGCTGGACGCGCTGGTGCGCGACCATGACCTGGCCTTTCTGAAATGGGACTATAACCGCAACTGGACGGAGGCCGGCTGGCCCGACGCGGCGGCCGAGGACCGGCAGCGCGTCCACGTGGCCTATGTACGCAACCTCTACCACATCCTGTCCGAGCTGCGCCGCCGCCACCCCGCGCTGGAGATGGAGGCCTGCTCGGGCGGGGGCGGGCGCGTGGATCTCGGTATCCTGGCCTGGTCGGATCAGGTCTGGCCGTCGGACAACACCGACCCGTTCGACCGGCTGGCGATCCAGGACGGCTTCACCCGCGCCTATTCGCCGCAGGTCATGATGGCCTGGGTGACGGACAGTCCCAACTGGGCCAACGGGCGCCGGACCCCGCTCGACTACCGCTTCCTGTCCGCGATGCAGGGGGGCCTGGGCATCGGCGCGAACCTGAACCATTGGGGGGAAGCGGAGTTCGCCGCCGCCGCCCGGTGGGTCGCGGCCTACAAGGAGGTGCGCGGGACGGTGCAGCGCGGACGGCTCTACCGCATCGACCCGCCCCTGGACGACGCGGCCGCCTCGGCCACCATGTACGTGTCGGCGGACGGGGGCCAGGCGGTCATGTTCCAGATGCTGCGCGGGTCGATGTTCCGCGACGACCCGACCCCGCACCGCGCGCGCGGGCTGGACGCGGCGGCGACCTACGCGGTGCGGATGCTGGGCGGAGGCCTGCTTCCCGACGGCGTGCCGCCGCGCGCCAGCGGGGCGTGGTGGATGGCGCGCGGCCTGCGCGCGCCGTTGAAGGGCGACTATTCGGGCGCGGCATTCGTGTTCGACCGGGAGAACTGAGCGCTCACGCGCTGTCGCGCACCACCAGTTCGGGGCGCATCACCACGGACGGCGCGTCCTCGCCCGCGACGCGCGCGAACAGCGCGCCCACCATGGCGGCCGCGCCTGCCACCAGGTCCTGGCGCACGGTGGTCAGCCCCACCCGCCCGCGCGCGGCGAAGGGCAGGTCGTCGAACCCCGTCACCGCCACCGCGTCGGGCACCGCGACCCCGCGCGCGCCGAGCGCCTCCACCACCTGCTCGGCGATCACGTCCGACGCGGCGGCGATGCCGTCCGTATCGCCCAGCGCGTCGAGGTTGGCCGCGATCTCGCGCCCCATCACGTCGGACGCCAGGTGCGTGTCGAGCTGGAGCGGCGGGGGCAGCCCCGCTTCCTCCGCCGCGGCGCACAGGCCGCGATACCGCTCGATCAGTTCGGGCGTGCGCACCTCGCCCATGAAGGCCAGCCGCCGGCACCCGCGCGCCGCCAGCCGCGCGCCCGCCAGCCGCCCGCCCGCGAAATTGTCCACGCCCACGGCACAGTGGGTCTGGCCCGGCAGCGCCGCGCCCCAGGCGACCAGCGGGCGGTAGCGCGCGGCCACCCGCTCGATCACGTCCGCCTGGTCCGACTGGCCGATCAGAAGCACCCCGTCCAGCGTGCCCCCGTCGACGATGGCGTCTAGCCAGTCGTCCGCGTCCGGCACGATGCGCGACAGCAGCACGTCGTACCCGGCCTGCGTGACGCCGTCCGCCAGGTGGCCGAGCAGCGTCATGAAGAACGGGTCGGACAAATGCTGGCGCCGCTCGTGGCCCAGCGGCACGGCGACCCCGATCACGCCGGTGCGCTGCTGGCGCAGGCGGCGCGCCATCAGATTGGGGCGGAAGCCGTGCGCGCCCGCGATCTCGGCGATGCGGCGGCGCGTCTCCTCGTTCACCACCGCCTTGCCCGCCAGCGCGCGCGACACGGTGCCCGCCGACACGCCGGCCAGGCGCGCCACGTCCTTCAGCGTCCTGGCCCGATCCTCCATGAACACCGTCCTTACGCACACGACGCGCGCGGGGGAACCTAGAAGCGGTAGCGGACCGATCCCGTCACTGTGCGGCCGTAGAGCGCGGTATTGTTGAACACCGCCTGCGTGGCCGACAGCACGGGGAACAGGTTGCCGCCCCCGCGGAAGCCCAGCTTGTCGAACAGATTGTTGACGTTGAGCCCCAGCTCCACCCGCTCGACGGGCCGGACGGTCAGGAAGCCGTTGACGAAGGTCGAGCCCTTCACCGTGTACAGGTTGAAGTCGTCGGTCCTGGTGGAGGTCTGCCCGTTCACGCTGACGCCGAACGCCGCGATCCCGGCGTCGTAGGAGGGGGAGACCACCCACAGGAAGTCGGGCAGGCCGCCCGGCTTGTTGCCCACCAGCGCGGGGGTCGCGCTGTCGGTGATCTTGGAGTCGGCATAGGTCGCGTCCACCGCCAGGCGGAAATTGCCCGCGGTCAGCCGCCCGGTGAACTCCACGCCCCAGGACCGATAGCCGTTGGAGATGTTGGGGTCGTTGTTGGGCGCCGGGTTGTTGATGCGCGTGAAGTCGTAGTTGTTCTCTGTGAGCGTCGAGTGGAAGCCCGTGATCTCGGCCGAGTAGGACGCGCCGAACACGCCGCCGCGCTGCTTCAGCCCCACCTCCTGCTGCTTCAGGAAGTTGACGGAAGTGGAGCGCCCCTGGTCGTTCAGCGAGCCGTCGGCGTTGAAATTGCCCGACAGCACGCGCCGGTCGGCGTTGAACCGCCCGCCCCGGCTGGCGCGCGCGAACACACTGGTGTTGTTGCTCACCGCGTAGAGCGCGCCCACCGACCAGCTGACATAATCGTCGCTATAGTCGATCCGCTCGGCCGTGGGGTTCAGCACCAGCGACGGGATGCGCGCGCCCAGCGTCGTCGTGACGGGGCCCGTGACCCCGCCCTGCGCCGTGCCCTCGCCGTCCACGCGGTCGTAGCGCAGCGACGCGTCCAGGTTCAGCCCGCCCACGTCGTAGCCGACCTGCAGGAAGGGCGCGTTGTCCGTGTATTGCAGGTCCACCCGGCGCGCGCAGCAACTGCCCCAGTTGTCGTTGAACCCCGCCTGCCCCGCCGCGGTCAGCTTGGCGCCGGCGGCGGTGAACAGGTCGAGCGGCGCCGCGTTCTCGCCGGAGAGTTCGGAGAACTGGCGGTTGACGTGCCAGTCCTGGACGATGTTCTGGCGCATCAGGAACCAGCCCGCCGTCACCGTTGCGCGGCCGGGCCCCAGGTCGAACTTGCCCGTCGCCGTCAGGTTGTTGGCGAAATTGTCCATGTCGCGCATGCGCGTGTTGATGTTCGGATTGTTGTTGACGTAGGCGCCCGCGTAGACCTGTCCCGCGTTCGGTCCCGCCGCGTAGCGCACCGATCCCACCACTTGGCCGTTCACCGTCGAGCCGATCAGGCCGCCCGCGCCGGTGCGCGGCAGCACGTTGATGAACTGGGTGGTGAAGTTGCCGCGGATCCACTGGTAGCGGATCGTGTCGTCGATCGTCAGCCAGTCCGCCGCCTCGTAGTGTACCTGGCCGCCCAGGCCGGTCACGCGCGGGTGGATGCCCTCCACCTCCGCCGAGCGCAGTCCGCCGCCGTCGTAATCCAGATACTGGAACGACCGGTTGTAGATCGAATAGCTCGACCCGTCGCGCCCGTCGAACTCGGGCAGCGGTGAGAAGCCCGTCACCTTGTTGCCGTCCAGCCGCGCCAGCGACGGCGTGGTGGTGTTGGTGGGCGCCTGCTCGTCCAGCCGCTTGAAGTAGAGGCGCACGAAACCGCGGTCGAAGTCCTTGGTGACGTTGGCCTTGATCTGGTAGCCGCGCAGGATGTTGAAATCCTCGTCGGTCAGCCCGCCGCCGTTCCTCGCGTAGCCGCCCACGTGGAAGCGCCAGCCGTTCTGCAACGGCGCGCCGTAGTCGAAGTCCACCCGGTGCTCGCGATAGCCCAGGCCGTTGGAATAGGCGACCTGGCCGCCCGCCACGTCGCCCGTCTTGCTGAGGTAGTTGATGACCGCGCCCGGCGCCTGGCTGGCGAAAGTGGAGGCCGAACCGCCGCGCACCGCTTCCACGGTCCGCACGTTCTGGTCGAAGCGCAGCCAATAGTCGTTGTTGCCGAAGTTGATGTCGCCGAACAGCACGGTCGGCAGCCCGTCCTCCTGCAACGCCACGTACTCGGAGCCGCCGGTGGACACGGGGATGCCGCGCACGCCGATGTTGGCGTTGCCGCCCGGCCCGGCCGTGTCGCTGGGTTGGAGGCCGGGGATGTTGCGCAGCACCTCCGCCTCCGAGCGGGGCGTGAAGTTCTGGATCGACTCCTGGCTGATCTGCGATACCGAGGACGAGGTGCGGAAGCGCGAGCGCTCGCCGGTCGACGCCGTGACCACGATGTCGTCGGTCTGCGCCTGCGCGTCGGGCGCGTCGCCGGGCTGGGCCACCGCGTCGTCGCCGGTGGGGACGGGCGCGCTGGTGGAGGAGCCGGCGGCGGGGTCCACCGGGGGCTGCGCGGGTGCCGTCTGCGCCGCGGCGGGCGACGCCAGAACGAGGGCCAGCACCGAAGCCGAAGCGCTCGCGTGGATCAAGGCAACCCGCATAACCCTCTCCCGTAGTCGGCCCGTGGTCGGGCTCGAGAGGGGCCGTATCGGCGTCAGCAATCGTTTGCAAGCAGATTTACAAACGATTGCCTTGCGTCGCATCGATCTTTCGGAGCCATTGTTCGTGCGTGGGCATGGACGCGCCCATGCCGGCGATCGCCGCCGCCAGCCGGGTCGTGAAGTCCAGGCTGGCGGCCGGATCGGCATAGGCGAGCAGCGGATCGCGCCCGCGCGGCGCCTCGCCCTGGCCCATGTGGACGGCGAGCCAGCTCGCCGCGCCGAACAGGTCGTTCTCGCGCTGGAGCAGGTGGCCGCGCTCGCGGAAATGCGCGATCTTGTCGGCCAAAGTGTCGGGGATCTCCATGGCCGCGCACGCGCGCCACAGCGGCTCGGTCCGCCCGGCCGACAGCTTGTAGTGGAGGATCAGGAAGTCGCGGATGCGCTCGAACTCGGCCGCGCCCACGCGGTTGTACTCCGCCACTGCGGCCTGGTCGGGCACGCGGGAGGGAAAAAAGGCCAGCAGCTTGGCGATGCCCGCCTGGATCAGGTGGATGGAAGTGGACTCCAGCGGCTCCATGAACCCGCCCGACAGGCCGACCGCCACGACGTTGCGGTTCCAGAATTGCCGCCGCCGCCCGGTCCGGAAGCGCAGGAAACGCGGCTCGCCCAGCGCCGGGCCGTCCAGGTTGGCGAGCAGGGTCGCCGCCGCCTCGTCGTCGGACAGGTGCGCGCTGCAATAGACGTAGCCGTTGCCGGTGCGGTGCTGGAGCGGGATGCGCCATTGCCACCCCGCCGCCCTGGCGGTGGAGCGCGTATAGGGGGTCAGCCCGTCGCCCCCCGTCTCGCCCAACCCGCCCCGGCAGGGCACGGCCACCGCCCGGTCGCAGGGCAGCCAGCGCGTCCAGTCCTCGTACCCCGTTTCCAGCGCCTCCTCGATCAAGAGGCCGCGAAAGCCCGAGCAGTCCGCGAAGAAGTCCGCCGCCAGCCGCCGCCCGTCCGCCAGCACCACGGCGGCCACGTCGCCCGTCTCCCCGTGCCGCTCGGCGCCCGCGATCCGCCCCTCGACGCGCACGACGCCGCGCGCCTCGGCGTAGCGGCGCAGATAGGCGGCGTAGAGCCCGGCGTCGAAGTGATAGGCGTAGTCGAAGGTGGAAGCGACGCTGCGCCCGTCGGCGTGGGGGGCCGCGAAGCGCCCGCGGGCGGCCGCCCCCCAGGCCATGCAGAGGTCGTCCAGCGACACGGGCGAGCCCTGCTCGCGCGCGCTGAGCCAGTGCTGGTGCACCGCCGCCAGGTCTGGTGGGCGGCCATAGGTGCCGAAAGGGTGGAAGTAACGGTGGCCCGGCCGCCCCCAGCCGACGAACTGGATGCCCAGCTTGAAGCTGCCGCGCGTCTCGCGCAGGAACTCGGCCTCGTCGATGCCCAGCGTCTCGTTGAACAGGCGGATGGGCGGGATGGTGGCCTCGCCCACGCCCACCGTGCCGATCTCGTCCGATTCGACCAGCGTGATCGCGCAGCCCCGCGGCACCGCGCGGATCAGCGCCGCGGCCGTCATCCACCCGGCCGTGCCGCCGCCCACCACCAGGATCGAGCGCACCGTCCCCGCCGCCGTATCCGTCACTCCGCCCTCTCCTCTAGAGGATCGCGCCCGCCAGCGTCAGCGCGCCCAGGCCGAGCGACAGGGGCAGGCGAAGCCGCATCCAGTCCGTCGGCGCCAGTCCCAGCGCCACCAGCCGCCGGTCCACCGCCAGCGTCGCCGCGATCGCCGCCGCCAGCGCCGCGAGCGACGGCCCCGGCCAGGGGAGCCCCACCGCCCAGGGCCAGGCGCTGGCCACCGCGAACAGGCTGGGCAGCACGGCCGCGAACCACAGCCAGCCGGGCGCGCGCGCGCCGCCGCGCGCCGCGAAGCCCCACCAGATGCCGCCCAGGAAGCTCAGGATCGCCGCCGAATAGGCGTAGAGCAAAGCCAGCGCCGAGAAGCGCACGCCCGGGTCCCCGCCCGCCACCGCCAGCACGCAGGCGAGCGGCGGCAGCAGCCCCGCATGGCCCAGCAGCATGGCGAGCCGGGGCACGCCGCCGGTCCCCTCGCCGCCCGTCACAAGCGTATGGCCGCGTCTGTTCCCGGCACCGCCAGCGGCTCGCCGAACGGCACCACGGCGACCGTCGCATAGTCGCCGTCCGCCGGGCTGCCAAACACGTGCGTCACGCCGCGTGCGCCGTCCAGCACCCAGTAGTTCGGCACGCCGGCCGCCGCGTAGAGCCGGCGCTTCAATCCCAGGTCGCGGTCGGCGGTCGTCTCGGCTACCTTGACGGCGAGCAGCAGTTCCGCCGCTTCCAGCGCGCGGCGCTCGGTCACGGGCGTCCGCAGCAGCGCCGCGTCGCACGCGACCACCGTGTCGTCGTCGAGCCGGACGCCGACCTCGCCGTGCAGTCGCCCGGCGGCGTCGGGGACGCTGGCCCAGAGCAGCCCGATCACCATCGCCTGCCGGCTGGAATGTCCTCCCATGGGCGGGTTCATCCGCTGTATCTCACCCGCGATCAGCTCCACCTTGAAGTCGTCGAACGCGCCGCCCTCCGCCATGCGGAGGAACTCGGCCGCGGTGAAACCCACGGGACCTTCGGTCACGAAGCTGGGGAGCGGCTGGTTCATCGCATGGTGAACGTAGCACGCGCGCGCCGGTGCCGCGAGCGGGTGGCGCGCGCGCGCCGGGGCGGCTATGGGCGCCCCGTTCCCGCCACATCTTCCCCACCGCCGGAGCTGCCATGCGCGTCGCCTTCGCGTCCGACCACGCCGCCGTACCGCTGAAGGCCGTGCTGACCGCGCGCGCAGCCGTGCTGGGCCACGAGGTGGTGGACTTAGGCGCCGACGGCACCGCTAGCGTGGACTATCCCGACTACGGCTTCGCGCTGGCGCAGGCCCTGGCGGACGGGCGGGCCGAGCGGGGCGTGGCGCTGTGCGGGTCGGGCATCGGCATCGCCATCGCGGCCAACCGCCACCCCGCCTGCCGCTGCGCCCAGGTGGCCGAGCCGCTGTCGGCCAGACTGGCGCGCACGCACAACGACGCCAACGCGATCGCCATGGGCGCGCGCCTGATCGGCGAGGCGCAGGCGCTCGCCTGCCTGGAAGCCTTCCTGTCCGCCGAGTTCGAGGGCGGCCGCCACGCCGCCCGAGTCGCCAAGCTCTCCTGCATCCCGGAGCATACGCCATGAGCACCCAGCCCGCCCCCGCAGCCCAGGAAGCTGGGGAGTACACGCCCGACGGCTTCTTCACCCGCGGCCTCGCCGACGTCGATCCGGCGGTGGCGGCCGGCGTGGCCGACGAGCTGGAGCGCGAGCAGACCCAGGTCGAGCTGATCGCATCCGAGAACATCGTCAGCCGCGCGGTACTGGAGGCGCAAGGGTCCGTCTTCACCAACAAGTACGCCGAGGGCTATCCCGGCAAGCGCTACTATCAGGGCTGCGGCCCGTCCGACGCGGTGGAGGCGCTGGCCATCGAGCGCGCGAAGGCGCTGTTCGGCTGCGGCTACGCCAACGTCCAGCCGCACTCGGGCGCGCAGGCCAACGGCGCGGTGATGCTGGCGCTGGTGAAGCCGGGCGACACAATCCTGGGCATGAGCCTGGACGCGGGCGGCCACCTGACGCACGGCGCACGCGCGGCCATGAGCGGCAAGTGGTTCGACGCGGTGCAGTACGGCGTCGACCCGGAAAGCCATCTGATCGACTACGACCAGGTGGCGGCCATCGCGCGCGAGCGGTCGCCGAAGCTCATCATCGCCGGCGGCTCCGCCTATCCCCGCCAGATCGACTTCGCCCGCTTCCGCGCCATCGCGGACGAGGTGGGGGCGTATTTCATGGTCGACATGGCGCACTTCGCGGGCATCGTCGCGGCGGGCCTCCACCCCAGCCCCTTCGGCCACGCGCACGTGGTGACGACCACCACGCACAAGACGCTGCGCGGCCCGCGCGGCGGCATGGTGATGACCGACGATGAAGCCATCGCCAAGAAGATCAACTCCGCGGTGTTCCCGGGCCTCCAGGGCGGGCCGCTGATGCACGTGATCGCGGCCAAGGCGGTGGCCTTCGGCGAGGCGCTCCAGCCCGGCTACAAGGGCTACATCGCCGCGGTGGTGGAGAACGCCAAGGTGCTGGCCGCGACGCTGAAGGAGCGCGGCGCGGACATCATATCCGGGGGCACGGACACGCACCTCGCGCTCGTCGACCTGCGCCCGCTGGGCATCACCGGCCGCGACGCGGACGAGGCGCTGGAACGCGCCGGCATCACCTGCAACAAGAACGGCGTGCCCAACGACCCGCTGCCCCCGATCAAGACCAGCGGCATCCGCGTGGGCACGCCTGCCGGCACCACGCGCGGCTTCGGCCCGGCCGAGTTCCGCGAGGTGGGCCACATGGTCGCCGACGTGCTGGACGGGCTGCGCGCCAAGGGCGAGGCGGGCGACGCACAGGTGGAGGCCGAGGTCCGCGACCGCGTGCGGAGCCTGTGCGCCCGCTTCCCCATCTATCGCTGAGGGGCGCGGTTGTGACGGGATCGGGCGAGAACACCTACTGCCGGGTCTGCGGCGTGCGCGCCGATCCGGGGCAGGTCGTCTGTGCCAACTGCGGCGCGGAACTCCCCACCACGCCCAACACGGTGCGCACCGACCTGATGGAGCGGCCCGCCGCATCCGCCCGCCGGACGCTGTTCTACCTGGGCCTGGGGCTGGCCGTGGCGGTCCCCGCGCTGGCCGCGGCCCGCATCGCCCGGCGGCGATAGGGGCGGCGACAGGATGCGCTGCCCCTTCTGCGGTCACGACGACAGCCAGGTGAAGGACAGCCGCCCGACCGAGGACGGGGCGGCTATCCGCCGCCGGCGCCAGTGCGAGGGTTGCGCCGCGCGCTTCACCACCTTCGAGCGCATCCAGCTTCGCGACCTAACGGTGGTCAAGAGCGCGGGCGTCGGCGGCGGAGCACGGCGCGAGCCGTTCGACCGCGACAAGCTGCTCCGCTCCGTCTCGGTCGCCGCGCGCAAGCGCCCGGTGGAGCCCGCCCGGCTGGAGAAGCTGGTCAGCGGCATCCAGCGCCGGCTGGAGACGCTGGGCGAGGGCGAGGTGACGGCGGCCGCCATCGGCGAGATGGTGATGGACGGGCTGAAGGCGCTCGACTCGGTCGCCTATATCCGCTTCGCCAGCGTCTACCGCGACTTCAGCGAGGCCCGCGACTTCGAGGCGTTCGCGGGTCAGGTGGAGGAGGCGGGGCGGGGATGACGGACGGCGCACCCCCACCCGCCATCGTGCTGGTCCGCCCCCAGCTGGGCGAGAACATCGGCAAGGCGGCGCGCGCCATGCTGAACTTCGGGCTGACCGACATGCGGCTCGTTTCCCCGCGCGACGGCTGGCCCAATCCCGCCGCCGGCCCCGCCGCCAGCGGTGCCGACCGGGTGCTGGCCGACGCGCGCGTCTTCGACAGCGTGGGCGACGCCGTGGCCGACTGCGCGCACGTCTATGCGACGACCGTCAGGAAGCGCGGCGTTACCAAGCCGGTCGTGACACCCGCGGATGCCGCGACCGCGGTCCGCGCCGGCCCCGGCCGCTCCGCCTTCCTGTTCGGGCCGGAGCGCAGCGGGCTGGAGACGGACGACGTGGCGCTGGCGCGCACCATCGTGACGGTGCCGATCAACCCCGAGTTCGGGTCGCTCAACCTGGCCCAGGCGGTGATCCTGGTGGCGTACGAATGGTCGCGCGGAGAGGCGCTCGCCAGCCCCCCCGAGGTGGCGCTGGACCCGCCCGCCCCGCAAGAGGAGCTGGACGGCATGATCGCCCAGCTCGACGGGATGCTGGAGGCCAGCGGCTATTTCTTTCCGCCCGACCGGGTGCCCGCCACGCGCCGCACGCTGCGCACGCTGCTGACCAAGCCCGGCTGGTCGGCGCAGGAGCTTCGCACGTTCCGCGGCGTGCTGTCGGCGCTGGCCGGCGCCAAGCAGCCCCGGAACCGCTAGCCCCGCCGGTCGAACGCCGCCAGCTCGTAGGCGATGGAGGCTTCCACCAGCGTCTCCCACATCGCGGCCACCGCGTCGCCGGGCAGGCCCAGCCGCTCCGCCGCCCCGCGCGCGTTGGCGATCACCTGCGCCTTGCGCGCCTCATCGCGCACGGCGGCGCGCTCCGGCTTGATCCGCGCGGCGGCGTCCATGTGGTCGAAGCGGCGGCGCAGCAGCGCCACCAGCTCGCGGTCCAGCGCGTCCACGCCCGCGCGCACCTCGGCCATGGTGGTGTGGTCGGCGGGGTCGGGCGTGCGCGTCATGCGCGCGCCCTTAGACCATCGCGGCGGCCGGGCGAACCGCGATCCGCGCCGGCCGCCGCGGGCCGGTTGACACGGGCCGCGCGCGCCGACGCTTCGGCATCTTGCATTTCCGGAGGCGTCGTCCCTGTCCCTCGCCCACCTCCTGCTGGTGGCCGCCCAGGCCGCCGCCGTGCCCCAGCCTCAATCACAGCCGCCAGCGGCGGAGCGCGCGGTCTGCCGCTCGATGCAGCGCACGGGCTCGATCATGCCGGGCAAGCGGGAATGCCACACGCGCGCCAAGTGGCGCGCGCGGGACGCCGCCGGGGCTGAGGATCTGAACCGCGCGCGCGGCGCGGCCGGGCGGGACATGCTGCCGTCGGGCCGGGGTTCTTGAGCGCGGCTTGACTCGGGGAGACCCGCCCGCTAGCCGCGCCCCTTCGCAAACGGCCCCGCACCCCGGTGAAGCGGCGGCCCCTCCGTACCCCGTACGACAGGAGCGACGACCGGGACCGACGTTGTAAGCATTTGCCGAGGAACACGAAATGTCGAAGCGCAACAGCGCCAAGTACAAGCTCGACCGCCGCATGGGCGAGAACATCTGGGGCCGGCCCAAGAGCCCCGTCAACAAGCGCGAGTACGGCCCCGGCCAGCACGGCCAGCGCCGCAAGGGCAAGGTGTCCGACTTCGGCATCCAGCTGCGCGCCAAGCAGAAGCTCAAGGGCTATTACGGCGACGTGACCGAGAAGCAGTTCCGCGCCTGCTACGCCGAGGCGTCGCGCATGAAGGGCGACACGGGCCAGAACCTGATCGGCCTGCTCGAGCAGCGGCTGGACATGATCGTCTACCGCGCCAAGTTCGCCCCCACCATCTTCGCCGCGCGCCAGCTGGTCAGCCATGGCCACGTCCGCGTCAACGGCACCAAGTGCAACATCGCCAGCCGCCGCTGCTACGTCGGCGACGAGATCTCGCTGGGCACCAAGGCGCAGGAGATGGCGCTGGTGCTCGAGGCGCAGTCGCTCTCCGAGCGCGAGGTCCCCGACTATGTGGTGGCCGACGGCAACGCCAAGGTGACGTTCAACCGCGTCCCCGCGCTGGACGAGGTGCCCTATCCCGTGAAGATGGAGCCGAACCTGGTCGTCGAGTTCTACTCGCGCTGATCGCGCGAGCGGAGCGCACGCGCGATCCGGCCGGCGGCGCCCAAGCGCCGTCCGACGACGCGGCTTCGCCGCGGCGCCGATCCAGGCGAGATCGGAAAGGGCGGTCCCCCGGGGGGCCGCCCTTTCCCGTTCCGGGATCGGACAGGATCACTCCCGACATATCCCCGAACCGCGCACAACACCGGCACAGCGATCCTCCCCCGAGGCATCGCCCGCCCCCCCCGGGACACACCCGCGCTCCGGGAAAGGCGAAGCCCCCCGCCCTTCCCCTTTCCCCCCGCCCCGCTATGCGGGCGCGCATGGCCGCCGCCCCCGCCCACACGCCCGCCGACATTCCCGCCCCCTGGTGGCGCGGCGGTACGATCTACCAGATCTACCCCCGCTCCTTCGCGGACTCGGGGCGCGACGGTGTGGGCGACCTGCCCGGCGTCGCGGCGCGGCTGGAGCACGTGGCGGCGCTGGGGGCGGATGCGGTGTGGCTGTCGCCCTTCTACCCGTCGCCCATGGCGGACTTCGGCTACGACGTGGCCGACTATTGCGGCGTGGACCCGCTGTTCGGCGACCTGGCGGCGTTCGACCGGGTGCTGGCGCGCGCGCATGCGCTGGGCCTCAAGGTGCTGCTCGACTTCGTGCCCAACCACAGCTCGGACCGGCATCCCTGGTTCCAGGAGAGCCGCCGTTCGCGCGACGATCCCAAGCGCGACTGGTACATCTGGCGCGACCCCGCACCCGGCGGCGGCCCGCCCAACAACTGGATCAGCGACTTCGGCGGCTCCGCCTGGACGCTCGATCCGGCCACGGGGCAGTACTACCTCCACGCCTTCCTGGCCGAGCAGCCCGACCTGAACTGGCGCAACCCCGCGGTGGTGGAGGCGATGACGGCGGCCATGCGCTTCTGGCTGGACCGGGGCGCGGACGGCTTCCGCATCGACGTGCTGTGGCACATCGTGAAGGCCGAAGGGCTGCCCGACAACCCCGTCAACCCCGACTGGCGGCCCGGCCGCACCGAGCGCGACCGGCTGATCCAGGCGCACTCCACCGACCAGCCCGAGGCGCTGGCGCTGGCGCAGGGCTTCCGTCGGCTCGCCGACGGCTATGGGGAGAAGCTGCTGGTGGGCGAGGTCTTCCTGCCCGACGAGCGGCTGGCGCGCTGGTACGGCACGGCGGACGCGCCCGGCGTCCACCTGCCCTTCAACTTCCAGCTGATCGAGCAGCCCTGGGACGCGAAGGTGCTGGCGCGCACGGTCGCCGCCTATGACGCGTCGGTGCCGGCGCACGGCTGGCCCAACTGGGTGATGGGCAGCCACGACGCGCCCCGCATCGCGGGCCGGCTGGGCAAGCGCCAGGCCCGCGTCGCCGCGATGCTGCTGCTGACGCTGCGCGGCACACCCACGCTCTACCAGGGCGACGAGATCGGCATCGGGCGGGTGGAAATCCCGGCGGACCTGGTGCGCGACCCGCAGGAACTGCGCCAGCCCGGCATCGGCATCGGGCGCGATCCGTCGCGTACGCCGATGGCGTGGGACGCGTCGCCGAACGCGGGCTTCACGCGTGGCGAGCCCTGGCTGCCGCTACACGCCGACTGGCGCACCCGCAACGTCGCGGCCCAGGACGGCGACCCGGCTTCCATGCTCGCGCTTTACCGCCGCCTGCTGGCGCTCCGGCGCGAGCGGGCGGCGCTGGCGCTGGGCGACTGGCGCGCGCTCGACGCGCCCGACGGCGTGCTGGCCTATGAACGGGTGCTTGGGGACGAGCGGCTGGCCGTGTTCCTGAACCTCACCGACCGGCCGGTCGAGGGCGTTGCGTGGTCGGGCGAGGTGGTGCTGTCCACGCTGGCGGACGGCGCGCCGCGACCGGGGCGGCTGCGGCCCGACGAGGGGATCATGGTGCAATGAAGATCGCGATGCTGGCCCCCATCGCGTGGCGCACGCCGCCGCGCGCCTACGGTCCCTGGGAACTCGTCACCAGCCTGCTGACCGAGGCGCTGGTGGCGCGCGGCGTGGACGTGACGCTGTTCGCCACGCTGGACAGCATCACGGCGGGCACGCTCGACGGCGTGGTGCCCGCCCCCTATTCGGAAGACCCGTCGGTCGACGCCAAGGTGTGGGAATACCGCCACCTCCACCACCTGTTCGCGCGCGCAGGCGAGTTCGACCTGATCCACAACCAGGCCGATTTCCCCGCCCACGCCTTTGCCGCGCTCTGCGAGACACCGATGGTGACCACCATCCACGGCTTCTCGTCCGACCGCATCCTGCCGATGTACGAGCCGTTCCAGCATCGCGTGCACTACGTCGCGATCAGCGCGGCCGACCGGCACCCGCGGCTGGCCTACGCCGACACCATCCACCACGGCATCCCGTTGGGCGACTTCGCCTTCGACCCGCTGGGGTCCGACGACCTGCTGTTCTTCGGCCGCATCCACCCCGACAAGGGCGCGGCCGAGGCCATCGCGGCGGCGCGCGCGGCGGGGCGGACGCTCCACCTCTACGGCATCGTGCAGGACGAGGGGTATCACCGCGCGCACGTGGAGCCTGCCAACGACGGCGCGGGCGTGCGCTACCACGGCCCCGTGGGGGGCGAGGCCCGCGTCCGCGCGCTGGGCGCCGCCCGCGCGCTCCTCCACCTGATCGGCTTCGACGAGCCGTTCGGCCTGTCGGTGGTGGAGGCCATGGCGTGCGGCACGCCCGTGATCGCCCCCCCGCGCGGCTCCATGCCCGAGCTGATCGAGCACGGCGTCAACGGCTTCCTGGCCTCCACCCCGGCCGAGGTCGCCGACGCGATCGAGCGCGCGGGCGAGCTGGACCGCGCGGCCGTCCGCCGCACGGTGGAGGAACGCTTCTCGGTGGACCGGATGGCCGACCGCTACCTCGCGCTCTACCGCCGCATCCTGGGGCGCTAGGCCAGCTGAACGACCCAGGTGGCGACCGCGCCCAGCGCCATCGTGCCCAGGATGCTGCCCACCGCCACCAGCGACAGGGCGCGCGCGCTCAGCCCCATCCCCCAGCGGCCGCCCGCCAGTCCCAGCGCCAGCAGGAAGACCAGCGTGCCCCACACCACGCCGTCCACCCCGACCGCGCCCGCCGCCGCCTGCGCCGCCCAGCCGATCAGGACCAGCACCGCGCCCCGCCACGCGCCCCGCCCGGCCAGCCACGCGCCCAGCGCGCCGCCTGTCACCGCGCCGACGGCGCCCGCGATCAGGATCGTCACCAGCAAGGCCGCCACTCCCGTCTCCCTCTTCGCCGTTCCCGAGGAACACGCGCGGGCGCCCCGCGGTTACAACCGGCGAACGAACGAGAGGCTTCAGGCATGGGCACCAACGGTCCGGGCAACCCGATATTGCAGGTGTTGCTGCTCTGCGTGGCGGCGTCGGTGGCGCTGGCGGCCATCGGGTTCCTCTTGCGCCGACGGGGCATGCTGCGCACGCGCGGGCCGGCGCTGGGCTGGGCGGTGCTGACCATCCTGCCGCTGTTCGGCGCCGGTTTCGCGATGATGACCAGCCACGCGGTCGGCGAGGCCACGGGCGAGACGCGTTCCGGCCAGAACGCGCCCGACGTCCGCTCCGCGCCCTGATAAGGGTTCGCATCAGGAGCGCGGCCGTCACACGCGCGTTCAAACCCTTCGATCATCGAGGGGAACGCGTTCAGACATGCCGGAAGAAGCCTTCTCGCGCCGCGGCGTGCTGACAGCGGGTGCCGCGACCGCCGCGGTCGCCGCTGTCCCGGCGGCCGGCCAAGTGCCCGCCCCGGCCCCGCCGACGCCCGTCATGCCCGTGCGGCTCAAGGTGAACGGCCGCACGCATCGCCTGACGCTGGACCCGCGCACCACGCTGCTCGACGCGCTGCGCGAGCACCTGCACCTCACCGGGTCCAAGAAGGGGTGCGACCACGGCCAGTGCGGCGCGTGCACCGTGCTGGTGGACGGCGTGCGCATCAATTCCTGCCTTAGCCTGGCGGTGATGCACGACGGCGACGACGTGACCACGGTCGAGGGACTGGGGACGCCGGACAAGCTGCATTCGATGCAGGCGGCCTTCGTGAAGCACGACGGCTATCAGTGCGGCTACTGCACGCCGGGCCAGGTCTGCTCAGCGGTCGCCGTGCTGGACGAGATCGGGCGCGGCATCCCCAGCCACGTCCAGGCCGACCTGACGGCGAAGCCTCGGGCGACGGCCGACGAGATGCGCGAGCGGATGAGCGGCAACATCTGCCGCTGCGGCGCTTATTCCAACATCGCCGACGCGATGGCCGAGGTAGCGAAAGCATGAGGGCCTTCACCTACGAGCGCGCCAAGGACCCGGCCGCCGCCGCGCGCGCCGCCGCGCGGCCCGGCGCGAAGCTGATCGCGGGCGGCACCAACCTGCTCGACCTGATGAAGCTGGAGATCGAGACGCCCAGCCACCTGGTCGACGTGCAGGAACTGAAGCTCGACCGGATCGAGGCGGCGGACGGCGGCCTGCGCATCGGCGCGCTGGTGACGAACACCGCACTCGCCGCCGACGAGCGGGTGCGGCGCGACTATCCGGTGCTGTCGCGCGCGATCCTGGCGGGCGCCAGCGGCCAGTTGCGCAACAAGGCGACCACGGCGGGCAACCTGCTCCAGCGGACGCGCTGCCCCTATTTCTACGACACCGCCATGGCGTGCAACAAGCGCCGGCCGGGCTCGGGCTGCGCCGCCATCGGCGGCTATTCGCGCCAGCTGGGCGTGATCGGCGTGTCGTCCTCGTGCATCGCCACCTTTCCCGGCGACATGGCCGTCGCGATGCGCGTGCTGGACGCGGTGGTGGAGACGGTGGACGCGGGCGGGCGGAAACGCGCCATTCCCATCGCCGACTTCCACCGGCTGTGGGGCGACCGGCCCGAGCGCGACACCGTGCTGGAGCCGGGCGAGCTGGTGACGGCCGTGACGCTTCCCCGCCCCATCGGCGGGCGGCACTTCTACGAGAAGGTGCGCGACCGCGCCTCCTACGCCTATGCCCTGGTGTCGGTGGCCGCCGTGATCCAGCCCGACGGCACGGGCCGCGTCGCCTTCGGCGGCGTGGCGCCGAAACCGTGGCGCGTGGCGGAGGCCGAGGCCTTGCTGCCGCAAGGGGCCGCCGCCGTCACCGCGCGCGCGTTCCAGGGGGCGACGCCCACGCCCGACAACGCGTTCAAGCTGCCGCTCGCCACGCGCGCGCTGGCCGCCGTCATCGCCCAGGCAAAGGCGTAACGCCCATGAAGTTCGACACCCCCGCCGGCCCCAACCCCGTCGACCGGATGCGCGAGGTGGGCCGCCCGCTCGACCGCGTCGATGGCCCGCGCAAGGTGAGCGGCACCGCGCCCTACGCCTATGAGCACCGGCCCGAGTTCGGCCGGCCCGCCTATGGCTACGTCGTGGGCGCCGCCGTCGCCAGCGGCACCGTGCGCGCGATGGACACCGCGGCCGCGCGCGCCGCGCCCGGCGTGCTGGCGGTCGTCACCGCCGCCGACGCCGGCCCGCTGAACAAGGGCAAGTTCAACACGGCGAAGCTGCTGGGCGGCCCGAAGGTGGACCATTACCACCAGGCGCTGGCCGTGGTGGTGGCCGAGACGTTCGAGCAGGCGCGCGCGGCCGCCGCGCTGGTGCGCGTGGACTATGCCCGCGCGAAGGGCCGGTTCGACCTGGACGAGGCGTTGAAGACCGCGCCCTTGACCGGCGGGTCGAGCGAGGAAGGCAGCGGCGCGCCGCCCGTCGACCGCACCGGCCGGTTCGAGGCCGCGTTCCGCGCGGCCCCCGTCAAGCTGGACGAGCGCTATTCCACGCCCGACCACAGCCACGCGATGATGGAGCCGTTCGCGTCGGTCGCGGCGTGGGAGGGGGACCGGCTGACGCTGTGGACGTCCAACCAGATGATCGACTGGGGCCGGTCCGACCTGGCCCGCACGCTGGGCATCCCCAAGGAGAAGATCACCTTTCTCTCTCCTTACGTGGGCGGCGGTTTCGGCGGCAAGCTGTTCCTGCGCGCCGACGCGTTGATGGCCGTGCTCGGCGCGCGCGCGGCGGGGCGGCCGGTCAAGGTGGCATTGAGCCGGCCCCAGATCGCCAACAACACCACGCACCGCCCCGCCACGCGTCAGCGCGTCCGCATCGCCTGCGCCAAGGACGGCACCATCGCCGCCATCGCGCACGAGAGCGGGTCGGGCGACCAGCCGGACGGCAAGCCCGAGACGGCGGTGTCGCAGACCAAATTGCTCTACGCTGGCGCCAACCGCATGACCGCCATGCGGTTGGCCGTCCTCGACCTGCCGGAGGGCAACGCGATGCGTGCACCGGGCGAGGCGCCGGGCATGATGGCGCTGGAAGTCGCGATGGACGAGATGGCGGAGCGGCTGGGTATGGACCCGATCGCCTTCCGCGCGAAGAACGACACGCAGGTGGACCCGGAGAAGCCGGAGCGCCGCTTCTCCCAGCGCCAGCTCGTCCGCTGCCTGGAGGAAGGCGCGAAGCGCTTCGGCTGGGACCGCCGCAATGCGAAGCCGGCGCAGATGCGCGACGGGCGCTGGCTGGTGGGGATGGGCGTGGCGTCCGCCTTCCGCAACCACGTCAACATGCCGTCGGGCGCGCGCGTACGCCTGGGCCGCGACGGCCGCGTCACGGTCGAGACGGACATGACCGACATCGGCACGGGCAGCTACACCATCATCGCCCAGACCGCGGCCGAGATGATGGGCGTGCCGACGGACGCGGTGGAGGTGCGGCTGGGCAGTTCCGCCTACCCCGTATCGGCGGGCTCGGGCGGCCAGTTCGGCGCGCCCAACGCCACGGCGGGCGTCTATGCCGCCTGCGTGAAGCTGCGCGAGCAGGTGGCGCAACGGCTGGGCTACAACTCCGCCGACGCGGTGTTCGAGGGGGGCCGCGTCACGGGCGGCGGCCGCTCCGCCGCGCTCTCCGACGCCGCGGCGCAGGGCGAGCTGGTGGGCGAGGACCGGATCACCTTCGACAAGCTGGACAAGCAGTACCAGCTCTCCACCTTCGGCGCGCATTTCGCCGAGGTGGGCGTGGACGCCTATACCGGCGTCACGCGCGTGCGCCGGATGCTGGCGGTGTGCGCGGCGGGCCGCATCCTGAACCCGAAGACCGCGCGCAGCCAGGTGATCGGCGCGATGACCATGGGGATCGGCGGCGCGCTGATGGAGGAGCTGGCGGTGGACAAGCGCTTCGGCCTGTTCGTCAACCACGACCTCGCCACCTACGAGGTGCCCGTCCACGCCGACGTGCCGCACCAGGAGGTCGTGTTCCTCGACGAGGCGGACGACAAGGCGAACCCGATCAAGGCCAAGGGCATCGGCGAGCTCGGCCTGTGCGGCGTCGGCGCGGCGGTGGCCAACGCCGCCTACAACGCGTGCGGCGTGCGCGTGCGCGACTATCCGCTGACGCTGGAGAAGTATCTGGATCGGCTGCCCGCGGTGGCGTGAACCGCCTTCAACCGCCTGCGCGGCGCAGGATCGGCACCAGCGCCGCGTCCAGCGCGGACAGGAAGCGCGAGCGGTCCTTGGGGCCGAAGGGTGCGGGGCCGCCGATCCGGTCGCTGCCCGCGCCCGCGCGCAGGTCCGCCATGATCGCGCGCACCGCCACCGCGTTGCCGATGGAGGCGGCGGTGAAGGGCTGTCCGTTGGGGCCGATTACGGCGGCGCCCGCCTTAAGGCAGCGGTCGGCGAGCAGGATGTCCGCCGTCACCACCACCGCGCCCGGCCCGGCGGCTTCCGCGATCCAATCGTCCGCCGCGTCGAACCCGTCGCCCACCGTCACGCGGCGGACGAGCGGGTGGGCCGGCACGCGCAGATGCTGATTGCTGACGACGACCACCGGCACCTCCAGCCGGTACGCGACGCGGTACACCTCCTCCTTCACGGGGCAGGCGTCGGCGTCGACCAGGATGCGGGGCTGCGTCACGCGCCCCCTATGCCCCGGCGCCCCTTCTGCCGGAAGCCGGGACGTGGCAGGGGCCGGCCGTGACCGCCGCCGCCCCCTTCGATGCGATCATCCTGGGCGCGGGCGGCGCCGGGCTGATGTGCGCGGCCACCGCCGGGCAGCGGGGGCGGCGCGTGGCGGTGGTGGACCACCGGGCGGAGCCGGGCGCCAAGATCGTCATCTCGGGCGGCGGCCGGTGCAACTTCACCAACCGCGAGGCGGACAATCCCGAGCGCTACCTGTCCGCAAACCCGCATTTCGCCCGCTCCGCGCTGGGGCGCTACGGCCCCTACGACTTCCTGGCGCTGGTGGAGCGCCACGGCATCGAATGGCACGAGAAGACGCTGGGCCAGCTCTTCTGCCAGGGCCGGGCGTCCGCCGGGCGGATCGTGCGGATGCTGCTGGACGAATGTCCGCCGGGCAGCGTCGAATGGCGGCTGGGCGAGGGCGTGCGCGACGTATCCCACGCCGACGGGCTGTTCCGCGTGGCGACGGACCGTGGCCCGCTCTCCGCGCCCCGGCTGGTGATCGCCACCGGCGGCCCCTCCATCCCCAAGCTGGGCGCGACCGGCTTCGCCTACGACCTCGCGCGCCGCTTCGGGCTCAAGGTGGTGGAGCCCAGGCCGGCGCTGGTGCCCCTCACGCTGCCCCCGACCGAGACGCTGTTCCGCGAGTTGTCGGGCGTGTCGGTGCCGGTGGTGGCGCGCTGCCGCGACGCCTCGTTCGCGGAGGCCGCCTTGTTCACGCACCGCGGGCTGTCCGGCCCCGCGATCCTCCAGGTCTCCTCCTACTGGCGGCGCGGCGAGGACGTGGCGGTGGACTTCCTGCCCGGCGCCCCGCCCGAATGGCTGCGCGCCGCCAAGCGCGCCCGGCCCGACGCCACGCTCCGCCGCGCGCTAGGCGCGCACCTGCCCGACCGGCTGGCCGCGGCGCTCGCCGAGCGGCTCGGCCCCGGCCCCCTGGGCGGCGCGCGCGACGCCGTGCTGGCCGAACACGAGGCGCGGCTCGCCGGCTGGCGCTTCGCCCCCAACGGCACGGAGGGCTTCGCCAAGGCGGAGGTGACGGCGGGCGGCGTCTCGACCGCCGGGCTCAACCAGCGCGACCTGTCGGCGCGGCATCTACCCGGCCTCCACGTGGTGGGCGAGGCGGTGGACGTGACAGGGTGGCTGGGCGGCTACAATTTCCACTGGGCCTGGGCCAGCGGGCGCGCGGCGGGCGAGGCGATCTGACTTGCAAAGCCGGGCGGGAGGGGAAACAAGGTCGCATCCCTTCCCCTTCCCGGAGCATCGCCCGTGCGCGCCGCCATCGCCCTGCTGCTGACCTCCGCCCTCCTCGCCCAACCCCTTCCCGCCCAGCCCCTTCCTGCCCAGCCGGCCGCCGCCGGCCAGGGCGCGGCCCGGACGGCGGCCAGGCCCGACGCGGCGGCCGACGTGTCGCTCTACAGCGACGAGGCGGTGCGTCAGGCGCTGGCCCAGGACGCGACGGTCGAGACCATCGTCATGGTCCCCATGCGCGACGGCAAGCGGCTGGCCACGGACGTGTACCGGCCGAAGGGCACGAGCGGCCCGCTGCCCACCGTCTTCGAGCGCACGCCGTACAACGAGCTGGGCGACAACGTCCGCACCATGCGCTCCGCCTTGAAGGCCGTGCGTCGCGGCTACGCCTTCGTGGTCCAGAACGAGCGCGGGCGCTACTTCTCGGAGGGGACGTACCAGATCCTGGGCTACCCGGCGGCCGACGGCTACGACGCGCTCAGCTGGATCGCGAAGCAGCCCTGGTCGAACGGCAAGGTGGGGACGCTGGGCTGCTCGTCGTCGGCCGAATGGCAGCTCCAGCTCGCGGCCCAGAACCACCCGGCGCACGCGGCCATGGTGCCCATGGCGTCGGGCGCGGGCATCGGCCGCGTCGGCCGGTTCCGCGAGCAGGGCAACTGGTACACGGGCGGCGTGCCGCGCAGCCTGTTCTTCGTGTGGCTGTACGGCGTGGACCAGCCGGTGCGCCCCGAGCTTCCCGCCGGCATCGACCCCGCCACCCGAGCCCGCGTCGCCGCCTACAACAAGCTGGCGGCCGAGAAGCCCAAGGTCGACTGGACCCGCCAGATCGCGCACCTGCCCGTGTCGGAAACGCTGTCCAGCCTGGGCGAGCCGCCGGCCACGTTCGAGGAGCTGATCGCGCGCACGCCCGCCGACCCGGCCTGGGACAAGGGCGGCCTGTACCACGAGGGCACGGGCTGGGGCGTGCCCGCGCTGTGGTTCAATTCCTGGTACGACGTGTCGATCGGCCCCAACATGGAGCTGTTCAACTACGTCCGCGCCAACGCGCCCGACGCGCAGGCGCGCGACAACCAGTACGCGGTGGTCGGCCCCAACAACCACTGTCAGTTCGCCGGTCTGAAACCCGGCTTCCGCTCGGGCGACCGCGAGCTGGGCGATCCCAGCTTCGACAGCGACGGGGCGATATACGCCTGGTTCGACCGCTGGCTGAAGGGGGACGCGCGCGCCTTCCCGTCCTCCACGCCGCACGTGCGCTACTACGCCATGGGGGCCAACGCCTGGCGCCAGTCCGCCCAGTGGCCGCCGGCCGGCGCGCGCACGGTGCGGCTGTACCTGCGCGGCGATGGCCGCGCGAACAGCCTCTACGGCGACGGCCGCCTGCTGCCCCAGGCGCCACCCGCGGGCGAGGCGGCGGACCGCTACCGCTACGATCCGAAGCTGGCGGTGCAGACCATCGGCGGCGGCGACTGCTGCAACGGCGGGCTGGTGACGGCGGGCGCGTTCGATCAGCGCGTGATCGAGGCCAGGAACGACGTGCTGGTTTATTCCACCGACCCGCTGACCGAGCCGATGGAGGTCAGCGGCTTCGTCAACGCGGTGCTGAAGGCGTCCTCCGACGCGCCCGACACCGACTTCGCGGTGAAGCTGGTAGACGTGGCCCCCGACGGCACGGCCTATATCCTGGGCGACACCATCCTGCGCGCGCGCTACCGCGACGGGTTCGAGAAGCCGGCCATGATGCGGCCCGGCCAGGTCTACGCGATCAGGCCGACGCCCATCACCACCAGCAACCGTTTCGAGCGCGGCCACCGTATCCGCGTCGAAGTGACGTCGTCCAACTTCCCCAAGTTCGCGCGCAACCTGAACACGGGCGCCAACAACGAGACCACGTCCGAGACGCGCGTGGCGACCAACAGCATCCATCACGACGCGACCGACGCGTCCTACATCGAGCTGCCCGTGGTGAAATGAGCCGGGGCCGGGCCGCCGGCTTCGGCGCGCCGCCGGACCGGGTAGAGCTCAGGTCTGGAGGTGAGGCGGCGAGACGCCTTCGTGCGGAACGCCGACACTCCCGTCGGTCCGACGCAGGTGCGGGGCGCGAGGCGCGCCAGCGGCGTGGATACCTTCGCGGTGAACGGACCGACACCGCCGCCCGTTCGCACCGCGCGGCCTCACCCCGCGATACGGTCGTCCTCGACCATGGGCAGCACGTCGTCGTTGGCGGGCTCCTGCTCGCCCGTGTCGGCTAGTCGGGCCGCCGCCAGGATCGCGTTCTCGCTGAACGGCTTGCGGACATAGCCCAGCGCGCCCGGCACCTCGCCGATCTGCGTGGGGTTGGCGGTGACGAACACCACCTTCACCCCGTGGTCGCGCGCCAGCCGCTCGGCCACGCTGGGCCCGGTGGCACCGTCGCGCAGGTTCACGTCCACCAGCGCGAAGTCGCACGAGCCCGCGCACGCCATGGCGGCCGCGCTGTCGGGCGCGATGGCGCAGACCTCGTACCCTGCGTCGAGCAGGATGCGTTCCAGGTCGAGCGCCACGAAAATCTCGTCCTCGACGATGAGTGCAGTCTTGCCCACGGACGTCTCCAATCAGACCCGCGAACAGACGGCCCCGGTGTTTGTTCCCGATTTACGTCAATGCGTTGCAAACCATGTTCCGCCCGTGTCACCGGCGCAATAGGAAGACCGCATGCTCGGCCAGCAGGTTGGCCGCCCCGCGCCCGATCGGCCGGTCGCCGCGCAGGAACCAGGCGCGCTCCACCGCGAAGCCCCGCGCGGCCGCGTGCGCGCGGAAATCGTCCACGGTCAGGTGGTGGATGTTGGGCGTGTCGTACCACCGCTCGGGCAGCGTGCGCGTGACGGGCATCCGCCCGCCCCACAACAGCGACAGCCGCACGCGCCAGTGCGCGAAGTTGGGAAAGCTGACGAACGCGCGCGGCGCCACGCGCAGCAGCTGGTCCAGCACCCGGTCGGGCGCGCGCGCCGTCTGGAGCGTCTGGGACAGCACGGCCACGTCGAACGCGTTGTCCGGATAGTCGGCCAGGTCCTGGTCCGCGTCGCCCTGCACCACCGACAGGCCGCGGGCCACCGCCTGCGCCACCGCCGCGCGGTCGATCTCCAGCCCGCGCGCGTCCGCGCCCCGCCCGTCGCGCAGCGCCGCCATCAGGTCGCCCGTGCCGCACCCCACGTCCAGCACGCGCGCGCCGGGCGCCACGTTCGCCGCGATCACGGCCAGGTCGGGGCGCAACGCCGCCCGCCACGACGCGTCGCTCACGATGTCTGCTCCCGCAGCATCGCGGCGGCCGCGGGACGCGTCGCTCACGATGCCTGGCTCCGCAGCATCGCGGCGGCCGCTGGGCCCAGCCGCTCCATGTAGTTCTCCGGCCGGATCGGCGCGTGGAAGCCCAGCGGCTCGTACACGCCGTGCGCGTCGCGCGTCACCAGCGCCACCCGCCGCGCGTCCCGGTGGCGCGGGTGGCCCAGGAACCAGCGCACCATGCGCCGCCCCAGCCCCCGGCCCCGCGCGCCCTGGTCCACCCACACGTCCGCGATCCAGGCGAAGGTCGCCCCGTCGCCGATGGCGCGCGCGAAACCCACCTGCTCCCCGCCCGCCGCATAGGCGCCGAGACAATGCGACCCCGCCACCGCGCGCTCGAACACGTCGCGCGGCAGGTCTGGCGACCAGTAGCTGCCCGCCAGCCAGCCGTGCACCCGGTCGCGGTCCAGCCGCGCCGGATCGTCGCTGAGGTCGATCATTCCAGCGACCCCAGGAAGCCCGCCAGCACCCGGTCCTGCTCGGGCGCGTCGAGCAGGAAGGCGTCGTGGCCGAACGGGCTGGACAATTCCACGAAGCTGGCCGCCACCCCCGCGCCGTGCAGCGCGCGCACCACCGAACGCGACTCCGCGGTCGGATACAGCCAGTCGGTGTCGAAGCTGACCAGGCAGAAGCGGGTGGCACTGCCCCGGAACGCGTCGGCCAGCCGCCCGCCATGCTCCTCGGCCAGGTCGAAATAGTCCATGGCGCGCGTGATATAGAGGTAGGAGTTGGCGTCGAACCGGTCGACGAAGCTGATCCCCTGGTGCCTGAGATAGCTTTCCACCTGGAAGTCCGCGTCGAAGCCGAAGGTCTTGGCCCCGTCCGCCAAGCCGGGCCTGGCCTGGAGCCGCCGGCCGAACTTCTCCGTCAGCCCGGCCTCCGACAGGTAGGTGATGTGCGCGGCCATGCGCGCCACCGCCAGGCCGGCGGCGGGCGGCTCGCCCCCGTAATAGTCGCCGTTCGCCCAGGCGGGGTCGGCCATCACCGCCTGGCGCCCCACCTCGTGGAACGCGATGTTCTGCGCCGTGTGGCGCGCGGCGGTCGCGATGGCGACGCAGGCGCGCACGCGCTCGGGGTAGGTGGCGGCCCAGCTCAGCGCCTGCATCCCCCCCATCGACCCGCCCACCACCGCGCGAAGCGTGCCCACCCCCAGGTGGTCGAGCAGCATGGCCTGCGCGCGCACCATGTCGCGCACCGTGATGACGGGGAAGCGCATGGCGTAGGGCTCGCCCGTGACCGGGTCGCGGCTCGCCGGGCCGCTGGACCCCATGCAGCTGCCCAGCACGTTGGCGCAGACCACGAAATGCCGGTCGGTGTCGATCGGCCGCCCCGGCCCCACCACCGCCGACCACCATCCGGGCCGCCCGGTGCGTGGGGAGGGGGAGGCGACGTGCTGGTCCATGGTCAGCGCGTGGCAGATCAGCACGGCGTTGGACCGCTCGGCGTCCAGCGTTCCGTAGGTCTCGTACGCGACCTCCACCGGCGACAGCGCGCCGCCGCCGTCCAGCGCCAGCGGCCCGGCGAGCGTCGCGCGCCGTCCCAGGCCGTATCGGCTGTCGGTGTCGGGGAGCGCGGCCATCGCCCGCGCCGCTAGGACGCGGACCCGCCAGAGGCAAGCCGCCGGCTGGCGCGCGCGTGTCCGGGCCGTTAGGGCCTCCGGCCATGGCAAGCGCTGCATCCGCCCCCCCACCCCAGGCTCCCGAACCCCTGGCCCCCGCCCCCAAGCCCTGGGTCATGGGCATCGCCCCCTACGTCCCCGGCCGCTCCACCGCCGACGACGGACGGCGCGTCGTGAAGCTGTCGTCGAACGAGAACCCGCTGGGCACCAGCCCAGCCGCCGCCGCCGCGTTCGAGGGGGCGGAACGCTCGTTAGAACGCTATCCCGACCCCGGCGCCGCGGAACTGCGCGAGGCGCTGGCCGCCGCCTATGGGCTGGACCCGGCGCGCGTCATCTACGGCACCGGCTCGGACGAGGTGCTGCACCTGGCCGCCGGCGCCTTCGCCGGGCCGGGCGACGAGGTGATCCACGTCCGCTACGGCTTCGCGGTCTACGAGATCGCGACGCGCCGGGTGGGCGCGGAGCCGGTGGTGGTGCCCGACCGCGACTACGCGACCGACGCGGACGCGATCCTGGCCGCCGTCACGCCCGCCACGCGGCTGGTGTTCGTCGCCAATCCCAACAACCCCACCGGCACCTTCCTGCCCCGCGCCGAGCTGGAACGCCTCCACGCGGCTCTGCCGCCCACCGTGCTGCTGGTGGTGGACCAGGCCTATGCCGAGTATCTGGCGGACGCGGACGACGACGGCGGGCTGGACCTGGCGCGCATCCACTCCAACGTGCTGGTGACGCGCACCTTCTCCAAGATCCACGGGCTGGCGGCCGAGCGGATCGGCTGGGGCTACGGTGCTGCCCCGCTGATCGACGCGATGCACCGCATCCGCGCGCCCTTCAACGTCACCACCGCAGGGCAAGCGGCGGCCGTCGCCGCGCTCGCCGACACCGGCTTCATCGCCGCCACGCGCGCCCACAACCTGCGCTGGCGGGCGTGGTTCGAGGGCGAGGTGGCGGCTATGGGCTCAGGGCTCCGCACCGTGCCCAGCGAGGCGAACTTCAGCCTGGTGCTGTTCGAGGGCGCGCTGACCGCCGAGACCGCGTACAAGGGCCTGATGGACGCGGGCTACATCGTGCGCTGGCTGCCCGGCCAGGGCCTGCCCCACGCGCTTCGCATTACCATCGGCACGGAGGAGGAGTGCCGGGGCGTCGCCGCCGCGCTGGCGGCGCTGGTGGCTGGGGCGGGCTAGGGCAGGTTTCGCCGCCGCCCCCTGCCGTTCGCCCCGAGCGAAGTCGAAGGGCAGGTCCGGACGTCTCGACTTCGCTTGAGCCACGAACGGCAGGGTGATGCGTGTCGCTTCCGTCTGATCCACCCCCCTTCGCCCGCGTCGCCGTGGTTGGCCTTGGCCTGATCGGCTCGTCGGTCGCGCGCGCCGCGCGCGCCGCCTGGCCGGCCGCGCGCGTGTCGGGCTTCGACGCCGACCCGGCCGTGCGCGATGCCGCGCGCACGCTGGACTTCGCCGAGGTAGCGGACGCGGCGGCGGACGCGGTGGCGGACGCCGACCTGATCGTGCTGTGCGTGCCGGTGGGCGCCATGGCCGCCGCCGCCGCCGCGCTGGCCCCGCACCTGGCGCGGGGCGCGGCCGTCACCGACGTGGGATCGTGCAAGGCGTCGGTCGCCGCCGCGCTGGCGGACGCGCTGCCCCCCGGCACGACACTTGTGCCCGCGCACCCCGTGGCGGGCACCGAGCGGTCCGGCCCCGACGCGGGCTTCGCCGAGCTGTTCCGCGGCCGCTGGTGCATCCTCACGCCCGCGGCGCACGCCGACCCGGCGGCGGTCGCGCGCGTGGACGCCTTCTGGCGCGGCCTTGGCGCGCGCACGGCGGCCATGAGTCCTGAGCGCCACGACCGGGTGCTGGCCGTCACCAGCCATCTGCCCCACCTCATCGCCTACACCATCGTCGGCACCGCGTCCGATATGGAGAACCGGGGAGAAGAGGTGACGGCGGGCGAGGTCATCACCTATTCGGCCGGGGGCTTCCGCGACTTCACGCGCATCGCGGCGTCCGACCCCACCATGTGGCGCGACGTGTTCCTGCACAATCGCGACGCGGTGCTGGACGTGCTGCAGCGCTTCACCGAGGACTTGAGCCACCTCCAGCGCGCGATCCGCCGCGGCGACGGCGACCTGCTGTTCGACCTGTTCACCCGCACCCGCGCCATCCGCCGCGGCATCGTGGAACAGGGCCAGGACGACGCGCGCGCCGACTTCGGCCGCCAGGACCACGGGGGATAGGCACGCGTCCCGGCGCCGGACCGTCCCCGCTCCCGTTGCGCGCCGCCCCGCCCCTCCCGACATAAGAGCCGATGCCTCCCACCCCCGCGACAGGCGCCCCGCGTTCGGACCAGCCCCTCTGGCCCACGCTCCGCCGCTTCCTGCCCTATCTCTGGCCCGCCCACGCGCCGCGCCTGCGCGCGCGCATCGTGGGTGCCATGGTGCTGGTGGTGCTGGGCAAGCTCACCCAGGTGTTCGGCGCCGCCTACACGCTGAAATACGCCGTCGACCGGATGGCGGCGGGCGACCGGTCGGGCGTGGCGCTGGTGGTGATGCTGGTCGTCGCCTACGCCGCGTCGCGCTTCGGCACCACCTTGTTCGACAACCTGCGCAACGCGGTGTTCGAGCGGGTGGGCCAGGACGCCGCGCGCCGCCTGGCGGGCGACGTGTTCGGCCACCTGCACGGCCTGAGTCTGCGCTTCCACCTCGAACGCCGCACGGGCGCCGTCACCAAGGTGGTGGAGCGCGGCACCAAGAGCATCGACACGATGCTCTACTTCCTGCTGTTCAACATCGCGCCCACCGTGCTCGAGCTGCTGCTGGTGCTGGCGATCTTTCAGCGCAGCTTCGGCTGGTGGCTGGTGGGGGCGACCGCGGGGCTGGTGCTGCTTTACGTCGCCTTCACGCGGATCGTGACCGACTGGCGCAACGCGCTTCGCGTCCGCATGAATGACCTGGACACGGGCGCGGTCGCCCACGCGGTCGACTCGCTTCTCAATTTCGAGACGGTGAAGTATTTCGGCGCCGAGAAGCGCGAGGCCGCGCGCTATTCCCGCGCGATCGACGCCTATACCGACGCCGCCGTCCGCAACGAGAACTCGCTGGCCTGGCTCAACATCGGCCAGTCCCTCATCACCAACGCTGCCCTCGCGCTCGCCATGGGCGTGGTCGCCTGGGGCTGGAGCCAAGGTCGCTTCTCGGCGGGCGACGTTGTGTTCGTGTCGACGCTCTTGGCCCAGCTCTTCCGCCCGCTCGACCTGCTCGGCATGGTCTATCGCACGGTGCGCCAGGGGGCGACCGACATGGGCGCGATGTTCGAGCTGCTGGACACGGGTGCGGAGGTTCGCGACGCCCCTCACGCCCGCCCGCTCGCCGTCGCGGGCGGCCACGTCCGCTTCGAGGACGTCCGCTTCGCCTACGACGCGTCGGAGGAGGGGGGCCGGGACATCCTGGACGGCCTGAACCTGGACGTGCCCGCCGGTGCCACCGTCGCCGTGGTCGGCTCGTCGGGGGCGGGCAAGTCCACGCTCGCGCGCCTGCTGTTCCGCTTCTACGACGTGGGCTCCGGCCGGATCACCGTGGACGGCCAGGACCTGCGCGACGTGACGCAGGCCTCCTTGCGCGCCGCGGTCGGCATCGTTCCCCAGGACACGGTGCTGTTCAACGAGACGGTGGGCTACAACATCGCCTACGGCCGCGACGGCGCCACCGAGGCGGACGTGCGCGCCGCCGCCGAGGGCGCGGCCATCGCCGGCTTCATCGAGGCCCAGCCCCAGGGCTACGACACCCGCGTCGGCGAGCGCGGCCTCAAGCTGTCGGGCGGCGAGAAGCAGCGCGTCGCCATCGCTCGCACGCTGCTCAAGGACCCGCCGATCCTGATCCTGGACGAGGCCACCAGCGCGCTCGACAGCCGCACCGAGGCCGCGATCCTGGAGACGCTGAAGCGCGTGGAGCGCGGCCGCACCACGCTGGTCATCGCCCACCGCCTGTCCACCGTGGTCCACGCCGACCGCATCGTGGTGCTGGACGGCGGCCGCGTCGCCGAACAGGGCACGCACGCCGAGCTGCTGCGTAGCGGCGGCCTCTACGCCGAGATGTGGGCGCGCCAGGCCAGCGAGCGCGAGGAGGCCGAGGCGCTGGCGGCGGAGTAGCGCGCGCCCGCCCCCCGCCGCCTCAGCCCAGCTCGCGCACCCGCTCCGACGCCAGGCGCAATGCGTCGGCGGTGCGCGCGCCCGTGAACCACATCAGCCGCCGCGCCGCCGCCAGCCACTCCGCGACGCTCAGCGTGGTGCGATGGGGCGCGGCCGGCACCGTCGCCGCGGCCGGCGGCAGGCCCAGCGCCGCGCGGTCCGCCGCCCCCTCCGCCACCAGCGCCGCCGCGTCGGCATCCGACAGGATCGACAGCGGCGCCACCGCCGGCCCCAGCCCGTGCCGCATCAGCGTCAGCACCAGCTCCGCGCTGGCCTCCGCGTCCACCGCGTCGCGGTCGCACATCGCGACGAACAGCGTCTCCGCGTCGGGCAGCGAGGCGTTGACGGGCAGGCCGAGCCGCACCTGCTCGCCGTGGCGGCTGGCGGCACCCAGCTCGCCCACCCGGTCCGCGAGCCGCTCCAGCGGCACGCCCAGCACGCCGCCCGCCAGCGCGCGCGCGTCCGCGCCCTCCCCCAGGTCGAACACGCGCACGCGACCCCCCGTCATCGCCGCCATCCGCGCCGCCACCGCCGCCGCGCGCCCCGCCTCCGGCACGCGCCCGTCCGGGGGCAGCTGCGCCGCCCACGCCGCGTAGCCGCCGCGGAACCGCTCGGTCCCCGCGCCCACCGCGTGCCGGTACATGGACAGCATCCATCGGTCGCGCGGCCGCACGAACAGCAGCAGCTCGGGCGCGTACGGCCTGAGCGCCGCCAGCGCGTCCGCGCCGTAGCGCGCGGACCAGCCCGCGAACCCCTCCGACGACAGCATCAGCGTGTCCCGGTCCGACGCCTCAAAATCGGCCAGCAGTTCGGCCAGCACCGCCCGGCCCCGCTCGCCTCCTTCCTCCGCCAGCATCGCCGCCAGCCGCGCGTGATGCGGCCGCCCGCGCGCCTCCCGCGGCGGCGCGATGCGCGGCACGCCCGTCTCCGCGTCCGCCAGCGGATAGGCGACGCCCGCCCGCCACAGCGCCCCACGCGCGCCCTTCAGCCGAACCTGGAGGCTGGTGGATCCGCATTTGGGCAGGCCGATATGGATCACGACGCGCTTGGGCATGGGCGCCCACGCGGCTGGCCGGCGCGCCCCGACGCGTCAAGTCGCGGCCACGGCTTCCGACCGGCGCGCGCGCGCCCTACATCGCGCGCCGTGACCGCCGACTCCCCAGCAAGCACCGCCGACCCGCTCGACCACCTCCACCGCGTGTTCGGCTTTCCCGCCTTTCGCGGCGTGCAGGCCGACGTGGTGGACCGCGTGCTGGCGGGCCGCCGCACGCTGGCGGTGATGCCGACGGGTGCCGGCAAGTCGCTGACCTATCAGCTGCCGTCGGTGATGCTGCCGGGCACCTGCATCGTGATCTCGCCCTTGATCGCGCTGATGCACGATCAGCTCCGCGCCGCCACCGCGGTCGGCATCCGCGCCGCCACGCTGACATCCGTCGACGAGAACCGGGGCGAGACGATGCGCCGGCTGACCGACGGCGAGCTGGACCTGCTCTACGTCGCGCCCGAGCGCGCGTCGGGCGGCCATTTCCGCGACCTCCTGGAGCGCGCGCACCTGTCGCTGTTCGCGGTGGACGAGGCGCATTGCGTCTCCGAATGGGGGCACGACTTCCGGCCCGACTACCGGCTGCTGGCACCCTTGATGGACGCCTTCCCGCACGTGCCGCGGCTCGCGCTGACGGCGACGGCCGACGCGCACACGCGCGCCGACGTGGCGGCGCAGCTCGGCATCCCGGCGGACGGCGTGATCGTGTCGGGCTTCGACCGCCCGAACATCCGCTACGCCATCCAACCGCGCGACGCGGGCGCGCGCCAGGTGGCCGACATCGTGCGGCGCACGCCCGGCCCCGGCATCGTCTACGTGCCCAGCCGCGCTGGCACCGAGCGCATGGCCGCCTCGCTCTCCGCGACGGGCCGGCCGGTGCGCGCCTACCACGCCGGCCTCGACCCGGCGGTGCGTGCCAGGAACCAGGCCGATTTCGTCGCGTCGGAAGACATGGTGATCTGCGCCACCGTCGCCTTCGGCATGGGCATCGACAAGCCCGACGTGCGCTTCGTGATCCACGCCGGACTCCCGAAGTCGATCGAGGGCTATTATCAGGAAACGGGCCGCGCCGGGCGCGACGGCGACCCGGCGGAGGCGCACCTATTCTGGGGCGCGGACGACTTCGCGCGCGCCCGCCTCCGCATGAACGAGGTGGAGGCCGCGCGCGTGCCCGGCGAGCGCGCGCGGCTGAACGCGCTGGGCGCGCTGGTGGAGACGGGCGGGTGCCGGCGCCGCATCCTGCTTTCCCACTTCGGCGAGGAACCGGCCGCCACCTGCGGCAACTGCGACAACTGCCTGTCCCCGCCCGCCGCCGTCGACGCGACGGAGGTGGCGCGCAAGTATCTGTCCGCCGTCTTCCGCACGGGCATGAGCTTCGGCCAGGGCTATATCGAGCAGGTGCTGACCGGCCGCTCCACCGAGCGCAGCCTGATGAACGGCCACGAGGGCTTGGGTGTCTGGAACATCGTCGGCGACGCGGAGGAGCCGCTGCTCAAGCCCGTGGCGCGCGCGCTGCTGGTGCGCGACGCGCTCCGCACCAACGAGCACGGCGGGCTGGAATTCGGCCCGGCCGCGCGCGGGCTGCTGAAGGGCGGCGACGCGCTGGAGCTGATCGTACCCCCCAAGCGCGAGCGCCGGCGCGGCGGCGGCCGGGGGGCGGGCGCCGAGGCCAACCCGTCCGGCGATCCCCTGTTCGAGGCGCTGCGCGCCTGCCGCCGCGACCTCGCCAAAGAGGCGGGCGTGCCGCCCTATGTCGTGTTCCACGATTCGGTGCTACGCGACATGGCGGCACAGCGACCGAAGGGGCGAGCGGAACTGGCGCTGCTGTCCGGCGTGGGCGCGCGCAAGCTCGACGCCTATGGCGAGGCCTTCCTGCGCGTCATCCGGGACGCGGCGTAGGAGGCCGGCCCCGATCCCGCCGCGCGGGCCGGGACCGCTCCGGCGCCCTGCGGTTCCGGACGCAATGCCTCTCCCTCAAGCAGCTTCCGAACAGCCCGATCCGGTTCTCTCCCGTCTAAGCAGTTCTCGATCAATGCGGTACACCCCGTTCGTGCCGAGCGAAGTCGAAGCACCCATTCCGCCCCCTTCCGCGAAGTTCGAGACGAGCTTAGACCTCGGTCGGCACGAACGGGAACCATCTGCACTTCTTCGAAGCCTCCCGTCGAGAGTGAAGTCCAAGCCCGCTTCGATCTTGGCCGAGGGGTCAGGAACTCAGCCTGAACTTTCCATCTTGGTGGGAACGCGACGGTGGGAGCAGCCGCCCCGTCCCGTGCACGACGGGCTGATCGAGGGGGCGGAGGACGGGCCTTATTTCCCCGCGGGGTGGCGTCCGTGGCCCTCCGCCCCTAGCTGCCGGCCTGTGACCACCCTCTCCGACGCCCTTCCCCACGCCGCTTCCCCCCATCCCGGCCTCCGCCGGCAGGAGTTCGTGGCGTTCGTCGCCGCCATCATGGCGGTGAACGCGCTCGGCACCGACCTGATGCTCCCCGCGCTGCCCGAACTGGGGCGCGAGCTGGGGGTGGGCGATCCCAACCAGCGGCAATGGGTCGTCACCGCCTATCTGTTCGGCTTCGGCGCGGGGCAGCTCGCCTATGGGCCGCTGGCCGACCGTTTCGGGCGGCGGATCGTGCTGCTGGTCACGCTGGTGGGCTTCATCGCCGCCAGCCTGTTCGCCGGCCACGCCGGGACCTTCGGCGCGATGATCGGCGCGCGCGTGCTCCAGGGGCTGATGAGCGCCTCGTCGCGCGTGCTGGCGGTCGCCATTGTGCGCGACAGCTATTCGGGGCGGCGCATGGCGGCGACCATGAGCCTTGCCCAGATGGTGTTCTTCCTGGTGCCCATCCTGGCGCCCGCCATCGGCCAGGTGATCCTGGCCTTCGGACCGTGGCGGCTGATCTTCCGCGCGCTGGCGGGCTGGGGCGCGTTCGTGTTCCTATGGGCCGCGTGGCGCCTGCCGGAGACGCTGCCGCCCGAGCGGCGGCGGCCGATCTCCTGGGCGTCGCTGGCGCCCGCCTATCGGCTGACGCTCACCAACCGCTACTCCATCGGCTACGCGGCTGCCGGCGCGCTGACCTTCGGCGGGATCGTCGCCTATGTGGCGCTGGCGCAGCAGATTTTCGGCGACGTGTTCGGCGAGCGCCGGCATTTCGGCCTGCTCTTCGCGCTCTGCGCGGCCGCCATGGGCTGCGCCTCGTTCGCCAACAGCCGGCTGGTGGAGCGGCTGGGCACGCGGCTCATCTCGCATTCGGCGCTGGTGGCGCTGATCGCGCTGTCGCTCGGGCACATCGCGGTGGACGCCGTGGGGCTGGAGAGCATCGTCACCTTTATGGCTTTCCAGGCGCTGTCCATGACGTGCATCGGCCTGTGCGGCGCCAATTTCGGCGCCATGGCGATGGAGCCGGTGGGCCATGTCGCGGGCACGGCCAGCTCGGTCCAGGGGTTCCTGAGCGGGCTGGGCGCGGTCGCGGTGGGCGGGCTGATCGGCCAGTCGTTCGACGGCACCACCTACCCGATGTCGGTGGGCTACCTCGCCATCGGGCTGGCGGCGCTCGCCATCGTCTGGTGGGTGGAGGGCGGGCGGCTGTTCCGTCCCCATTCGCTTCCCCCCGCCGGCGCGGCGAAATAAGGACCCGGTCATGATCCGCACCCTCACCCCCGCCGTCTCCGTCGCCCCCCAGGTCCGGCCGGAGGACGTGCCCGACCTGGCGGCGCGCGGCTTCCGCACGCTGGTCAACAACCGCCCCGACGACGAGGAGCCGGGCCAGCCCGACGGCGAGGCGATGCGCGCCGCCGCCGAGGCGGCCGGGATGCGCTACGTCGCGATCCCCGTGGGCCACGCCGGGATGGGCCACGCCCAACTCGACGCCATGGCGGCCGCGCTGGCGGACGCGGACGGGCCGGTGCTGGCCTATTGCCGCTCGGGCACGCGCTCGTGCAGCCTGTGGGCGCTGGCGGAGGCGAAGGGGGGCGCGGCGCCGGAAGCGCTGGTCGCAGCGGCCGGGCGCGCCGGCTACGATCTGTCCGGCATCCGCCCGACGCTGGACGCGCTCGCCGCCGGCCGCTGAGCCCGCGCGCGCGTGGACCCGCTGGTCCTCCAGGCCGGTGCGGGCCTCGTCATCCTGGTCGTCGCGGGCGGGGCCGCCTGGCTCGTCGTCCGGCGGCGGCGGCGCGCGACGATCCCGTCCGCCGAGGAGGCGGTGGCGGCCGCTGCCGCCCTGCCCGGCTTCGTCGCGGTCGCGGCGGTGCTGGGCGCGGACGGCCGCGCGGCGCTGGTGGCGGGCGGGGGCGGTCGCGTGGCCGCCGTGTGGCCCGCGGGGCGGCGGCTGCGCGCGCGCGAGTTGCCCTGGTCGGCGGTGCGCGCGACGACGAGCGGCGTGGTGGTGGAGATGCCGGGCGTCGCGCTGAGACTGCCGGGCGTGGACGCGCTGGACGTCAGGCGGATCGCCGCGGCCCCCTGACGCGGACGATTGTTCCACGTGGAACATAGCGGGATCGGGCGATGCGCGCGAGCGGGTCGCGATGTTCCACGTGGAACATTCGCGCGAACGCCAAAAAGGACCCGGCGCATCGCTGCACCGGGCCAGGGCGTCCGCAGGAGGAACATCGTGCACCGGGCGGGTTCTGCCGCCCGCCCGGCGAAAGTCGTTAGGGGTTGTAGGCGCGCTCCCCGTGGTCGCCGATGTCGAGCCCCTCGTGCTCGACCTCGGCGGAGGGACGCAGGCCGCCGGCGAGCGCCTTGGCCACCGTCATCGCGATCGCCGTGCCGACCGCGGCCCAGGCGATGGTCGCCAGCACCGCGCCGACCTGCACCACCAGCTTCGCGCCCATCTCGTAGTCGACGGCCCCCGGCCCGCCGAGCGACGGGGCGTAGACGATCGCGGTGCCGACCGCGCCCACCATGCCGCCGACCCCGTGGATGCCGAAGGCGTCCAGCGCATCGTCGTAGCCCAGCTTCGGCTTCAGCCACGCCACCGCGAAGTAGCAGACCACGGACGCCACGATGCCCAGCACGATGGCGCCGAACGGCCCCGAATTGCCCGCCGCCGGCGTGACGGCCACCAGCCCGGCGATGATGCCCGAGCAGAAGCCGAGCGCCGACCCCTTGTGGCCGCGCGCGCGCTCCACCAGCATCCACGCCAGCGCGCCCGCCGCCGTCGCCACGAAGGTGTTGATCATGGCGAGTGCGGCCGAGCCGTTCGCCTCCAGCGCGGAGCCCGCGTTGAAGCCGAACCAGCCCACCCAGAGCAAGCCCGTGCCGACGCCGGTCAGCGTCAGCGAGTGCGGCGGCATCGGCTCGCGCGGGTAGCCCAACCGCTTGCCCAGCATCAGCGCGGCCACCAGCGCGGACACGCCCGCGTTGATGTGCACCACCGTGCCGCCCGCGAAGTCCAGCGCGCCCAGCTTGAAGAAGGCGCCCGACGCCGCCCAGACCATGTGCGCGACCGGCAGGTAGACGATGGTGAGCCACACGGCCGCGAAGGCCATCACGGCGGAGAACTTCATGCGCTCCACCACCGAACCCAGGACCAGCGCCACCGTGATCGCGGCGAAGGTCATCTGGAACGCGACGAACGCGTATTCGGGGATCTCCACCCCCCTGGTGAAGGTCGCGGCCTGGCTGGCGGGCGTGACACCGGAGAGGAACGCCTTGTCGAGGCCGGCCACGAAGTTGGACAGCAGCCCGCTCGACACGTCGGGGCCGAAGGCGACCGAGTAGCCGTACATCACCCACACCAGCATCGCGAGGCAGGCCACCGCCCCCACCTGGGTCATCACCGACAGCATGTTCTTGGCGCGCGCGAGCCCGCCGTAGAACAGCGCCAAGCCGGGCAGGATCATCATCATCACCAGCACGGTGGCGGTCAGCATCCAGGCGGTGTCGCCCTTGTCCACCGTGGCGGCCGCCGCGGCGGCGGGCGGCGATTGAAGCGCCGCGTCCTGCGCCCAGGCGGCCCCCGTCGCCAGCGCGCCCGCAGCACCGCCGGCCGCGAGCCTCATCGCTCGAACCATCGTCTTCCCCCTCATGTCCGTCAAAGCGCCGTATCGTCGGTCTCGCCCGTGCGGATGCGCACGGCGGAGCCCAGGTCGAGCACGAAGATCTTGCCGTCGCCGATGGCGCCCGTGTTGGCGGCCGCCTGCACCGCCTCCACCACCCGGTCGGCCACCGCGTCGGCGCAGGCGACCTCCAGCTTGATCTTGGGCACCATGTTGGTGCTGTACTCGGCCCCCCGGTAGATCTCGGTCTGGCCCTTCTGCCGGCCGAAACCCTTGACCTCCGTCACCGTCATGCCGGCCACGCCCAGCGCCGTCAGCGCCTCGCGCACCTCGTCCAGCTTGAACGGCTTTATCACCGCCATCACCAGTTTCACGCCCGTCCCCCGCTCGTTGCGAGGATCATCATGCAACAGGCGTGCCAGACGCTTCGCAGGGTGCGGAACCTCCGGCGGCGCGTTAACATCGGCGCAACGAATGGGCAGGCGGGAAGCGCTGCCCGTTATTAAGGCAGCAGGGCGCGTGCGACCGCGAGGTCCTCCTCGTCCACCATGACGCGTACGGGGATCAGCAGCCAACTCCCGTCCGCGATGCTGGCGCCTCCGTCGAACGCGACCGCGTCGATCCCCTCCGCCTCCAGGCGACCCACCACGATCATCGCCTCGTTGCGGGGGAAGCGGCCGAGTTCCGTCAGCGCCACCTAGCGCCCCGGATGCCGCGCGAAGCGCTGGGCCGCCGCGCGCTCGCGGGGCGAGAGCCGGCCGTCGCGGTTCGCGTCGAAGCGGGCGAAGCCCTCGCCCGCGGCCGCGCGCGCCTCGGCCGGCGACACGCGGCCGTTGCGGTCGCGGTCGAGCCGCTGAAAATACTTGTTGGTCAGCACGCGCGCCTGCCCCTCGTCCACGCCGACGGGACCCAGCCGCTCCACCACGCGGCGCCGCACCTCGATCCGGGTCAGCGCGCCGTCGCGGTTGCGGTCGGCCATGCGGAACTCGCGGTCGACGCGGGCGCGAAGCTCGGCGCGGGTCTGCTGCGCCGGGACCGGCGCGGCGATGGCGGAGAGGAGGACGGGGGCGAGAAGGATGGCGCGCATGGAGGCTCCCGACAGGCGACGGTCATGGAACCGCCGCCGCGCCCGTTCGATCCCCGATTGCGCGGTACGGACCGCCCGCATAAGCGCCGCCCCATATTCCCTGTCGCATACGGAGTTCCCCATGGCCGACCAGCCTACCCGCGTCGTGCTCGCCTATTCGGGCGGGCTGGACACCAGCGTGATCCTGAAATGGCTCCAGGCCGAGCGCGGCTGCGAGGTCGTCACCTTCACCGCGGATCTCGGCCAGGGCGAGGAGCTGGAGCCCGCGCGCGCCAAGGCCGAGCTGATGGGGGTGAAGCCCGAGCACATCTTCATCGACGACCTGCGCGAGGAGTTCGTCCGCGACTTCGTGTTCCCCATGATGCGCGCCAACGCGCTGTACGAGGGGCTGTACCTGCTCGGCACCTCCATCGCGCGCCCCCTGATCGCCAAGCGGCAAGTGGAGATCGCCAAGGCGGTCGGCGCGGACGCGGTGGCGCACGGCGCGACCGGCAAGGGCAACGACCAGGTGCGCTTCGAGCTGGGCTATTACGCGCTCAACCCCGACATCAAGGTGATCGCGCCCTGGCGCGAGTGGGACCTGACCAGCCGGACGAAGCTGATCGAGTATGCCGAGGCGCACCAGATCCCCATTCCGCGCGACAAGCGCGGCGAGGCGCCCTTCTCCACCGACGCCAACCTGCTGCACACCAGTTCCGAAGGGCTGGTGCTGGAGGACCCGTGGCAGGAGGTGCCCGACTACGTCTATTCGCGCACCGTCCACCCGGAGGACGCGCCGGACACGCCCCAGTACGTGACGGTCGACTTCGAGCGCGGCGACGCGGTGGCGGTGGACGGCGAGGGGCTGTCGCCGGCCTCGCTGCTGGCCAGGCTGAACGAGCTGGGCCGCACGCACGGCATCGGCCGCCTCGACCTGGTGGAGAACCGCTTCGTCGGCATGAAGAGCCGCGGCATGTACGAGACGCCGGGCGGCACCATCCTGGCGAGCGCCCACCGCGCCATCGAGCAGCTGACGCTGGACCGCGGCGCCGCGCACCTGAAGGACGAGCTGGCGCCGCGCTATGCCGAGCTGGTCTATAACGGCTTCTGGTTCTCGCCCGAGCGCGAGATGCTCCAGGCGGCGGTGGACCACAGCCAGCTCAAGGTGTCGGGCACCGTCCGGCTCAAGCTCTACAAGGGCGGCGTCCACGTGGTGGGGCGGCGCAGCCCCAACTCGCTCTATTCCGAGAAGGTGGTGACGTTCGAGGACGACCAGGGCGCGTACGACCAGCGCGACGCGGAAGGGTTCATCCGCCTCAACGCGCTGCGCCTGCGTCTGCTGGGGCGGCGGGACCGGTAGCGCCGCCGACGGGAATGCCCCCGCGTTAACCGCGTCTTAGCCCCCGCCGCCTAATCCCCCGCTAACCATTCGGGGAATCAGGTCTTGGGCAACTCGGCATCGGCGGACGTGGCGATCGTGGGGGCGGGGCCGGCGGGGCTCACCGCCGCCTATCTGCTGGGCAAGGCCGGCTATTCGGTGGTCGTGATCGAGCGCGACCCGAAATACGTGGGCGGCATTAGCCGCACCGTGGAGCATGACGGCTTCCGCTTCGACATCGGCGGCCACCGCTTCTTCTCCAAGTCGGCCCAGGTGACGGCGCTGTGGGACGAGCTGTTGCCCGACGGCTTCATCGAGCGGCCGCGCATGAGCCGCATCTTCTATCGCGGGAAATATTACAGCTACCCGCTGCGCGCGTTCGAGGCGCTGCGGAACTTAGGGGTGTTCCGTTCGGCGGCGTGCATGGCGTCGTTCGGCTGGGCCAAGCTGTTCCCGCGCCGCACCGTGCGCTCGTTCGAGGACTGGGTGGTGAACCAGTTCGGGGCCAAGCTCTACGGCATCTTCTTCAAGACCTATACCGAGAAGGTGTGGGGGATGCCGTGCGACGAGATGTCGGCCGACTGGGCGGCGCAGCGCATCAAGGGCCTGAGCCTGGGGGCCGCCGTGCTGGACGGGCTCAAGCGCTCGCTGGGGCTGAACAAGCGGCCCAACGACGGGATGCAGGCCAAGACGCTGCTGGAGAGCTTCCGCTATCCCCGGTTCGGGCCGGGCATGATGTGGGACGCTGCGCGCGACCGGGTACTGGGCCACGGCAACCGCGTGCTGATGGGCACGTCCTTGAAGCAGCTCTCCCACGACGACCGCACAGGACGCTGGCGCGTGGCGGCCACCGGGCCGGACGGCGAGGCGGTGACGGTGAGTGCCGCCCACGTCATCTGCTCGGCCCCCATGCGCGAGCTGGCCGGGCGGCTGCACCCGCTGCCCGCCAGCCTGCCGCGCGCGGCAAGCTTGCGCTACCGCGACTTCCTGACGGTGGCGCTGTTCGTGCGCTCGCCCGACCTGTTCCCCGACAACTGGATCTACGTCCACGAGCCGCACGTGAAGGTGGGCCGCATCCAGAACTTCCGCAGCTGGTCGCCCGACATGGTGCCCGACCCCGACATCGCGTGCGTGGGGCTGGAATATTTCTGCTTCGAGGGTGACGGCCTGTGGTCGTCCACCGATGAGGAGCTGGTGGCGCTGGCGGCGCGCGAGATGGCCGCACTCGGCCTCTGTCGCGAGGACCAGGTGGAGGGCGGCGCGGTGGTGCGCCAGGAGAAGGCGTACCCGGTCTACGACGACCAGTATCGCGAGACGGTGGAGGCGGTTCGCGCCGAGCTGGAGGAGCGGCACCCGACGCTGCACTTGGTCGGGCGCAACGGGATGCACCGCTACAACAACCAGGACCACGCGATGATGACCGCCATGCTGACGGTTCGCAACATCCAGGCGGGCCAGCGGCTGCACGACGTGTGGCAGGTGAATGAGGACGCCGAGTATCACGAGTCCGGCGAATACGGCGAGGAGGCGGATGCGAACGCGGCGCTGGCCTCGGTGCGCGAGGTGCCGGAAAGGCTGCGCGCGGCGTGACGCGCGATCCGGCCGGTCCGGCCGTCGGCCCGGCCGGGTCCGTCGGGCGGACGGTGTTGCTCGGTTGGCTCCTGGCGTGCGTCATGCTGTGCCTGACGGGCGCCCAGGCCATCGCGCGGTTCCGCTTCGCCGACCCGGACGACGTGATGCGCCTGATGCAGGTGCGCGACTGGATGGCGGGCCAGTCTTGGTGGGACGTGACCCAGTACCGGCTGGGGCCGGCGGGCCACCCCTTCGCCATGCACTGGTCGCGGCTGGTGGACCTACCGCTGGCGGGCGTGCTGGCGCTGGCCGACCTGTTCGCACCGCGCGGGATCGCCGACCGGATCGCGGCCACCGCGGTGCCGCTGGCGACGCTGCTATGCGCCATGGCGCTGGTGGCGGGGCTGGCGCGGCGCGTGCTGGACGCCGAAGCCGCGCGCTGGGCGGTGCTGCTGCTGCTGCTATCGCCGCCCGTGCTGATCCAGATGCGGCCCATGCGCATCGACCATCACGGGTGGCAGGTGGTGCTGGCGCTGGCCGCAGCACTGCTGCTGCTTCGCGGCGGGGACGGGGGACGAACCGCCTGGCGCCGGGGCGCGGGCGCCGGGCTGGCGCTGGCGGCGCTCGTCACCGTGTCGCTGGAGGGATTGCCGGTGGCAGCGGCGCTCCTGGGGTGTGCCGCGCTGTTCGCCGCCTGGACGGGCGAGCGGGGCCGGGCGGTGGCCGCAGCCGGGCTGGCGCTGCCCGTGGGCGCGCTGGTGCTGCACCTGGCGACGCGGGGCCCCTTCGCCCTGGCGCCCGCGTGCGACGCGGTGTCGCCGGCCTGGCTCCTGGCGCTGGCGGCGGCGACGCCCGGGCTGACGGCAGCAGGGCTGATGCAGGCGCGCGCCGGGCGGCTGGCGGGCCTCGTGGTCGCGGGTGCCGCGGCGGCGGGGGTGCTGGTCCTGGCCGCGCCCCAATGCCTGGCCGGGCCGTTCGCGTCGCTGGACCCGCTGGTGCGCGTCGCCTGGTACGAGAATGTGGTGGAAGGGCTGCCCGCGTGGCGTCAGCCGGGCCTCTGGGGCCTGGCCTGCGTCGCGCTGCCGCTGGTGGGGCTGGCGGGCGCGGTGCTGGTCGTGCGGCGGGCACCGGACAAGGGCGACTGGCCGCTGCTGCTCGCCTGGGCGGCGGCGCTGGCGCTCTACGCCTTCATGGTGAACCGGGCGTCGGCCACCGCCAACGCCTTCGCGGTGCCGGGTGCGGCCGCGCTGCTGATGACCATGCTGACGCGCGCGCGCGCCATTCCCGGCCCGGCGCGGCGCCTGGGGGCGACGGCGGGCGCGCTGGCGCTGGCGTCGCCGGGCGCGCTGCTGGCCGCCGCCCCCTCCCCCGCCCCGCCCGCGCCGTCCGCCGCCACCGCGCGCGCGCTGCGCGGCCCCGCCTGCGACGCGTTCGAGCAGGTGCGCGTGCTGGGCGGCCTGGCGCCGGGACTGGTGCTGACGCCCGTGGACGTGTCGCCCGACCTGGTGATCGCCACCCGCCACCGCGCGGTGGGCGCGGGATACCACCGCGACGCCGCCGCCATCGCGCTGGTGATGCGGTCCTTCACGTCCGCCCCCGAGCGCGCCGAGCGCTACGTCCGCGCCAGCGGCGCCACCTATGTGGCGGGGTGCCGGGGGTGGAGCGAGACGAACTTCTACGCCTACGCCGCGCCCGACGGCCTGTGGGCGCGGCTGGCGCGGGGCGAGCGCGTGCCGTGGCTGGAACGCGTGGCCGTGCCCGGTGCGGCGCGGACGCCGGTGATGGCGTGGCGGGTCTTGCCGGAGGCGCCGCCCCGCCCCTAGGGACAAGCCCATGGAAACGGGCGCTCCCAGGTGGTGGCAGACGCGGTGGTTCGTGGCGCTGGCGGCGCTGGCGGCCGCCATTCCGCTGCTGTGGCCCAGCGTCCCGCCGCTGATCGACCTGCCCGGCCATATGGGCCGATATCGCGTGCAGATCGACGGGGACCGCTTTCCCCACCTGCTCCAGTGGTTCGACTTCCGCTGGCAGCTGATCGGCAATTTGGGCGTGGACCTGCTGATCGTGCCGCTGGCGCCGCTGGTCGGGCTGGAGTTCGCGGTGAAGCTGGTGGTGATCGCCATTCCCGTGTCCACGGCGGCGGGGCTGCTGTGGATCGCGCGCGAGGTGCACGGGCGCGTGCCGGGCACCGCCTATTTCGCGCTGCCGCTGGCCTATGGCTTCCCGTTCCAGTTCGGCTTCGTCAACTTCGCGCTCTCCATGGGGATTGCGCTGCTGCTGTTCGCGCTGTGGCTCAGGCTCGGTCGGCTGCACCGGGTGGGCTTGCGCGCGGCCGTGTTCCTGCCCGCCTCGTGCCTGCTGTGGCTGTGCCACACCTTCGGATGGGGCGTGCTGGGCGTGCTGGCCTTCGCGGGCGAGATGGTGCGCGCGCAGGACGCCAGGCGCGCGGCCCTGCCGACGGTGACGGGCTACGCTTCGCCCTCATACGACCTGGTGGGCTGGGCGATGTCCTGGGTGCGCGCGGGGCTTCGATGCTGGCCGCTGATGCCGCCCTTCGCGCTGATGATCCTGTGGCGGTCGGGCGAGCACGTGACGGGGCGGACGATCGACTGGTTCAACTGGCCGGCCAAGTACAACTACCTGGCCATGGTGCTGCGCGACCGGTGGATGGCGTGGGACCTGGCGTGCGCGACGCTGCTGTTCGTGCTGCTGTTCCGCGGCGTGCGGGACGACCGGGTGACGTACAGCCGGATGCTGGGGCTGTCGGCGCTGTTCCTGGGCGCGATCTATATCCTGCTGCCGCGCGTGGTGTTCGGCTCGGCCTATGCCGACATGCGGCTGATCCCGTTCGCGGTGGCCATCGCCGTCATCGGCCTTCGCTATCGGCCCGAGCTGTCGCCGGTGAAGGGCGCGATCATCGCGGCCGCCGGCGTCGCCTTCTACGGGGCGCGGCTGGCGGTGACGACGTGGAGCTTCCTCCTCTACGACCGCAGCTATAGCCAAGCGCTGGCGATGATCGATCGGGTGCCCGAGGGCGCGCGCGTCGTCAGCTTCGTGGGCCGGCGCTGCGCCGACGACTGGGCGTACAGCCGGCTGGAGCATGTGCCCGCCCTGCTGATGGAGCGGCGGCTGGCCTATACCAACGACCAGTGGTCGATGGCGGGCGCGCAGCTGCTCACCGCGCGCTACCGGCCCGCCGGACGCTTCGCGCACGATCCGAGCCAGGTGGTGACGTTCGCCAAGTGCCGGGGCGAGTGGTGGCGGCCCGTGGGCGTCGCGCTCAACAACTTCCCCCGCAACGCGTTCGACTACGTGTGGCTGGTGCGCGCGCCGCGCGTCGACCCGGCGCACTTACGCGGGCTGACGCCGATCGCGCGCGACGCGCAGAGCGTACTCTACCGCGTCACCGACCGGACCCAGCCGACACCCATCCTCAACCGCCGCGGCGGAACGGCGTAAGCTCAGAAAGATAGGCGCGTTCGGCGCCCGCCGCCACCCGTTCGCGTTCCAGGAAGTCGGCCACCGCGCGGCGGAAGCCGGGGTCGGGGATGTAGTGGGCCGACCAGGTGGCCACGGGCGAATAGCCGCGCGCCAGCTTGTGCTCGCCCTGCGCGCCCGCCTCCACGTACTGCAGATTACGCGCGATGGCCGCGTCGATGGCCTGGTAGTAGCACAGCTCGAAATGGAGGAACGGCACCTCCTCCGTACAGCCCCAGTAGCGGCCGTAGAGCGTGTCGCCGCCGATCAGGTTGAGCGCGCCCGCCACCGGCCGCCCGTCGCGCTCGGCCAGCATCAGGAGCGTTCGGTCCGCCATCCGCTCGCCGAGCAGCGAGAAGAAGCGCCGCGTGAGATAGGGCCGGCCCCATTTGCGCGAGCCCGTGTCCTGGTAGAAGCGCCAGAACGCGTCCCAGTGATGCTCCCTGAGGTCGCCGCCCGTCAGGTGGCGGATCGTCAGCCCCTCCACCGCGCCCGCGCGCTCGCGGCGGATCGCCTTGCGCTTGCGGCTGGCCAGCTCTGTTAGGAAATCGTCGAAGGTGGCATAGCCCCGGTTGGCCCAGTGATACTGCGTCCCCTCGCGTACCAGCCAGCCCGCCGCCTCGAACAGCGGCACCTGATCGGGGCTCACGAAGGTGGCGTGGGCGGACGACAGGCCGTTATTGTCCACCACCGCCTCCAGCGCGCCGATCAGCGCGGGGGCCGCTTCCTGCTCGCGCAGCAATAGCCGGGGGCCGGGCACGGGGCTGAAGGGGGCGGCCACGACGAGCTTGGGATAATAGCTGCCCCCCGCCCGCTCCCAGGCGTCGGCCCAGCCGTGGTCGAACACGTACTCGCCCTGGCTGTGGCTCTTGGCATAGGCGGGCGCCACCGCGACCGGGTCGTCGCCCCCATCCCCGCCCGGCCCGTCCACCGCGACGGGCAGCGGCTGCCATCCGGTGCGGCCGCCGACCGAGCCGGACTCCTCCAGGATCGACAGGAAGGCGTGGGAGACGAAGGGGTTGTCGTGCCCGGCGCACGCGTCCCACGCGTCGGCGGACAGTTGGCGGACGCCGTTCAGGAGGCGCGCGGTGACGGCGGTCATGGGGGCGATGTAGGGCGCGCGCTCGGTCGGCGGAAGCGGGGGCGGGTGGCTGCGTTAACCGGAGTCATACCGCCGGCGGCCTATACGCACCGGATGCGCCTGCCCGCCCTGTTGGCCCTGATCCCCCTGCCCCTCGCGTTCTGCGTGCCGACCGCGCCTATGGGGTCCGCGGCGTCGAAGCCGCCGGCCCGGCCGGTAGCGGCGGGCGAGCTGCTGCGGCGCCTGGCACTCGACGTGCCGGCGGGCGTCGATCCGCGCGCGTTGCCCTTGGCCGGCGGCGCGGCGGCGGCACCGGCGGCGGCGCCGGCCTTCGCGCTCGGGGCGCTGGGGCCGGACGACGCGGCGCGCGCGTCGGACTGCCTGACGGCCGCCATCTACTACGAGGCGCGGTCCGAGCCCGTCGACGGCCAGCGCGCCGTCGCCCAGGTGGTGCTGAACCGCGTGCGCGACCGCGCCTTTCCGCGATCCGTATGCGGCGTGGTGTTCCAGGGGTCGGAGCGGCGGACGGGGTGCCAGTTCTCCTTCACCTGCGACGGGTCGATGCACCGCGGCGTCCGCAACCCGGCGGCGTGGGACCGGGCGCGGATGGTGGCGGACGCGGCATTGTCGGGCTCGGTCTACGCGCCCGTGGGGAGCGCCACCCACTACCACGCGTCGTACATGACGCCCTGGTGGGCCTCCAGCCTGGCACGCGTGGGGGCGGTGGGCGCGCACGTCTTCTACCGCTGGGGCGGCGCGCTGGAGCGCGCGCTGACCTTTCGCCAGGGCTATGCGGGGGTGGAGCCGACCGTGAGCGCGGGCGCCGTGGCGGCGGTGGGCGAGGCGGTGCCCGGCGCCGACGAGAACGGCGTGCGCGTCCACCGCGCCTCGCTGACGGACCCGGGACCCGACGCCCCAGCGGAAGAGCCGGCGGTGCCGGACGGCCCGGTACAGGTGCACCGCAACGCCCAGGTCGCGTCGCGCGCGGCCCCCTATCGCACCGTCGCGGGCGTGCGGATTCACCCCGGCTCGGACGCGCCGCTGTCGGCCGAGGGCGATCCCGCGGGCTGAGTCGGGTCCCGGCCCTCGCGCTCCTCCGTCAGGATTTGCCACCCCGTCAGGAACAGCGCCGCGACCAGCGGGCCGACCACGATGCCGCTCAGGCCCAGCAGGTCGATACCGCCCAGCGTCGTCACCAGCACCAGCCAGTCGGGCAGCCCCGTGTCGCGGCCCACCAGCATGGGGCGCAGGATGTTGTCGGCCAGCCCGATCACCAGCACGCCCGACGCGACCACCACGATCGCCTGCCACACGGCCCCCGTGGCCGCCAAGTAGACCGCGACCGGCCCCCAGATGATCGCGGGGCCGATAGCGGGCAGCAGCGCCGCCACCGCCATCAGCACGCCCCACAGGAGGGCCGCAGGCAGACCCACGATCCAGAAGGTGACGGCGCCCAGCGCGCCCTGCGCCAGCGCGACGAGGCCCGAGCCCTTTACCGTGGCGCGCACCACCGTCACGAACTTGTCGGCCAGCCGCTCGGCGATGGGCCGCTCCACGGGCAGCGCGCGCACCATGGCGGGTCCCACGCGGTCGCCGTCGCGCAGCAGGAAATAGGTGACGTAGAGCCCGACGCCGAAGGCGAGCAGGAAGGCGGCCGCGTTGCGACCCACCGACAGCGCGCGGCCCGCGATGGCGCTGGCGCTGCTGCCCAGCGCCTGGGACAGGCGGTCGCGAACGCCGTCGAAGCTGTCCAGGCCGGACCGGTCCAGCAGCTGGCGCAGACGCGTCGGTAGCGCGTCGTGCACCTGCTCGAAGTACGACGCCACGTTGATCCGCCCGCTCTGGAGCTGGTTGTAGACGCCCGCCGCCTGATCGACCACCAGGCTGCCGATCACGAGCGCGGGCACCACCACCGCGAAGGTGATGATGAGGAGCGTGACCGCCGCCGCGCGGTTGCGGTGTCCGGGCCAGCGCGCCAGCAGCCGCTGGAACAGGGGCTGGAACAGCAGCGCCGCCAGCGCCGCCCAGAGCAGCGCGCCCAGGAAGCCGGAAACGACCGCCGCCAGCCCCGCCGTGACCGCCGCCAGGAACAGCAGGAATCCGCCATTCTCCACGCGCGTCCTGTTCAGCATCGGATCGCCCCTCTTACGCCGGCGCGCCGCCCGATCGCGGTCGCGCCACGGCGTCTGAACCGCCGGCGGGCCGTTCGGCTCCGGACCTCCGCGCGCGGTGCGCGGCATAGGCCAGGAAACCGGCGGCGCGGTGGCGCAGGCGGAACAGCGCGAAGCGCGGGATCTCGGCGAGCGGCGTGGCGGCGCCCGGCCGCTCGCGGATCGCGTCCAACACCGAGCGCGCCGCGGCCGCGCCCGCGCGTCCGTCGGCGAAGAGGTGCTTGGCGATGAGCGCGCCGTCGCCGTAGCCGTAGCCCGCCAGCAGGCGGCGCGCCTCCCGCCGACAGCGGCGCCCATGATGATGCTCGACCGCGAAGCCGGGATCGTAGCGCACGGGCACGCCCGCCCCCAGCGCGCGGTACAGGAAGTCCGTGTCCTCCGCCGAGCGGAAGCGCGCGCCCGCGCCGAACTGCTCGTCGAACGGCCCGATCGTCGCCAGCGCGGACGCGGTGACGGCCAGGTTCGCGCCCATCACGAAGCCGCCGGGAAAGCCGCGCGGGGGCGCCTCCATCGGGTGGTCCTCCAGCTTCACGGTCAGCAGCAGGTCGGCCGCGTCGCCGGGCAGGACGCGCCCGCCCACCACCAAGGGCACCGCAGCGTCGCCGAACGCGTCCGCCAGGCGCGCCAGATAGTCGGGGCGCAGCACGCAGTCGTCGTCCGTCATCGCCACCACGCGGCCGCGCGCGTGCGCCAGCCCGGCGTTGCGCGCGCGCGCCAGTCCCGGCCGGGGCTCGTGCACCAGGGCGACGCGAAAGGGCTGGGCGGCCGCCCAGTCGCGGATCAGCGCGGGCGTCGCGTCGGCGGAGCCGTTGTCCACCAGCACCGCGTCGACCGCGACGCGCGGCGCCGCGGCGGCCGCGCGCGTCACGGAGGCGAGCGTGGCCGCCAGCGAGCCCGCCCGGTCGCGCGTACAGATCAGGAGCGTGACGTCCGGCGTCACGGTTGACCCAGCGCCGCCGCCGCCTCGTTCGCGTCCGCCGCCAGCACCAGCCCCGGCCAGTCCGCGGTCCAGGCGCGCGCGTAGGCGACGAGCTTGCCGTAGCTGTTGTCCAGCGCGACGTGGGGGATGCCCATGAGGACGCACAGGATATGCGCGTGCAGCCGGTCGGTCAGCACGTGCCCGCCCCGCGCCAGCAGCGCCGCGCCGCGCGCCACACGCAACGCCGCCAGCTCGTCGCGGGCGAGGCCCGGCGCGGGCGGAGCCTCGTCCAGCCAGTCGGCCACCTCCGCGCGCGGCACGGTGGCCAGCGCCGCGCGGTCGTGCGCCACCGCCTCGCCGTCGGTGCGCAGCAGCATCAGCACGTCCGCCACGGGCGGGGCCGGACGTTCCAGACGGAGCGCGAAGGCGCTGTCGGGCGCCAGCGTCGCGTCCAGGCCCAGGCCGCGCGCGATCCCCAGGCTCCCGCGATCGCGGACGTGCAGGTGGAAGTCGGGATGCGCGGCCGCCAGTGCTGCGAAGCGGGCGGCGCCCCGGGCGTCGCGCCAGTGGATCGACTGGGGCAGCTGCACCACGGTGCGGTGGGGCAGGTCGCGCAGCACCGCCTCGCGCATCGCCTGATGGTGCGGCCACAGGTCGCCCAGGTTGCCGCCGCCGTGCAGGAAGATCGGGCCTGCCGGGCAGGCGCGTTCCAGGGCGGCCGCGTCGTACTCGTGCCACGCGCAGGCGTATGCGGGGCCGGCGCCCGTCACGGCGCGGAGCGACCGCACCTCGCCAAGCCAGATGGCGCTGTCGCCGACGTTGGGATGGTCGGGGAAGTCGAGCAGGGCGTAGGGCTCGCCCGCCCGCGCGTGCCGGCGGTAGAGCATCTCCAGGTCCGCGCGCTGCGCCTCTACTGGGTCGCGCGCGCGCCCGGTCTCCACCCCCTTCTGCATTGCGCCGCCCATACAGGGCGCGGCGCGCTTGGCTAGGGGACGAACAGGCCGGAGGGCGGGCGATACGCCCCCGCCCTCCGGCCCCCCGCCGTCAGGCGAAGGTGACGCGTGCCGCGCGGCGCTGGCGCTGGCCGAAGCCGATCATGCCCAGCCCCAGGATCATGGTGGCCCAGGTGGCGCTTTCCGGCACGGGGGCGACGGCGGTGGGCGCGTTGATGTCGACGGCCAGGAAGCCGCGCCCGCCGACCAGCGCGTTGGTGGCGTTGAGGCCGGACGCCACCACCGTGCCCGCCGCCCCGCCGCCGTTCAGCCGCACCAGCGCGCCCGGCGCCAGGATCGAGCCGCCCAGCGTCACGTCGGTCAGCGTCACCGCCGTCGCCTCGTAGAAGTTGAACAGCACGTTGGGTGCCGCGAGCGCGCCCAGCGCCAGGTTCAGCCCCAGCCCGCCGCGCGCGGACACGGTGGTGCCGCCGACGTTGACGATCGCCCCCGATCCCAGCCCGGCGAAGGTAAGGAGGTTGGCGCGGGCGAACTCGTCCGCCGTCAGGTTGAACACGTCGACGCCGCCCGACGTGCCCAGCAGCAGGCCGCCGCCCAGCCCCAGGTCGAACAAGGGCGACTTGACGAACGTGCCCGTGGCGGCGCGCCCGCCCAGTTCGGTGGAAAAGGCGCGCGCGCGGTCGGTCAGCGCGCCCGTCACGCTGCCGATGCCGTTCAGCACCGTGCCGGTGGTGGCGGACACGGTGCCGGCGGCCACGCGGCCGTAGCTGCCGCCCGTCAGCGTCGCGGCGCCGGACGTGTAGACGCCGTAGTCGAACACGCTGGCGGCCTGGGCGGGTGCCGCGAACACCGCGGCGGCGGCGGCGATGGAAAGAAGAGACCTCATGTGGCGTAACTCCCCTGCGAACCGCGCCCAATGATCGGGAACGGCGTGTACGGTCGGGATTAAGTGACTGTATCTGCGGCAGCAATCGGCTGGAAACACAGTGAACGTTCCGGGTCGGCACGCTCGCACGGAACGCGTACGCCACCCGGACGCAGGCCCCTGAGCGACGATGTTTTAACCACGGGCCGCCCCCCTTTCCCTGCGATCCACGTGCCCTTTCACCCGTTTCGGATGCGATGCCGGCCGGGTGGCCGCGCCCCTTGCCCCCGCCCCCCGCCCGGCCCTAGATTCGCGAGCTATGCGCAAGCACGTCCTGATCGTCGGCCTCCTCCTGCTGCTCGCGGGCGGGGGCATATTTGCCTGGCTGTCCTGGCCCGACACCGCACGGCTGTCGGTGGCGCAGGTGGCGGGCGCCCGACCCGAGATCACGGCACCGCGCATTCAGACGCTGCCGACCGTCAAGATCGCGGACGTGGTGGGGTGGCAGGGCGGCGCGAAACCCACGCCCGCGCCCGGCCTGTCGGTGGCGGCGTTCGCGGACGGGCTGGACCATCCGCGCTGGCTTTATCGGCTCCCCAACGGCGACGTGCTGGTGGCCGAGACCAACAGCCCGCCCCGCCCCACCCGCGGCGTCACCAGCCGGGTGATGAACATCCTGCTGGGCCGCGCGGGCGCGGCCGTGCCGTCGGCCAACCGCATCACGCTGCTGCGCGACGCGGACGGCGACGGGCGGGCCGAGGTGAAGCGGCCCTTCATGACGGGGCTCAACTCGCCCTTCGGCATGGTGCTGCTCGACGGGTGGCTCTACATCGCGAACACGGACGCGCTGGTGCGCGTGCCGTACCGCGACGGGCAGGCGCGGATCGACGCGAAGCCGGAACTGGTGGTGAAGTTGCCCGGCGGGGGCAATCACTGGGCCAGGAACGTGGTGGTGGCGCCCGACGGCCGCACGCTGCTCGTCTCGGTCGGCTCGTCGTCCAACATCGCGGAGAACGGGATGGAGGCAGAGCGCTATCGCGCCGACATCCTCCAGGTGTGGCCCGGGGACAAGAACTGGCGCATCTACGCGGCGGGCCTGCGCAACGCCAACGGCATGGCGGTGAACCCCGTGACGCGCGAGCTGTGGACGGTGGTGAACGAGCGCGACATGCTGGGCTCCGACCTCGCGCCCGACTATCTGACCCAGGTCGAGTTCGGCGACCAGTTCGGCTGGCCCTGGTTCTACTGGGGCGGCTATCCGGACAGCCGGGTGGAGCCCGCCAACCCTGCGCTCCAGCAGTATTCCAAGCGGCCCGACTATGCGCTGGGGCCGCACGTGGCGGCGCTGGGCCTGACGTTCGCGGACGGGCTGAAGCTGGGGGACCGGTACGCGCGCGGCGCCTTCGTGGGTGAGCACGGGTCGTGGAACCGCAAGCCCGTGTCGGGCTACAAGGTGGTGTTCGTGCCCTTCGCCGCCGGCGGCTTCCCGGCCAAGGGGGCGAAACCCGTGGACGTGCTGACGGGCTTCCTGGACGCGGACGGCAAGGCGCGCGGCCGGCCCGTGGGCGTGATCGCCGATGCGAAGGGCGCGCTGCTGGTGGCCGACGACGTGGGCAACACGATCTGGCGGGTGGCGGCGGCGGGCGACACCCCCCGCGCGCCGGAGCGGCGGACGGCGGCGCGATAAGGGTTCGACCCGCCGGGATCAGTCCCTCACGCCCCCCGCTCCAACAGGGGACGCAGTACGCGCGCCTCCGCCGCCACGCGCGCGCGGATGGCGCGGCGGAACGCCTGGGACGCGATCCGATAGGCGCCCCAGTCGGCGACGATCGCATCCGTGGTCCAGTGCGACACATAGGTCGATATGCCGCGCTGATAGGCCGGTGTGTCGTCGCGCAGCCGGGCCAGCCCGATACCGCCCCCGCTGCACCCCGCCAGGAAGGGCAGGACGCAGCCGTTGAGGTGGTCCATGCGGACGCGCCCGGCCTGGGCCACGCGCCACCGGCATCCGGTCATGGCGGCGCGGTCGGGCAGCGGGGCCGCGCACAGCTGCTCGTGCTCGCGCACGCGCGCCAGCAGCGCCTCGTGCAGCCGGGCCAGCTCCTGCCACAGCGCCTCGCCCGGTGCCTCGGCGGCGAATGGCGCCCCGAGCGCGCTCACGCCGCCGCCCCGCCCGCGCCGGGCTCCCGACCATGCAGCACCCAGGCGAGCGCGTCCGCGCGGTCCGCCACGACGCGCGCGTGCGCCTGGGTGAACAGGCGGCGCGCCTGGAGCCGGGCCAGCGGGCTGGGCGTCACCACCGCCACCGCGCGCGCGGGCGGCATGGCGGCCATGTGCGCTCCCATGGCGCGGATCATGTCCTGCGTCTGGATGGTGCACCCCCCGACATCGACCACGATGCGGTAGTCGCCGGCCAGCGCGTGACGCGTCAGCGCGGCGCGCAATTCGGCCATATAGGCGTCCGTCTCCGCCACGCTGAGCGTGCCGCCCAGAACGACCTCGACCAGCATCTGCCCGGTATCGACGGAAATCGCGTACATCGGGAAACCGCTACGCCGGCGCCGTTCAAGAACGCGTTAACGCGCGGCCCCCTCAGGCCAGCGCCCAGCGCAGCACGCGCCCCACGCCCGCCGCCGCCGCGCGCGCCGGCGCCGGCCCCGGAAAGGGCAGAGCCAGCCCGTGCATCCGCCTGGCCCAGGGGGGCAGCAGATCGACGCCGGCCGCCATCATCACCGCGTTGAACGGCGCGGTCGCCAGGCTTGGGCTGGGCTGCGCGATCAGGAGGCGCGACACCTCGCGCGTGCGGGCGTCGGCGCGCAAACGGGGGCGGACCGCGGCCATATAGGCCGCCAGCGCCGCCCAGTCCTCCGGCACGTCGTCGGCCCCCAGCATCCGGGCGAGCCGCGCCTGCTCGGCCAGGTACAGGTCCCGGCGCCCGGGCGGCATCGCGGGATCGCGGTAGCGCAGGTGCGCGGCCAGGAACATCGACACCTCGGCCGCGTGCACCCAGGTGAGCAGCGCAGGGTCGTCGGCGGAATAGGGCGTGCCGTCGGGCAGGTGCCCGCGCACGCGGGCGTGGACGCGTCTGACCCGCGCCACCAGCGCTTCGGCCGTGACGGTGGAGCCGAAGGTGGTGCCGCCCACGAACTGCGCGGTGCGCTTCAGCCGCCCGGTCATGTCGCGGCGGAAGCCGCTGTGATCCCACACGCCCGCCATCGCGGCCGGGTGCAGCATCTGGAGCAGCAGCGCGGCCACGCCGCCGATCATCATGGCGGTGAAGTCGCCGTGCACCGCCCAGCTGGGCGACCCCGGCCCGAACAGCCCGTCGTCGCCGGGCGGGCGCGACAGGTCGATCCCGCCCGAGCCCACCAGCGAGCGCACCCTGTCCGCGATGCCGCGCCTGACCGTTTCCACGGGGGGCTCAACGCGCGGGGGGGGCCGGGCGTTGCTAGGCGCGCGCGCGCTCCCAGGCGGCGGCCTCGTCGTCGTAGCGGTGGTCGACGCGCACGTCCCGCACGGCGGCGCCGTCGTCGTCCAGCACCGCCGTGCCGCGCCAGACCCAGGTGGCGTTGCCCCACAGCGTCACGCGCCCGTCCCGGTCCGCGCGCGCGCGCATCGGGCCGCCGACGGTGCGGATCGGGACAATGGTGCCGAAGGGCAGGCGCCCCGTGAGCGCGGCGGCGTGGGTGCTGGCGGCCACCGCGCTGCCGCACGCGTCGGTCAGCCCCGCGCCGCGCTCGTGCGTGCGGACGAACAGGCCGGCGCCTTCCGGCACCGCCACCGACACGTTGGCGCGGTTGGGCAGCCAGGGGGGGGCGGCCTCGCACAGCCGGCCGACGCGGACCAGTTCCGCCTCGTCCAGCCGATCCGCGAAGTGGACCAGGTGCGGGTTGGGCATGGCCACCGCGGTGAAGCGCCACTCGGACGAGAGCGGGGGGAGGACGGCGTCCACCACCCGCTCCCCCACCCCGGTCATGGGCCAGGCGCGCACGTCCAGGTCCGCCGGCCCCGCGCGCTCCTCCACCGCGTGGACGCCGGGCGCCAGCGGCTCGGCGGCCGCCACCTCGGCCTTGGACCGCTGGAGTGAGGCGACGGCGCGGTCGATCCCCAGCGCCTCGAACCCCGCGCGCGCGATGCAGCGCAGGCCGTTCAAGCAGGTCTCCGCCTCCGTCCCGTCGGGGTTGAGCATGGTCATGCCGAAGGCCGCGCCGCCCCGCCCCTCCGTCAGCAGCAGCAGCCCGTCGCCCCCCACCGGCCCCGCGCGGTCGCTCAAGGCGCGGGCGGCGGCGGCCCACCAGTCGCGCGGGTAGGAAAGGCCGCGCGCGTCCACCAGCGGGAAGTCGTTGCCCGCGCCGTGGCACTTCAGAAGGGGAAGCTCGATCATGGGGGTACGTCTTACCGCAGCCGGTAGTGGTCCGCCACGCGGTCCAGCGCGAAGCCCAGCACCAGCCGGCCGGAGCGCGCGGGCCAGTTCAGCGCCTTCTCGGCCGCGGGCACCCCCTCGCCCGCGCACACCACGCGCCAGAGGATGTCGGTCAGCCCGGAGCCGGCGCAGGCCAGCGCGTCGTCGAAGCGCGCACGCGCCGACACCGCGCGGCCCGTGGGGCCGGCGTCGGCGCGCCCGCCCCCGTCCACGCGCATCGCATCCCAGCGCATGGTGACGCGCGGGGGCAGCTCCGCCAGCTCGTAGTCTCGGCGAAGCGCTTCCCCCGCCAAGTACTGCCGCTCGCTTACCAGCCCACGCGCGCGCAGCCAGCCGAGCGGCGACTCGGCCAGGTTCACCGTGACGCGCCGCCCGCCGTCCACCGTCCGTTCCGCCAGTTCGCGCATGTCCCTTCGCCTCCGCCACGTCGATTCGGGCGGTGCGCTTGCCACGGGGGCGGCTTTGTAGGACAGTCCCTTATAACCTGACAGGTTAGAGGGGGTGGCCGGTGATAACAGCGATCCGAGAGGTGCGCCGCGCGCGCGGCCTGACGCTGGAGGACGTGGCGCGCGCCTGCGTGCCGCCCACCACGCCCCAGACGATCGGGCGGCTGGAGACGGGGACGCGCACCGTGTCCGTCGCGTGGCTGAACCGCATCGCGGCGGCGCTGGGCGTCCAGGCGGAGGACCTGGTGCACCGGCCGGGCAGCGTGGCGCCGGCGGTGGCCGCCATGGTGGACGCGGACGGCGCGCGCGCGCCCAGGCGACCGCTGACCGCGCCCGCGCCGGCACCCGCGCCCGGCCAGGTGGCGGTGCTTGTGACGGGCAGCGTGGGCGATTATCGCGCGGGCGACGCGCTGTGGTGCGAGCCGCTCAACCCCGAACGCTTCGGCGAGGCGATGAACCGCGACGTGCTGGTCCCCGTGCCGGCGGGCGAGTTCCTGTTCGGCCGGCTGTTGGGCGTGGAGGGCGCGCGCGTGCTGCTGCTGCCGCCCGGCCATGCCAGCCGGCCCAGGGCTGCGGACGCACCCGCCTGGATCGCACGCGCAACGCATCTCATCCGGACGCTGTGAGTCAGGGCCGGGCGAATCGAATCCGTAACAAATGTTTCCTTGATCCGTGTTAGGATGCGTGACCGCTCCGGGAGGACAGGTCGTGCGCGAGCAGGAACAGGAGCAGTGGGAAGTGGCGGAGGCCGTGCTGGCGCTGCACAGCGCACGCGCCGGCGCCTGCGTGGCTGAACACCTTCGCCTGTTCGCCGACGATCCGCGCCAGCACGGCTATTGGCGCGAGGTAGGGGCCAAGGTGGCGGCGCTGACGGCGCGCGCCACCCTGCACTGACCGCTCAGTCCAGCCGGTTGGCCAGTTCCTTGTTCAGCCCCAGCGCCGCCAGCGTGGCGACCGCGCCCGACAGCAAATAGCCCCCCGCCGCCACCAGCCCGAACCAGTGGGCGAGCAGCAGCGCCGCCAGCGGCGCGAACCCCGCGCCGAACAGCCACGCCAGGTCGCTGGTGAGTGCTGCCCCCGTGTAGCGCGCGCGCTTGGGGAAGTTGCTGGTGACGGCACCCGACGACTGGCCGAAGCTGAGCCCCAGCAGGATAAAGCCCGAGATCATGAACGCCGTCTCGCCCGCGACGCCGCCGTCGAGCAGGTTGGGCGCGAAGCCCGAGAAGACGGCGATGGCGACCGCGGTGTAGCCGAGCAGCGAGCGCCGCCCCACCCGGTCGGCGAGGAGGCCGGACGCCAGGATGGCGAGCACGCCGAACACGCCGCCCACCACCTCGATCAGCAGGAAGCGCGTGATGCTGTCGCGCGTGTAGAGCGCCACCCAGGAGAGCGGAAACACCGTGACCATGTGGAACAGTGCGAAGCTGGCCAAGGGCGCGAAGGCGCCGATCACGATGTTGCGCCACTGGGCCTTCAAGGTCGCGGTGACGCGGCTGGGCGTTAGCTCGCGCGTCTTGAACAGCTCGGTGTACTCGGGCGTCACCACGATCCTGAGGCGCGCGAACAGCGCCACGACGTTCAGCGCGAAGGCGACGAAGAACGGGTAGCGCCAGCCCCAGCCGATGAAGTCGGCCGGCGCCAGCGTGCCGAGGAAGAAGGCGAACAGCCCGCTGGCCAGGATCAGGCCCAGCGGCGCGCCGAGCTGGGGCACCATCGCCCACCAGCCGCGCTTCTTCTCCGGCGCGTTCAAGGCGAGCAGCGACGCCAGCCCGTCCCACGCGCCGCCCAGCGCCACGCCCTGGCCCAGGCGGAACAGGATCAGGAGCGCGGCCGACCAGTTGCCCACCGACTCGTAGCCGGGCAGGAAGGCGACCGCGCAGGTGGCGGTGCCGAGCAGGAACAGCGCGATGGTGAGCTTGGTGCCGCGCCCGTACTCGCGGTCCACCTTCATGAAGATCTGCGTGCCGATGGGCCTAGCCACGAAGGCGAGCGGGAAGATCGCGAAGCTCCACAGCGTCGCGGTCAGCCGGTCGAGATACGGGAACACGTGCTGGGGAAACACGATCACGGAGGCGAGCGCGTAGACGAAGAAGTCGAAGAACTCGGACGTGCGGCCGATGATGACGCCGATGGCGATCTCGCCCGGCTTCACGTCGTCCTCGCCGCGGCCGACCAGGTGGCGGACGTCGCGCTCTATCGACGAGGAATTTGCGGCGGCCTCTGCCATGGGTGTTCCTGTGATGCTACGCTCGACCGGGCCAGATAGGCGGCCCCGCCCGGGGACGGGATAGGACAAATTGTCCAATACCGCGGGCGCGCCCGCGTTCCTAATTCGATCCCGCCATGGTCCGATCCCTCCCCTTCCGCGCGCTGCCGGCGCTCGCCCTGCTGCCGCTCGCGGGCTGCGACATGGTGGTGATGAACCCGACCGGCGACGTGGCGCGCCAGCAGGCGGACCTGGTGCTGTGGTCCACCGGGCTGATGCTGCTCATCATCGTGCCGGTGATGGCGCTGACCGTGCTGTTCGCCTGGCGCTACCGCGCGGGCAACGAGGCGGCAGAGTACAAGCCCGACTGGGACCACTCCACGGGGCTGGAGCTCATCATCTGGTCCGCGCCGCTGCTCATCATCATAGCGCTGGGCGCGCTCACCTGGGTCGGCACGCACACGCTGGACCCGTACCGCCCCATCGGGCGGCTGGCGTCGGGCCGCGCGCTGCCCGCCGGGCAGAAGCCGCTCGAGGTGCAGGTCGTCTCGCTCGACTGGAAGTGGCTGTTCATCTATCCGGAACAGGGCATCGCCACGGTCAACGAGCTGGTGCTGCCCGTGGACCGGCAGGTGCGGTTCCGCCTCACCTCCTCCTACGTGATGAATACCTTCTACGTGCCCACCATGGCGGGCATGATCTATACCATGCCGGGCATGGAGACGAAGCTTCACGCGGTGCTGAACAGGCCGGGCCGTTACGAAGGCTTCTCGGCGCACTATTCAGGTGCCGGCTTCTCCGACATGCGCTTCCCCGTGCTGGCGACCGACGCGGGCGGTTTCGACCGCTGGGCCGCGATGATTCGCCAAGGCCAGGGCGGCCAGGGTGCGTTGCAGGCCGCGCGCTACCTCCAGCTGGAGAAGCCGTCGGAGAAGGTGCCCGCCATGCGCTTCGCCAGCGTCCAGCCCGGCCTGTTCGACCGGGTGGTGCAGATGTGCGTCAAGCCCGGCCAGCCCTGCATGGCCGAGACCATGGCGCGCGACGCGGGCCACGCGGGCAGCCACGCGCCGATCAACGACCGGCCGGGCGACCCGTCCCAGGCCAAGGGCGCGCTGGAACGCGAGCCGGAGGAGAAGGGGTCGGCGCCCCACCTGTCCGCGCCGCCCAAGCCCGCGCAAGGCAAGGGCGATCCCGGCAACGGTGCCAACCGCGACATGACGCGCGTCACCCCGCGCGACGTTCCCGCCATTCCCGGCGCGGCCACCGCCGCCGCACTCGGCTGAGGTAGAGACGATGCTCTCCGACACCATGCTCAAGACCGTGTTCGGTCGCCTGACACTGGAAAGCTTTCCCATCCACGAGCCCATCGTGCTCGCCACCTTCGTGGTGGTGGCGCTGGGCGGGCTGGGGCTGGTGGGCGCGCTCACCTATTTCCGCGTCTGGGGCTATCTGTGGAAGGAGTGGTTCACCAGCGTGGACCACAAGCGCATCGGCGTCATGTACATGGTGCTGGGCATCGTGATGCTGCTGCGCGGCTTCGCCGACGCGATCATGATGCGGCTGCAGCAGGCCATGGCGTTCGGCGCGAACGAGGGCTATCTCAACGCGCACCATTACGACCAGATCTTCACCGCGCACGGCGTCATCATGATCTTCTTCGTGGCGATGCCGTTCGTCACGGGGCTGATGAACTACGTGGTGCCGCTCCAGATCGGGGCGCGCGACGTGAGCTTCCCGTTCCTCAACAACTTCAGCTTCTGGATGACGGCGGCGGGTGCCGTGATCGTCATGGCCAGCCTGTTCGTGGGCGAGTTCGCGCGCACGGGCTGGCTCGCCTTCGCGCCGCTGTCGGGACTGGACTATTCGCCCGACGTGGGGGTCGATTACTACATCTGGGCCTTGCAGATCGCGGGCGTGGGCACGTTGCTGTCGGGCGTCAACCTGATCGCCACCATCGTCAAGATGCGCGCGCCGGGCATGAGCCTGATGAAGATGCCGATCTTCACCTGGTCCGCGCTCGTGACCAACGTGCTGATCGTGGCCGCATTCCCAGTGCTGACCGCGGTCTTGGCGATGCTCAGCCTCGACCGCTACGTCGGCACCAACTTCTTCACGAACACGCTGGGCGGCAACCCGATGATGTACGTGAACATGATCTGGATCTGGGGCCACCCGGAGGTCTACATCCTGATCCTGCCCGCCTTCGGCGTGTTCAGCGAGGTGGTCTCCACCTTCTCGGGCAAGCGTTTGTTCGGCTATACCTCGATGGTCTACGCGCTGATCGTGATCTGCATCCTGGCCTATCTGGTCTGGCTGCACCACTTCTTCACCATGGGTTCCGGCGCGTCG
>Ga0325400_1000043_pt1 | contig 68908 bp, 31 predicted proteins | sample PopdelMetagenome_2_FD_205662 | JGI IMG/M metagenome (GOLD analysis project Ga0325400, IMG submission 205662) | Populus deltoides microbial communities from Bellville, Georgia, United States - Xylem-PdKOR-R1 | ecosystem: Host-associated > Plants > Phyllosphere > Stem > Wood/Secondary xylem... | reverse complement strand
GATGATGGATTCTGAAACACCAATAAAAATCAGGGATGACTTTAGTCTTTTAGGGGTAAAAGAGAGAAATGAAGGGGAAAAAAGGAGAAAGGATCATTGGCAATAAGTCGATTATTTTTAGATGACTCACTACTTCTAAAGGAAGAGGACACGATGGAGAACAAAATAACATGGCGGAAGCATATTTTTTATCGTTGGGAGACGTTGTACGTGCCGTCTAAAATGCACGGCGCCTCCCACTCGCTACCGACACGCGCCAACAATTTTTTCAACTAAAAAAATAATAATTAAATGGTAAATTACATTATCACCCTTGACAAACCCAACAATTACAAAATGAAAATACAAATATATCCCAGTGAAAATGGCTTAAAATGTTTAGTTCCAAGGTTAAATTTGTAATTTTATTATATATCAAAATGTGAAATGTCCAAAAAGATCCTTGATCGGAGTTAAATGATTTTTTGTTTTTAAGGATAGCAAAATCGTTTTACTGTGCATAAACATGATAAAAAGACAATAAAACTCGTGAATAATTATCAAATGATAGTTTCACCAAAGAAAAATATCAATTTACCTCTAAAAGGCAATATTATAAGAGTGTTTTTTAGGACAAAACTATCATTTTATTATTACAATCTATAATAAACAAAAACATATCTGTAATGAAAACGTTACACATTTTAGGTTTTTTTTAAGTAGATTAATTAGTACACAAGCCCATCCATGATCCTCCCTGTATTGTTTAATTTAAAAAGTTACAATTAGTGCAACTAAAAATTCATATTTTCATAGCTTTATTTCATAAAAGTTGTTCCTTACTTTTCCGTATCTTAATTTTTTCAATAAAAGAAATTCATATTCCTTTAATATTAAAGCCCCTTTTTTAGAATTAAAGCCATTAAGGTTTTTTTTTATTATTATTATATTACACATAGGTAGTGTAATGAGAGGGGTACAAGCAAGTAATTTTATAATGTTAAGAGAATGGATAGTAATATCCTATAAATTAATTTATTTAAATTAATAAAAAGTAAAGAAAAGTCTTATTTTGTTAATAAAAAAGTAAATTAAAATTATTTTATCAACTTTTAATTTGGGTAAGACTTAAGAGAGAGAATGAGAAACTTAAGGCTTAATTATGATAGGACCGCAAGCTATGGGTTTGCTTTCAACTTTTGAGGGTGGTTGTAATTATTTTTTAAAGTATGTTTTATTTAAAAATATATTAAAATAATAATTTTTTATTTTTAATAAATTATTTTTGATATCAACGCATCAAAATAATTTAAAAATATAAAAAGTATTAATTTAAAAAAAAAAAAATATAAATTGTTTTTAAAAAAATAATTTTGAAATATAAAAACAAACAGGGTCTAAGAAATGATGTGTATGTGATAGTGTTTTGTTTGGTGTTATTTTTTCTTTTGAATTAATGGTAACTTAGTCACTTTAGTTTACATAAACTAATTAATGAATCTTTATAATATAATATAAAATATAATTAAATAATCTCTAACCTAGGTTTGACTATCAGCAATTAAATAGTTGTTGTTCCATAATTTTCCTAATAAATTTCCTACCTTATAGAGGTTCTAATTATTTAGTTTTGACCAAGTTTTAATTTACTCTCTTCTTTCTTTTGTTTCCTTTTTTTCTTTTCTGTGAAATGTTTTGTTGTTATTTTTGGGAGGAGAGAAATGTAAGCCAGAATGAGAGAAAGAGATTGCCAGGAGGATGATTTGTATGATCCATGTTTGCTCTCCCTTCCGTCCACCCGCAGCTCATTCACACAACTTTAGGATTCCTCCGCCCTTCCTTTCCCAGCATCTTAATAACTAGAATGCAAAAAAAAAAAAAAAGAGGGAATGTCGAAGCATCCGGGAAAAAAACGATTGATCTCTATCAATAAACCTGCTAAAGACCCAAATCATAGAGTATTTATTACTAGCGCTATAGATAGATTGTTTTTAGATCTCTCATAAAAAATTCTCCTTTTGTATTCTTTATTGTAATACATAACGGTAATTTATATATAATCAGATGTATACATGTAATTAAATTAAAGTATACTCATATATATTTGTTTTGTACACTGAATTCTTAATTAATATATTCTTAATTTAAATTAAAAGAACAAAATACATCTCTTTTTGTTTGGGCGTTCACGAAATTTACATAGGGTTTTCTATTTTTTTTCATAAATATGTATATAAGTTTATTATTATTTGTATTATATGTTATATGATATGAGATAAAAAAAAAAAAAAAAAAGTAGAAAAAGTAGAAGAAGAAGAAATGGCAAGATAAGTTATGCATCTCAATGAAGAAAATGAAATGAAATGAGTATGTGCAAAAACAAAACAGGAATTCTCTATAATGACATTGCATATTATTTGAAAGGGATATAACACAGCTTAATAGCGCGTTTATTTTTTGATATAAAATATAATGGGTTTAAATCATGTCATCCCTACTTATTACTTCGATTCTAAGCAATACAATAACAAGGGATCAATTGAGATTAATAAAATTAGACATACCTAATTATAAATTAATATAATATTCTTTAATATCATATTATTCTTTAATATATTTATATATAATATAGATTATATATGAGGTAGTATATGCATTCAAGATGTTGTGAAGTAAAAAAAAAAAGAATATTTTTACTTACAACTTTTTTTTTTGTTATTTAAAAGCACTCTTTCAGTTCGGTAGAACATAGGTTTTCAAAATTCAATGTTGTAAGTTCAAATCCTACAGAGCGTGATTCCATTCTTGTTTTTTTAAGTAAATTGTTTTAGAAAAAAGTTTGGATATTAATTTTAACTTGACCTCATGTTGATTAAAAAAAAAAGAAGGTTAATTAATCAAAGATCTAACTGGTCACCATATCTATATTGTAAATAAGCATTTACAAATAATCCAGACAGAGTAATATGAATTAGATGTAAGACAATTCTAAATAGAAAATTTTCAATCATTTTAATTTGTTTGAAAAAAAAATAATATCTATCTTTAAATATTAATGCATATTGCCTGTAAATTACAATATCCAAGAATTAGAAATTTTGACACAGAACTAAAAAATGAAATATGGCAAATAAAATTTTTTTTGAGCTACAAGTCTGATTGCTAGCAGCATAAAGGAAGCAGGCAACCCTGTTGTTGCTTTCGTGTATTCTATGACTCTCCCTTTCTCTAATATATCAGCAATTTTGTTTTTTCAATTTTTATTAAATAATTCTGCAAAATACTCCTAGAGGAATTCTATTTCTAAACAGACAAATGGCTCACCTACCGAACCCAACTTTCATTAAATGCCTATACTGCCCTTGCGTGTTCCCTGAAAACACAAATGATATTATTTGCCTCCTTTTTTGGCTTCTCATACATAGAGGTTGGTTTTCTTTCTTATATTTTGTGTTGGTGAATAGTAAGTTACTCCCAGTTTTAACAATGAATAGGAGTTTTCTAATTTCACTATTCACGACCCTCTTTATTAGACAAATTACTCTTTGATGTTTATATATATATATATATATATATATATATATATATATGTGATTTTAAAATATTTAGTTAATCAATACACATCACAATTTTATATGATTTTTATTAATTTTTTTAAAAATGTTAATTAAGAATAAATTGCAATTTCTAAATTTCTTTAAATATATTTTTTCAAATAACAACAACATGCACAATTAATAATGTTTATGATTAGTCTAATATTATTATTAATCTCATAAAGAAAAAGACATAAACATCAAGATTAGTATTTATTAGATGGTTGGCCTGAGCTACGTCGTCGGGGGTCGAATTAATTTTTTTAACATACATGAAAAATATCCTAGTATTGCTAATATTTTTCTAGTAAAAAAAAATTAAATTATATGGAGGTTGACCCGATGTGACTTGATCGGCTTGATGGGTCCACAAGCAATCAGACAACTAATAAAAACGTAGTTTAATTCATAAAAATTCAAGACAATATCTTTTTTAAAATAATATTGAAATGGTAATATATTGAATCAATTCGAGCCAACCCAGGTTAATATCTTAAATCCTTAACTTGAATGATGAGATCATGATACCCCATATAAAACAAATAAAAACAAATTATAAATCTCAATTCCTAATCAACTTAATATTGAAGAATAAAATTAATAAAAAAAAATTAAAAATTTTGGCATGAGTTAACCTGTCAAACCCTTGATCCGGATCATGAGATCAAGATAACCTCATAGAAAGTAAACAAAAAAATAACCCGAGTCAACTTAGGTTTACCTATTAAACCTACAACTAAGGTTATGAGACTGTGATAACTCTATAGAAAGAAAATAAAAACAAATCATGAATTTCAATTTTTAATAAACTCATTGTTGAAAGTTGAAAGTTAAAAAATTCAATCTAAAAATTTGACATAATAAAACAATTGAATCTACTTAGGTTAACCCGTAAAAAATATAATATAAATTAAAAGATTGAGATAACCTCATCTAACTTCCAAGTGTTTGTGCGCGCGCGCGCGCACAAGAAACTCTAAAAGACTTGAATATCTCACTTTAACAATCCATGGTAAAAATACTCATTTTGCTCTTAAAAAACAAAACCATCAATTTAACTATGGGGTAATTCAGTAATTTTACAAGGTTTAATTGGTCATTACCAAATTCATTGGGGGCAATTAATACTTTCACTTTTATAATGCATAACAAAATGACTATTCTACCCTTGGATTCAAATTTTTTAAAGTTACTGTACATAGGCTTTTTTGTATTTTCCATTTAGCAAAGTAAAATGATTTAAGTACCCTTAAATGTAGAATTTTCTTTAACTTATGTCTAAGGGTATTTATGTAATTTTACTCAGGTTTTTTTTTTTGTTATTGTCGAGTTGGTTTAGGGTCAACTTTGTGATTTAATAAATATAAATAGTCTTAAAAAAATGACTAACACGTCCATTGCACATGTCAGCATGTGCGGTGTCATTTGTTGACCAAATATCACATTCCATGAAGGCGTTTGAATTGCCTTGACATCCTCTCCACGATAAGGTGGCACGTGTGGCCGACGACTACTTAGTTTGGCGTTGGCGATTTCTTCTTCTTTTTTTACTTTCTTTTTGTGTCTACCCCTTTAAGATTTCAAAGGAGTTCTTCAATTTGTTATTCCTTCAGATTTGGTCCTTATTCTTTTTATTAATGTTTATTTTATTTAGAATAATTTATAGAATTGAAATTATTTTCAATTTCATCTCCCTTCAATTTTTTTATCCTTTAAATTTGGTCCTCATTTTTTTTATTGTTATATCTTTTATTTGAGATAATTTTTTAATTGATTTTTTTTTACAATTTCATCCTCCCTAAGTTTTTTTCCTACAAGATTGATCCTCATTCTTTTGATTACTATTTTTTTTGTTTTTTCAATTTTGTTTAAATTGATTTTCTTTTCAATTTCATCTTTCAACATTAAATTAGTTAGAATTGAGCTTTTTGATTGAATCTGAATTTAGAATTTTACAAGTTACGAGTTTTAGAGATTAATTTGGGTTTAGAAGATCTTTCAGGTTTGCTTTATTTTTTCTCCCGGCTTTGCTTGGTTTTTTCTCCCTATTTTTAAGCTCATGTTTTTTTTTTCATCCTTCAACATTTATTTAATTGGAGATTGGACTCCATTAATTTTTTTTTATTTTCTTTCTATAGGTTTTCACTAGTTTTAAAAATTACTTAAGTTATCTTGGGTTCTTTTATTTGTTATCTTTTATAAATTTAAATTTTTTAAAATATATTTTGTTTTTAATTAAATTAAATTAATTGATTAAGTGTATACACGAGATGCTCGCTTCATAATATTTTAAAAAAGAAAATAAAAAATTATTGGGTAGACATCCTTTTATTGGCATGAATAATTGTTTGATTAAAAAAAAAGTTTATTCAAAGAAATAAAGTTATTAAACACAACTGGTATATGCCCTTTGTGTTGAGATCAAATATTTTGATTTACATCTATCTCTTGATTTTTCTAGTTTAGTCTTTTGTCATCGTTAATGAGTTTTTTTTTTTACACTTATTGGCTCATATAATTCTTGATTTATTTAATTAGATGCATGCATAAGCTTGTTGGTTTTTTTTGGGATTTTTTATATGGAAAACAACAAGTTTAAAAAGCTTGTATATTCATTTTGTTTGCTAAAATATAAAATTATTCTGTCCGTAGCAAAGCACGAGTCAAATAGCTAGTGTGTGTGTTTGTCTCTAGTCAGTTGTCATCTCTGTTGCGTGTTGGACTCCAAGGATCATAGGTAGAATAGTCTTTTCAATATTATAGAGTCATAGAGATCATTCATGTTCCCTTTTAAATTTTAATATTATGACAATGTATAAATTATAAAAACCTAAAACATGTGGGGAAAGTATTGTACATATGCCTTGATTTACTATGTATTGTAATAATGAACTAATGATTTTATCCTTAAAAAATCACACAATGTTGTCCTTCAGGGGTACAATGGTCTTTTCACTTGCTCTATTTGTCATTTTAGAATTGTTTAGGGGTATGTCGGTCTTTTTGCTATTTTTTAGAACAATAAAAGTACTTTATTGCCCTTAAAAAAACATTTAGCTATGTTCCAGGGGCTTTTTTTTTATATTTTATATTTTTTTGCTACAGTGTAATGATTTTTTTATCGTTTGAATACATTTTTTAATAGCTTTGTTATAGGGGTATACTCATCATTCCACGAAGGTTTTTTTCATAATAACTATTTGGTTATAGGGGCAAAGTGGTATTTTTATAAAAATAAAAAAGTCATACGTCAGTCTCTCTATCGCTTTTGAGAGGTGTGTGCAACTGATTCTAATAGTCAAAAACATTGTTTCACTGTGTTATTTGATTTGTTTCGGCCTCCTTTTTCTTTGTGTTAGGTGTGTGTGGCAACCTGACTTCTGGTGAGGTGCCAACTAACCTTTTCTTTTTCATCTTTTTTTCTTTTATCTTTTCTCCTAGAAACCCACGTTTGACTATTCAAATTTGCATATATCCCTTCAAGTTTGTTTTCTTTTAAATTCATCCCTTCTTTTTTAATTCCAATATTTTTATTTTAATTAATTTTTAAAATTGGATTTTTTTTTCAATTTTATCCTCTTCTAATTTTTTTACTCTTTTAGATTTGGTTCTCATTCTTTTGGTTTCTATTTTTTTTAATTTGAAATAGTTTTTAATTTTTTTCCTTTCAATATCACTCTCCTTCATTTTGTTTTCTTTTATATTTGATGTTATTTCTTTTCATTGTTAATTTCTAGACTTTGGTAAGTTTTTTTTTAAATTTGAGAATCTTTTTCTAATTTCATCTTTGAATTTTAAATTTGTTGACAATTGAACCTCTTAATTAAACTCGTGTCCAAAGTTTCACGAGTTATGAATTAGAAAAATCAATCCAAGTTTTAATTTTGCTGTAACTAAAAAAAAAACCCTTAAAAGCATAACAACACTTAGCTTGGTTTTAGGGTTTTTTTTTTTAAAAAAAATATTCACTCTTCAAAGCACAATGTTATTGCTATATTGCCCTTAAAATCACAAATTATAAAGCTTGGCTTTTGGGCTTATTTGTAATCTTATATTGATTTTTTCTTTTTAATGATTTATTCTTGGGGGTAATTTTGTATTTTAATTGATATCAATAATATTTTTTAAAAAAAGTATATATTTTTTATTTTTTCTTTTAATATTGGATTGGTTGGGAAATAAATATCATAGGTGACTTTTTTCCTACTTTGTATAAGATTATCACATTCTCAAACAAAAACAATTATCAACTATAAATCCCAATGAACATGCTGAATTAAAAATATAAAAAAATCAATTGTGATCCATAATATTTTATAAAATATCTCGCTATCGGATTGTTATCGGAAAAATAACTAAGCATCTCAACATTGTCTTTTTTTGAGCATTTAGTTAAATAAAACATTATTTAAAAAAAATAAGTTATTAAACTTTGTGGAGTCAATTACCAGGTTTGTGTGTTTGGTGTGGTGACACGGGTTGCTTCACTCGTGAATTTAGTGCCATACTTTTATTTATTTTTTAAACAAATTGAACTTGATTTGATCGTTTTTTTTTTTTTTTTATCATATGGCTAAAAAAACTATTTTTGAAAAAAACCATGTTATTGAAATTTAGAAAACCCATGCATGTGTTCACGGGTATTGTGGGTTGGCCATGTTCGCGAGTTTGACAGGTTATTAAGGCCTTAAAAAAATCTCAATATAGAGTTGGTGCCTTTGGACCCATGAAATAGATCGATTCACGTCATATTATCTCCCACCCAGTTTAATTTGAAATTCGAGCTAAGCAAATAGTCAGATTGAGAGGTTTTAAAATTAACATGCTTGGTCAAGTTTAATGATAGTATTAAACAATTTCTTGTGCTCTTGATATTTTTTTTTACATTAAAAGAAAAATTTTGATCCAACCCATAATGAAACACATGCTAATAAACTAGCAAATAAACTATAGTGTAAAAAGAAGAGGAAGAAGGATAACACCAAACAAAGGTTAGTTAACTAAATCATAGGGTTAAAACCTAGGATAGTTAACCATGGTGAGCCTTGGTATGCTGGTCATGGTGTGGTCTGCTAAATACAACAACAGTACAAGCTATCAATTCTTTTTCCAGATTGAAATCTTTAAACGAGATCTATGGAATTATATGGATGCTTGTCTCTATTTTAACTCTTGTATTGGGAATCACGATAAGCATACTAATAATTGTGCGGATAGAAAGAGAAATTTTTGCAGGGATATAATAATGTATTGGACTTGAATATGCCAGTCCTTTTGGAGTTCTTCAAGCTCTAGCGGATGGAACAAAACTACTTTTCAAAGAAAATCTTTTTCCATGGCTTATGAACTATGGTTCGGGAATGGAAAGTGAAATCTTGGCTAGATCATTGCGGCGTCAGCTTGCCTGCTTATCTACCTTGTTGACTAAGCTGGTGTTCATAATCATAGGGCTAACTCACACATGTCAAATCTTTTAAACCACATGCTTTAATTTGAGATCCCTTTGGGCTGTGGGATCATACTTACAACCTCGTTTGTTTGACAACAAAAAAAAAAAACAATGTTTTTGGAAAGTAATTTTAATGAAAAGTGAATTCCTAAAAAATTAATTATTTTTTGATAATTGATGGTGTATTGAAAAATGATTTAGAAAATATTTTATAGTGTTTGGCTATATTAGGAAAAATGAATTGAAAAACAACTTATTAATGTTTTTACTTTTTTTCAAGTTTATTAAAAGAATGAGAACCAAATCTAACATATAAAAACGTTGAAGGAGAATGAAATTGAATAAATAATAATTCAATTTTATAAATTATTTCATATAAAATAAATAGCAATAAAAAAATAAAGACCAAATCTAATCGATAAAAAAGTTGAAAGAGGATAAAATTAAAAAAAATCCAATTTCATAAATTATTTCAAATAAAATGAATAACATCAAAAGAATGAAGACTAAATCTGGTAGATAAAATATTTTAATTAAGAAAGGATAAGAGAAAAAAATAACAACAAAAAAATAAGAACTAATTAATATAAAAATCAAATCAAATCAAATTCTAAGGGATGAAATTGAAGGAAAAAAAGGATTCAAAACAAAATATATAGAAATCAAAAGATTATGGATCAAATTTGATATAATCAATAAATAACAAGATATTTTTTTTCACAATTTCTAAAAAGTGTTTTTCTATTCAAAATAAAAGGAAAAAAAAATACCTTTTTAGAAACTAAATTAAATTTTTTTTTACTGGAAAATATTTTTTATCAACTAACTTTTTTTTAATGATAAACAAATACAAAAAATTTTAAATATAATTTTAAAAAAAAACTTCTTATAAAACAGTACCTAAGTCCTTTTCCCTTTTCCTCGTGTTGGTGATTCGTGGGTGAACAATATCTTTTACGAGTGAAAATGATTTGCCCTTTGACCAAACAACTTGTCATAATTTTAACTCATGGTCACTTCTTGGCATAATTATTAAACCAGACCAGCTCGGCGGGTCAACCCAAGACCCGGTCGACCTAGTGGCTGGACCGATCCGGATTTGCCAAAAGATCGGCCGGTGCTACGAGCCGGCCAAACTCGATCAACTGGACAGGTCAACCCATGACTTGGACGACCCGGGCAAACTCGGGTGAGACCCGATTTTTTTTTTCAAATGTGGTTTTTCTCCTATACCCCTCTTTTTCATATTTTTTCAGTTGGTTATTAAGACTTTTTAAAGCTCACTATATAAATATTAGAAAAGTATTTTATTTTTTCAATGTGGGATATAAAACCCTTTAGTATATATGCTATATGTTTACAAGAAAAAAATTATGTTTTTTCAATGTGGGATTTGAAACCTTTTAGTATATATATTCTATGTTCCTAAGAAAAAAATTATTTTTTCAATGTGTGATTTGAAGCCCTTTCATATATATACTCTATATTCACAAGAAAAAAGTTATGTTTTTTCAATGTGGGATAAAAAAATTTTGGTTTAAATACTTCAACTTAAAAGGATAACATAATATCTTTTCGATGTGGGATTTGAAGGCCTTTAGTATATATACTCTATATTCACAAGAAAAAAGTTATGTTTTTTCAATGTGAGATAAAAAATATTTTTGGTTTAAATACTTCAACTTAAAAGCATAACATAATATCTTTTCAATGTGGGATAAAAAACTTTTTAAAATATTTTTTTAAACTTCGTTATTTACAACATGTATAACTTATATTCATATGGATTTTTTTCTTAATTTTTTTATATGAAATATTAAAACTTTAAATATATTTTTTTAAAATTTTTCCGGGTTGATCCGGGTTGACTTGAGTTGATTTATAAAACTCAGAATCCGGTCTCTTGACCGGATCAACCTCCAAGCCGGATTTGATAACTATACTTCTTGGGCGTTGGCAGCAAATATGAGTGGGTGAGGCTCTATACTTTAACAATTATTATCCTTTAATTTTTAAAATTGAAAACAAAAACCTTTTAGCACCAAAACAGAGAAAGGAGGAAATCACACGCATAGATTTCACATGTTAATGCCTTTTATGTAATTTGTTTTCTCATTATCAATAATGTACTTTATATATTTATCATCACATTCTTATATAAATTAGTATTATTAACACCATTTAAAATTAATATGTATCATGTGTTTACATCATGAAATTTTTTATTGATGTACATTTTAATTTTACCATAAACCTTGTATTTATAGCTTTTATAAATAAGTTTTAAATTTAATTTTTTTTGTCATAAATATTTTCAGCAAATAATTTAGTCATTGAATAAAGTTTTTCAATTAAATCCTTATATGTCAAATTATAAACTTAATCAAAATTAGTCAAATAATTTAAATGAATTGATGGATAAAATAAGAGTTAAGTGTATTTAAATAGATATACTCATATAAAAAAAATATTTTTTTCCCTATAAATCATATATCTATTGTCAATTTTTTTATATTTTTAATTTATTTTCATAATTTAAACCCACTTTAAAAAATGAAGGGGAAAAGGTTTTCATGATATCTTATTATTATTATTATTATTCAAATGTTTTTGTTTTGATTTTGATTTTGATTTTGATTTTATTTTCTCATATATATATATATATATATATATATGTGTGTGTGTGTGTGTGTGAAACTAAATTTTTATTTCCTATTATACTTACGATAATACTTTTATTCTTTTATTTTTATCTTTATCTTCTTAGGTTTAAGTGATGAAAATAATGCTAAAAAAAAAGAAAATTACAACAATAATATATGATATTATGACAAACAAAGATTTTATTTTAGATATATTTATTTAAATAAATAACTCTTACCTTTTACATCACCCCATTTAAATTAATAGGCTAATTTTGACCATGTTTATGATCAAACACATGGGGACTTAATTGAAAAAATTATTCGTAAAATTTGATAACTAGAAAACTTTCAATTAAGGACTTATTCGTAAGAAAAATCAATTTAAAACTTAACCATTCTTTAACAATGGTCGAGGTGTTTTTTTTTTCTCTCAAAGATTTTTGACATTGCCCTCCTCATTTTCCATGATGGAGTGTCGACCTTCCAATTAGGTTTCCAAGGTTTTGAAGATCCTAATGGTTGACTTTGTCGAATGATACCCTTCTATTTAAGGTGTTTCTCCACCTTCACGACCATATGCATCATCTCCTTCAACTCCACATAATGATGCAACTCCACAATATAAGCTATATCATGATTAAGAGCATTCATGAATCTAGCCATAGTAGCCTCCTTATCCTCCTCAATATTAGCTCGAATCATAACAAGTTTCATTTTCTTGAAGTACTCATCAACATTCTTTGTATCTTGACTCAAACTTTGCAACTTTTGACACAATTCTCTATAATAGTGGCTAGGTATAAATCTCCTTATAAGGGATTTCATCTCATCCTATGTATTAACTTGCCTCTCATAATTTCTCTTGCGGTTTGTCACTAACTGACCCCACCACACAATGACATAGTTAGTAAAAGCAATTACAACAAACTTGACTTTCTTAGGCTTTGGATAATTGTGACACTAAAGAATCCACTTCACCTTCTTCTCTCATTCTAAATAAACTTCTAGATTATTCTACCCCTGAAAAATAGGTATTTTCAGCTTAATTGTAACTAAATTTCCACCTAACTCAACATTATGATCCCAGTACCTATAATTATCATCTGAACAAAATTATCACCATACCTTTCCCCTATAAACTAAAAATCCTGCTACTGTCCAAAACATTCTCCATGTCCCACGGACACAACTTTAAAATCAACACCACTCTTGTCCACATTATCAACCACAAACTCATCCATATTAGTATTAATTCGCTTAACAGCCCTCTTAACATTAAATTCTCTTCGCTTAGGCCTAATTTGAACCCTAATATGATCATTAACACGTTACCTCTCTAACCTATCTCTAAATTTAGTGGCCATTCGATCCATCCACTTATTCATAATGCGTAACTGAGTTACAATTTCATTATCTCTTCTCTGTGGTGCCATGTTGTTGCTTGCCTCCAAAATATTTGAATATGAAAATTGGTTAGTTGACAAGAAATATATATTCCTCACCCACTCTCTCATATGTTTACACTCCTCTTGTGTTTCACTCAAATATAGGCTTTTTTCACTCAAATATGCTTGCTATACGTTTTTTCCTCTCATCTCACCTTTCTTCGACTCTTGTAGAACCAAAATCAACACCAAATATAAAAACCTTAGCAGCGTATCCAAATATATGTATATGAATCAAGAAGCAATAAAAATATGAAAACAATCAAATACGAAACTACGATTATAATTTCACGAGTAACAAGCAAATTTGTACGAAAAATGGATGTTTTTGAAGATGCAAAAGAAAAAAGATGCAAAGGTTATATAAAAAACTTAAATGATACCTAATTATAATAACATCATAATTGAAAAATAACAGTAGAAAAACAAGTTTGTGCTGACACGAATTAGACCTATTACGACAAGTTCCAATCATGAATTTAGTTCCTATAGAAAACAAACTCTTAATGACCTAAAATCTTATATGAGGTGCGATTAGAACCTTAAGACCAAGTATATAAAATTTGAGAATTTTTTGAACTTATTTGACCTAAAATCCCTTTCTAATACAAATCTGACCTATTACAACAAGTTTTAGTCCTGACAATGATTACTATAGCAAACAATCTCCAAATGAGCTAAACTTTTATGAATTAGTTTGGTCCAAATTCTCCCTTGCTTGTGTATTGTGACAGATTCGAAAAAAGTGATTTTTGGATTTTTTTTTGTTTACTATTTATGCTACTGATATATTTAGAGACAACAATAAACTAAAATAACATATTTTGTTAAGGAACCCTAGATGCAAACTACTAAGCTCTAGATACCCCTAAACAATGTCCAATAATAAAATAAACCCCTAAACAATGTCTAATGGATCAGAACAAACCCAAATTAAAAATAATTATTTAAAAATAAATAAAATAGGATAATAAAAATAAATTCTCTATGCCAAAATTACTCCATGTAACCCGAATCTCTAATTTTTCCATATTCTTAGTAGACTTTTAATTTAAACTTCAAACATGTCGTTCTCTCTTATTTGGATGAATTAATAGGCCTATAATATATGGTTGAAAAGAATGAGATGTCTAGTTTCCATCCCAACTCAAATTGTAGCAAACGTTCACCTATAGCTCCAGATTTGCCCTAAATAGTACACAAAGGTCAAGTATGGCAGGTTTAACAAGATTTGTCTAGTAACTTCGACCCTCTAAAATAATATGTTTTTGAACTTCATTTGACATGAAAATTTGTCATAATATATTTCCATGTGTCTAGTAGCTCCTTGTAAAATATTAGCTCATTTTAATGTTCAATCTCGCAAAACTTATCAACCAATATTTTAAGGGCAAATTCAGACTTGACTTTGTTTGTGTCAACTTATCTCCTTAGAAGTTTTGTAAACCCAATAAGCTTGTAACACCAATCTTCTAATTGTACTCGGGGTATCTATAAAGCCTTACAAAGCAACACCTTCAAGTATGAGGCTTATTGATGCGATCCAAGCAACACCAAAGATCCGTTAAAGATTCTAGTTGGTCCCACTAACAAGACATAACGGTAAGAGGTTCAAAGAAGTTTTCGGTGGACTTCTTCAAGACACATGACTAAGGTTGACTTCAAGAAGATTAATACTAATAAAGTACAAGCCTTGATTAATATAATTCATGTTCAAGAAGGGATTGTAGGTGGGCATTCAGACATCATAAAAAGATTGGAATAAGAAGATTCAAATCTGCTAATTTTTACCTTCAGCTATTGTTTTGGTCATAATTGGAGTTACATAAGGAATTTTAATGTGATTTTTGTTGAATTGAAAAGTAGACATCTATAGATTTCAGTTGATATATACCATGCCTTCTAATTCATTAAGAGAAGAGAGAACCACACATTTAAAGTTGTGTTTTGATTCTGCTAGTAGATTACAAAAACAATTTTTATCTTATTTAAATTAGTTAAACTATTGTTTTATTTATCTTTTAGTTATTACTAGGATTTTTAAAGATATTATGGCCTTTATTTAAATTTGGATTCATTGGATTTTTTTTATTTATTCATTTTATCCATATTCATTAGGGATTTTCTATTAAATATATGATTCTTTCTAGTATAAATACTCTTTTGTTGATACTTTTTGAGGGAAGACTATTTTTAATAAAAACAATTGGCATTCTTACTATCTTTTATATATTGATCCTATGATTGTCATCAATAGCATATAACTAATTAAACTCAGAAATCAGAAAAACTTTTATGGAGGTTCGTTGTCATTTTAGGTATACATAACTAAATAGTCCAAATTTGTAGGTGGTAAGCACATTTACCACTATATCCCTTACATGATGAACACACCAATCTGGGTTTAAAAATTTATAGACTGCCTTAAACCCCAATGTAAGGTCTTCAACATCATTATGTTTATTGAAGGGACTTGTTTTGCAGGTGTTTTACTATCCAAGTCCATCATTCCTAACCTTATTAATGGTGATGTCTCTAGGGAAACTTTTGAACAAAAACTAGTCTCATAATCTTCTTTCATATATTTTATGTTCTTTACATGAATGACAATAAAAAACTTTAGGACTTGGAAGAGTCATAAACCTTCCCATCCTAGGTATTACCAGATTTGCAATATTGGCTCAACAAGTGAAACTACTCATAGAAACCCTTACGGTAACATAAGAGTAGTTAAAAGCCTTTCCTCCTTTACCATATGTGGCTCCTCTATTAGCTCCACCTTTTGTACATTCTAGTAAGTGTAAACAACTCTATTTTAGGAAGAAAGCAAGATAAAATGATGTGTAAAAGAGAAAAAATAGCATCATTGCTTCATGGTTCCCATAAAAGTTGCTCTATTTTTCACTAGAAGTATCCTCTAAGTAGATGGTTAAGAAAGAATAAAGGAAGAACATTAAGAAGAATAGCATGTAACCATAATTATAAGATAAGCCATCTACATCATGACCACTCTTTTTTAGATACGTCATTAAACATCTACATAGGAAGAAGGCTTAAATGGAAGCTAAATCCATGGTGATACAAGTCTCGATGGCTGAAGTGTATATCCCTGATTGCTAGAAAACCATATACTAATGTCTCAAGATTTCATCTTTATTAAAATGAATCTAGACACGTAAAATATCCTAACTAATCCTAAAAAGAACATGAAAAATATGTGTAGGATCTTAGACTTGATAATACAAGACTTAGATGCATGTGCAAGATTTTTCTATAACTTTTTTATAGGTCATCTTGATTTTGTAATCATAATCTAGATCCCAACTTTATCCTTAACTTAAAATATCTTTGTGCAAATCTTATAGCCCATTTCAACACAAGCATCCTAGTAAAGAAAAAGCTCTATAAAGTTATTTGCCATCACCCAATACGAGAATGAGAGCAACAAAACATACTTAAAGAGTCCGGATAAGAAAATGTTAAATGTAGAAGACTTATTGGAGCAATACCTTAAATACCTTGATCAATAAGGTTTATGACCAAATTTTATGTAGAGATATATATGATTTCCTTGATAGAAATCTCCTAAAAATGAAAGTTATAAAGAAACACATATGAATGAAAGAGGTGTATGTGGCAAAACAATCTCACCTCTACTTTCACAAGTAAATAGATGAACCATCTAGGCATGATCGGTGATGTAACCATATTATTCGATAGTTTCACTCACATTTAACTAGTGTTTTGCCTATTGTTTTATGTATAAAATGCCTTAATATTCTTTGTTGTATGTTTTGAAGGCACTTTTAGATGAAAGATACAAAAAAGAGTAAATTGGAGGTAATTGGCAGATTTGACCCTCAGTCGATGTTTTGTGCAGAGCGTGAGCTCTAAAAGTCGAAACGAAGTGATTCTAGTGGCATTAGAAAGCTAACATCCATACCTTTCTGGAAATCTAAGTCAAGAAAAATAAAAATACAAAGAGCATGGAAATCACATCCTTCAAAGTCAAAACTCGCATTCTGCCAGTGTTGACCTTTGTCCATTCAAAATTCAATATCTGGAGCTGTAGATATCCAATTAATGCAAACTCAATTTGTTTGGATTCCTGACTCAAATGCCTACAAACGCTCCAAATTTCAGCCAAAAACGATGTTATATGAGGGAGATATGAGTTTTCAAAGATGACAACTGAATTCTGCCGGCAAACAGGTTTCGTGAAGAAACGAATCCAAAATACATCCCGAAGCATCAAAACCGACATCCAAGTTTTAATTTCAGCAATTTAGCTCCTCAAGTAAATCAATCCAGGAGGTCAAGGAAGGTAGCCACCAACCTCAAGCCACCAACCTCAAACCACCAACCACAAACCAGCTGCCAACCACCAGCCACCAGCCACCAGCTGCCTTCACACTACCACCATCTCTTGATGTTCACATTTGAACTTTGATTTTTCTTACTTACAATTTGTGTATAAATAGACAGCTAAGTTCATGATATTAAGAGAGCCAAGAGAGAGGGAAAGGGAGTGCAGTAGAATCAAAGAAAGAAAGGTGGCAACCATAAGAGAAGAAACACAAACTCTCCCTTCTACAAATCAGAAATCATGTATTCTTTCATCTTTAGGAGTAGTTGTTCAATAGATATGCAAGGCTAAGCTTGTTTTCTTGGTTGCAAAGACACAAACACCTTCAGATTTCAAGAACTGTGAGATTTATTCTTCCATTTATTTTTGGTTTGTATTATGAATGAGTATGTTTGTTTTCCTATGCATATTTCGTATGATTTTTTATCTTAATTGCTAGAGCGGATTCTAAGTTATTATTGTGAACAATCTATTGCTAAGTTTGATATCAAAACCGGAGTTGTGATATATAAACTTGTGAAGCAACTAAGCTTGGTAATTGTAGAGGAACTACGTTATTAAACTTAGGGAGAACAGTCGATCAAAGCAACAAAAGCTAACAACTTGGTTGTTAAGATTAATGAATTTATCTAGATCTTAAGGCTGCCATTGGATTAAATCATTAGTGCGGACACTGTGATTGTTTGTTGGTTAGGGCTAGTTATACGGCGGATCCGTTAATTAACCACTATTAAGAAAAGATAAAAATTCAGAATATAAACTGGAGTTTTGTTTCAAGGATCGGTTCTGATTTCTGTAGGTGGATGTGTGCTTGCAACTAAGGTTTGTTTTCTTGATATATTTCAGTTTCAATTGATTTTGTTTGCTAGTTTAATTTCTTCTATAGTTTAAATCATCACAAATCAAAACTCCCTAATTGCATAACATATAGCATAAAAATCTGAACTAAACCTTCCTCGTGGGATCGACCCTTTGCTTGCTCTATACTATCTTGTGTGTTTTAAGCTAGGGTAATTAATTTGTGCGACTGCAACATCGCAACAATCGGTCCCTAAATAAACTAAACAACTAAGAGGAAATTGAAAAGGTTAGTGTATAACTATTTTGTTTTTTTAAAACTCTTAATCCACCTCTAAACATAACCTAAACAAAGTTATATGCAGCCATCCAAGAAAAAAGAGTTTATATGTCACCCTCCTCACACGAAATGAGACCTCTAAAGTCATAATTAGAAAAAAAAAGTATTGTTTGTTCTAAAAGGATAAGGGTCATGATATTGAGGAGTAATATGCACTAAAAAAAGAGATATAAAGGCTTATAAACAAGTATTATCTCTAATAGTTTATGAATAAGGGCTCCTAACTTAGATACAAAAAATAGGAAAAAATATGTGTACATTACAAGGCATTACCAAAAATTAACATAATCTTATAAGGGCTATCTATAAGTGAAGACTTTAATAGAGAAAGAAATTTAATTAAAACTTTATATTTTAATGTAAAATACGTGTACCATTTTTTTTATATTTTTAAGAGACTTAGTCATATGCAATTAAAACATTTAATTCTTTTTGTCTTTTTGAATTTAAAAATGCACAAACATATAAGAAAATACAAACACACACCTATCTTTTTTACTAATTAACCCACACACCATACAATTACAAATATTTATAGAACATTGTAATTAAACACAAATCATAACAAAAAAGACATAAAAATCATCAAAATCCAAAAATTGACCTTTCGAAGGCCAAGGATGGTTTGGAAAGGCTGCTACATGGTACTGGAAATGGAGAAACAACCCACACGCCCCCACTACTAGAGGTGCGTGGGTTCACGCCTCGCGCCTCATGGAAGGCTAAGAACTGGTGGATTTGAAGTAGCATTACCTCCTCTTCCTTACCATAATAGCTGTGAAGTTCATTATCACTTGCAAAGACAAAAAAATCTACAACAAAGTTTTGATTCTCTTGGCCTTTTCCTTTTCTTTCAGATTTGTTTCTTTCTCCTTTGTTACTAGTTTTTTCATCTACTATTCTTTGCTATTATAGACTCTATGAGTCTGTTGTGGAGGTTTTCTAGCATTATAGTGGTTGTTGTGGGTTGCAAGAGGAGATATCATCGTTGCTGTTGTTGTGGATGAATGAGGACAACCTGATGTTCAATTACGACTGCTATGTCAGCTAGTGTTGTTGATGTTACTTGGTTATGGCCAACTAGAGGAGCTGAGACAACATTGGTTGAGATGTGGAGGAGCTGTCATATATGGTTCTTGGTGGTAGTTGAAAAAGTAAAAGAGAGGGAAACATCATGGGTGGAGGATGAAAGAAAATAGGTGTTAGTTTTGGAGGAACTAGAGGAGAGGCTAAGAAAGGAAACTAATGCTCTTGTATAGCAATCGGGTTTGTTGCTGCTGCTCTTGTTTAAGCTAGGTTGGTGGTAACCAAGAGAGGAAACTGATGTTGGCGCTGGTGGTTCTAGTGCTAGTAGCTTCTGCTGGGGGAAGCTATGGTTTTGGGTGGTTTTTGGGAAAGGTTAAAGAGGTTGCTTCCAGTAGTGACTGGGTCTTCTTGTGATGGTTATTTGCTGGGTTTGTTGGTTTTGGGAAAGAGATAGGTGTTGGCAAGGGACACGGTGGACGGTGAGTGGTGAGCTGACGTGTATTGGAGGAGGCAGTGGTCTGCATATTTGTTTTTGGTTTCTTGGTGGCTGAGAGTTAGGGAAGATGATGAAGGGTTTGATTGACTGGTGTGGTTGTTTCTCAAGAATGGCGAGGATGGCTGGTCTAAGGTTTTTTAGGTTTAGCATTTTCTTTTTATTGTGTCTTTTTTATTGGGAAAGTCTCTATGAGATGAGAGAGTGTGGAATGTGTGATGAAGGTTTTTTTTTGTGGTAAAATGTTGTAACTAATTTGTCTCCCTTTCAAATTCTCTCCCAAAAAATTTCTCTACTAAATTTCTCCACTCCTCTTTTGTGTGTGGTATAACAACATATTTATAGGTAAAAGAGTTTGTTATCTTCAATTGCTTGGTCACCAAGTTTGTTTGGAGATCAAACAACCCAAAAATCAATTTGATCCCTTAACTTCTTTCTTTTCATATTTGGTTCCTTCGTAAATTTTTATTTTTTTTATTTTTTGTATTTTGATTTTTTTTGAAAAAGAGCAACTTTAATGTCGACTTAAAAGGTGCATTAAGAACTGAACACGTAGTAAAAGACGCAGCTAGTGACACAAAGACATCAAAAATATATTTTTTTTTGGTTTTTGTTGTCTTTTGCTATTTTTGGGTTTTTTTAGAAAACCTTTTTAAAAAATTGGTAAAATTTTGGGTAGCAACAATACTAACAAAGAGTAGTAAGGGATAAAGAAAGAGAAGAGATGAAGAAAAAGAAAGAGAAGAGATAAACAAGAAAACCCAAAAAGGGGAGAGAAGGAAAAATGAGTTTTTAGGCCAAAAATGGGTTTAGTTTGAATTAGAAAACTGTACAGGGAAGAATAAGGGTATAAAAAGAAAAAGAAAGAGAAAAAAAAAGCTAACTTAAAGAGAAACAAAAAAATCCCATGAATAGAGTGATATGCCCAAGATAGAGAAAATTCATCCTCTACCACTAGCATCACATATAGCAACCTAACCACTCATTTCTCATTTGGAACTAGCTAAGGTAAGCCCTTTATCCCTTCCTTTTATTTTATTTTATTTTTAAAAATATAGTAAAAAACTAGGTAGCAACAAATGCTCTCTCTTTACAACGCTTACGAAGCAAAATCTCATCAAGATTTTGCATAATAAGCTTGTAAAGAAACAATGTCTGCTTGACTTGTTAGGTGATCCACCTATCCAAAGAAGAAAATGGTCTCATTATCATGGGTGACATGCCCCACTTTTGAAATTCAATAAACCAGTTTATTTTCACAGGCGACCTGCCCTTTTTGAAATTCAAAGATTGACTTATTTTCACAGGCGACCTGCTATTTTTTCAAATTTCAAAAAGAACTTCAGCAAGCATCCATGCTATCTTTAAATTGATATATTTTCACGGGTGATTTGCCCATTTTGAAATTCAAAAACTGGTCTAATTTCATAGGCGACCTCCCTTTTCTAATTTTAAAAAGAACTTCAGCAAGCATCCATGCTTACCTAAAATTTGTCTATTTTCATGGGCGACCTACACTTTCAGAAACTGGTCTATTTTCATGAGCGACTTGCTCATTTAAAATTAAAAAACTAATCTATTTTTATGGACGACTTGCTCATTTAAAACAAGTCTTTCCTCCGTAAGTATTGTAAAGACAAACAAACTGTTCTTCTAAAACTACTCTCCTCAAAGCTTCTAGTTTGATAAACTAATCTCTTTAAATTGGTATATTCTCATGGGCGATTTGCCCATTTTGAAATTTAAATACTGGTCTAATTTCATGAGCGAACTTTATTTTCTAATTTCAAAAAGAACTTTAGCAAGCGTCCGTGCTTCTCTGAAATTTGTCTATTTTCATGGGCGAACTACACTTTTAGAAAATGGTCTATTTTCACGAGCGACTTGATCATTTAAAATTAAAAAAACAAGTCTATTTTCATGGGCAACTTGCACATTTAAAACAAGTCTTTTCTCCGTAAGTATTGTAAAGACAAACGAACTGTTCTTCCAAAACTAATCTCCTCAAAGATTCTAGTTCGATAACCTAAAACTCTGTTTTTATAGCAATCCTTTTCAATTATAACTATGATCAAAATGTGTACGTCTCGGTTATCTTGAAATTCCAATCTGGCGATTCCTTTTAACCAAAAATAAAAATTTAAAAAACAATTTGGCAAACCTGAATCCCAATCTGGCAATCCTCTTTAACCGAACTCAAACTGAACAACGACTCAACTAACCTGAAATCTCAATTTGGTAATTTTCTTTAATTAGAACAGAAATCTGAACAGCGGCTCAACTCGCTTAGAATCCCAATCTGACAATTTCTTTTAACTAGAACACAAATCTGAAAAACAATTCGTATAATTTGGGATCCTAATCTGGTGATCCACTTTAACCAGAACTTAAATTTGAATAATGGCTCGACTAACTTGAAATCCCATTCTAGCAATTTCCTTTAACTAAAATAAAAAAATCTTTGTCTTTAGCTTAGTCAACCTAAAACCTTAATCTTGCGATCCCCTTTAACCATAACCAAAATCCTAGTCTTTAGCTTGGTTAACCTGAAATCCTAATTTGGTGATTCCCTTTAATTAGAATCAAAATCTTTGTCTACAACATAGTTAACCTGAAATCCCAATCCGGCGATTCCGTTTAACTAGAACCCAAATATGAAAAATAGTTTGGCTAACCTCAGATCCCAATCTAGTGATCTCCTTTAACCAGAACCAAAAACTTGCCTTTGGTTGGGTTAACCTGAAATCTCAATCTAGAGATTCCTTTTAACCAGAACCTCAATCTTTGTGTTCAACTTAGTTAACTTGAGATCTCATCTCGCGATCCCCTTTAACTAGAACCACAATGTCCTTTTGGTTAAGTTAACTTGAAATCTTGATCTAAAAACCCCTTTTAACCAGAACCTTGGTCTTTGTCTTTAGCTCCTAGGATAACCGTATTCTCATAACTATTCTCCTACATAATTGTCTTCATTTTCAGCTTAGTTGACCTAAAATCCTAAATCTCAGTGATCCTTTTCAACTAGAACTTTCTAAGGGTGTATTTAATCATTTTGATTGAATCCAAAACATTTTGATTGTAAAGTTCAAAATTGAGATTCCTGATGGCAGGGTTCCCAAAACTCAAATTCTTGATGGTAGGCTTTTCTTGTTTTTTCTAATGACAAGGTTTGAACTTTCTTCTTTTCTTGAGAATTTCTTAATAGTAAGGTTCTTTTCACTTTTCTTCTTGATTACAGTGTTTAAAAACTAGGATTCCTGATGGTAGGGTTCTTCCTTTTCTTTCTTCTTGATGATAGGGTTTGATCAAGTTCTTCTTGAACTTTCCTAGTGATTCTTGATTACAGGATTGATATATGTCCTTCCTGATTACTGGATTTAACTGGATTCCTGATGACAGGGTTGAAAACTTGGTGCTTCTTGATTGTAGAGTTGACTTGATATTTCCTAATAACAAAGTTTGGAAACTTGGTACTTCCTGATTGCAGGGTTGACTTGAAGACTCTCATGATGACAAGATTGATCTTCTTATTTTCTTGAGAATTTTCTAATGGTAGAGTTTATCTCACCTTCCTCTCATTCTAGGATCAAAACTATAATTCTTTGTTATCATTACCTCAATGATTCTTTCTTTGTTCACTCATATTCATCAAAATCTTGTTGGATTTCATTGAGGATTTTTCCTATAAAATTTAAAAACATTTATGCAATGCTTTAGGATTAAATGACATGCATACATCCTTATCTAGTTTGAAATATAGGCCCCCCTCTCTTTCATGCTTTGTCGCCATAGGGTGCTTTTATTTGTTATCTATAGCCTTCTTAGTTCTTCTAATGCATCGACTCATTCAAGTCTACCTTATGCTAGTCCTCCACTCAAATGTAAATAAAATGCCCATCCTAGGCTGTCTGCAACTATTACTTCTCTCATTGTTTATCAAATCTGATCATGCCTCCAAGTGTGGTGTTACTTGATTGATAAAGGAGTTTAACAAATCATTAACTTTTTGAATTCTCCCAAAACTACACCCTGATGATTTGTGTGTAGTCTACCAATAATCATCTAGTATCGATTTCATTTTAGATTATCAATCAGACATGAAGTTGCCTTTAGTTGAACCATACTTTTTAAGCATATGTTATCATCAACCTTCATGGAACTGTTAAGTCATTTAGACAAGCAACAAAGACTCATTGTTATACATTCAATATCTTTCTCAATGAATTCCTCTCAGCCCATCTAACCAAATCATGAAATGAAACGTATTGTCATCATCAATGAGATTCCTTTTTATCACCCATATTCATGTGGTGAGATGCAACTTGAATCAATGAGTTTCAAAGCAGATTGCCCCACAATCAGTCTTGTGGTGTGTATTTATCTAAATGCACCTATACGATCACATCTTTCAGGTGTCATAACTAACTTTAGAGGGCAAACCAAGATTTCAGACATGAAGATGCCCCTTGAGTGTAGCGTTATCTCAACTGCTACTGGTGTTCATTCAATCATTGGTTGTCTTTCAGCAACATTGCCCTCGATTGATTTGAATGTGCTTGTTTTCCCTTCTAGGGTCCACTGTATTGCCTTCATCTACTAAACTTTACAAGGATGATCAAGAAGTGTTAATGCCATTTCTGTTGAAGACTTTGCAAACTCGACCAATATTCTTTTTTGTTTGAAAATCTTTCTTGTTATGGAATCAACTCGCACATTTTAAGATCATGTCTGCTCAAGTCTAATTATTGAAATGAAATTAGAGAGATGTCATTTTTTTGAAAGTATTTTGAAAATTAAGCTTCTTTAGTCAAAGACCCAACACATGATATTCAATACATGTAATCCTTTGATCTTCTTGTATTTTAAAAACAGAAATTGACCAATTATAAGATTAAAATAGTTTTTTCTATGGTTCCTTGTGTTAATTCTAATCTCTGATTTTGCGTATGTTATTTGATGGTATATTATGAGATGACCTTTCATGGATTTCAACAGTAGGAGGTTTGAGTAAAGACTCAAAGGTTCTATTGAAAATTTGTCTCATTTTTAGGACTTTATCAGCATGCATAGTTCGTGAAGCCATAACCCTTATAGAAAAGCTTTTCAAGTTTTGAGAGCGTCATTTATCAGTTCAGATCGCTTACTTGATTAAAAAGGGTTTTAAAAACATATAATGCAGGCTATGGTTAATGACAAAAAATAAAAAAAAAATTCATAGGCTGAAAAGTGTTCGAGGGTTTTAAAAATCTAGGATCACCATAAACTATTCATTAACTCTCTTTCTCTTGTTGTCTTTGTAGAAGAAAGTGAGATGCCAAATATTTTACCAATAAATCTTGTTTCCTAAAACTGGACAGCTCCTTCATAGTGACATATAACCATGCTCACTCTTATCAAGATTTTTGATTAATCAAAAACTTTCAATGTTATCAATCAAGGTCAAACATTGGCATATAAATGTCACTCCTTTTATTGTTAATCTCAAACTTAAAGAGAATACTAAAACTCATTGCCTATCATTTATCTCCTACTATTCCTTTACCTCAAATTTCAATTTGAAAGAAAGGTCAAGGTTCTCTACCAATCATTAACCTTGTCATTTCTTTGTTTCTATTTCACTAACTTTGTAAAAGAATGACATATAATCATGCCACATATTATATGTTCACCTAAAACATCAATATTCTCATAATAGAGGCTATAAAGCAAATTCAACATTTTCTTTGATGGATAACCAATCATTTGAAGACACCAGAGGCTTTATCATAGATACCAAAAGACATATGTATAGTTAAATATCTTTTTTTTAACTTGCCCTCGACATCGACTATTGGCATTTGTTGTGCCTTTCCTCAATTTAAAAAACTCTTTTGCCCCTCCTAGATTTGATAGGCATTTTTTACTTTTAACCTTGACTTGCCTTTAAGTGCAGTCTACTTCTGGCTTTCTCACAACCTTCCTCAAAGTTTTCTTGGATGCCCCCCAATCTAGGGCTTTTTTACTTTTAGCCCTTTCTCAGTCATTGGGCTTCCATTCTTAGCATTCTCTTTTACCATTGATTCTAACTTTGTCTCCATCTTTCCACTAAAAAAAAATCCTCACTTACCCCCAGTGTGGGGTGTAATCCATGTCAAGGTTTCTTTTCTAAAGAAAGACTCCATTAGGCTTAAATTTGGGTTTGCAAGGGATATATATTTTAAGAATAATGAAGGGAATAAACAAACATGGGCTTTTTTCATTTCAAGTAAGGTTGGCTAAAACCGATAAATTTTGACCTTATTTAGTGTAATAATTTGGACTTGTAAAAAACCATGATTCATGAGTCCATAACTACCGAATCCACTACATGTCATTATGTATATCGCTAAAACTTAGCTCCATAATGTGTGGTTCAATTTTGTATGTGAGCTCAAAATTTGTTTGGTTACCTCACATTGTTTATCATGCATTTTAACAAATATTGAGTCATTTCTGCAATCAAAACACTTTTAATATTTCAGGATAGACCGACCTTAATTTTGCATGTTGGAGTTTGATCAAAATATTTTGTTAAAATAAAATGCTAAACATCTCTTGATTTTAGAACAACAAAGAGGCAAGGAAAAAACACATTTCATTAAAAGAATGAGGTGTGATCCTAAAACAAAAGTGTTGAATAACAAAATTCCATGATAAAATCGTTGACAATATAACACCCTAATCAACTTCTCCAGCAATCATCTATGTCTTGTCATCGCTTATTGATTTTCTTATACTTGTGATGATCTAGTAACAATATAGTCGATGACATTTTCCTTCACAAACTCAACCCGTGTCTTACTCAACATCTTCCGAATTTGATACTTGAAATTTTTGCAATTTTCAATTGAATGGCCAATAACTGTACCATGGTATTCACTTCTCTTATCTGGATTATACCACCTAGAAAATGGTGGTTGCATGAGATTTGATGGAGTTGGGGCAATAAGTCTGGAATCTAATAGATGCTGGTAAACAAACTTGAGTGGCAGATATATGTCAATTTTTAACAAAGACATTTGAGTAGTTGATGCTACAGCGAGACATGACTAGACCACACAACTAAGGTTTCCTACCTGGAAGCCATCTTCTTATTCATCTCTCGTTATTGTTTTGGAATCCATGATAGGACCTCTATTTTTTTTTTTCATTTTGATAGCTTGTTCAATTCTTTCGGCAATCCTCACGACTTCATAAAAATGTTGAGCCGAGCTTCCTATCAAATGCTCATAATAAGGGAATTGGAAGGTGTTGGCGAACAACATCACCATTTTTGTTTCTATTAGTGGAGGTTAGACATGTGTTGCCTTATCTAGCCATCTTTGCACATATGTTCTCACAGACTATTAGTTTCCCTTCTCTATGACCATCAGGCTGGTTATGTCTAGAGTAATTTCCATATTGAATTTAACTGCTTCAAAAAGGCGTCTACCAAATCCTTCAATTTATTAATCTTGGTATTATTCAGTCTCATATACCAACTCAATGTAAACCATGTGAGACTATCTTGAAAGAAATAGATTAGCATTTTATCGTTATGGATCACTTTAGCCATCTTGTTGTAATCTGATAGGAGATAGGTGTTCGGGCATTTGAGCTTGGTGTACTTGATGAAGTTTGACACTCTGAACTCTCTCAGAACCATAATTTTTTGGAACCAAACAAACTTCAGCTGCTAATACAGGGTTAGTTAGATTATTCCTTTCAACCACTCTCAATCTCTCTTCTAGAGCAACCCATTTATCATGGTCCATGAGACTAGTAGACCTATCATCAAAACATCCTTCTACTATTAGATCAATGGCGACTTGAGCTTAAGTTGACTGGATGGAGGGAAAATGGACAAAATGCTGCCCAGTTACTAAGTTTGCCCCTAAGCTCTAAGATGTGTGAGGGACATGGGTTGAAAGTGCTTCCACGGAAGGCTGTGTAAATGTTACCTTTCCATTCTTGAAACTGAGTGCTTGTTCAAGTAGATTTGTGAGTCTAGCTACTTCACATTTGATGCTCTCAATTTTCTTTTGATAATGAGCCTCTATAGAAGCCTCTTTTTGTTTTCCATCTTTTCTCTTAGTCAAGTGTAGTAGACCTTAGGTGGGGGACCAACGTTTCAACTTGGCTGAGGATATATACATGTAAGGATACATGATGCAACCATATTATTTGATAGTCTTATCCATATTTGCATAGTATTTTGCCTATGTTTTATATATAAAATGCCTTGATATTCTTTCTTTTAAGTTTTGAAGGTACTTTTGAATGTAAGATTAAAAAATAAGTAAATTAGAGATAGTTCATATCATGTTCCAACCCATGTTGAACTTTGGCAGATTTGACATCTAATCGATGTTTTGTGTGGAGCTTGAGCTCTAGAGGTCCAAATGAAGTGATTTTAGTGGTATTAGAAAGATAACATCCATACCTTTCTATACATATATGGCAAGAAAAATAAAAAGAGAAATAGCATGGAAATCGCAGCTATTTCTGAGACAAATCTTGAATTCTACCAATGTTGACCTTCGGTCATTCCGACTTGAATATCTTGAGTAAGAGAAGTCCATTTGATGAAAACTCAATTTTTTTGGATTCCTGACTCGAAGACCTATCATCCTACCAAATTTTAGTAGAAAAGAAGCTCATATGAGAGAGACATAATTTTTCTAAGACAACTGATAGATTTTGCCAGCAAACAGGTTTTGTGAAGAAATAAGTCCAATTTATTTTCCAAGCATCCAAATTGACATCCAAGTTTCTATTTGGGCAATTTAACTCCTATTAGTCCAAAGTTAAAGCTTGAAGATTTTATGCAACACTATTTATTCTTTTTTTTAGAAAAATAGTGATTGCATTACTTAAATGTAAATCGTCTACTTATGAAAGGACTATATTTTTAAGGAAGTAGGATTAGGGTTGGCTATCAAATAAAAAAAAAGAGAGAAAGGAAGGAGAGGGCGGCTAGAAGAGAAGAAAAACTCCATCCTTTTATCCTATACCCGAAATCATGTATTCAACTTTTCTCTTGATTAGTTTCTCAATAAACATGCAAGGCTAAATTCTTTTTCTTAGTTGCAAGGACACAAAAACCTTTGGATTTCATGAACTGTGAGATTTATTTTACCTTTTCTCTTCAGTTTATATGATGAGTATGTTCATTTTTCTTTGCTTATTTCCAATGATTGTTTAGTTTGATTGCTAGAGCGAACTCTAAGTTATTATTCTAACCAATCTATTGCTAAGTTTGCTACCAAAACCGGAGTTGTGATATATAAACTTATGAAGAAACTGAATTTAATAATTGTGGCAGATTTATGTTATTAATCTTAAGAAAAATATTCGATCAACTCAAACATAAACCGCAGATAGTGATGTTGTTTAGATTAATTATCTTATCTAGTTCTTAAGGCTGCCAATAAATTGAATTACTAGTACGGACATTGTGGCTATGTCATAGTTAGGGTTAGTTACACTATGAATCAGTTAACTAAGTAATGTTAAGAAAAGATAAATATTTAAAATATAAATTGACGTTTTATTTCAATGATCAATTTTTATTTTCATAGATGGACGTTTACTTGAGACCAAGGTTTTTTCTCTTAATAATTTATTTATTTATTTAATTTAGCTTGATTGTTTTATTCTGTTTACCATATCATAACCTAGATAACCTTAAACACCCCTCCAATTTCATATCATCTAGCATAAAAATTTGAACTAAACCTTCTTCATAGGATCGACCTCTTGCTTGCTCTATACCATCTTGTTTATTTAAGCTAGAGTAATTAATTTGTATGACCACGACATCGCAACAATACATGCATGTTAAATGTATAAGCATGTTTTTATATGATGAACTCACCGTTTAAGGAGTGACACATGGTTATAACGCTTACATGATGAACAAGAATTTTAATTCTTTCCCAAACTCTATAATAGAAATTTCCTGGGTGACGACCATTGTGTCACTCGTAAGTCCTAAATTCAAGATGATTCAATAAGGGCTTGTCTTGATGCAAAACAATGTGTATTGCTTTTAATCAAAGATTTTAAGGGTAAGAGCTGGTTGTAATTAAGGAAGGTATTAACACTTCTAGCACACTCGACTTGAGATAAGTTGTATTGTGTGGTCTACATGTGATTTAAAGGTTTTGATGGTTTTCTAACCGGTGATCTATCTATGGCTTACGATTGAGATTTATTCGTGTCAATAAATCTGGTATTAAGATTTTATTATGGGCTTGTGTACCCAAATAAATTCTTATGAAAAAAGTTTTCTGTAATTTATATATTATGGTGAAAAATTATCCCAATTAAAATTGATGAATATTTAAAATAACTCAAAGAATTTTCTAGTCAATTTCTAATATTTAAATACCAGCCTTAATTGGAGGTTCAACATTTATACCAAAATATTAACCATTAATACTCATGAATTGAATTTTTAGTGATTATTGGAATATTGGCCAAATTTTCATGGATTCAATAAACCGATTATTAAATCCAAAATGCATACTAAAAATTAAATAAAACATATCATGTATTTTATTTTTTAAGAAAAAATATATGATTTTCCTTCTGTATTTTTAATAGACTTGGTCGTATGCAATTAAAACATTTAATTTTTTTTATTTTTGGTTTTAAACATTCAAAAACATCTAAGAAAATACAAACACACATACCCATCTTTTATATTGATTAACCTACAAACACACCCATACAATTACAAATATTTATACAACATTGTAATTAATCACAAATCATAATAAAAAGACATAAAAAACCATCTAAATCCCAAAATGGACCTTCCGAAGGTTGAGGATAGCTTGGAGAGGCTACACGATACTAGAAACGAAGAAACAGTAGCGGCGTGTGGGTTCGACGCGCCATCGCTATTGGAGGTGTGTGGGTTCACACCCTGTCGTTCATGGAAGGCTGAGACCTCATGGATCTGGAGTTGCATTACCTCCATTTTCTTTCTATACTAGCGGTGAACTTCACCGTCACCTATAAAAACAAAAAAAATCCACAAGCAAAGTTTTGATTCTCTTGGTTTTTTCCTTCTCTTTCAAATTTGTTTTTTTCTCCTTCATTACTGGTTTTTTCATCCACTATTTTTTGCTATTATAGACTGCTACAGGTCTATTGTGGAGGTTTTATATCATTATAGTGGTTTTTATGGGTTGCAGGAGGAGATATCATTAATGCTGCTGTTGTTTTTTCATCCACTATTTTTTGCTATTATAGACTGCTATGTCATCTGGTGTTGTTGATGTTACTTGTTATAGCCAACTAGAGGAGCTGAGGCAACATCAATTAAGATGTGTAGGAGCTGTCATCAACAACTAATGTAAGCCCTTTATCTCTTCACCCTCCACTAGCATCATATGTAGCAACCCAACCACCCATTTCTCATCTGGAACAGCTAATGTAAGCCCTTTATCTCTTCCTTTTTTTTCCTAAAAGTTTTGCAAGCAAGTTTACTAATCACATTAAAAAACATGAACATGTGTAATTCATGCATGGACCTATTTATTCATGCATTTTAATTTAATTTAATTTTGATATGATTTGATTTTTAATGGCTTCAAAATAACATTAACTTCATTTTGTAAAAATATGTTGTCACGTTTTATGTACGTATGTGTGTGAAAAAACTCTTTTTTGGAAATTCATAACTTCTCACCCATTCATTTTATATTTTATTTTAGTTGGCTTCACATTAGCGTTGTTATCATTTTGTAAAACTCTTATATCACCTATTTAGGTATGTGTGCGTGTTTGTGAATACTTAGTTTTTAAACAAGAATAAAAATTTCTTCGACGAGTTTTCATCAAGTTTGCATCATATTTTGATCAAAGCTTAGTTTTTAAACTATTAGGCCAACGAGTACTTAGTTTTTAAACAAGAATAAAAATTTTTTCGACGAGTTTTCATCAAGTTTGCATCATATTGTGATCAAAGCTTAGTTTTTAAACTATTAGATCAACAAGTACTTAGGTTTAAACCAGAATAAAAATTTCATCGACAAGTTTTCATCAAGTTTGCATCATATTTTGTTCAAAGCTTAGTTTTTAAACTATTAGGTCAGTGAGTCTCCTAGTTTTTAGAGATCAATGTAGGCATAACATGATATTTTTAATTGTAAAACATGTTAAAAAAAGTGTCGACTATTTTTCATCAAGTTGACGATATGCTTTGTTTAAACTTGGATTTTAATAGTTAGGTTAATGTGTCCTAGTTTTAGGTACCTTGTAGGTTTAGCATGCTGTTTTTTAACCAAAAATAAAAGAAAACAAAAAAATCATCGATTTGTGAGACTCTTGACTCATGGCCAGATGCTAACTTGATGAACACCCAATAATAATAAATGACTTGCAAACAAGTTTAGAAAATAATTTAGACAATTAATGACATGTGTAAAATAAATTTAAGAATATGATAACCATTTAGTTGAAAGAATATGGTAAGGGCAATACCAATCTTCTCTTAAAGATAACAAACCTCTTATTTAGATCTCTAAAACCAATGTATATTTTATAATTTTTAGTTTACTTAAATCTTAAATCTAGGTGGCAACTTCATTTTCTATAATTTCCCTTTAATTTTATAGGTCTAATTTTTATGTCCGATAGCAGCATACAATATGATTATATATAACATATAAATGTATATTGATGATATTATGGCAAAGTCAAATTCTAAAGATTAAATAAGGATAAATCAATACATTTGAATATTGTAAAGATTAAACAAAAACTTTGCCATCATCTTCAACTTGTATTTAATCAACCCAATGAAAATAGTACACTTCGACTTCATGATTCCTACTATTCTCCGTGCTTTCCTTTAGATAATTATCAGGATTCGTTTTGATTAACGCATATCTTCCTATGATTCATGAAGAAACATTATATATATATATAACTCTCAACTCCAATTTTTATATCCACGAAAACCATCACCGGTTGCCATTCAAAACCTAGATTAATCAAATAGATAACTGAAACATTCAAAATAAAATCAAGAAAATAAAAATGATTAGATGGTGATGGTGCTGGATCTTGTTCATGGAGAAGAAATAAATGAGCTAAATATTCAAACTCTATGCGTGTTAGTGGTGGTTGAGGTGGTAGTAAAAATGTTTGATCTATTTTGTTTGTGGTGTTGTATGATTATTGTGATGACATGAGTAATTGATTATGGAGGTAGAAGATGTTATTTATGGTTTATTTGCTTTTATTTTCTTGAATATAAAGAGAGATTAATTTGATTAGAAACGGTTGAAAAATGGTTGTAGGAAAGGCCAAGGAGAGTGAAAACGAGGATAGCTGGTTAATTCAAATAATATTTTAGTTAATTTAATGGAATATAAAAATTAATTAAACTATCTTAAATTATTTTATTTTTCGCCTTTTATTTTCCAATTTTTTGTGTCCATGAGTAATATAACAACTTATGCTTGTTAAGTGTAAAATACTGACATAAAAGAAAGACTTTTACTATAAATTAGAGTAAAGCTATGGAAATATAGTTATTTTTAAAATTCTTCATTCCAAGCATTAATTTTTTTTAATTCTTTTTCATTAATCCTTAAAAAATATTTCTTTTAAACAATGGTAGCTTAGTTAAAATATAACTGTACATCATGTGCACAACACATGTTTTGTCAAAGTCAATGCTTGTAGCTATTTCTCCCTTGTACAATAGGGGAGAGCTATTGTCTTGAAGTGTGTTTTTTTCTTCTTTTTTTCGAGAAGGCCATGTCTAATTTTTCAATAGCATTTCTTCCACTCCTAAGTTCTTAAATAGTTAATGCCAATGCAATCTAAGTGCTTCACCCATTAAAACTCTCCATCAAAACTCAAAATCTGCAAACATTAACAAAAAAAAAAATTAAACAAATCTAATCACATTGTATTTCATCATAATTTACGCTAATTAAACATCTTACTCTATTTTTCTTCCTCAATTTTTTTGCTTTTGAAAATTAAGTTCAATGGCCTGTGCAAGAAGCAAACAATAAAACCCACAAACATCCTTAATCCTAAAATATATGCTCCACAATTGAATCTATATGCTCCACAATTTAATCTATGTTCTCCTTACCTGCAGCAGTACCACCAATCTCTCGTGTGGTAGGAAATCTTCCCCTACAATTATGATTGAGCGCAATTCATCTTCTCTGCAAAAATCATCCTCAAAGTTATGAGAATAGTTTCGAGGATCATACCCAAAATCCTCTGGACAAAGATGTTTCATGTTCTTTCCTCTCTTTCCAATCAACCCAGGATACTTATCCTTAATATCCAAATCATGGGTTGTTGATTTGAGCCAGGCATATGGTAATCTTGGAGCCTGTGGCTGCAGCTTCCTACTGTTATTCCAATCTTGGTCATGATCTTGATCAAGCATCTCATGCTGATGGATCATGTAACTGGTGGGGGAGCAACAAAGAGAAGATTTTAGCTTGGCTTTTAGAGAAAAGCTGGAGAATCACTATATTCATTGATCATTGGCATCGCCATTTTTTCAAAGAACAAATAACAATTGTTGCAGCTTTCAAGGAGATAGGAAATGAAGTTATATTTATAGAGAAAACCAGTTCAACAAAAACTTAAAGCATTTTATTTAATAGTACACCTAGATAGAGGAAATACCTAACAATAGGCAGACTAACCAACCACGCAAATCAAGTAGCTCAAGTAGCTTAAGAGTGTGTTTGGTATTGCGATAGTTTTTGTGGTTGTGGTTTGAAAAAAGTTGTTTTATAAAAAGCACTTTTAATTGAGATTGGTTTGAAAAAATAGGTGTTTGGTTAAAACTGTGGTTGAAATTGAGATTGAAGAAAAAGTAGTTTAATGTGTTTGGTTAAAAAAATGCTTTTCAAATTGAGGTTATAAAATAATTAATATATATATATATATATATATATATATATATATTAATACTAATGATTTTTAATGTAATAACATAATTGGAATTGCGATCAAATTTCACAAATGCTACGTCATTATGCGATATCCTTCTAATTTATGTAGTGTTATTAAATAATATTAAGTACTAGTTTTTCGAGTAAAACACAATTTTTTTTAAAAAAATCAACAATTTCATTATGTACAAAATTCATTCGACAATAACTACAGTTATCATGATTTATCCTGCGTGCAATAAAATTAAGTAAAATATTATCATGAATAAAATTGAGATTACAGTACGAATAAATTTAATTTACGTTAAACTAATTTTTTTAAAATATATATATATATATATATATAAATTTCACGTGAACAATACAAGTGCAATTAATTAACTGTACTAATTTTTCAAGAAAAAAAAAACTTTGCACACTAGTTTTTCAAAAAAAAAAACTATATTTCACGTGAACAATACAAGTGCAATTAATTAACTGTACTAATTTTTCAGGAAAAAAAAAACTTTGCACACTAGTTTTTCAAAAAAAAAAAACTATATTTCACATGAACAATACAAGTGCAATTAATTAACTGTACTAATTTTTCAGGAAAAAAAAACTTTGCACACTAGTTTTTCAAAAAAAAAAACTAATTGTTCACGTGAACAGTGCAAGTGAATTAAAATTCACTCGCACTGTTCAATGAGTGAACAGTGCGCAGTGGAGCATGGCTCCGCTGTTCAATGAATAGTGGAGCCATGCTCCACTGTTAACGTTGGGTCAGCAGCATGAGAAGCAGCATTTTCAAAACCTGCGGTGCAGCCTCAAATATTAATGGGCCCTACCAGCAAAACACCCTGCTTTTTCTTTAACCAAACACTAGGTAGTGTGGCTGCGGGTGAACCTTACCCGCAACCACACTACCAAACAGCCACTAAATATGAATGGAAGGCACATCGCTGTTGATAAAAATCCAAACCATCACTCAAAAGAATTGGAATAACTGGTCAAGAGGCCTTCAATAGAATAAGCCAAAGCAAGATTGTCCCTGGACCTGAAACTAATTAGCAGGCCACCAAACTTCTGCCCAGCCCCATATCATTGCCTAAAGGAAATTATAGTATAGAAGTCCAGGATGGGGTTCTGTATCATTGTCTTCTCCCATATTAATATAGGGCATTTGAGGCTGGGAAGAAATTTGAATCCATAAATAAAGAGCAATTAATAAATGAAAATTGTGATTTAGGTATACAACATGTACATGGAGATTGCAACTACCATTGCATGTACCTGACGAACAACTTTCTGTTAATGGAAAAAGATAATCCCAAGTGGAATTCACAAAATGAGTGTTCGTGTGAGCTAACAATTCATAAAAAATTTAGGTGCATGTCAGCTCACAGATACATAGAGTAACAAAAATTAATCGTAAGGCAAAAACCAACTAAAACAACTATTACTCGATGTTGAGGTTGACATCAAGTCTTCCCCTCTCAAATTTGAATCCATAAATAAGGAGCAATTAATAAATGAAATTGTGATTTAGGTATACAACATGTACATAAAGATTGCAACTACCATTGCATATACCAAACGAACAGCTTTCTATTAATGGAAAAAGATAATCTCAAGAAGAATTCACAAAATGAGTGTTCGTGTGAGCTAACAATTCATAAAAATTTAGGTGCATGTGGGATCACAAATACATAGAGTAACAAAAAAATAATCATAAGGCAAAAACCAACTAAAATCGTTAGGTATTCCGGCTCCTTCATGCGCGGACCGGTGGTGTACTGATAGTTGTCCATTGAAGGCTAAGCACACTGAGACAATATTTAACGTAGTTCGGCAAATTGCCTACATCCACGGGAGAGGTTCATATTATTAGAGATAGAGAAATGATACAATACAAATACATGGAGGAGGAAGATCATTCACTCAAACTCAACTCCCAGCTCTCTTGCTGCTGTAATGGCAACAGGGTTGCTGCCCTTGGCAGCACCTCTCTCTTGTTCTCTTCACATTCTTTGCACTCTCTCTCTTCAACCCTCTCACAGTTCTACTCTCTCACAGTTCTACTCTCTTGGTGCCTATTTATAGGCAAGAATTGTGGTTGCATTAATGGGTTGCACCATTTTGTCAATGGTTGGTGCAACTATCATTGTAGCCTTTTGACAATGGTAACCCTACTTCTTAGGGTAGGCTGCACAAGTTATTGTCCATTAAATGACAATATCCTAACAATCACCCCCTTTGACATTTATATGGGCAATTGTCCTCTTGCTTCTTCAGCACAAGCTTGCATCTTGCAGCTCTTCCAAGCTTACCATTCTGAGAGCGTCTCCGACCAAGTTTACAGATACTTGCCACACCTTTCAATCACCAGTCACCAAAGCACACCTTTTCTCACATAAAAGGATCACTATAACCAGATGGTCTGTCACTTCACATCTGAAGTGTTGTCGCTTGTCTTTGGGAACATTCCCTTTCGAGCGTATCAACCATGCTCGGTTTGGAATATTAACCATGCTCGATTCGGAATGATTCACCAAGCCTCACATCAAGGCTTACAACACCCCCTCAAAAAGAAATTTTTATTCCCAAGTGCAACAGTCATTATTTGAGCATCTCAATATGATCACGAGCTCACCACTCTTCCAAGAGTCTACGCATCCAGGAGTTGCGTCTGCCCTCTATTCCACCCTAGAAACAACGCCTTACTTTTCCAAGAGTCTCTCGCTCTTAGTCTTAAGAGTCCAGGTAGCTCTTCACCTTTAACCTATGGGGGCAGCCCATTAAAGGTTGATCCATATGTCTTGATACTCTGAGCATTACAATACCTTCACCGAGCTCACCACCTTGACAAGAGTCAACTTGTTGCAGGAACCTGCGCATGCCCTCTGCTCCTACATAGCAGTCGCGTCTCAATGCTCCATAAGTCACTCACTTATTGTCCAAGGCATTTGTCTTCTAGCTCTTTGATCTTTAACATGGGGGCAATATCCATGAAAGTCAATGTTGCATTTGTCTCCATGCTCTTCATAACCACTTCATTGGCTATACACCTGTCCACTCATATCTAGCCATCACATTGGTTTTGGGGTTGTTCTGAACTGGGCTCCTTTCATGGCCCTCACACCTTCTCTAAGGTGTCTTCACCTGTTGTCATAAGGCGGTCTGAACTGGGGCTCCTATCATGGTCCTTACACCTCTAAGGTGTCTTCGCCTTTCATAAGCGGTCGTATCCTCCTTTAGCTGAGATGCTTCCAAGTGGCTCTAAACAATTCTCTACCACCATGTGGACTATGAGAGATCACTGCCACTGATTACATAGAAAGAGAAAGTTGTGGTATACTCCTCGCAATCCTCCACCTCAATTTCTATGTTTGGAGCTTCTGCATCTTTCATCATCGCACTTGACAGCTCCACCTACACCAACTCTCTTTGGTGTCTTCGCTTTTCATCATAGGCAGTCGCTTTTCATCACACGCGTTTGCACCCCCTCAATTAAGTGCCTCTGCAAAAGCTCTCTTTCCATCTTTGCATGCATTGAAAAGGTCTTCGCTTGTTGTCTTCATCAAGAGCACAAGAGATTTGCTGTTGTACAACTTTTCTATATCTCTGCTCTGAGCTTCTTCTGGGAACACTTCTTGCACTTGTTGTCTCATTACAGTACCTCGTTGGATCCTACAGATACTCCTGCACAATCTTTGGGTGCCCTCGTGCAATTTCTATTCTCCAGATTTTTCCTATTCTTTGCTTATGTTTGATAGCAGCTCATCCTCTCACAACATCTGTCCAAGTCAAAATAGGGTGTCAATCTTTATCCTCTTGCTGTATTTCTCTTCCATTATCAAGGTCTTCATCAATTCTACCCTCCAAGAAATTAGTCACTGAATCCAACCTTTTTGGAGAAATCACCACTCTATCAGATCCTTGAACAAACAGAACCCAATTGTTCCCTTATGTCGTCATCCTACTAATCTTCAACCGTTTCATTACAAACTGCTATATATACAAAAATAGTACCGTATGGATAATCCTTTCACTAAGCAAGTTCCCAGGTAAGATTGGAGGGGTCACAGTGGTCCCGCTTAAAACCCAACCTTCTAAACAGAACTTCTTAGGTCATATATATCCATCGTACTGTCTTCCCGTATATACAACCATTTGCTAGGTTTGTTGTGGCTTTCCTTTACAAGTGATCTGGAATATACTGGTTTAATACATGATTTCTCAACATCTGGCTAGACTACCATTTCTTAAATTCGTCAAGATTGGTCTAAATCAATTTTCACTCTACACCTCAAATCCTCCACATGATCGGGTGTCCAGAGTGTCCTAATTTTTGCCTTCCCTCAAGGCATCTAAAAAATTCCCCACTAATCAATTCAGCACACATAATTGGGCAAATGTGTGCAACTTCTTCTTCATCTCCTTCGACCACCATGATGACCTTCAGATGCCTCCTGATCGGGCAATTCTTTTGTTACTTCACCACCACCACTTTCGGTCTTAAATCTCAACGATCGGACCGTATTATTGCATCCAGAACGATCAAATTAGCTAAAAACAAGTCTGAAATCGTCCAAATCGCATTTCAGACGGCTAAGATTTGATCAAAACAATTCTGGCCTAATAAACGACCCAGATTCAATATCAGATCCAGTTGCACGTAGAGTCCGCTACACTGGATCCTATCCCTCGGCTCACGGCTCGGCTACAACTCAGCTTAGCTCCACCAGGCTTGGCCAGGCTTAGCTCGGCTCGGTCTGATGATGTGGCAGGTCGGTCCCACTTTGCTGACGTGTCAGCTGACTAGTTGCTAACATGGCATGTCACTGTGCATGCTGACGTCATCCTTGGCATGTCTACTGTGCATGATGACGTCACAGTTACGTCATCCTTATCCAGGTCAGTCTAGTGGGTCAAGTCGTCTGGTATTCGGGTCGGGTCAGCTCATTCGGGCGAAGACAGGCGACACGCGTGGCCAGCAACCTTACCGGCGCGTGACGGCGTTTCCAACGCGGTTTTCACCAGTGGCTTCGTCTCTTCCTCCTCTACATAGTGGTATGGTCAAAACACAATTTTGACAACTTTCATTTTTGAGCAAAAAATCAAACACCACTTTAAACCATGTGCTCTGATACCAATTGTTGAGGATTCCAGCTCCCCTATGCACGGACCAGTGGTGTTCTGATAGTTGCCCCTTGGAGGCTAAACACACTAACATAATATTTAACGTGGTTCGACAAATTGCCTACATCCACGAGAAAGGTCCATATTATTAGAGATAGAGAAATGATACAATACAAATACATGTAGGAGGAGGATCACTGCACTCACAAACTTTGCTGCTCTCTCTTGGTGCCTATTTATAGGCAAGAATGGTGCCACCAGCTCCAGCTCTTCTTTAACAATGGTGGCTGCATTAATGGTGTTACACCATTTTGTCAATGGTTGGTGCAACTACCATTGTAGCCTTTTGACAATGGTAACCCTCTTTTCCTATGGGTAGGCTGCGCAAGTTGTTGCCTATTAATAGCAATATCCCAACAATCACCCCCTGACATTTATATGGGCAATTGTTGGGATATTGTCATTAATGGGCAACAACTTGCGCAGCCTACCCTAGGAAAAGAGGGTTACCATTGTCAAAAGCCTACAATGGTAGTTGCACCAACCATTGACAAAATGGTGTAACATCATTAATGCAGTCACCATTATTGAAGAAAAGCTGGAGCTGGTGGCACCATTCTTGCCTATCAATAGGCACCAAGAGAGAGCAACAAAGTTTGTGAGAGAGATTGTGAGTGCAGTAGATAAAACAAAAGAGAAAGAGGGGTTGCCGAGGGCAGCAACCCTACTGCCATTGCAGCAGCTGAAAGTTGGAAGTAGAGTTTGAGTGAAGTGATCCTCTTTCTCCATGTATTTGTATTGTATCATTTCTCTATCTCTAATAATATGGACATCTCCCGTGGATGTAGGCGATCTGCCGAACCACGTTAAATATTGTGTCAGCGTGCTTAGCCTCTAATGGGCAACTATCAGAACATCACCGGTCCGCGCATAGAGGAGCCGGAATCCCCAACAAAAACAACTACTACTCAGTGTTGAGGTTGACATCAGGTCTTCCCCTCTCAAATTTGACCCTCACAAATCTAGAGAATTGCAACATGAAAAGATATTATTCACTTTACATTTTTGTCAACATTTAATATTCAATCTTTTTTTCCTATGCAATACAATCAACCAAACCACCCAGCAATATCTACTATCCTGAGGAGGGATATGAGAGAATTATTCTTGTATGGTCATCATGGAAGATCAAACTTGAATGTCATCAATTCCGGAGTGCATATTGAATTAGAATTCCAATTAACAACAACCATAGCAACAAGTTTTAACACACTGAACTATCTTCACTCAGACTATGTGAAGCATAAGAGTATAAGGTGAAAGCCATTATAGCATTGCAAAAACAACGACGAAGCTATCATACATGGAAAATGTAAATAGCAATTCAAGTCACAAAATATGTTGAAAGTCAAAGGGGCACTCACTGAAATACATGTTGAGAACAACTACCACCATCTCTGGTTAAAATCAATTGCTTAATATCATATACATGTTTCCTTTGTACCTGATAAAAATAAAAATAAAAATAAAACAATTCAATAAATTAACAGTAGAGACCCATGCTGTGACTCAAATGAATGTTTGACTTGATTGATCATCAAGATGTTTCCTTTTACACTTGATGGAAAGCAATTAAAATTATATTAAAACCAGAATTAAAACCTAGACACTAAGAGAGGGCCAAACAAACTGTTTCCTCCAATCATATCCCAAAACAACAGGGATCAACATGGACTCTTCTATCAGCACAATAAATCTCTATGCGAATTCGAACACCCAACATGTAGAAAACATTATATTCCATTAAACATTTAAAAACTAAAAATAAAAATGAAAAAGAAAGGTCAACTTTCTCAGAATCCTTGTCAAACACATTACAGGCAAGATACAAAGAAACCAATTCAGAGCATCCACAATTCCATTCTAACAGGAAACCAAAATTTCCATTCAATATTTAGGAATAAAGCAATTCAACACCTTATCAACCCACCATATCAATTACCCGCGAAGAGCAACATCATCCATGTATAAATTCGAACCTCATCTTTCAGTTCTTATCTCCCACAACAAAATCCTCCTGATGTTCCCCAACCTGCCAGGAAATTCATAATTCATAAATTATATTTCAATTTCTGTATAGCATATTACAATTTGCACCACAACTTAAGTAGACCTTGGTAAAAACCCAAAGCAGTAAAGTACATGTCTGAATATTTAAAAATAAAAAACATATTAATGAGTCAAATACCAAAACAAAACACAACTCGATAAAATAAAACTTAGAAAGGTGTACTATGCCTAAAACCTTAAAAACCATCCTCATCATCAGTGACGCGAGAGCAAGGCCATCGCTCTGTAGATTTCTCTTTATCATCATGGCTTCCTTGACCCCCCCCCCCCTTTTTCTTCTTGTGTGGTGCCTCCTCTTTCGGCTTTCGTCTATCAGTTTGTGTTAGAAAAAGGAGAAGAACCACTACTGCCAACAGCACCACCTTCACCCTCTCTCGGCAGTATTCTCTTATCTACGATGCGGCATCCTTCTCCATTTTTCTCCAACCTGTGTTTCATCCCTGCTCTTCTTCAGAGGAAATGAAAACGAAAACGAAACAGAAACGATAAGCTCAAGACCAGAACAAAAGGGAAAAAAAAACATGGATAAAAGCTTGCCACGTCTCAAAAGATCAGAAGGAAAAGGCAAAAAGGCAATGCGAAAACCCCACACTACGCTATCAACACAATTAAACCTTCAATCAGAATGAAGGGTATAATCGTTACTGAACTATTAAAATCCACATTTAAAGCACTCTAGGCATAGTTATAAAAACTGAGCCGGAGGTTGACTCTAATAAAAAGGTGGGTCCAGATTTCTTGGTAATTAAAAAATAATTAACATAAATATAAATTATATATATTATAAAGTCTAAAAAAATATTTTAAAAAATTTTGTATTGTTTATCTTTCTAAATTGAAGTATTTAAACTAAATTTTTTTTATTCCACATTAAAAAAATATTCTTATAAACATAAAATATATATATTAAAGGACTTTAAATTTTATATTAAAAATATATTATGTTATCCTTTTAAATTAAAGTATATAAACAAAAAAAATTATCTCACATTAAAAAAACTTAATTTTTTTCTTGTCAACTTAGATTATATATACGAAAAAATTTCAAATTCTATATTATAAAAATAATTTTTTTCTTGGAAACATAAAGTGTATATATATTATTAAAGGTTTGCAAATCCTATATTTAAAAAATAAAATATTTTTCTAATATTTATATAGTGAATTTTAAAAAGTGTTAATAACTAACTAAAAAATATAAAAAAAGAGAGGTATAGAAGAAAAACCATATTTGAAAAAAAATATCAGGTCTCATCCGAGTTTGATCAGGTTCTGAATCAATCGTGTTTGTCAAATTTTTATTCTAGATAGTTTTTTATTTTACCTAACTGATTCAACCATTAGATTCTAGGTCAATTTACTGATCCATTCAAGTTTAATAAGTATGATTTTAGGTTTAAAGTGCTTAGTTATTTTAGATTTTTTAAAAAGAAAATAATTCATAAGAATATTGTATTTGTACGGAGATAAAATCTAAAAAATAAAAAATTACAATGGCAAAAATTGACGTCAGATGGAGAGTCTCACACACAACAAGCACAGTGAGAAATAATAATCTGTGCATCTCACCCACACAATAGTGACAATACGGGGTGCTTTCAAAAGAAGAAAAGGACATAACGTACCCTCATCGCAGAAGGGCACAAACAATTGGCGTCCCTGATGTTGTCACAGGCATACAGACTGAACACAAAAGTGTTTTAAGTTTCAACTACCTTTCTTTTCTCGCTGAACTGAAGACTAAAAAGTCATACAAAATACCAAAAAAGAAAAAGAAAAAAGGAAGAGAATCTGTTAATATCTTAAGAGGGAAATGAGAATTAAATACAGTGTTTGATTCTCCTCGAAGAAAAGAAGAAAAGAAAGTGTTTTATCGTGTAGTTTTAATCAATAATATAGAAAAAGAAGTGAAAAAATGGCGATGCCGGCGATGGGATTGCTGGCCTGGCTTGACAAAAAGATCGTGGATCCCCTCTATCAAATCCTTCGCAGGTAGCTTCTCTTGAATCTAATTTTTTATAGATGAGGTTCTGTGGTGGTGTTATTTTATTTATTTATTGGCAGGGGTTTAGAGCCGAAGCAATTGGCTTTCTCAACGGCACTTTGTATTGCTCTCGGAATATTTCCTATATGCGGTATGTATGTATTTTGTTCTGTGGATAAACTTGATGAGATTCTTGAAGCTATTTAATGAAATTTCTTGGAAATGATTGGCAGGTGTTACCGTTCTGCTTTGTGGACTGGCTATTGCGTTGCTTGGATCTCTTTGCCATGCTCCCACCGTGCTGTTAGCTAACTTCATCGCTACTCCCATAGAGCTAAGGTATTTCTGCTTTCTTCCTGGAATGGATCATGGTATCGTATCCATCTTCATCGTTGACATTGCGTGATTTTTTTTTAAAGAAAAAAATTATACCTGGCATTGATCCATTTTCTACCACATTTTCTGATTAATTATCTATTTATACTGCGGCAGTCAGTCAAAGATTTAAGGAAATATTTGGTGATTTGGTCTCTGAATGCTCAAAGGAGCTTTGATGTGCATTTGGACTTGATAATTAACATTTTCAATTTCTTGTTCTTTTGTACTTGCATGCATTGCAGCGCCTTAAGTATGTACTAGATTTGTTTTTCTTTTCTGAATTTTGATTTTATGTTTTTCCTTTTCAAGTTTGGTGGTGCCCTTCTTGCGCTTTGGCGAAGTTATTTCTGGTGGACCTCCTTTTCCTTTGACGTCCGATGCATTGAAAAAGGTTTTGACAAGACAAGCTTCGCGTGAAGTTATATTAAGTATTGCCCATGCTGTAAGTAGCCATATTGGTTCTAACCAACACTCTTACTCTCTATCTCACATGAATGAACGCAATTGTACTCCAGTGTTTACCTTCACTGGACATTAAACTCTTTAAGTATTTAGGGTAAACATCTTGGGATGAAGAAAGGAGTCAGCATACTAAAGCAGAGCATTGAATTTAGAAGTCAGGAGATATGGTGTTCCAAGGGATCATTTAGATATGAGAAGGTTATTGTTATTCTCATTGAAACTCTTATATAAATAATAGAAGCACCAAAACATCTCTTGGTTCAAATAGTTCAAACCCTTCAAAACATAGTAATCCTGGAAAGGAATAATTTCTAGATGACAGCCTCTAGATAATCAGTTGGGTAATATGACAATCAAATATCCACATGGATTAAAATACTCAACATCGGTAGCTGTGTGCTCAATCTCTGAGAGGATTGAGGGGATCATAGTTTATCTTCCTCAGCTTAAGCTAGAGTTTGTTTTCAAATATGATCCCATTTTGACAAACTTGAGCTTGAACAACTTTAAATGTTTATTTTGTACTCCACTTGGCTTGTGGTCCCAGATTGCTGTACCCTTTCTCCCTAATGCCTTATCTGCAGACTGGCATTATTAATAAAAGAGGCTCGGTTGATAAGAAGTGTAAACAATTCTGGGAAATGTATTTTTAAACCAAGATCCAAGACCACACCAAATTGGTACAAGTGATAGCAGCATTTTCTAATAATGCTAATCCAACGTGCTGGATGAATGTTGAGGATGCCTCCATAGAACCATCTAATTAGCGACTTCAATGTTTTGTTCATAGTGTAAGGTTTTAATAGAGTGGGTCTGTATTTGTGAATGAATTTCTCGAGTGCTACAATGTGATGGTTGGAGGATTTTGGTTTCTTTAGGTTAGTAATCTAGCACAGGTTTTGGTGTCTGAGGTGGGATACAGAGCTAATGTTCTCGATGTACATAACTAAATTTTTGTTAAGATGATTAAAGAATTCGAGCCACATACAAGATGATGGATCTTATTTGAATTATGTGCATGCAACCAGCACCCAGAAGTACAAAATCCATTCAGTTTATGAAGATGCTGTCACATTAATTATTCACTGTCTAGAGAATGTGAATGGTAATTTTTTTTTTTAATTAGGGCATGTGCATTAACAAATAATGAAGAAGTAGAAACCCCTGTTCCCTCAAAATGTGCAGACAAAGTCCAACGTACCATTAGTTCAAATTAGAACAAGGAGGATTAGATGTGTTACAAATTAAGCAGGAAATCACTTTTAAAAGGCGACCATCTTTTGCAGCTAATCAGCTTCTGACAAAACAGGAAATAAAGTTCTTCCTTGTCTTCTTCATGTTTCTGGTCATAACTACTCTAAATGTGGACAACAAATAAAAGATACCTTGGCACTTGCTTTGGCATGTCCAACATTCTTTCAACAATAAAGTTTCTTATCTTTCATTCCACATCACAAGATGTAGTAAGCTGAACTGTTGCAAACAACAACCTTGAACTTCTAATCACTATATAGTTTGCAGCTTATACTGTCAATTTATACTGCACTAACTCCGGCGATCAGTTGATATGCCTGCTCACCTAATTTGACTCCCAGTGCTGATTGTTGTAAAATTTTAGATTAGATAGAATGTCCAGTAACTGTAGTGGATCTGCAATGCTTTGACTTGTTCTTTTCAGTTTCCTCCTTGAACCACTGGGATGATTCTGCACTTCTATACGGGTTGAGATTTGGAGCTCACGAGAAATCCATGTGGCTATAGACATTTTTTAATATTTATTTTATTCCCTTTCAGAGGCATTTTATTTTATGTGATAATTAATGTCATCACAATGATTTTGCAGCTGTTGGGATGGCTAGTAGCAGCACCCTTTATTTTGGCTGCACTCTACATAATATTTTTGCCATGTTTCAAGGTCTTGGTTCACAAGTTCAGCACTGTTCCATCGAGCCCAAACAAACCATCAAATTCACTCACATAAATCAAGCTTAAGGTAAGGGATGTTTGATGAATGTTTTATAACCCACCTATTTACTGTTCATTGCACTGACAACAAGAAATGCTGATTAACATAATAATACTGTATGTACATAAAATTACAGAAACCTAGTGTGTACATAATGTCATGCTTTATGAGCTTGTCATGGTCAATTTGCTTCCAAAGTGTGTACCTCCCTTTGCATCTATGAAAGTGGAAACGTTCTTGGTTTAATTTTGCCAGAGGATGTTTCTGTTTCTCTTCATCTCTTTGGGTGCACTCTTTGATTGCATTCATCAAAATGTCAATTTAATCTTGGTTTTGGGTTGGCCAGAATCTGACCTTGCACCTTTCTCTAGTGTTGTGAAGAATGGAGTAGTGCGAGTGGTAGAACCATATAAAGGGAGCTCGTCGCCTTTTGTTGGCTTGGTTGCATTTCTACCTTTGTATTCACTAGGAATTTTAATGACATGCTTAGTTATTGCTTTCAGTTTTGCTTCTGGTAATAAATGCTTCGTTTACCCCATTACCAATAGTCTTGATCGAGTTCCCATTTGTTTATTTATTGTTCTGTCATCTCTTTGGTTCCGCTTCTAAGTACCTAGTGAACGTGGAAAGTTCCTGTCGCATTTTGAACTCCAGGTCAGGGGATAGCAATACTGCATTGAGTCCCGGGATACAGCTTTATGCTTGCTTTTGGTATGTACCTTGCTCTTGGAAAATTGTGCCACATTTGCTTTCTGGGAAAGTGCTAGTGAGGAGCCAATACCAGTTCACTTGGATTTTTTTTGGCAGCTTCAATTTAATGAGCACATTAATATAGGCCATTGCAGTAATGTATCTGACTAAAGGAAGGCTTTAGAGAGCATCAATGGGTTTTATAGTTTTTACTCTCGGAACCTGACCCAAGTCACCCCTTGATTTTTGTTTTCTGTTTTTGTTTTCAAAAAATTGAAAACAAGATATGAAAATGTGTTTTTTTATTTATTTTTGTTTTGATGAATAAAAATTGACAATAAGTTTCAAAACTTTTAAAAACAAAAATTTTCTTAAATGTTTTCAGAACTTGTTTTTACACTATTAATCTAATGTAGAAATTAGGTCATGATTAGGATGAAACTAAGTTGGGGAGAGTCTGAGACTAGATCAAAGGTGCCTAGAGATTTGAAGAGACTGGCCCAAAAGTTGGGGCGAGGGGTTGGGTTGATATCAGGTCCTAATGTTAGGGGCTAGGCTTGGATTGGGATCGGATTTGAGAATTGGGCCTCAAGTTCTAAGGGGTTAGGCCAAGACTAGTCTAAGATGGCAGGGGTTGGGCTAGGATTAGGTCCCAAACATCAAGGGTTAGGCTCAGGACAGGGTTAGGCTCGAGACAAGTTTGGGATTGAATCTTGGGCTATCAAGAATCAAAATGATCTTGGATCTAAAGAGCCTAAGATTAAGACCAAGACACTTAGAGTTAACTAATACTAGTCCAAGACATTTTGAATCAAGATCGGTGTGATCGAGGATTGAGTTAGGACTAAGTGAAATCAGATTGTACCCTACCATAATTATCAAACTTGATTCGGTGGGTTGACCTATGAACTTGGTGACCTAAGGCCAAACCCGAACTAGGCTTGAAATTAAATCAGCCCACCCGGTCAAACCTGATTAACCTGATCAAATCTTGGTTGACTTGATTGATCTAACCAATATAACTTAACCTAATTCAAATATGATCGAGTTAACCATGAGATATAAAAAAGGAAAAGAAAAATCAAAATCACGTCATGGTGATCCTTCATTAAAAAAATTAATGTCAATTGATTTGATTTGATGACCTAGCGATTCAGATCTTTTATTGGGTTAGATCTTTTATTGGGTTAGATCTTAAGTTGGTTGGACAATTATGTACCCTATAATTTTGAATAACATGAGTAAACGTTCCATTAATTTGAGTTTATGATTGACACTAGTGAAGTCGTGAAAAACTTTAGACTGGTGCTTTCCACGGTTGTATCTTTTGGTTAGTGAAGTGAATGAGCTTGACCACTTATCTATAAGCTTTCCTATCAAATAAATTTCTTGCGGGAATATAACACACTCCAGGGTTTAAGTTAGGGTTTAAGTTAGAAAACATATGAGGAATAAATAATGTACGATAAAGAAAAATAAGAAGTGTGTATATATATGTTACGTTTTTGTCTATTAAATTGTATGACTTGTTGAGTGGTTGTTTATGGTTCTGAAATTATTGAATGGTTATCGGTGGTTTTTGGAATTGCTAGATGATTGATATGGTTCTTGGAATTGTTGAGTGGTTGATGCTAATGTATGAATTGCATGGCTTGGCTTGGCTTATCTTACTTTGTGGCATCGAACTTAGTTACATCATCTATTTGTAGTGTGTGGAGTACTTCGGTCTATGAAGAGTGATGTGTTATTGGTGGGCTAATCTTGGCTTAATATTGGTGTAGAAGTTGGTGATTGAGTAGGTAGAAAATAAATAATGACTAGAAAAGTGGTGCCTAATTGACATACAAAATTTTGTATTGGTGTTCGAGGTAGTGTTTGTTGTGCCTGTATAAAGAATTTGTTTGTGGGATTTTTTAAAACTTAAAAAAATGTATAGAGGTGTGTGTTTCAGCAGGTATTAGACAGTCTGAGGCGAGTTTAGGTTCAGATTAGGATGCCCAAACAATCAGTAGGCTTTCTACCAGCGCTTGCAATGCACGCGCTAGATGAGTAGGTCAACGCCTATTTGGGCGATGCATGTGGCTCCTTCCAACTCCTCAAATGGCCTTCTTTGGTGTCTATAAATTTGTCTTTTCAAGATCTTTATGATGGTTAGAGGGGTGTACTCATCAGAGTTTTAGTGTGCTTTCGAGATCTTTTTTTTTCTCTCATGCTTTGTTTTTTGTGCCAACCCATTTCTTTTCTTCTTTCATTTGTCGTTAAATCTTGCTTGTTTTCTTATGGTTGTTAGATTTACATACAAAATCTTGTTAACTAATGTAAAATATATATATTTTAGTAGAGGTGCATATTTTAAAGAAGAAATGCATAGGACATGCATTTCGTTGGGAATGATTTTTCTTTTTAGTTTCCAAGAATGGCACATACTTTTTCCATATAGAGTAGACACCATTTTTTTAGCTAATATTTATTTTCTACCTAATCAATCACCAACTTCTCCACCAATATTAAGCTAGGATCAATCACCAATGGCACAACACTCTCCACTCACCAAGATACTTCACACACTATGAGGCACTTCAACTTTATTGCAACATTATTTTCCACTCTTTAGATGTAAGATGATGTGATCAAGGTCTATAAATAGCTTGGTCACCATGTAAAATAAGTCAAGCTATGCAATTTCATATACAAGTATCAACCATACAACAATTCCAAGAACCATAAACAACCATCCAACAATTTTAAAAACCATAAACAACCATTCGACAACTCATATAAATTCATAGACAAAAACACATAACATGCAAATAAACACTCCTTATAATTTCATTAAATTGTTGTATCTTGGTGTTGTAAACGATTTAATCAAATAATTATATTATTAAACTATCATTAAACTTTGATATTTAGTCATAGTTTTGATATGAAGGATCTCGTTTTATATAAAACACAATAATTTATCCCTAATGATCCTTTTGAAATTTCTGTCTCATTATCCTTATTTTTGACACAAAAGAAATATACTAATGCTACTATGGATACACAAGTTGTTTTTACCAGAGATGATGAACTTCAGCAAATTCTAGTATATGAGTTAGATAACTAGATTTAGACTATACTTAGATTATTAGAAAGATATCACAATAGCTTAATCATGATCTCTGAGAGTATTATTAGAACCGCCTCAAACTACACTCAAGGGGGAGTTTATCTAGTCCCGAGAGAGTTACCAAACCTGAGACATTGTTTACGCACTTGTGTGGTCATAGACGATGGAGGGTAGCCCAAACCGTTGAGATATTGAGCTTTAACTTATGTTTTGGTTTAATTTTTTTGAACTTTTAGTTGAGATTTATTAATTAGGATTTATTTGTTAAGTTTGATTTAATTATTGTTAGATATTTTATTTAATAGGCAATAAGCTCAATTGCTTGTTCTAGTTAGAATTTTAGTCTTTATATCATATTTTTTAAAATATTAGACATTTGTTAATGAATTGAATAAAAATTGCAAACTGCCAGACTTTTTGAACCCTATTCTTCTTTTCTTATGTTTTTTTTTCTTCTCTATTTTTTACCTTCTTCTCTTTTATCTTTAGCTTTTTCTTTGTAACTTATTACTTCATCTTCAAATCTCTTTTTATCACACATCAATTATCTAATAATTAAAACGAGATGCATGTCTGCGCGCTGCTGCGAGCTTATAAAACAAATATATTTAATAGTGTTATAATTATGAATCAGCGCTAGATAAATAATAGAAACTAAAGGTATGATGGAGCCAATATTTCATGACGGAAAAAAAAAAGTTGTATTGGTGATCAAAACTTAGAGATTAAACAAAATGATTTGTAGCAATCCATGGTGTTTTGGGAGAAAAGATACAGTGTTTTGGACACATGATTTAGCTTTTCTATTAATAAAAAGCAAAAAAAAATTACAAAACTAAATTCTCTACTAACTTAATATTAAAAAAAAACCAACAAAGATAATTTTGGAAGGAAAAAAACCCATGAGGAAAAACGTTGTAGCAATTGACAATGTTTTGTGAGGAAAATTATAGTGTTTTCCCCAATAAAATAAAATAAAAAACCATTTAGAGAAATATTATAGTAATTCATAGTGTTTTATGAGAAAAACTACAACACTTTTCCCATATGATTTAGCTTTATTGTAATTATAATTCTTAATCAACTTAATATATATAAAAAATGGACAGATAATTTTGGAAAAAAATCATATGGGAAAACACTGCAATAATTCACAGTGTTTTAAAGAAAAAAAAACTTATAAAGCTAAATTCTTAATCAGCTTAATATTAAAAAAAATTAAATCGACAGAGATAATTTTAGGAATATTACAAAAAAAATTAAAAAAAAAAATCATGTTGGAAACACTGTAACAATTCATAGTGTTTTGTGATGAAAGTTACAGTGCTTCCCCACATGATTTAATCTTATTTATAATGACTTGTAATTGTAGTTTCAATAATGTTTTGTGAGGAAAGCTACAGTGTTTCCCCCACATGATTAAGTTTTATTACAAAGTTAAATTCTAACCAACTCAATATTAAAAAAAATAAAATCGACGAAGATAATTTTGGAAAAAAATATTATAAAAAAAAAAGAAAACACAAAAGAAACTGGAAAAAAACCATGTGAGGAAAAATTGTATCAATTCATAGTGTCTTGTGAGGAAAAACTTGTATTTACTTGTAATTGCAATTCTTAACCAGCTTAATATTTAAAAAATAAAATTGACAAAGACAATTTTAGGGAAAAACATAACAAAACAGAAAAAAACCATATGAGAAAAAACACTGTAGCAATCCATAGTAATTTACGAGGAAAGTTATAGTGCTTTCCTCACATATTGTAACTTTAATTTTTAACCAGCTTAATATTAAAAAATAAAATAAAAAAAGATAATTTTGGAGAAAATCATTAAAAAAAAAACCATGCGGAGAAACACTACAACAATCAACAATGTTTTAAAGAAAAAAATTACAAAACTAAATTTTCAATTAGCTCAATATAAAAAAAAGTCGACAAATATAATTTTGAAAAATAAAAAAATAAAATAAAAAAACTATGTGGAAAACACCGTAGCAATCCAAAGTATTTTAAAGAGAAAAATTACAAAGCAGAATTTTTAACTAGCTCAATATTTATTTAAAAAGTAAAATCAACAAAGATAATTTTTTTAAAAAAAATTAAATGAAAAGAAAACAAAGTTAGAAAAAAAAAGGAAAAATGAAAAGATGCAAAAAAAAAAAAGAAAAACATTATGGATTACTATTGTAATCCACGGTGATTTAGGTGTTGGGGAACCACTACTCCCCCACACCATTTAGATATTGTTAATATTAAAGTCTAAATATCAACTATAAACTTTTGAAACAACTATTTGACATTCTAAATCTCCTCTAAACCATCTCAAGAAAAAAATATATGGGTAGAGTGAGTGTTACACACTCGGTGAATAATAGTTCATCTCTCTAATTGACCAGGCATGCTAAAATTCATTAACATATATAGCTTAAAATTAATTCATTAATTATACCAAAATATTAGTTCATTCAAAGATTTAAAAGTTCAAAAACATACTTATAAATCATATACAAACTTGAGTAATTCAAACCAATTATTTTGAATATAAACGTGGATTGTACACACATATTCAAAATCAAAGTACTACAGTTGCTCTAACCATAGTAACAATGAATTGTATTTTTCCTTATGAATAGGCATTAAGTTCTAAATAAACATGTTTATAAGTGTCAGTGTTTAGCTTTCAAAAGCCACGTTCAAAGCATTGTCAATCAAATTTATATTCATATTTATTTTATTAATTAATAAAAAAAAGCACAATAAAAAACCTAATTAATCATATTAATTTATTTATTATTACTGTTTTTCCATATATATATATATATATATATATATATATATATATATATATATATATATATCAAATTGTGTGAAACGTTCTAACTGTCCCTCAACCATAGTTAATTATAATTATTTATCAAAGGTTAATGTTGCCTTTCCTATTCAATTTTCCAGGATATTAAAGGGAGCTCTTAAAAATAATCACTTAATTATACAACAATAAAATTATTTATTGTAAGAAAAGTAATTATTTCAACTATTAATAAAAAAAATCTATATAATTCCTTCTTTTACTATTAACTTTATTACAATAAATTTATTTTCATGGGTTTCTAATCTAATAAAAGTTGTAAGCAAGAATCAACAAAAAACCAATCTAGGTAATTTGAAAGAAGGATAAGAAAAAAAGTTTCATTTAATTAAAACCTTGTGATCTTTTTCATTTGCTTTTTCTTTATTTTTTCTTTTACATTTGACTTCACCATAATAATAATTTATCTAACAACAACTTATTAAAATCATATATACAAGTTTCAATAAAAATAGAAAAAAAATATTTTGATATTTTTTATGTGAGTGTATTGTTAAAGAAAATAAAGATATTAAACTTGTGCATTGTAATGAGAAACTTTTTGGAATCTATTTTAGCTAATTATATGATCATAACAAAAACTCACAATAAAGATAACGAATAAAATCATGAAGAAAAAAATGTATTTTTCTTTTTAAAATTTCCTTTTATGATTCATTTAATATTTCCTCTTTTATTTTTTATTTTTTATAAGAAGCATGGTTCATTGACCAAAAAATAAAAGATACATAGTAGGTTCACATATAATAATTAACGAGATGTTGCTAACATCGTAAAAAAGAAAAAATCTCATTAAAAATAAATATCAAATTGATTGATATATAATGAATAGTATCTCAAATATAATAATATTGATATATTTATAATTAATTTTGATTAAGCTTTAAAGAAAAAAATTCATTAAGGCATTACAAAAAGAGTGCCTAATAATATCATAATAACAATCATAATTTCACTAGAAAAAAATTCAAACTTAATTTTACCTATTTTATTTTAAATAAATTGAAGCAAAATTTTAAAAAAAAATAAAGGCTTTGAAAAAGCCCAAATGCCTAGGTATAATGGGCCTGTTTTTGGTTCAAAAAAATATAGGTAGATGAGTGAGCCTACTAAAATATTAGCTGATTAATTGTCTACTCTAGCTTTAACACCAACCACCTTAGATGGCTAGAAAGTTGGATCTCAAATTTCTTGAAAACTCATTTCAACTATTTTTTACTATAAAACACCTAAAAAATACCCTAAAGATCTCAATAAATCTATTTTTAGCCTAAAGTTAGCCAAAAATTGGTCAAAGGATAAAAATTCAACCTAAATTCAAAAGACTTAAGCATAGTCTATTTTTTTTAGAAAAGATGAAGGCCAAAAAATTCTTAATGAAACTCATCTCATTGAAAGGAACTCGTTAACACCAAGATCATTTTTTTTATCAATAAAATCTAGCTAACCAGTAATTTTTTCTCTCTTATCCTATTATTCAGTGACTTTCTCTCTTCTCTTAAATTTGGGGACTGAAATGTAATAAAAATAGAGTTTGGAACCAAAATATTAACTTGTCAAGCTAAAAGGACTAAAGATAATTTGGCATAATTATCTAGGTAGAAAGGCATGTTTTAAGTGGGTGGAAAAAACTAATTTTGCAAACATTACAACTATTTTTTTTTTTTTGTAAAATCAAGCATCAACTCAATATCAAAATGTTTTTTTTTGACATCATAATAGTCCCATAAAAAGCAAATTGAAATAAACTATTCATCTCAATCTCAATTGAACGTAATATTAAAAGATGAATTGAGAAAAAAAGGTTGATTGACTTAATATAAAAATTCAAAGGACTAAAAAAAGTCATCAATATCCTTCAATCAAGTGATTAGACCGAAACAATAAGTATAAGAAGTCAACAACTAGTTGTAAGTAAGGGTGTTCATTTTCGGTTCGGTTGGGTTTTTATAAAAAAAAGTAACCAAACTGAATTTTAAAAAAAAAACCGAAACCGGTTCAAACCAATCGGTTTTGATTCGGTTCGGTTTTTTAGAGCAAAAACCGGTTCAAACCGGTTTGGCTCGGATTTTCCAGTTTGGCTTGGTTTTGTCTCGGTTTTTTTCCGGTTTGGCTCGGTTTTTCGGTTTGACTCGGTTTTTTTTTCCGGTTTTTCGGTTTGGTTCAGTTTTTCCGGTTCCAGGCTTAAAAAAACAAAACCGAACCGGTCGGTTTTTTTCAAAATTTTAATCGGTTTAATTGGTTTTTTTTCACGGTTCGGTTTTTTTGATTATTTTTTTCCGGTTTTCTCGGTTTAATCGGTTTTTTGATTTTTTTGAACACCCTTAGTTGTAAGAAATTTCTCAAATCCAAACAAAATGGTTTTAAATTTTTTTATAGGAATTGTTTTTCTTTTAAAAAATATAAAACAAGGAAGTTTGTTTTATGTTTTTAAGAAATTTAAAACAAAAATAGAAATGGAAAATGATAGCAAACCAATCTAAGATTTTGTAGGATAAGATCACAATAATTATGAGACATTACTTAGTGCGTCAATTTAATAACCTGTTAATTTAGAGTCTGATCTAAGTTGAGCAGTGAAAAACACAAACTTTTTATTGATCAAATTGAATTCGTTTCGAGCTTTTTTTTTACAAAAAAAGGGGTCAAAAGTTGAATTGATCTAGGTTAACAACTTGACCTACAACCTGAGTTTATGGTCGGGTCAACCCCAAGTCGAGTGTAATTGTTGTGGATAAGATTATATTGATAAAAAAGGGTAAATTATAATTTGATCTATTTATAAATTGATCCCTTTTCACCCTCTAGTTTTTAAAATAATTAATTAGTCCCTATATTTTTTAATCTATTTATAAATTGATCTCTTTTCACCCATTTAATGTTATTTTTCAATTTATTTTATTTTTTAAGAAATAGAAAAAAAAAAGACTATATGAAAAGATTAACTAAAAAAATATTAAATTAAACATTGATAACACCAATCAAGTTATTGATTATTATTATTTAAATTAAAAGGACTATTTAATTTATTTTGAGAAATTAGAGGGACTGATTTACAAATTTATTGTAGTACTAATAGGGATGACAATTCCACTTGAACTTGATGGATACCGGCCAGAATTTACCTGAATGGATATGAGTTTTTTTTTTCCCATTCATGTTTGGGTAATACCCGAAGTTGAAAAGTCAGGTTTGAGTAGGGTATGAATATTGCACTGCCCAACCCGAAACCCTGCTCAAACCAGACCCCAACTATAAACATAACCTTAAAGTTTTAAAAAATTATATTTGTACCCACTTATATATTTAAAGAGAAACTAGGGTTTCTCAATCCCATTTACCTCTCCAATCAAGTTAAGAGCAGAGGGTCTCCCTCATCACACAAATCACACTTCCCTTCTTTTACACTCTCCCTCTTGCTCTCTTCTCTAATATCTAACTAAGAGTAGACTCATTGATGATAAGTAAGCAATATTAATAACTCCAACCACCTCTTTCATCTTTCAATCTAGATTTACATTGCAGTACCGTACTTATTTATTTTGTGTTTTTTTACACAATTTTTTTTATGCTAATATAATTTATATTTTATCTTTTGTATGTTTGTTGCCACTTTTTCCAAATTGATTAGTGGAAAATTGTTTCAGCAATCAAATTCTTTTGGAAAAGGAATCAATTTAGGACAATATCAAATCATTAAATGAAAGACTTGCGGGAATAAAAGAATAGAAAAGGTGGGTCTTTTGTATATGTTAGTAGCACTTTATCAAAAAGAAGAGGAATTGATTGATCATGCTTCTGACATAACAAACCATAAAACTAGCTTATTTTGTTTTTATTTATTGATGGATCTTTTGTGTACGTTAGTAGCACTTTATCAAAAAATAATAATAAGAATGGACTGATGATGCTTATGACATAGCAAACCACAAAACTAGCTTGTTTTGTTTTTATTTGTTGGTTTATCAACTAGTTGAATTGGTAAATGGTAATGGTAAATTAATATTTTAAAGTCATTCAAAGCTATTGAATCATATTCCTAACTTTTGTTTATGTTTTATTATGGTAATATGCATTTTAATAATTTATTAAAGTGCATTTCTAACTTTTTTTATGGATTGATTTTAAATGAAGCGACACTAGATTGAGATAATTATGCCACCATATTTAATGATATTGATTGTAAAGAAGGAGATATGTTTTTATTATTAGAATAATTCTTGCCATAAAGAAAATGAAATCTCAATTTTTAATGTTCAATATAATATTTTACTACTCATATGTATTTTTTCTCATGGAGGCCGTGTCAGTAGTAGATCAAGTGGACGAGTGCACTGTGGACTCTTTATTTAATGTTCAATTTTCTAGTATAAGAAAATAGATATAATGCATGATATTATGAAAAAATCTCAAAATATTTAAGGTTATTAGTGTATATTGGCTATTAGTGTATTTGAAAATAGATATAATGCTTCTCTTATCTTGTATTTGGAATGCATCTTGTCCTAATGTATATTGGCTATTAGTGTTAATCTATATGTTGTATACATTTGATGAGTGCAAATGCCAATGATTCTCGAATTGCTATGTTTGGATAATTTGAGGAAAAGATGAATCCAACTACTTTTATGTAAGATTTATCAAGTGCACAAAACATTATAGTTTTGGTTTTGGATTTAGATTTAGGTACGGATATCCATTGGAAACTCAATGAATACCAAATGGATACCTAAAACTTGATGGGGTCGAGTTTGGCTTATATCTAATTGGGTTAAAGTGAAAATTTTCAAATTGGGTTCGATATGGATATTACAATACTAACTCGTTGTTATCATTATTATTGTTATTATTAATGCTAAAAGATTATATGAAATCATTGTAATTACGGTGATTACTGTTCACAAATTAACAATTCCATTATTTACACATTGACAATGTCCTATTTATTTAGTGTTCATATATAAATAGATCCTTGTAATTTTTAACATTTACATTTTGATCTCCATGCTTTATTTCTCTCATATTTAAATATAAAAAATAGTTGTAGTTAACTAGATCGGTCGGTTGCACTTCAATACGGGATGGTCAAATTTTTTTTCAGCACAAAAAATAATAAGAAAAAAAATCTAAGACCAAAGCCACCGAATAAATTGGTAATTTAAATAACATGAATAAAAAAATTATAACAAAAACAAATAAAATGACAAACAAATTGATAGCAAAAAAGAGGTAAACAATACCGACATGAGCCCATTCGGAGTTTGGAAAAACCAATGTTCAAGGGCAAAATTGAAAAAAAAATTTAAAAAGCAAGGGAAAAACCTAGTTAAACTGGGTTAACTTAAAAAGTTTGTAATAATGGACATAAAATTGGATAACCTAATAAAAAGAAAAGCTAGAAAAAAAGGACCACTTGAAAGGAAAGAGAAAAAAGCACGAAGAACAATTTTCAATATATAATTGTTGAATGATGAAATTAAACTAATTTTTTAAAATTGAATATATATATATATATATATAAAATTTTATGATACAAGCGTGTTTTTAAATATATATATTTTTTCCAAATATAACTTGGAGCATAAACAAGATCGAGAAAAAAAAAAGGCTAATATATGAACAAACCTTAAAAAATAGAAACAACATAAAATTCACGGTTAAAAAAATTATATAGAAGACAGATGAACAAAAAAATGTCTAATCACTAATAATATAAATGTTAAATAATAAAACTTAAAAAAAAACATCAACTTTAAAAATAGGAAAAAACCAAAAAAAAATTAGATGAACCTTGTGAACCTGGACAAATGTCTCAAACTCGCAACCCATTAAATTTTAGATCCAAGCAAAATCAAGAAACTCAATTTCTAACCAATTTAATATTGTTTAGCCAAATTAAATCTAACAAAAAGCAACAATAAAAAAACCCAAGAAAATCCTTGTTATTTTTAAAATCAGTGAAAAATACTAGAAAAACACGAATAAATAAAAATAATTTCAAAGTTTTTCTCTCAATTAAAATAAATAGCAATGAGAACTAAATTGAAAAGAAAAATAAAATAAAGGGGGGTGAAATAGAAAAAGAATTCTAACCTTATAAATTGTTTCAAAAATCATTTCAAATATTTAAGGAAAGGATCGGGGAAAAAATACAAATTTAAAGAGTCAACAAAAAAAGACCCCTCAAAGAACGATAAACAAAAAAAAAAAGATAACGGGGTCATTTTCAAGACCAATAAAAAATTACACAAAAACCAAGTTAGAGAAAAATGAACTCAGTTTTCAATTGAATAAACATTGAAGGATGCAATAGGAAACAAAATTATCTTAGACAAAGGGGCAAAAAGGCAAACTCAGGTAAACATCCTAAACCTAGTTAAATTTTAAAAATTCACAATCCATGAAACTCTAGATTTGGGTCCAATCAAGAATTTTATTATGAACCAATTTAATAATATCAATTTTTAGAACTTGTCAAAGCAAAACAAAATCAACAATTTTAAGAATAAGGACTAAATTTGACAGGAAAAATAAAAGATGGTGAAATCATAAATAACATCAATATAAAAAATGATTTCAAATAAAAACTTGTCAAAGCAAAAAAAATTAGCAGTTAAAAGAATAGGGATTAAATTTGATAGGAAAAAAAAAACAAGGGAGGGTGAAATCGTAAAATAAAATCAATAAAAAAAATGATTCTAAATAAATAAATAGCAATAAAAAATTGATAATCAAATGTGAAAAATAAAAAAAATTATAAGAGGGATAAAATTGAAAAGATGCAACTTCTCTAATTTTATTTATACAGCATTTCATGTATACCTCCTGTATTATTAGTGAAAGTACAAGATTTGTTTTTTATATTCAATTAAAAATCTAGTAGATTTTCTTATATTTTTTTGAAGATATCAACTCCAAAATTTTCACAACCATTAAACAATAATTCCAATGTTTATCCCACCATCTGGGACTTCCTTAAACTAACCATAAGAACAACTTTCCATTTTCTTCATTATTCACTCCAATAAAATAAAATAAGTATTATATTATTCCATAAATATTACAAATAATGTGACAAGTATATTAGTTACAACATAAGTCAAGACACATATATTCATTTAAAAAAAATAAAGGTATGTCTAAAGAGGAGTGCAACAAAATAATAAACATGCTTTAACAACAATTATTTTAGATACATCATCGATCATTAACTTAGATATGTAAATACATTTCTGGATACAAAATGATATTGCAAAGCGAAGTATTCAATCTTCCAATTAATCATTTGATTAAGCAAAAGATACAAATTCATGAATCTACTGCTCAACACAGTGTTGCGAGGTACTTAAAAATTTATTTAATATTGAATGTAATCAGTTTTATACTCAAATGATAATTTAATATTATTTTGTACATATATATTAACAAAATCATTTATCAAACAATTAATTTTTTAATATATTCTTATCTTTACAGATCAATGCTATTAGCACAATTTTGAAGACATATCAACATCATTTCTAGCCCAAACCAGGCACATGTTCTATTAATAAATCAATTGGGTTCTTCAATTTTCCATTAATAAGGGCACTAATCCAATTAACTAAAGAATGAGTCTTTTCAATTGCCTATTAACCAAGGCATTAATCCTATTAACCAGGGAGTAAGTTTCTTCTATTGTCCATTATTCAAGGCATTAATTCTATTAACCAGGGAATTAAAAAAAAATAGACAACCTCCACGCCGTTCTAGCCAGGACTTTACCTTCTCCCCTCCTTAAAAGAAATTTCACCATTGAAATTTGGACTTCGTACCTCATTTCGCCAATAATTCAGGATACTTACTCCTCATTTCTGATTCTCTTTTCTAAGTCTCTTTTTTAATTTAAGGGCTTCTCCATAACACTTTTATCAAAAGAATCTTATTACTTTTAAGTTTTTTCTCACTTTGATCTAATACTTTCACCAGCTTCACTTCCAGGGTTACATTTTCCTTAATCTCTAGAGGAACTTGTGGTAGAAACCAGGATGAATCCATTTTAGCCTGTCTTAACAGAGAGACATGAAACATATTTTGAATCTTAGCCAAATATAGAGGCAAAGATAACTTATATGCTATATGTCCAACCCTCTTGGTAACCTCAAAAGGTCTCATGTACCTCAGCGTTAGTTTTCCTTTCATACTAAATCTTAGCATATGCTTCAAAGGGGCAAACTTCAAAAATATTTTATCTCTAATACTGAACTCAAGAAGTTTGCTCTTGTTATTTGTATAGCTCTTTTGCCTATCTTGGGCCGCTTTTATTCTATCTGTTATTATCTTTATCTTTTCTAAGGTAACCTATACCAATTTTGGCCCAATCAGTTTTTTGTCCCCTACTTCTTCCTAACTCATTGGTGTTCAACATCTTCTACCATACAAAGCTTCATAGGGAGTCATTCTTATTGTAGCCTAGTAGTTGTTGTTGTAGGTGAATTCTTTTGAAGGTAGGTGATTCTTCCAATTACCACCAAACTCCAATATACAAGGTCTTAATAAATCTTTCAAGATCTGAATTATTCTCTCAGATTGTCCTTGCTCAAATTCAACTTTATTCCTAGGGCATGTTGAATTCTTGGCTATAAATGAGAGGTAAACCTAGGGTCTCAATCTGAAACTATTGACATTGGTACTCCATGTAACCTTATCACTTTATTCACATACAACTTTCCCAATTTATCGACTGAATTTGTCATATTTATTGATAATAAGAGCATATACTTAGTCAATCGATCTACAATGACCCAAACATCATCATTGCCTCCTTTTCCTCTAGGTAACCCCGACACAAAGTCCATAGTAATATTTTCTCACTTTCATTCAGGTATCAAAAGTGGCTGCGAAGGGCCCACTGCTTTCTAGTGTTCCACTTTCACTTGTGGACACACTTCATACTTGGCCACATACTCAACCACTTCTCTCATCATATTTGGCCACCAGAAAAGTTTTTTTAAATCCTAGTTCATCTTAGTGCTACGAGGGTGTGTCGCGAGTCTCGATTCATGGGCACCTTGTAGTACTTCCTTTTTCAATGCTTTGTCTTTAAGCAAATACACTCATCTTCCTATCACTACCATTTCATCCTTCAAGATCTGGAAAGAAGTTTCAATTCTAATAATTTTTTTGTGAGGAAGTCTCTATCTTATTAGGTTAAATCGTAACCGTTTTATGGTCCAGATTTAGCATCACATTTATTTCCTATTTTATATCTTTAATACATGAGGGTATGCTTTACAATATAATTTTATACCCCCAAATATTAAAGTCTATATTTAAATCCTAACACTCCGAATAACAAACTAATTGTTATGATATTTTTGGTATTTTGGTCAAACTCTAATATATAATCATATACTGGTTACGATATCCATTTTGTATTTTTAAAAAATGATAAAAATGTGATTTTTTCTTTTTTAGGAAATATGCATAAAATTTTTTTAGGATTTAGCTATATGCACGAAAACAAAACATATTTTTTGTATTGAAATTTCAGAGAAAAATTAGTTATTTTTAAGTCAATAACCCAATATATAATGAAATTCTTGAAGAATTAATATTTCTTGGTTCTTTTGTAAAAAGGTCATGGGTCTTCAATTTCTTTAATTTGGACCTTAATTGACCCCCCAAACTTTGATTTTCTTACAATTTCAACCATGATTTCACTTGATTGAGTTTGGAAAATTTAAATTTCATCATTTAAAATATAAGTCTTCTTAATTCAATCCAAATTAAGCTTAAGTTCCTAATAAAATTAATTTGACCCATTAAAAACCTAATTAAATCCTTGCACTTAATTAATTCTTTTAATTTGACCCAAATTAATTCTAAAATTTAATTAAACCTTTAATTGAGCCCATGATTACATTAAATTGGTCTGTCAAAAGCCTAATTAAGTTCTCAAACTTAATGTTTATGCAAATTCATCCGATAATCATTTGATTTAACCTTGAATTTCTATTATCTTTCAATCTTGGGTACAATAGGGTACGATTGAGCTTCTAAATTTATCTAAAATTTTAGCTTGATTCCTCTATACATTTGAAGCCCTTTTCAACCTACTTTTGCCAAGTTGCCATTCTTTTGTTACTTTTATTTTTTAAAAAAGGAAAAAGGTAAATTTAGGGGCAAACCTAAAAATAGGTTACAGTTGCCCTCTCTTTACAATGCTTACGGAAGAAAGTCTCATAAAGGACTTTAGATAGCAAGCTTGTAAAGAAGAAAAAGAAATGAGAGATTATGGATTTACTAGATCGAGGAATGGTTAATCCTTCCAAAAATGTTAGAAGTGAAGGCTTGAAAATGCATTATCTAGGAGATGAGGGATTAAAGGCATGCTTTGAAAAAGATAAGGATAAAAAATGCACTATCTAGAAGACGAGGGCTTAAAAGTACACTAAAAAAAAAGAGATAAGTCTAGAAAGCGCACTATCTAGGAGTTGAGGGCTCAAAGGCACACTCAAAAGAAACAAGATAGGGCTCAAAGTTTCACTATCCAGGAGATGAGGGTTTAAAGACGCACTCAAAAGAAAAGAGATAGGGCTTAAAAGCACACTATCTGGGTGATGAGGGCTCAAAGGCACACTCAAAAGAAATAGGATAAGGCTAAAAAAACACACTATTTGGGTGATGAGGGCTCAAAAGCGCACTCAAAAGAAAAAACATTACTGGTAAATTACAAGTCCGTAAGGGTTCTTTTCTTAGACTCCCTATAGAGATCAAAGTGTAATGTATTGTGATTAATATGCATGTATACTTTAGAAATCTAGGTCCTTTTTTTTCATAGACTTCTCTTTTTAAAGTTTCGATCATCATAACAAGCTTCTATGGCTTTTTCATTTTCACTTACCTTAGTCACAACTTGTGATCTTGACCTTTAGAAAGGGATGACCTCAAATGATAGCTGCATACCTCATTGCCTCAAAGATCATCGATTTTGCTTTACATTCTTTGCTTTCTTAGAAAGGGAATCATGGAGCCAGCCTTATTATGTTTCTTGGATTGCCCCCAGCCTGATCATGCCTCTTAAGTATTTTATCCAATTTTGTTTATTTTGAGTTTTCTTTAGGGATGATGCAATGTAAAAGAGAGTTTGGTTTTTTAAAAGGGATTGCTTTCATGAAAAAAGTTTTGGAATTTCAAAGCCATTTCCAAATGTAAAAACTATTTTGAAGATAGTTTAAAGCAAACTTGTTCCAAAAAGAATTCAAGCGATTCCTATAAACAGATTTTCGCGAGAGTTGAAATTTTTTGTTTTGTTTTTTTGGTGAAAATGTGAATTGACTTTTGTTTCACGTTTTTGTTGGTTATAAAGGTTCTAGTTTTGACTTGAGGGTTTTAGAGGAAAGAACAAGTCTTTAAAACATTCATTTTGCTTCTATAAATAATAAAACATAACCAAAGCTTATTGAAAAGCTCATTTCACATAGGAAAGAGTTGCCTACCAATCCAGATTGCCTAACTTTGATTAGAAAGAGCTTGATTAAACACATAATATAGACTTTGGTTTTTGGTTAAGAAGGAAAATGATATTTGTTGGATCAAAAGGTGTTTAAGAAATTTCAAGACTAAGGATCACTAGTGCTTATTTCCAGATTTGTTTTTGGTCTATGGATTCCTTGAACTTAAGATTGATTTGCAAAATGGTCTGTCGTGCCCCTCGGTGTCAGGTTTAGGCTTCTCATATTTGTTTTCTTCATTTGGTTTTGAGCACCATCATCATATTTACTATTTAGTATAATATGCTCAAACCTTTTGAATTCTTTGAATTTCTTCATGTCCCTAACTTTATTGAGGAACCTTTAGTCATTGAGGATCATTTTGTATAGTTAGATTACTTTTTAATTCTTGCAATTGCCCCTAATATGGGGTGTGATCATAGTTAGTGCTAATTCTCAAGAAAAACTTACTAGGCTCAATAGGGATCCCAAAAGATACTTTTAAGTGTTGTGAAAAGATTATCAAAGATGACATTTCCTCATTTCAAACACGTATGTTTAGGATCAATAAGCTTTTTTTTTATTTGAACATACAAAATGGTTTCTCATTATCATTATTCATTCGGCTAAAACTCAACTTCAAAGTTGTCTAATAGTGTTTAATTTGAAGTTCTTAAGTGTCTGGTCACCTTTTTAAGAGATCACTTGAATTCTCAGAACTCGTTTATTAAAACAAACACCAATTTGACTTCTACTTTTGTATTAAAACTTTGATTTTCTCAAAAACCTTTATGAAAACATGAGATCATGCAAAGTTTTTGAAGAAAAGGAAGACATCAAAAACATTTTTTGCCAACTTCAATTTTTATTGATTGATAAAAAAATACATCCGGCATAATATTTCTTTACAATATTAGAGTTTACAAGTCTAGGCAGGTCATCCTTGTCCATATTGGTTAAAATTAAAGCTCCTTCGGAAAAAATCTTCTTCACTATATATGGTCCTTTATAGTTTGGTGCCTATTTACTCTAGTATTCTTCTAATACCAGTGAAATCTTTTTTAATACCAGGTCTCCTTTTTTAAACACTCTTAGCCTAACCTTCTTGTTGTATACCTTAGCCATTTTGCTTTGGTATAACTGGTAATGAAAAATGGTTGTCAATCTATTTTCATTGATCAAATTTAATTACTCAAATCTCAGCTTTGCCTATTCTAATTCATCTAGTTCTGCATCCTTTAAGATCCTTAATGATCGAATCTCTACTTCTAAAGGCATAACCGCTTTTATCCCATATATCAAAGAATAAAGGGTTGCGGATGCTAATGGTGTTCTTTCTAGTATGTCCGGGGGCTTTATTGGTCTCTGATGTACCATACGGTTGTTGGCCTTATGGTTTTGTGGTTTGCGGATGCTGAGAGTTATTTGTTACTGTGTTGTGCACAATAACAAGCTAATTATAATTTTGGGTCGGTGCTGGCCCATTTTTATGTTGGGCCGGTGCTAGCCTATTCCAATTAAAAAATTAAAAACATTAGTGATTTTCTTGTATTTTTTTTATTTTATCCATTTTGGTTAATGTCGATTTATATTTTTACACCGTAAAAATACAAATCTGGTATTAAAATACCCGGTTTTCATCAACTAAAAAAAAATTTGAAAAAAATGTTTTTGTGCATACGGCCAAGTGTCTCAAAGCTAAAAAAATCATACTGTGTATTTCATACACCAAAAAAACAATGTTTTAGCATACATTTTGGCTTTAATAACTAGTTTATTAAAGTCAAGAGAACATTGGCCAAAATATCAAAAACAAAAAAAAATATTTTGTGTTGTTTTAGTATCAGGGATTATGAATTTATACGTAAAACGTATTCCCGATATTAAAAAGGTATTTTCTTTTGACGACATAGAACAGTTAGGTTTTTACCCGATAAGATAAAGATCTCCTTACAGAGGAGGACTTTTCTTAAACCGTACACAGACCGACAATTAGAAACCACAATAAGACTTTAGATTTTATCAAACAACAAAACAATGCAACTTACCTTAGGTAGGGCATAGTTGGGGTGCTAATACCTTCCCTTTACACAACTAGTCTTCGTACCCGATCTTTGAGACTAGTTAGGATTCCTAGTGACCAGAACACTAAGTGGTGACTCCCATTCTATTTTTACTGATAAGAGACAAGAATTCCTTGTCTCTCCATGTTTTCCAGATAGACAGATACACCATATACATTTTCCATGAGAGTGGTGGACGAGCGTCACGACGCCGTACACGTGCAACAATGCAAAATTACTATCAAATTGTGTTGATGAATTGGATAATAATTGAGAACATAATATAAATGATTGTGAACTACACTATGTTCGGTCATGGAATGATAGTTAGGGGAGCCTTTGGAAAATGTGCATATTAAGACTTTATTGTGTATTGCTTGATCACCTTGTGATGGACTTGATGAAATTATAGAATGCATATGTTTTTGGCTCTTGTCCATGTTAAGTAATATGTATTAAACTAGAATGCCTAGAACACATATTATCATGCTGTAAGGAATGGGAATTGATGCCAATAATTGAGGAAATTAGAGTGTGTCATAAAGAGAAGTAATAAGGGTTACGACCACCTTAGAGGGTGGTGATGGTTAATAGGTTCCCATAAATAATGTTGACGGATACAAGCTATTGTCATGGGATAAGAACTTTATTTTTCACTTTTATTTCATAAATTTGGATGTGATTTGGTTTCGGTCTATGTCCAAACTAGGTTGAAGTATGTTATAAGGGTTAAGGCGTAGCATAAACCTTATGCGTAACCTAGGGAAAAGTGATGCCAGCAGTGTTTTGTTTTTGCTGACGATTTCTGTGTCAGCAATGATTTAGTTTTTGCTGATGATTTATGGGTCAGCAACAACTTAGTTTTCGCTAACGATTCTATATGCCAGCCGTAACTCAGTTTTTGCTGATGATTTCTGGGTCAGTTGTGACTCAATTTCTATTGACGATTTATAGGTCAGCACTGACTTAATTTTTGCATACATTCTGTGCGTCAGCCATAACTCAGTTTTTGCTGATGATTTCTAGGTCAGTTGTGACTCTGTTTTTGTTGATGATTTCTAAGTCAATAGTGACTTAGTTTTCACTGACGATCTCATGCGTCAATAGTGACTCAGAGTCATTGATGATTTCTATGTCAGAAGTGACGTAGTTTTGTTGATGAAGTTTCATGCCAGAAATAACCTAGTCCTTGTTGACGATTCCATCTTCAGTTTGGCCTAATCCCACTAAGAGACTCAAGAATTAAACACTAAAATTTCCATGGGCAACCTACATTAAAAATTAAGAAGAATGTTGACACGACCAAAAGATTGATGTCTTCTCCCAAGTGCAGGAGTGTCGAAGTAATAAATAACCCGGCAAGACCGGGGTCGAACCACAGGGAGGTTTATTGTATAAATTATAGTTAACAACAACACAATAACAACAACAATAATAGTAGTAGTAGTAATAATAATAATAAAGAAGAAGAAGAAAAAGAAGTTGATGAGAACTTTGAGTTACAAGATTAACGTAAGGATTAAAAAATGATAACAACAAATGTCAAGGTTAGAGGATCCACTAATGGTACGTCA